>OHPL01000025.1_pt1 | contig 116461 bp, 107 predicted proteins | sample 1577711 | NCBI WGS metagenome assembly OHPL01 (sample SAMEA3879538, study PRJEB24766) | human gut metagenome | biome: human-associated habitat; feature: feces | place: USA | collected 1985/1987
TACTACAAGCGAGCATTTTTCATAAAAGCGTTGAAATCTCGGCGTTTTGGCAACGTTCGTATTATTATCCGTTGGCATTCCCCGAAAACAGTCCGCAGCCGTTCCCGTTTTCGCCGATAAGCACGGCAAGCGTCGAAGCAAACAGTACGATAAGTTCCGTCCCCGCGATTTCGCCGTCGCGGCCGAACAGCACCATTATTATGAACAGGTACAAAACCCAGTTGTCGTCAAACATATTTTCCCCCTTTTGAAAATCTCTTAAATATACAATATGCGACAAAATGAGATAAATTTACCCAAAACCGCGGTTTTCTTTTAATGTATAATCGGTGTGAACAAAGGGGGAAGCCATGCCGCTTATCGATAATAAAACGCAAGTCAAAGTCAGATATTATCTGCCCGACAACGCCGTCCTTACCGAACTTTCGGATTTATTTTCGGTTTTGTCGGACAGCACCCGCATAAAAATCCTTTCGGCTATCTGCATTTCCGAAATGTGCGTCGGGGATTTGTCGGAAATGCTCGATATGAATCAGACGACAGTGTCGCATCAGCTCAAAATTCTGCGCTCCACGGGCGTCGTTACGGCGCGCCGCGACGGAAAAACGATATATTATTCGCTCGCCAACATGATAATTCCCGAAATTATGCGTTTCGGAACGCTTTATCTTGGGTATTATTAAAAGTATACCAACAGATGATAATATGAACGTTGGCATAAAACCGCCCCGAAAACCCGCCCGATAACCAAATTTTCCCGTTTCTGTTGACACGGGGGCGAAATTTCGGTTATACTGTTTTCAGGCAATTAGCCAATAACGGAGGATAACTATGAATAAAAACGAATTTGTCGGCGCAGTCGCCGCGAAAGCAAACATCTCACAGGCGGCAGCAAAAGAAGCCGTCGACGCCGCTCTTCAAGTCATTGCGGAAGCGTTGAAAGACAACAACGACGTCGCCCTTGTCGGCTTCGGTACGTTCAAAGCAAAAGAAACCGCCGCAAGAATGGGCGTCAACCCCAAAACCGGCGAAGCAATCGAAATCTCCGCAAAGAAGACCGTTGCTTTCAAACCCGGCAAAAACCTGCTTGAAGACATCAGATAATTGTTGAAAAAGAATAACCCTTCGGTTCGCCCGAAGGGTTGTTTTTTGTCGTATTTCAAAATAAATCGCTTATAACTGCGTTTAATCGGTTCAGTTGGTTAGTGCCACTACCCAACTGAAAAAACGCGCGCTGATTTTACAACAATTTTTAGACAAGTGTCGGGAAAATTTTTGGAAAATTAGCAAAATATCGTAAAAAAAAGACAAAATATATGTCAAATTATCGTTTTTCCCCCAAAAAACCTTGACGGCGTTTTGCTGCCGCGGTAAACTAATTAAAGTTTACGGACAGAAAAACGGTCAGAAGCAGGGGAAAATGAAGGGGAGAAAGAAAATTTTGCTGCTCGCGTTATTCGCGGTGGCAACACTTGTGTTTTCGGCTTGTTCCAAGACACAGACAAATAACGACTTTTCTGTCGGCGGTATCGTAAAAACGGACGCCGATTTTTTTGAGATTTCAATTCTTGTCAACGGCACAAAAACCGATTATTCGCTTGATTCAAGCGGATACTTCAACATTTCTCATCTTAAAAGCGGCGACGTAATCACGTTTTCAAAGGAAGGATATTCTTTCAATTCCTACACGGTGGGAGGCTTTTCCGTGGACGGCATTGAAATCGTCGGGACGAAGTGCCGGTACGACGTGCTTACTTTCTTTGACGAAAATTACGGGACGGTTTCGGGCGCGGGAAAGTACGAGTACGGCGAAACCGCAAAACTTACCGTCACCCCGAAAGAACATTTTGAAATCGACGGGATTTACGAAAAAGACAATCTTGTGTCTGAAAACAACGAATACTCGTTCACGGTAACGGACGATCGCGTTTTCGTTGTTAAGTTTTCAAAAAAGAAGTATCCGATAACAATTGAAAAGGCAGACGAAGCGTGCATGGTCGAGGCGCCCGAAAGCGCGGCGTTCGGCGAAGAAATCACGGTTTCCGCAAGCGACGACGAAAACTTTGTTTTTGCATATTTTGAGATTGACGGTACGAAACATTACGATAAAACCCTAAAACTCACGATTAAATCCGAAAACACACAAATTAACGCGGTGTTTTTGAAAAGACTTTCAAAGCCCGAAATATCTTTTGACGGAAGAAGAGTTTCAGTTGTCAAAGGTGAAAACGCAAAAAGGTGCGAAGTGTTTATCGACGGCGAATTTTTGTTTAATACTACTTCCGACAAAACGTTTTCCCTTGCGGATTACAACGTGTCGGACGGCGCGCACAACGTGCTTGTGAAAGTAACGGGTGACGGCTTCGGCGAGAACGAAAGCGCAATAAACATAAATTACGTCCGCCCGTACGATACGCCTAAAAACGTCGGTATGCTCATCGAAGAAGACAAGGTTTATTTTGTTTTCCAACAGGTGCTTGCGGCAAGCGGTTACGAAATCTTTATGAACGGGCAAAAGGTTGAAACGCCACTGGACAAAAAGTCTTCGGGCGAAAGCATACTTGTCTGCGTCGATACGCTTTTCACAGAAAACGGCACATATACTTTTTCCGTCCGCGCGACGGGCGACCGCCCCGAAAGCGAAATGTCCGACGCTTCGGAATATACCTTCAAAGGCACGCTTTCCGCGCCCGTTGCAAAAATCGAAAACGGCGTTCTGACCGTTTCCCACGAAAAGGACGTGAAATTCCTTGTCGAAATCAACGGCGTCAACGTCGCGGACAAGCTTGACGAAAACAAGTCGCTTGCGTTATCCGACGTGCTGGAAAAGGGCGCAACCACGGCAAAAATCAAGATCACGGCCATGCTTGACGGCTATAAGCCGAGTTCGGTCGAAATTATATATAATGCGGAGGAATAAAAAATGAAAAAAGTAATCGCGGCGGTGGTGTTTATGCTGCTTGTCGCCGTCTTTGCGCAGTTTGGCGCAAGCGACGTTGCTTTTGCAAACGACGGCAAAACGATGCCGCCGCAAAATCTTTCCGTCACCGTGCGTGACGGAAGCTATTATCTGACCTTTGAAAACGTCCCCGACAACAACGGGTACGAAGTCGTTGTAAACGGAAAGACGACCGTTGTCGAAAAAGACGTTACGGCGGTGCTGATTAACGTTAAAAGCGGCAGCGAATTTTCGGTAAAGATAAGGACGATTTGCGCCGACGAAACGCGCTCGTCCGACTTTTACGAAACCATGCTCGTTATCGGCCGCGCGCTTGACGCGCCCGAAAATCTTACGATGTCCGCCGACAAGAAATTGTCGTTTTCCGCGGTTGACGGAGCGGCGTCGTACGATGTCGTGATAAACGGCGTGTCCGTCTTAAAATCCGCGACCAAAACAGAAATTGAACTTATCGACGTACTGACTTCACCGATAAATTACGAAATAAAAGTGCGCGCAAACGGCGACAATCGTTTGACCTACGACAGCAAGTTTTCAACGCTTTCTTACGACAACGTGATGCAACTCGGCACCCCGGAAAACGTCGGGATAACAAGCGTCGACGGAAAGGTGATTTTATCATTCGACAGCGTTTCGTACGCAAGCGGATATGAAATCGATGTGAACGGCGAAATATTAAAAACAACCGATAACAAGTATGATTTGACAGATAAAGTGTCCGTTCCTGCGGATTATACGATAAAAGTACGCGCGACGGGCGGAAAAGGATATGACGCGGGCGAGTGGGCGACCACAACGTACGAATGTCGTAAAACCATTGAAAGTCCGCGGCTTTTGGTTGAAAACAAAACGGTGTCCTGGGCAAAGTCGGAAGGCGCAAACGAATACTCGGTCGTCGTAACTTTTATGGAAACCGAAATTGAAAAGGTCGAAAGATTTTCGGGGACGAGTTTTGACCTTTCGGAACTTGTATTAAAGCACGGAGCGGGCGAATACGCGGTGAAAGTGCAGGCGCTTTCGAACGGGAATTACGATTATTCCGACGTAACGACGATATATTTCCGCAATTACCTGACGCTCGAAACGCCGACGGTTGCCGTAAACGGGACAATTGTCAGTTGGACAAAGGTTGAAAACGCGGTCGATTACACGATAAAAATCGACGGTAGGATAATTTCCAAAAACGTAACCGCAGAAAGTTTTGACGTTTCGCCGTACGTTGCGGAAGTGAAAACTTACACGATTGCGGTTGTCGCAAACGCAAACGGCTGGTATGATGAATCGGCGGAAGGAACGGCGACTTTTGTTAAGACGGGCGCGCTCTCGTCACCCGTGCCCACGGCAAGCGGAAGCGTTGTAAGCTGGACGAAAGTACTCGGCGCAACGGCGTACGACGTTTACGTCGGCGGCGAAAAGGTGCAGACGGTTACCGAAACCACGGCGGATATTTCCGCGCATCTTCAACAGGGCGAAAACAAAGTGAAAATCGTCGCGACAGCCGAAGGGTTTTCAGACGGAGTGTCGGAAGAAATCGTCGTAATCGGCGACGCAATCGAACGCGTAGGACTCAAAACGTACAGAATGCCAATTGAAAACGAAAGCGACTACATCGTTTTCGTTGACGGAAAAAGGACGGACAAGAAAATCGAAAACGGCAAAATCACGCTTCCCGATACGGCGAAAAAGATGATTATCGTTCCCGATATAGCCGATTTGCCGGCGGACGGGGAAAAAGTAACGTTGTTTTCGGAAATCGACCTTACGACAGCCCCAAAAGACGGCGAGGAGTACGCAGTCCAAATGTGGATACTGGACAGCTTTGACAATACCCGCCTTACGATTATCGGTGAAGGCGAAGAGACAAACGAACTCGGCGAATATGACGAGGGCGGCGGGAAGAATGTCTATTATCTCAACGAAAAAGGCAAATACCGTCCGAAACAGCCGGGCGAAGTATAAAAGATATTCGTTAAGCCTTGTATTTTAAGAAAAAGACTGATATAATATATCGCGAGGTGAAATTATGAGCGTCGACAAAACGTTAAAAACCCAACTGAAAGATTACGACGTGCAGGAAGTCGCGCCGAAAATCTATAAAATCAACGAATACAACCTTTCGACAATGTTCGTGATCGTGGGCAGCGAGCGCGCGCTTTGCATAGATTGCGGCACGGGCGTAGGCGACTATAAGGCGGTCATCGAAAGGCTTGTCGAAGGGAAACCTTACGATATGGTGTTGTCGCACGGACACGTCGACCATGCCGGCGGCCGCGAGCAGTTCGACAAAATTTACGTCGGCAGACGCGACAAAGACATTGTAAAGGAAGCAACCCTTTTGTACCGCAAGTTTTACATAATCATTATGCGCTATCTTATGTTTTTCAAGTGCATAAAGTTTAAGGACGCGGTCATGAAAAAGGTCGAAAAGGAGCCGGAACTTATCCCGATTTGCGAAGGGTTCACGTTTGATTTGGGCGACAAAAAGATTGAAGTTTTTGAGACGCCGGGACATACGGAAGGCTGCTTGTGTTTCTTGTCGAGGAGCGACCGCATAATGTTTTCGGGCGACACTTTCAACCCGCTTATGCTGATGTTTCTGGCGCACGCGACGTCAATCGAGGAATACCGCGAAACGCAGGAAAAACTTTTGAAAATCGACGGATACGACGTGTTCTGGCCGTCGCATCTTTCCGCGCCGCTCACACGTGAAGACGGGGCGGGCATTATGAAAACCGCCGACAAAATTTTGAAGCAAAAGCACAACTTCTTCCTGCCGTCGATATTCATAAAAACGGTTGATAAAAGGAGCATTATTTATCGTCCCGATCACGTTCGTCGCAAGAAGAAAGAAAAACAAAAACAAGGTTAAACAGCCAAAATTATGCGGTAAACTGCACTTTTTGCAGTGTGCCGCATTTTTGATATAAGGAGAAAGAAATGATTATTTTTGCAAAATACGGTGAGTACGACAGGCGTGAACTTCTGGAAGAATGCCTGACGAAATATCTTGAAACCATGAAAAAAACCAAGCTCGAAGGCGAACTTACCGAGCTTAAAAACCACAACGACAAACCTTATTTCAAGGATTATCCCGACGTAAGGTTTTCGATTTCGCACAGCGGCGCGCTTGTCGTCGTCGCAATGGCGCAGACGGAAGTCGGAATCGACATCGAGGAGTTCCGTCCCCGCGCTTATCAGAAAGTCGTCGAAAACGTTTTCACGAAAGGCGAGGCGAAAGAAGTCCAAGACCTTGAAACTTTTCTTGCGGTATGGACGAGAAAGGAAGCCTATCTCAAACTCACGAGCGAGGGGCTTTCGGGCGTCAGGTCAAACGACGTGTCGGGCGATTTGTTTTACGAGGGCAAGCGCGTCATCGCAACGCCGCTCAACATTTTCACGGGATACGTCGGCACGGTCGTTGCGGAAGAACAGCCCGTTATTCTCGTCGATCTCGATTGACTTATCGAAAAAGATTTAGTAAAATAAAACATATTCCGAAACGGAGGACTTTGAAATGGTACTTGATAAAATTAAAGATATGCTTGAAAAACAACTTGGCATCGACAAAAGCAAAATCACCGAAGATTCCGATATTATCAAAGACATCGGCGCGGACAGTTTGGACATCGTGGAATTTCTGATGGACGCCGAAAACGAATGGGGCATCACCATCGAAGAAGAAGACGTGAAAAACCTTCATACCATCGGCGACGTCGTAAAATATATCGAATCCCGCATTTAATAAAACCCGCGAAAACACGAAAAGCTCAAAAGAAAACCACCGAAAATTCGGTGGTTTGTTTTTTGCCGCAAAGCGGAATTTCGTTATTTATCCTGATATACGCGCCACAGGAAGTCTTTTTCCTTTTTAAGGACGATGCGCGCAGAGGGCATCCACGTTTTCAGGTTGTAGTCGTGGAAAGAGTTGAGCGGTTCCCACGCGCAGAAGTATTCATAAGGAATATCTTTTGCTTCCAACGCTTTTCTCAGTTTCTTGCTGCCGCCGTTCGTGAAGACGTCCTGAATGCCGTTGTTAAGGAACAGACGGGGGAAGGGTTTCTCGACGCCCAGGAAAACCTGCAATTCGTTGTAATATTCGTACTCCGATTTGAGTTTTTTGTAGTGTTTGATGCCGGTGCAGTGATAAGTCATCGTGCGGATAACGGGCAGGTTGATGATTTTGCCTTCGAAGTCGATTGCGGGGCAGTTGAGAATCGCGCCCTTGATTTTGATATCGACGTCGGGCAGTCCCAGATGTTCGCGATATTCGGGGTGATTCTGGCAGTTTATCGTCACCATGGAAAGGTGTCCGCCCGCGCTGTCGCCGGAGATGACGAAGTTGTCAAGGTCAAGACCGTATTTGTCGGCGTTGGCGACAACCCATTGCAGAGCCTTGTAGACCTGTTTCATGTAGTCGGGGAAGCGGTATTTCGGACCGAGACCGTAACTGATATTGACGGTGAAAGCGCCCGTGCGCGCCATATGCTGGCAATAGCCGCGGCGCATTTTTTTGTCGCCTTCGATCCAGCCGCCGCCGTGAATCATAAAGAACACGGGGAACTTTTCTTCCGTAAGTTTTCCGCGTTGTTTTTCGTCGTAAATAATATCGAGTTTTCCCGTGTCGGGATGTTCCTCGTCATAGACGATATCTTTCACTTCCGTAAGCCCTTTTCCGGGGAAGCGGTTGCACAATAAATATTTGATATAGTCATCGACAAAGAAAGCAGCGCTTAATAATGACATAAAATTCCTCCAAGATTTATTACAATAAGTATAATAAAAATCGTCGCACTTTGCAACAACTTTCCGCCGCCCGGCAAAAGAAAAAGGCAAAAGAGGGAAAAACGCGCATACGATTTTATTAAAAAAGAAAATACAAACGCGCCGTTTTGTCAAAAATCGCCTTAAAAACACACGTTCTTTTCCATACAAAACAAGACAAGTGTAAAAAATAATATTTTTATCCGATTAAGGATTGAAAAATGACGCGGTTTTATGGTAAGATTAAATTACTAAATTCTATAAAAAGGGGGATATCCTATGGACAACATCACCAAGGCAAAAATAAATCTGTTTGCTGTCTTAAGGAACCTTGAAGATTTGTGTGCAATGGACAAAGAGTCCGCCGACATCATCAAGGATACCAAACTTTCCGTACAGTTCAACGTGCCCGACGTAGGAAGCGCAACCATAGATTTCGATCACGGCAAGTGCACTTTTAATCGCGGCAAAAAACACGCCGGACTGCAACTCTTCTTCACTTCGGCGGAGCATTTCAACAACCTTATCGATCCGCCCAAGGACGCTAACGGTAAACCCAAGACGGTCATACCTATTTTCTACAACGTATTCAAAGCAGGATTCCTTCTCAATCAATTCACGAAACTCGCCGGCAGACTTTCTTATTATCTGAAACCGGCGGCGGACAAGAAGGCGGAACTTCTGAAAGATCCCGAATATTTCAAAATCAACACGACGCTCACGCTGTACACCGCGTTGTTCGCACTCTGCGAAGTCGCAAACAGCGATAAGGTCGGTAAACTTTGTGCAAAGCGTATGTGCGACGGCAAGATCGCTGCGGGTATCCCCGGCGGTCCGCAACTCAACATCACCGTCAAAGACCACAAGCTTTACGGAGCAAAGGGCGCAATCGACGACTGGTCGGCACAAATGTTCTTTGCGAATATGGAATTCGCGCACGACTTGCTGAACGGCAACGCGTCGAGTTTCGGCGGTATGGGCAGCGGCGACTTCCAGGTAAGAGGCCGTCTCGATATGCTGGAACAAATGGCAAAGATGCTCAACCTCGTCAGCGCATATCTCGGATAGGAGGAAATTATGAATCTCGTTTACGAACCCAAAAAGATAATTGACGTTACCAAAAGCCAGGCCACTTTCAAAAGGGCTCTGAATTGTATCCCCGCGGGCATTTACGGACATCTCGGACCTTCCGAGGGCTGTATGGTTCCCGTATCGTCGTATCCTTTATATATGGATCACGCGCAAGGCGCGTACATATACGATATCGACGGCAACAGAATCATCGACTATATGTGCGGTTACGGCCCCAACTATCTGGGCTATAACGACCCCGACGTCGACGCTGCCGCCGCCGCTCAGAGAAAGAAGGGCGACTGCACCACGCTTATCAGCGATATCACCGTCGAATTTGCGGAAGAAGTTTGCAAGACCATCAATATGGCTGACTGGGCATTCTTCGCAAAGAACGGTAACGACGTCACGCAGTTTGCGATGATGATCGCGCGTGCTTATACCGGACGCAAGAAAATGGTTTTGACGAAAGGCTGGTACCACGGCGTATCTCCCTGGACGCAAAAACTCGGCTATTCGGGCATCATCGAAGAAGACGTTTGCAACAACCTTTATATCGAGTGGAACCATCCCGAACAATTCGAGGCTCTCTGCCAACAGTACGAAGGACAAATCGCAGGCTTCATTTCGCAACCTTATCAACACGGTAACTTTGCGGATAACGAACTGCCCGCCCCCGGATACTGGCAGAAGATTCGCGAAATCTGCGACAAATACGGCGTAGTTCTTATTATCGACGACGTACGCGCGGGCTTCCGTATCGACATCAACGGTTCCGATTACCATTACGGCATTAAATCCGACTTGTCCTGCTTCTGCAAGGCAATCGCAAACGGATACAACGTATCGTGCCTCTGCGGCAACAAGAAACTTCTCAACGCGACGTCCGACATCGCGTACACCGGTAGCTACTGGCTTTCGGCAGTACCGTTTGCGGCGGGTATCGCAACCCTTCGCAAGGCAAAAGCGTTGAACGCTACCGAAGAAAACGCAAAGAAAGGCAAGAAACTTACCGACGGCCTTAAAGAAATCGCAAAAGACAACGGATTCGACCTCCGCGTCACAGGCGAACCGGGTATGTTCTATCTGCGCCTTGCGAACGACCTTCCTTCGCGCGTTATCCATCAGGACTGGGTATGCGAGTGCGTAAAGCGCGGCGTATTCTTCACCAGCCACCACAACCACTTCATCAACTATGCACTCAGCAATGAGGACATCCAATACACTTGGGAAGTTGCGGACGAAGCGTACAAAGTAGTGCGTGAACGCTATCCCCAGGCACAACTCATTAAATAATTTTAGGAGGAATCAATTATGGCTTTAACTAAACAAGAGTGGATAAGGCTTGAAGAAAAGGCTGACGAACTGCGCAAACTTTGTCTTTACACCACGCATTGTTCCAGCGGGCATATCGGCGGCAGCATGAGCGCAGCCGACGTCCTCACTGCTCTTTATTACAAGTATATGAATTTCGACCCGAAGAACCCCGACGATCCCAACCGCGACAGATGCATCGTGTCCAAAGGACACATCGGCATTTTCCTTGCGGGTATGTTCGCCGACCTCGGACTTGTCGACAAAGAAGAACTCAAAACCTTCAACCTTACCGGCAGCCGTCTCGGTATGCACCTTGACAGCAATAAGGTCAAAGGTCTTGACGCGTCCACCGGTTCGTTGGGACACGGCCCCTCGCTTGCTCTCGGCATGGCTTATGCGGCACGTCTTAACAAACAAAACTACACCACGTACGTTATGACCGGCGACGGCGAACTTGACGAAGGTTCCTGCTGGGAAGCGTTCATGGCAATCTCGCACTTCAAACTCACGAACTGCGTCGTTATCATCGACCGCAACCATTTCAGTATCGACGGCAACACCGAAGACGTTATGGCGCTTGAACCCCTTGCGGACAAAATGACCGCTTTCGGTTTCGACACCAAAGTCATCAACGGACATCGTTTCGACGAAATTTGCGACGCTATCGAATACGCAAAGAAAGCACCGAACGGCAAACCCGTTTGCATCATCTCCGACTCTATCAAGGGTGTAGGTATGAAACTTACGTCCGGTAACTTCAAATGGCACTACGGCGCCATCAACGACGAAATGTATGAAACCTGCTTGCACGATCTGGACGAATACAAGAAATCCAGAATCGCTGTGGCTGAAAAGGAGGGCATTTAATTATGGCTGGCGGATTAGTATATACTGCGCTTGAAAGCACATCAATGGCAACTGCCGAAATTTACGGCAAAACTCTTGTAAAACTCGGCGAACAAAACCCCAAAATCGTCGCTCTTACCGCCGACCTTAAAGGCTCGACGAAAATCGGCGACTTCGCGGCGAAATTCCCCGAAAGAACCATTAACGTCGGTATTGCGGAACAGAATATGTACGGCATGGCGGCAGGTCTTGCGAAATGCGGATTCATTCCTTTCGCGTCTTCCTTCTCCGTCTTCGCGTCGCTCCGCGCGCTTGACCAGATTCACACCGACATCTGCTATCAGAACGTCAACGTGAAAATCATCGGCACGCACGGCGGTACGTCGTTCGGTCAGGCGGGCTCCACCCACCACGCAATCGAAGACTTCGCGGTTATCCGTTCGCTTGTCAACATGACGCTTATCTGCCCCGCAGACGGTATCGAAACGGGCAAAGCGGTCGAAGCGGCTGCAAATACCGAAGGTCCTTTCTACATTCGTATTAACCGTGGTTTCGACACCAACGTTTACGCGGACGACAACTACGACTTCGAAGTCGGCAAAGCCGTTCTCCTTAACGAAGGTAACGACATCACCATCATCGCGTGCGGCAGCTGCGTATATCAGGCTGTTCAGGCTGCGAAGATCCTTAAATACGACCACGACATCAACGCTCGCGTGCTGAACATGCACACCATTAAACCTATCGATAAGGAAGCAATCCTTGCTGCGGTCAACGACACTCGTCGTATCATCACCGCGGAAGACCACACCGTTATCGGCGGTCTCGGCAGCGCGGTTGCGGAAGTCGTCATCGAAGCAGGTAAGGCTTGCGCGTTCAGAAAACTCGGTCTCCAAGACAAGTTCAGCAAAATCGGTCTCCACGAAGACCTTATGGCTATGCACGAAATCGATGCGGAAGGCATCGTGAAAAACGCTCTTGAAGTCATCAATCAGGACTTCGAAAAAGAAGGCGTCAAAGGCTCTGCCGTCAAAGCGGAATCCGCAAAAGCCGGCGCAGCCGTCAAACTTGCTCCGCAGGGCGCAAACTGGGTAGACGAGGTATAGTATTATGGCAATGACTCAAGGCGATAAGTATGCATTGAGAATTTTCTTCTTCGCCGCGATTCCTTTGGCAAAAACCGTTGCGGAAAACGATCCGAAATTCGTAAAGAAATTCAAGGGTAAAAACTTCGTTTTCCAGATCAGCGTTTTGTCGCCGGAATTCAAGAAGACCGGAAAACTTTCAACGCACTTCGTTGTCAAGGACGGCAAGTGGGAAACTCACACCGGTGAAACCCACCCCCATCCTGATATCGAACTGGAATTTTCAACCCCCGAGAAGTTCATTCTGTTCTTCACCGGAAAAGGTATGCCTCTTCCCAAAATCAAGGGCGCGCTCGCACACCTTCCCACTTTCGTGAACATCCTTATGACTCTTCTCAGAATGGCGGGACTTCTGCAAGCCACCGACGTTCCCGAAAAACCCGAAGATCAGGAACTTTTGGTCTTGCTTTACATCAACCTTCTTACCGTCGGCGTCAGCCAACTTAACAGGGTTGAACATCCCGACGTCAAGCACTTTACGGAAGGCAGCCCCGACCGTGTGTACGCATTTGCGGTTACCGGTCACGAAAAACTCCAAGGCTGGCTCCGCGTTAAGGACGGCCAGACCGTTTCGGGACGCGGCGAATGCAAACGTTGCAAACCTTTCGTGTGCATGCGCTTCGACTCTCCCAAACACGCTCTTGAAATTCTCATGAGCAAGGTCGAGATGATTCCTTATATGCAAAAAGGATATCTGTCCATCGAAGGCGCGCCCGAATTCGGCAACGAACTTTCGGCACAGCTCTTCATGGTTGCATATTACGCACAAGGCACGTATCTTGACGACCAGAAGAAACAATAATCTTCAACAATGCAAAGGGCACGCTGTTCAGCGTGCCTTTTTTCGTGCGCCTTTTTCAAGGGTTGTATTACTCTTGTAGGGAAATAAAAAACGGACGGTTGCCCGTCCGCAAAATCAAATGCTGTAATTTTCGGTAGAATGTTTTTCGGCGTATTCTTCGTCAAGTTTTTTCAGGGTTTCGTTCAGGGGCTTACGCAGTGCGACGTATAAGGTGTAAATGGCAAGCCCGCCGATTTTTATCGACGAATGGAAAACGTCGGACGCGATTTGCGCCTTTATGATGTTTCCGCCGATAAGCGTGCCCACGGGGATAAAGTCCATAATCGCGTAAACAAGCGCGAATATTATGCTTGCAAGCCCTTGCCTTAAATAAATTTCGCCGTACTTTTCGCTCTTTTTCTTGAAACAGCAGATTGCGATGCCCGACGCAAGCAGGGCGGCGACGGAAATGCTTTCGACAATTTCGTACGCGATGAAAAGTCCTTGCTTTTTATCGGGATAAAAGTTTTGCATACCGCTGATTATCGGAAGGACAATCACGTTGACAAGCATAAAGACGACGGCGATAACCGACGGAATAAAGACGCATTTTTTGTATTCGGTTTCTTCGCCTTCGGGTAGCCCGCCTTTTTGCTTTTCGCGCACGGCGTGGAAAATGAAAATGCCGTATTCCACGATAACGCGAAGGGCAAGGACGGTTATCCCCAGGTCAACGACGAAGCCGTCCTGAATCCCCATAAGTTTCAGCGGCGCCCAGAATATCGTAACCGTCGTGTTGTAGTTGAACGCGGTCAGAAACACGCAGCTGACAATCGACGCAATCGCCGTCGCGTAGTAATATTTCGTTTGTTTTTTTCTGCTGTGGAAGTTCAGAAACGTCAGAATCAGGCAAATGAAAGCGATTGCAAGGTACAACGCCGCAAACACCGACACCCATATGATATAAGTGTTTTCGTCGGTGTAGTCCTGCATGAAAGTGTAGTTCCGGACGTTGAAGTGAATGAGCGAGATAAAAAGCGCGATGACCGCCGTCGCGTCGTACGCAATTTCTTTTTTGACGCTCATCGGCGCGAAGTTTCTGAAATCGATATATCCCAAGACGAAGGTCAGGGGGATTGCAAAAAGTAGGACGACGTTCACGATTGCGGCGGCTTTCATGCTGTCCGTGGAAATCGCCAGCAGGTTGACAAGACTTACCGCCGCCATCACCATAAGCAAAAACCAATAAATATTCAGAAGTTCTTTTTTCTTTTCGTTTTTTACGTTTTGTTCGTCCATACGCTTATGTTATCATTATTCTTTGAAAAAAGCAATTTTATTTTAATTAGTATATTCTTTTAATTTTCCGACACGCTATCAGGGATATGAAAAAATGCTTATTGTTTATGATGACGGCGGCGGTGTTTTTCATCGCTGGGTTTGAAAACCGCGGCACGGCAAACGCCGCAACGCTTTACGATGTTTTTGGCGAACGCCACCTTGAATTTTACGAAAACGAAGTCGCAAAAGAAAAGGTTTTCAGCAAGTATTCGGAGCGCGAACTTGCAAAAATGGCAGTTGACAACGATATTTCGATTGATAAAGTCAAGAAACTGCTTGTATATTGTCACGCAATGAAAAATATCGGGAAGAACTATACGATAAAAGAAGCGGACAAATTATCAAACGCCACGGTAATTTCCGACGCCAGAAAGTACGTCGATTACCTGAAAGCGACAAGGACAAAGGAAGAACTTGCCGCGCTTGAAAAAAGATTTAAGGAAATCGGCAAGGGACAATAAGCCGACAAAAACCTACAAAAAGGCAACGAAAAAGCCGCGGAAATTCCGCGGCTTTCTGCTGTGTCAAATTATTTCTTATAAGTCTTTTTGAAAAGTTCCAGCGAAAGTTCGGTCGTGTATTTGTCGGCTTTTGCCTTTTCGACGGTCTTTTGCTCGATATAAGTTTTGCAGCCTTCTTCCAGAGCGCGGCACGCTTCGAAAGCGTCTTCCAGGGTTTTCCCGCATACGAAAACGCCGTGGTTTGCAAGGAAGCAGGCGTTTCTGCCTTCCATTGCGGCGACGGTATTTTTCGTGAGTTTCTTGGTTCCCGCAAGGCCGTATTTTGCACAACGGACGTCGCCCAGAAGATACTTTTTCATTTTATCGTTGAAAGCGGGCAGTGAAAGGTGCGTGCTTGCAAAGGTTGCGCCCCAGGTGGGGTGGCTGTGCAGAACGACGTTGATTTCGGGACGCGCGCGAAGAATAGCGGCGTGGATTTTCCTTTCGCTTGTAGGTTTCCGGGGGCCCGTCCATTCAAGCGTTTCGATATCGACGACGGGAAGGTCGTCGGGCGTCATAACGACGTAATCGAGTCCCGACGGGGTGACAAGCGCGTGCTTTTCGTCAAGGCGGATCGAGATGTTGCCCCAGGTGCCTTGCACAAGGTTTTCTTCCAGCATTCTGACGCCTGCGTCTTTGACCATTTGTCTTAATTCTTTTTCGGTAAATGCCATAATAAACCTCCTATTCGCGCTCGGCTTTCAAAAGCGCTTCCTGATTCGTCTTGCTGTATTTTTTGCGATACACGACGTGTTCCAGCACCGCGCCGATTTTGCCGACGGGTTTGCAGCCGCCGACGGCTTGCGCCATGATAAGGGTATGGGCGGCTTTGTCAAGGACAAGACAAGCGGTGAACGCTTCGTTGAGCGTTGTGCCTGTCGAAAGAATACCGATGTCCGAAAGCAGGCATGCTCCGCGGCCTTTAAGCGCCTTGGAAATGCCAAAGATGTCGTTGGTTTTTGCGGTTCTTGCGGTAGGGCCGACGATTTGCGCCATATCGTCCAGAACGGGCGGAATGGTGACTTTTTTATTTGCGACGGTCAGTGCGAACACGGGCGAAGTAATCATAATCGCGCCGACGTCCTGACGCGCGCCGTACAGTTTAACGTGCAAAAGCGCGTCTTTCAGAGTGTCGGAAGGGCATTTGTCGGTTTCGTTGAATTTTACCTCAATGATATCTTCAACGGTCAAATCTTTGAAGTTAACCCCCGATTTGGTGATAAGCATACTTTCCGAGTCCACTCTTGCGCTGATGTTGTTGGTGTGCGCGCCGAAAAGATTTTCGTCGAAAACCTTATGCGCGTACTCAACCATTGTGTTTTTGAGTTTTTCGTTCATAACGACTCCTTATTAAAAACAGCGGGCGGAAAAAACCGCCCGCAAGTTTTAACGATTATTTCTTTTTGGGTTTTTCGAAACTGCGTTGAAGTTCGGGCGTGCCTTGTGCTTTTACGAGAGAGAAAACTTTGTCAAAGCGTTCAAGCGCGGCGTCGATGACTTCGTCGGTGTCCGCCATGGAGGTGTAAAGACGGCTTCCTGCAAGGGTAACGATACCGTTTGCCATGTACGCTGCGCCCATATCTTTCATGGCTTCTGCGCGGGCTTCCATTTCGGGCTTGTTTTTGAGAAGTCCCAATGCGGATTTAAGGAAACTGAAACTGCTGTAATCGAAACTCATTGCGCCGGTGCATTCAAGGTGAACGATGCTGCCCTGGTTGTAAACGACGTAAGGAAGGTTGTGTTTTTTGACAAGGGCTTTAAGGCCTGCCGCAAGTCTGTCGCCCGCAATACCCGCTTTTTCGCAAGCGTTGTATTTTTCGATGGCTTTGATGCAGCAATATCCTGCGTAAGCGGACAAGGGGTTCGCCGCGAGAGTGCCGCCGACGTACGCTTTTTTGCCAAGGCCCGCGACGCCCGCCGCCATAAGGGAGATGTATTCGCGTTTGCCGCCTACGCCGCCCGCTGCGGGATAACCGCCGGCGATGATTTTGCCGAAGATGGTAAGGTCGGGTTTGACGTTGAAGAAGCCTTGCGCTCCGCCAAGACCCATACGGAAACCGGTAACGACTTCGTCAAAGATGAAGAGCGCGCCGTATTTGTGGGCAAGATCAAGGGCTTTCCGGTTGTAATCGAAGTCAATGGGGCGAGTGCCGCTTTCGGGGCCCACGGGTTCAACGATGACGCAAGCCGTGCCGCCGCGAAGTTTATTGCGTCTGAGCATACCTTCCAGCATTTTCAGGTCGTTGGGGCGGACTTCGTCGGTGGAGCCGTAGCAGCCTTTGGGAATGCCGTGGCTTTCAAGAAGGTTGCGGCTTCCGGGGATTTTCAGACCATAGACCATCTGGTCGGACCAACCGTGATATGCGCCGCCGACTTTGATGACGCGTTTGTTTTTGGTTGCACAACGGGATACGCGGATTGCCGCCATGACGGATTCTGTACCCGAGCCGAGCATACGGAACATTTCGCACGCAGGCATATGTTTATTGATCTCTTTTGCAAGCAGAAGTTCCGCTTCGTGGAAAAGACCGGTAACGGGGCCGCAGGATTTAATAAGTTCGATCGCCTGTTCCTGAACTTCGGGGAAGTTGCTGCCGAGGATTGTCGGGCCGCCCGCTTGCAGGAAGTCGAAGTATTTGTTGCCGTCCGCGTCGTAAAGGTATGCGCCTTCGGCTTTTACCATGCACATGGGGAAGGGTTTGTTGAAAGCAAGGTTGTGCTGAACGCCGCCGGGGATATATTGTTTTGCCTCGGTGGTGATTGCTTTGGATTTCGCGCATTGTTTGTCGAAGTAATTTTCGACGATGTCCTTATACGCTGCGTCCGATACGCAATAGATGGGTTTGCTCGTGAGTTCGTGCAACTCGTTGTAGATGTCTTGCGCTTTCGGCCATTTGCCTTGTTCGCAAGCGTAACCGTTTCTGCTCATAGTGAAGTCCTCCTAACGTTTTAAGTAGTTAATAAATTTATCGATTGACTGTTTGATTTCAACGTCGTCAAAGGGTTTGTTTTTGATGAAGCGTTGAAAAACAATTCCGAAATATGCGCCGAGGATATATGCCGACAGTTCCTCGGGGGTGAACGTTTCCAAAAGTTTCGCGTATGCCGCGTGCGTTTTTATGCGCTCCGCCGCAATATCGTAAATTTTCGAGAAACTGCTTTCGCCTTTGCACAGGATACCGCGCATTAAAAGATTGCCCGTAAGGTAAGGGTAAGGTATCGTGTCGTCGACGAGTTTGTCGATGAGCGCCGATATGGAAACTTCCTGCTCGGATTCTTCAAAGACCGAAACAAGGTCGTTGATTTCTTCCGCCGCGATTTGTTCCATAAGGTCGTCCAGCGAATTGAAGTGAGTGAAGAAAGTGCTGCGCGATACGTCCGCCGCCTCCGATATTTCGTCGATGGTAACGTTCCCGAGACCTTTTTCTTCAAACAGTTTTTTCGCCGCGTGCAACAACGCTTTGTGGGTGTTGTTTTTTTTACGCAGACGGCGTGACGTTTCCAATGGTGCCATAAAAACTCCTTTTAATATATTTTGATTATATCACTAAAATAATACGGTTGTAAAGAGATTTTTGTATTAAAGTACAATTTTGTACTGATAGACAGTTTATTGATAACAAAGCCACGAAAATTTTCATTTTTTGCCGTTTTTCGTCTTTTTTCGCGCATTTTGGCGCGATAGCGCGCCCGTAAGGCGGTCAAAACCATTGACAAAACGAAAAGTCGCAAGTATAATAGGGCAATAGACATTGGCATATTTTATATGCCTTTGATTTTTTATGGAGAAGAAAAATGGAAAAAGAAGTTTTTTTAACCAAGGAAGGCTACGACAAATTAAAACGCGAATATGACGAACTCAGTTCGACAGGTCGCAAAGAAATGGCGGAAAAAATCAAAATCGCCCGTGAGTTCGGCGATCTCAGCGAAAATGCGGAATACGACGCCGCCAAAGAAGAGCAGGGTTTCCTTGAAAAGCGCATTCGTGAAATCAACGAAATGCTCAGCAACTGCACGATTATCGACGAAAGCACGATCGATACCAAAACCGTCAGCGTCGGTTGCATCGTAAAACTTCAGGATCTGGAATTCGGGGACAAACTCGAATATAAAATCGTCGGCGTTTCGGAAGCGAAAATCGAAGAAAATCTTATCAGCAACGAATCTCCTCTCGGCAGCGCGCTCATCGGCAAGAAAAAAGGACAGGAAGTCGTCGTTACCACCCCCGGCGGCGAAGCAAGATTCAAAATTTTAAGCATTAACGCATAAGAGGTCAAAATGGCAGAAAACGACGTCCGAAACAACGAACAACAGGAAGATTTAAGCGAGCTTATCAAGGTTCGCCGCGACAAACTGCGCGATTTGCAGGAAGCGGGCAAAGACCCGTTCAGAGAAGTCCGCTTCGAAAAAACGGCGATGTCCAAGGAAATCGTCGACAATTTTGAAAAATACGAGGGCAAAACCGTGTCGATTGCCGGCAGACTCGTCAGCAAACGCGTCATGGGCAAGGCAAGTTTCGCGCATATCCTTGACGGCGACGGTCAGATTCAGCTTTACTTTAAGCGCGACGTTCTGGGCGACGAGCCGTATGCGGAATTCAAAAAATACGACATCGGCGATATCATCGGCGTTACCGGCGAAGTTTTCGTGACGCACATGGGCGAAACCACCGTCAACGTAACTTCGGTGAAACTTCTCTCAAAGTCGCTTTTGCCGCTCCCCGAAAAGTTCCACGGACTTACCAACACCGACCTTCGTTATCGTCAGCGTTACGTTGACCTTATCGTCAATCCGGAAGTCAAGTCGGTTTTCGTGAAACGTAGCATGGTTCTTCGCGAAATCAGAAACTTTTTGGACGAAAAAGGATATCTGGAAGTCGAAACCCCCGTTCTGCACAACATCGCGGGCGGCGCGAACGCAAGACCGTTCATTACGCACCACAACACGCTCGATATCGATATGTATCTTCGTATTGCCTTGGAACTTTATCTTAAACGCCTTATCGTCGGCGGGTTTGAAAAAGTTTACGAAATCGGCAGAGTTTTCAGAAACGAAGGTATGGACCAACGCCATAATCCCGAGTTCACTTTGCTGGAACTTTACGAGGCATACACCGACATTCACGGTATGATGGATATCACCGAAGGTATGTTCAGACACGTTGCAAACAAAGTTTGCGGTACGGGCAAAATCACCTTCGACGGAGTTGACCTGGACCTTGACAAACCTTTTGAAAGAATTTCGATGGTCGAGGCGGTCAGAAAGTACGCAGGCGTCGACTTTGACAAAATCGAAACACTGGACGAAGCAAGGGCGGTCGCGAAAGAGCATCATATCGAATACGAACAACGCCACAAAAAAGGCGACATTCTCAATCTGTTTATCGAGGCGTACGTCGAGGATAAACTCGTCCAGCCCACGTTCCTTACCGGACACCCCGTGGAAATCAGCCCGCTTGCAAAGCGCGATCCCGATCATCCCGGCTACACCCAGCGTTTTGAGTTGTTCATAAACGGCAGGGAATACGCCAACGCTTTTTCGGAACTTAACGATCCCATCGACCAGCGCGGCAGATTCGAGGCTCAGGCGGAACTCAAAAAACAGGGCGACGAAGAAGCCAACGACATCGACGAAGATTATCTCACCGCAATGGAATACGGCATGCCCCCGACGGGCGGATTAGGCGTCGGCGTCGACCGTCTTGTAATGCTTGTTACGGGTGCGGAGACGATAAGGGATGTGTTGTTGTTCCCCACAATGAAACCTATTAAAAAGTCATAATTTTGCGACCTTTTGAGTTTTTTCGGGAACCCGAAAATCCGTGTACGCCAAGTACACTAGGATTTTCAGAACCCCAAAAGAAACGTCAAAATCTCATCAAAATTCTGACTTTTTAGAGAGTGTATTTTTAGAACAAATTAAACTTGCGAAGCAAATATAACCGCATTGCCTATGGCATAATTAAAGCACCGAAAAAATCGGTGCTTTTGTTTTGGGTTTATATCGTTGTGCGTGTTGTTATTGATTGTTGCGGAAGCCGAATCCGCTGACTTCTTTCGCCTTATTGATATAGGTGAACGCGTCGGGATCGACGTCTTTTATGATTTGTTTGAGCAGGGCGGATTGCTTTTTCTTTACGACGCAGACCAGGATTTTTCTGGTGGAATTTGTATAGATGCCTTCCGCGTGGATTATCGTGCCTCCGCGGTGCAGGATTTGCACGATTGCGTCGCCGACTTCTTCCGCCTTGTCGGTGATGATATTAAACACGACGCTGGATTGCGTACCCGTCGTGATGACGTCCGCGACCTCGCTTGTCAAAAACAGGGTAATGAACGAGTAAAATATCGGGGAAGCGATTTTGACGAAGGTCGTGTTCGCGTCCATGCCTTTTGCCGACAACAGACCGACGATACCCGACAGCAAAACGACGATGCTGTCAAACAGGAAAATAAACCAGCTTGTATTAAGTTCGGGCTTTTTCTTGTTTGCGATTTTCCCAAGGATATCCGTGCCGCCCGCGCTGCTGTTCGTAAGAAGGGAGCCGCCAAGCGCAACGCCCGAAATGACGCCGCCCGCGATTGCCGAGATTATCGTCAGACTGCTTTCCATGCCCGAGCCTTGAAATACGGGCAGTTTAAGTGCTGAAAACAGTGCCATAAAGCCCGAATATCCGACGGTTACTATGGTCGTATTGATTGCAAATTGTTTGTTGAGCGTGAAAAACGACGCGATAATAAGCGGCAGATTCAGCACGAAAATCGTGACGGCGGGGTTGAACACGCCTTCCGCAAGTTTATGGTCGTACAGATTGACGACGTTGTACACGATACTCGCGATACCGCCTACGCCGCCCGGGGCAAATGCGTTCGGGACAATAAAGACGTACGATGCCACCGCGCGAAGCAGTGCGAAGAATAGCAAAAGACCGTAAAACCCGACACGACTTAAAAATTTTTTCGATTTCTCTGATTTCATAGCCCGTAATATAAACTTATAAAAGAAAATTGTCAACAAAAATATCTCATGTTCGACACAAAATATTTTGTCGATAAACCTTGTATTCCAAAAAAGATATATTTATATATCAATCTTCAAGTTTTTTGAGCTCCTCGTCGTCCGAAGAATCGTCGGGTTCCACCGATTGATGCACGCGTGCCGACACGTCTTTAAGGTCATAGGTTTTGACGTCGAAACTGCCGTCTTTGTCCATGATTTTGACCTTGACCTGCTGTTTTAAGATGTCGTTGCTTTCCACGACGCCTTCGCCGTCGGGAGTTTTTGCGCGACTGCCGACCTTGGGCATTTTTTTGTACATTTCGGCGTAGTAATCGTTCTCGAATTTCAAGCAGCACATAAGACGTCCGCAAACGCCGCTGATTTTTGTGGGGTTAAGCGACAGTCCTTGCAGTTTCGCCATTTTGATGGAAACTTTCGCAAAGTCGGGAAGACAGGTGTTGCAGCAGCACGGCCGTCCGCAGGGGGCAAGCGCGCCGCGCATTTTCGCGTCGTCGCGTTCATAAATCTGGCGAAGTTCGATGCGGTTTCTGAACACGCCCGCAAGGTCTTTGACAAGGTCGCGGAAATCGACGCGTCCCGCCGCCGTGAAGTAAAAGATAATCTTCTGACGGTCAAAGGTGTATTCCACGTCCACAAGTTTCATATTAAGGTTGTGTTTTTCGATTTTCTCGTTTGCGATGCGAATGGCTTCGGGGCGCATGGCAAGGTTTTTTTCCACCTGTTTTTTGTCGGCGTCGGTGGCTTTCCTTAAAACGGGTTTCAAAGGTTGCACGACGTCTTTGTCGTCGACTTCGCGGTTTGAGAGCACGACTTCGCCGTATTCCGTGCCGCGCGCCGTTTCGACAATTGCCGCGTCGCCTTCCGAAAACGAAATTTTCTCGGGGCTGAAATAGTACACCTTGCACGAGTTCTTAAATTTTATGCCGACTATCGTTACTGACATTTATATTTAACCTCCAAAATACCGAGAAGCAGGTTTTCGACAACGCCGGTGCTTCCCACGTAAAAACTCAATTTTTTTCTTTCTTCGTTGACAAGATAAAGTATGTTGGAAAGGGCGTCAAGCGAAAAGCCTTTCGACAGCGTTTCGATTTCCCATTCCTTATGTTTGCTCATGATAAGGTTCTTGTCGGTTTTTGCCGCAATCATATCGCGAAGCACGATTGAGAGCGCGTCCAGAAAAACGGGCAAATTATCCTTATCAAGGGTTTTATCGTTCAAAAACGACGCCACATCGCTGCTTTTTTTCAGATTGTTGAGTATGAATATGGCGCGGTCAAACGTTTCCGAAAAGGCGGAGTTTGACGAAATTTCCTTTGCGCGCCACAGCATACCGTCGGCGCAGGCGGCGGCAATCGTCGCGTTTCCGACGGCAACGCCCGAACAAATCAGCGCGGCTTTTATATCGTCCGCGGAAAACCTGTCAAGGGTTATTTTTTTCGTTCTCGACTTCACCGTGTCCAGAATCGCGCTTTCGCTGCCGACTCCTAAGAATATGCTCACCGCTTTTTGCGGTTCTTCCAGAGTTTTCAGCAACTTGTTTTGCGCGGCGGGGTTCATTTTGTCCGCGGAATTTACAAAGTACAGTTTGTTGTCGCTCTCAAACGGTTTCGTCTCGGTGTCTTCGATAAGGGCGGCGACGTCTTCGACCTTGATTTTTTTGCCGTCTTCGTTGATGAATTTCACGTCGGCGTGATTCCCGTTCAGCACTTTTTTGCAAACGGGGCAGGTCGTGCAGGCGTCCTTGCAATATACCGCGCACGCAATCAGTCTGAAAAGATTCTGCACGGCGAAAACGTCGGGCGAGATCACCATATAAGCGTGCGACAAATTGCCCGTGTCGATATCGTGTTTTATTAAGTTGTAGGCGCGGCTCTTTTTCAGAGCGTCCTGAAACTCAATCATCTGATAAGTCCTTTTTCGCGAAGGGCGTCGATAATGCGCTTGCTCGTGTCGGTTTTGCAGTCACAGGGGACGATGCGGATCACCCTTTCCGGATTTTCGTCGGCGATGTCGGAAAAGCCCTTGTAAACGCGGGCGTGGAAATCGCCCGATTCCACCTCGAAACGGTCGCCAAGTTCTTCCGCCTTTTTGCGGCTTCTGAACATTTTATCGTGGGGCAGGTCGATGAAAACCGTCGCGTCGATGGGGCAGCCCTCGATTGCTTTTGCGTTTATGTTTTTCACGACGTCGGTGCCGAGTCCGCGTCCCGCGCCCTGATATGCGACGGAACTGTCGACGTGCCTGTCGCAAATCACGATTTTTCCTTCGTTAAGGGCGGGAACGACGACTTCCCTTAAAAGTTGCGCGCGCGCCGCTGCGTAAAGATACGCCTCGCACTCGGGCGTCATATCCGCGCTTTCCGGCGAGAGCAGAATTTCGCGAATTTTTTCGCATATGGGAGTGCCGCCGGGCTGACGAACGAGAACGGCGGGTTGCGACGTTTTTTCAAGATATTCCATAAGAAGACGAACCTGCGTGGATTTTCCGACGCCTTCGCCGCCTTCAAAAGTGATAAATTTTCCTTTCATAATGATGTCCGTTAATTATTCTACTTATCTATTGTAACATATAATCTGCCGTTTACAAAACCAAAAACGTCGCGGTCTTTCAAAAAATCGGCAATATTTTCGGTAATTACTTCGCCGTACGCGACGACGGGAATGCCCGGAGGATACGTCCCGACTTCCCCGAGCGACACGTGACCTATCGCGTCGTGCAGCGGAAGATACGCGCCGCCGCCCGTTACTTTTTTGAAAACAGGCGCGGGCAAGGGCGGAATTTCACGCGCGCTTTCGCATTTCACGTCTTTTAAGGCGTCGTAAATATCGTCGATTCTTTCCTCGTTTTCGGGAGAAAGTATAAAGACCGCCAAATCGTAAAAGGTCATTTCGGGCACGACGTTTTTTTGTCTTAGCGCCGAAAACCCGTTGTCCCCGCACCTTACGACAAGCCTTGTGAAGTCGTCGTTTTTAATTATTTTCCCGGGCAATTTTTCTTTTAATAAGTTTACCTTTTCAAAAAGTTTTTCATACTTTTTTTCGCCCGATATTCTTCTTTCGTCAATGGAATAATCAATGCTCAAAAGGGTAAGATAGCACGGGCTTGTGGTGTGCAAATCGGCACGTAAACGCAACAAATCGTCCGTTAAAGTATCGTTATTGCAAAATAAAGCCGCCCCGCCCGAATACACGGGCAAGGTTTTGTGAAAGCTTGTAACGGAAATGTCGGAAAATCCCGAAAAGCCTTTTTCAAAGCGTTTTGAAAACGGGAAATGCGCGCCGTGCGCCTCGTCTACGAAAAGAATTTTGCCACGTTTTTTCACAAGCGCGGATATACTTTTTGCATCCGCGGTCATGCCGAAGTAATTCGGCGACGTTATGACGCACGCGCCCGCAGACGGATATTGTTCAAGCGCGGTTTCGACGTCTTTTTCCGTCACGGGCAAAGGGATTCCGTTTTTGTCGAAAGACGACGGAATATATCTTACCTTAAACCCGAGCGTTCTTGCCGCCGCGTAAACCGACTTATGCGAAGAGCGGGCAACGATTATTTCGTCGGTGCGGTTTCGTATCGCGCTCATTGCGATGAAAACCCCCGTCGTGCTGCCCGAGGTCAGATAAAAGCAGTTTTTCGCGCCGTACGTTTTCGCGCATTCTTTTTCGCTTTCAAGTATCGCGCCCGTCGGATTTTGCAGATTGTCCGAAAAATCGAGTTCGGTCACGTCGTATTTCGCGCTTGAAAAAAGCGGATTATCGCCCGTGCCGAAGTGCGCGGGCATATGGAAGCGCGCGGGATTTTTTGCGACGTATTCGCAGATTTTGTCGTACAACGGTTTCATAATCCTTATTATATATTGTTTTCGCGCGTTTGTCTAAATAAAAGTCAAGTAAAATTTGAAAACCCTTGCAAATTCCGCGGCGGTGTGGTAATATAATGAAAAGGGGAAAACCCAAATAAGACAAATTTGAAAAGGAGACGTTACTATGGCACACAAAATCAGTGATGAATGCATCGCTTGCGGAGCGTGCGCGGACACTTGCCCGGTAGGTGCTATTTCCGAAAACGGCGGTAAATACGAAATCAACCCCGACGAATGCATCGATTGTGGCGCTTGCGCAGAAGGCTGCCCCGTCGGAGCAATCCAAGGCTGACAAACACAAAAAAAGAAAGAACTCCCCCGGATTTTTCCGGGGTTTCTTTTTGGAAAAAACACGGCGGAAACTGAAAAATCCGCCGTTTTTTGACAAAATCCGAAAAAATGTAAAAATCGTCAAATAAAAAAAGGGATTCGATTGTTTATTTGTTGCAAGGGTTATATCGGTTGCAAAATTCTTCCCGACTTTGTATAATATGCCTATTAAATAAAAGAGGTTTTCCGTTTGGATAATAAACGCCTTGACATTTTAATAGCGCGCATCAAGGAATCGGGCGATGAAACCGCTTTTGCGGAGTTTTACGAACTCACGTCAAAAGGTTTGTTTTCGTATTTATTGTCGATAGTAAGGAGAAGGGAAGTTGCCGAAGACCTTATGCAGGATACGTACGTGCGTTTCAGACAAAGCGTGCAAAGTTACAAATCGGGCAATCCGGCGGCGTTTCTTATCGAGATCGGCAAAAACATCGCCTTCAACCACATAAAGCGCGCGAAGTACGAGACCGCGACGGATTTTTCGGAGTGGGAACCCGTGTCCGGCGAAAAGAGCGTCGAAGACCTTGCCGACACCACCGTCACCGACGCGATGAAAAAGGTGCTGACTGCCGACGAAGCGCAAATCGTTATGCTGTACGTCGTGGCAGGATTCAAACATCGCGAGATTGCGGAAATCGTAAAAAAACCCGTGGGCACGGTACTCTGGACGTACAACAACAGCCTTAAAAAACTCAGAAAATACTTAAAGGAGGAGCAAGCGTGAACAACAAAGATTTGAAAAACAGATTAAAAAGCGAAATCGAAAGCATTACGCCGCGCGTTTACGACAACGTCGTGCAGTCCTCCTATATCGAAAAACCCGTGGCGAAAACAAAGAAAGCGGGCGCAAGCAAAGCGTTCAGAATCGCGACGTCCGCCGTGGCGTGCGTGCTGATTATGGCAATCGCGATCACCTGCGGCGTTATGTTCACGCCGAAAAAAGATAATTCGCCGATAAGCAATTACTATTACGTGCAAGTTTCTGCGGGCGCGGACAAAGCGACTGCGGCGGCGGACGAAAAAACCGACGGCGCAAAAATCACGCTCACGTTAAACAGCGAGGAAACCGTGGAAACGGTGCGCGCCGAAAACGTGGACGGCGACATGATACTGCATCTTTCGGGCGAATTGAAAGGGCTTAAATTTGACGCCACGACAAGAAAAATCAACGAAGCCGCGCGGACGCTCAAATTCGTCGATGACACGGACGGGCTTTCCGTTTCCGTCTCCGGCGAGACCGCCGAAAGCTTTGCAAAACGACTTCGAGCGGCGTTTGACTTTTCGCTGTCGATAAAGACGATTTCAAAGGAAGACCTTGCAGACCTGGCGAAGAAATATTTGCAAAACGCAACTTCATCAATGAGTTTTGAACAATTAACCGCCGCTTTTGCTGAAAGAAAGAGCCTGCTGGAAGAATCCTGGCTCGGCGACAGAAGCTTGTTTTCGGACGTTTATTTTAACTATGCGGAAGAAGAAATCAAGCGACAAAATATCGGCAGCAGCGACTACGTCAAAAACTTTACAAAGGGCTCTTACGCCGAAATGATCGAAAGCCTTAAAAATATCGAAAGTATGTGCGAGTTTTTAGGGCTGACCGATTTGCAGGCAAAAGTTGCGGAAATCCGTATCTCCCTTGAAAACATCGACTTTGCGAAAATCAAGGCGATGTACGACAATTATATCACCGGTTTAATCAACGATATTCTGAATCCGAGCGAACAAACATCAAACAGTATTTTTAATATTTAATAAACAATATAAGAGATAAATAGCCTTGCAGACCGCAAGGCTTTTTTGTTGTCGAAAAAGCCCTTTCACAAGGTGCCCTTCCGGGAGATTGCCACGCTACGCTCGCAATGACAGAGTACTTCGTACGGAATAGAATAAAGAATGTTTGTAAGAAAAGAATAGCAAGATTTACGCACTTGTTCTATCATACTCCGTGCAACGCACATTGTGTCATTGCGAGGAGCGAAGCGACGTGGCAATCTCCCGGAAGGGAACCATATTAAATCCCACGCAAGATACTTTTGTACTTGCGTGGAGTAAAAAAATAAAAAATTTTTTGCAAAATCCCAATAAAACGCGCTCGTCGATTGTTTACTTTGCGAAAACAATTTGAAAAACACGGAGGTTTTACTCAATATGAAAAAGAAAATCCTGGCAATACTTCTTGTAGTATCTATGGTAGCGGCTCTTGCGGTCGGACTTACCGCCTGCAATAAGGACAAGAAAACCGCACCTGCAAAAGCAGACAACGCCGAAACTCTCGGCACGGCAATCGCGGTCGCGATGAACTCTTCGGCAGCGGGCACTGCTTCGGCGGAAGGCGATGAAAACGTTGATCCTTATTTCACCATCAAAGGCATTCCTGGCATCAGCCTGGCAACCAACGAAATCGCAAAATACCTTAACGAATACGTAAACAATGCAAAGGCGTACATCAAAGATCACAATGTTGACGTCAAAGTGGAAGCATCCAACGAAAAAGACGGCTATAACTACAAAATGCTCGTGACCGTCACTTATAAAGACGCCGAGGGCAAAGACGTATCCGACGTATCGACGATTTACATCAACGCAAAGAAAATCAAAGACGGCGAAGTTTCCAAGGAAGACGCAGACATCAACGGCAAAGACGACTATGCTTTTGAAGCGGTTGTAATGCACGGCGAAAAAGAATTTGTCAAAATCAGCGGAACCTGCACTTATGACAAAGAAAAAGACACAATGGTCTTCAAGTTTGGAGCAGGCACCGGTCTTAAAGTTGACGGTGTTGGCGTAAACGTCAAGGCATGGTCCAACGACAACGGTGGTGTTGTGGTTGAAGTTAACGTTGGTGTTGACAACGCATGCAAGGTCAACGTGAAAGTCGAACTTGGCAAAATCAGCGATACCGAAACCGGCGCGAAAGTCTACGTTGACGTAGCGGTCGGGAAAGAAGGCCAAGAAACCGTTAAAGTGAACGTCGTTGCAAACGTTATCTCGAATGCAAACGCAACCAACCTTGACAAAAACGACTTTGCAATCAATGGTACGGCGGCGGTTGTCGTTGTGGGCTCTGTAAACGTGAACGTCGACATCAACGGCATTGCAAAATATATCCCCGGTGAGCCGGAAGTCGAAAACGGCAAATACGTTGTACAAGTCAGCGGCAACGCCAGCGTCCAAGTCGGCTAATAATATGCTTATTATCGGATTACGACAGTAATCTTTCCACCTAAATCAAAGGAACGTCCCGATTTTCGGGGCGTTTCTTTTTGCAAAAATTCACCTTGCGAAAAAAATGAAAAATTTCAAACATTTTTCAATAATATGCAAAGCATTGTCATATTTTGTATGCAATAATGCAATCAAGAGGTGAACAAAATGAAAAAATTATTTGCAATAATCAGAAACACAAAGGTTAAAACCCCCGCCCGCCGACCGCTCGAAATATATCATATCGACAAAGGATTTTCGGAGCCCCTTTTTGAGTGCGCGGATTACGTCGTGTCCCGCACGAGCGGACTTTTTGAAAACGCGGAGAATCACGAAGTCACAAACGCCTTTGGCGTAAAGTTCAACGTGACGAAAAGCGTTTTATAAATCGCGAAGCGAGAAAAAACCGTCGGAAAGCGACGGTTTTTTCATCATATTGTTTTCGGTTTATTAAAACTTCACAAGTTCCGGCTCGCGGTTCACGTATCGGGTGAAACCTTCAAAGCCGATTTCTTTCATTGCCGCCGCGATTTTGTCGTAATTATAAGCGATGCTGTTTGTGCGGTGTGCGTCGCTGCCGAAAGAAATTTTCCTTCCGCCGAGTTCGTAGTATCGTTTCAGGACGTCGACGTCGGGGATTGACAGGTGTCGCAAAGAAAACTCGCTTGTGGTTTTTCCGCCGCGATAAGTTTTGCTGTTGACTTCCAGGCACTTATCTTTTTCGATGATGGCGGTGAGGATATCGTCAAAGACGTCCGAAAACTCCTCGTAAAACATATCGGGCTCCTTATACGGCGCGTTTCTCTGGATATAGCCGATGTGGCCGATGATGTCGTAGGGGTAGGGCGCGTCGACGCTTTCCCGGACGGCTTTCAGGTATTCGAGATAGGCAAAGTGTTTATAGGGGCACTTATTGAAATATTCCGCGTAATAGACCTCGCTGCCGAGCACGCAGTGAACGCTGTTGATAATGACGTCGAAGTCGATATCGGCAAGGTCTTTGATATACAGATTGTTTGCCGATTTCAAGTAACCGAGTTCCGCGCCCATGGCAAGGCGGAAGTTTTTCTTATTGAAGCGGCGTTTGAAGTCCTGCATCGCGGCGACGTACGCCGACATATTTATTTGCGGGTTGTCATATCCGATGACCTGATAATCGCGGTTGACGTGATCGGTGATTGCGACATAGTCGCAACCGCGAGAAAGCGCCGTCGCAACGACGTCTTCGACCGCCTCCATGCCGTCGTCCGAAAAAATGCTGTGAACGTGCGAATCGTGCATAAAATTCCTCCTAACGATTATTATACAAACGTAAGGACAAGATGTAAAGGTTTTTCGCAAAATATTACACGCGGGCGCATTTGTAACGTTTAGGTTAAAAATTACCTTAAAACGATTTGCCGATAACCCCGAAACGGCGCGCATCGGGCGGAAATCCCGACTTAGCCTTGACAAGAAAACTAATAAATATTAAAATGTAAAATGTAGAGATATACGCACGACCGCGTGCGTGTACAATTTAAATCTCGAAAGGAGACGAAAAATGAAAAACAAGAATTTTTTGCGAGTACTCGCAATAGTTTGCGTTCTCGTTTTGTGCGTCGGCGTTCTGGCTGCCTGCAAAAATAAAGGAAACGGCGGCGGAAACCAAGGCGGCGGAACGGGCGGCGGTGGCGGAACCGGCGGTGGCGGAACCGGCGGCAACCAAGCAGGCGCCTCGATGAACGCATTTGTCAACACGATGTTCCAAAGCGCAAACGAAATCGCAAACGGCACTTCGTTTGAACTTGCCGACGGCAAAAACATCGCTTTGAGCCTCGGCGCGACAATCACCCTTAAAAAGGACGGCGGCGTCGCAGAAAAAATGCCGATCGAACTTGCTCTGAAAGGTTTTCTCGACCGTCAGAACGTCATCGACAAATATATTGTTGACGCAAACGGTGCATACGTGCTTTCGGGCAATGACGTGACGATATTCACCGACACGACCGAACTGAAAGAAGGCGAAATCAGAGTAACGAAAGAAGGCAATAACTACGTTGTCGACAAAAACGGCAGCTGCGCCGCGAAATTCGTACCGTTCGATTCCGCAAACTCCGCGCAGGCGGGATATACGAGATATTCGAAAGCGGTTTCGCTTACTTCCGACAACGAAACTTATATCGACGTGTCCGCGCGCATTAACGGCGTTGATTCTTTCCGCCTTATTTACGAAAAAGACTTCCTTTACGCAACGATCGCAGGGAACAAAGTCGGCGTCGACCTTACGAAACTTGAAAAGACCGCAAACGGACAAACCGTCAAAGACGCGCTTTTCACCAAGATCGAAGGACTGCTCAAAAACAACGTCGTAAAGAGCGTTGTCGAAGCCTTCAACGGCGGCGACTTTGACCTTAACGAAGTTATCACCGGGCTTATCAACACGTTCGTAAAGAAAGAGTATATGCCGTACAGCGACACGCTTGTCAATGCGGCAAGCAGACAACGTTACAATTACAACGAAGTTAAGGGCGAATACGAAAAAGCCGCAGACGGCACATACGTTGTGAAAACCCTTGCCGACACGATTTTTGAAAAGAACATTTCTTTCAGCGGCATTTCGATCAACAACATGCTTTCGGATATATTCGGCGGCAAAGAAAAATTTTACAGTTACTTTGGCGAAACCCTTGACGTTCAGGGCATCCTTACCGCGGACTTAAAAGGCACGCCGTTTGCAAGCAACTTGTTCAGCGAACCTACCTGGTACACCTGGAAAAACGGTCAGTTCCAAGAAGCGAACAAAGGTTATACGTCCGTCAAGAACGACCTGTCGCAAAAACTTTCCGCAACGATCGCGCTCAATCCTTTCAGCCTTGGCGAAAGCATTGCCGTGACGAAAAACAGCGCAATCAAGTTGGGCTTTGAAAAGGAAAAGGGCGCAAACGGCAGCATCGGTAAGATGAGCAAATTCTTCCTCGACCTTAACTTGCCCGCAGGTACGGAAAACAGGACTTTCGGTATCGAACTTGCAATCACTGACCTTAAAATCGGAAACGAAAAAGACGCGATTTCCACGACGGCTGTAAACAAAGAAGAGTACGGCGCAATGAATATCGACGCAGGTCTTGATTTTGACTTCGGTGAAGACCTTCTGAGCCTTGTCGCACACGATTACACAAATCCCAACGGCTTGACAATCAAAGTCGGCGGCGACGATCTGAAATACGACGAGGCAACGAAAACGCTCACCGTTCCCAAAACGCTGAAACTCAATATCAAAGGCACGCTCGATTTCGTAAATATCCAAAACACTCGCGCGGTTGCAACGATTACCGCAAACGGAAAAGAGTTTGCAAGGCTTCAACTGAAATCCGTCCCCTTAGGAACAGATGATTTCGACCTGCAACTTGACGCGAAAATCGCGGAAGAATACAAAGGCGTTCTCCCCGCGATTCTCGATATGTGCGTCGAGCTCGGTAAAAACGGCGCAATCGGCATCAACGGCTTTAAGAAAGTAAACGGCAAATGGGGCTTCTATGCTGCGGACGACACAGACAAAGTCGGCGGCGTCCTGTACTCGGTCTATGAAAAAGACGCAAACGGCAAGTATCGCCTTGATGAGGCAACTAACGCCTACGTCCTTTTGACCGCCGAAGAACAGACGACATACCAAGGCGACAAATATAAGAAATATAACGTTTCTTACAGCTTTGCTAGTGTCAATGAATCCATCAATCATCTGGTAACGAGTGGCGAAGCGCACGTCAAAGGGCTCAACTTCGTGAAACTTGTCAACTACCTTATCAATAAGAACGGCAACGGCTTGTTCGTGAACTATGCGGCGCACAAAGCCGAAGCGGCAGCGGAAAACGACATCACGATTGGCGACGTTATTATGAACCTGTTGCTTAAAGACAACGTGGGCATAATTCCCGCAGTGTACGGTCTTATCGGCATCAATCAGGCGGACGGCCTTGACAACTCGCTCGTTATCGGCGGCGAAAAAATCCTTGCAACGACGTTCAAAAACTTGTTTGAATACAACAACGATAATATCGACGCGGTGAGCATGGTCGCTCTTGCAATGAAATACTTCACGAAGTATCAAGTCGTTCCCGCGGGCAAGACCTACGACTCGGTCGCGGTTTATAAGGAATTCGAAACCGAACTTTACAAGTTGACGGCTCGCGGATTTTACGCGCAAGGTCTCAGCAAACAGCTTATGTTGCTCCGTCCCGAGGGATATATGACCGACGGCGAAAAGTTCTTTGCAAACAATAAAGCGACGGCAACGACTGACAATATGAAACAATACGGCTATGCAGTGGTCGAAGACAGCGCGGGCAACAAATATCTGTACCCGTACGTGCTTTATGCAGAGCTTGAAGCAAAGAAAAAAGACGCGAAATATCTTTCCGATGAAGGGTTCTCGCTTGTTGACGGCAAACTCGTGCTTATCAACACGCCCGACGTTCTTAAACAAGCAATCGTAGACGAACTTAACCGCACAGCGGCGGGATACACGGAAAGCAACTATATCGACGGCAAAGCCGGTTCGTTGCTCCGTCAGGCATACCGCCTCGGAAAGACCTACGTCCCGTATTTCGATAAGACGGCAAACAGCTGGAAAGTCCAAGAAATAGCTGCGGCTGGCACAAGCGCAAATGCGGAAATCATTGACGACATCGCGCTTAAAGTCATCATCGGCACGAAGAAAGACGGCGACCGCGTAACGTACGGCACCGCAACTGTCGAAGGAAAAGTCTACGGAAAGACGTTCTCGATCAAAGGTTACGTCAACTTCTGTGAATCCGACCCGACAACAGACAGTGATTACAACGAAAACCTTATTTCCGAAGATACAAAGAAAAAGGCTTTTGAAATCCAGATCATCAATCCGCAAGAGCAAGGCGTACAACCGTAAGTAAGCGAAGCGGAAAGGCTGCACTGCAAAGTGCAGCCTTTATTTTTTGTAAAAAGTCATAATTTTGCGACCTTTTGAGTTTTTTCGGGAACCCGAAAATCCGTGTACGCCAAGTACACTAGGATTTTCAGAACCCCAAAAGAAACATCAAAATTTCATTAAAATTCTGACTTTTTAGAGTTAGGGTAACCGCGTCAAGAACGCTTTAACTATTTATGTAAAATTCATAATAAAACAAACCGAATAAATATTGTACGTTATTAAAAGCAAATTTTCTTATCCAAAACACACTCAACCCGGATACCGGACAATTTCTCATTTAAAAAATGGTCATCTATACAGCAAGAGTGTCCCGTTGACAGTATGATGTTTTTTATTTGTTTCGTTTCATAAGAAAACCACATTTTTTTGAAAAGCCTTTACTTAACAAATATCGTGTGTTAAAATATTGTAAGATTGTCCTGGGAGAAAGTTATGTTACTCAACAGATTGCTCATAAAAGCGGTCGCACCCGTTCCGAAAATCGAAAAATCCAAGACGTATTTGTTCGTTGCGCCGCACCCCGACGATATCGAAATTGCCGTGGGCAGCACCGTCGCAAGGCTTGCGAGCGAAGGGAAGGACGTATATTATCTCGTTTGCACCGACGGACGGTTCGGCACGGAAGACGAAAACATGTCGCCCGAAACGCTTGTTAAAATCCGCCGCGACGAACAATTGGCATCTGCGAAAATTCTGGGTGTTAAGGACGTCAGATTTCTGCCTTTTGAGGACGGCGGTATGTACGACGAAGTCGCGCTCCGCATCGAAATCGCAAAAGTCATCGCAGAAATTAAGCCCGACGTTGTGATCGGTCCCGACCACAAACTGTACCCCGAAAGCCACCCCGACCATCTTCGCGTGGGAGAAGCGGTGTCAAAGGCGTATTTTATGTGCGGCAACGTCAATATGATGAAAAGCGTCGGGGCAACCCAAATTGCAAAACCAACGGTTCTGGCGTACTATTTCACCGGTAAACCCAACAGATTCGTCAAAATCACCAAAAAAGACTTTGAAAAAACAAAAGCGGCGTACGCTTGCTTCGTGTCACAATGTCCCCCGCCCGACAACGGCAAAAGTCTTATGCTGTACATGCGCCTGAAAGTCCGTCTTAACGGCTTGCGAAGCTTCCATATTCGCGCCGACGCATTCAGAGTAATGAACAATATGCACATTCACTGCTGCGGCGAAGCGGAAGACACTGCAATCAGACGCCCGTTATAATAAGGAGAAAGTATGGCAAAACAAAAACTCACGCCCGAAGAAAAGGCACAAAGAAAAGCAGAACGCAAAGAAAAATTCAAAGAAATGAACGCAAAAAACGGTACGCGTTGGCAAGCATTCAAGTATCTTCTTTGCACGGCAAGCGCAGGAATTATCCAGTTCGTATCGTTCACGATAATGACTTTCGCTTTCAAAAAACTCGACTGGGGCACGATAAATTTCATCACCGTGATGCCCAAGACGCTGTTTGTGGCGACCACGGTTGCGTTGGCGCTGTCCGTTTTGTGGAACTTTACCTTGAACCGCAAATTCACGTTCAAGTCGGCAAAGAACGTGCCCGTCGCAATGGCGCTCGCGTTCCTGTTTTACGTCCCGTTTTATCCCTTCCAGACCTGGTACGTTCACGCCGTATCGTCGTCGCTTGGCGGAAGTGAGGGAGTAAAACTTTTTGCAGAAGCAACCGTAATGCTTATCAACGGCGTTCTGGAATTCTGCTGGCAGAAATTCGTCATTTACAGAAAGTCCGCCAACACGGCAGCGCATAAAGAAGCCGCGCCCGACGCCGCCACCGAAATCGAGCATATCAAAGACAGCGGAGTTTCGGTGGAAGATGTGACCTTGGACGACAACGATACCATCACCAAAGGGTAAAAAGTCATAATTTTGCGACCTTTTGAGTTTTTTCGGGAACCCGAAAACTCGTTAAAGGGGACCCCGCGGGATACTGTGTACCCGTGGGGAAAAGTCGCACACAAGCAAAAGAGTGAGCATTATCGTTCCGATAATGCGATTTCAAAAGAGAAGTGTGCGACGCGTACACTGGGATTTTTGGAACCTGCAAAGAACCCCAAAAATCCATCAAATTCTCGCCGTTTTAGGGATTTTCAGAACCCCAAAAGAAACGTCACGGGGCCCCCGCGGGATACTGTGTACCCGTGGGGCTTAAAGACATCAAAATTCTGACTTTTTAGAGAGTGTGTTGCACGGAAGGGCAACCAAGTTAAATTCCCGCCTACAAAAGGCGGGAATTGTCTTTTTTTAGACGAATAGAGTTTTCCGTTTTGCACAGAATAAAGGGCGGAGGGTTTATGAAATCATTGAAAAGTAAAAATGAAATCAACCAGGCGGCGTTTGCGCCGAATATGTATGATCCGCTTGGAATGTACGGCTGTTTCCCCGCGCTTATGACTTTTGAAACGTACGAGCCGCTTGAAACGCCCACGCAAGATGTTGATGATTTATAGGAGAAAAGCACAAAAAAAATCACCGATTGCTCGGTGATTCTTTTTTTGTTAAGCAATAATACTTATCTTGCGTCTTTTACGCCTTGTTCGGTTCCGTAATAAATGATTTTGCCCGTACGTTTAACGACGAGAGAATATTTGCCAACTTTGCCGGTGGGGGCATCTTTTTCAAATTTTTCCGCGTCGTCAGTCGTTTTGAATTTATAAATCGTAACGGCTTCGGTGGTGCTCTTCACAGCGGAAACAGACCAAACGATAGAAGCGTCTTCTTTGTCGGTTTCAGCACTGGAAACGGTGTAGCCTTTCTTTTCGAGTTTCTTCGTGAAAGATTCGGCGTTGCAAGCGCAAAGTACGGTTGCAAGAAGTGCAACAACAAGAATAACGGCAAGAATTTTGCCAATGTTCTTTTTCATAAACAATAAATCCTCCAAATATATTTAGATAAGCATATTATACGCGCGCAAGAAAAATATGTCAACGATTTTTCATTGACCGCGCCCGTTTGTTTTTGTTGTATTTCGCTTTGAAAAAGCGCGCGCTCGGGGTATACTTATAATAAATATAAGTAACTCGGTCACAATAAATAAGGGTTTTATGCGGAATCTTAATTACGTCATTGCGAGGAGCGTAGCGACGTGGCAATCTCCCGGAAGGGACACCGAATAATGAAAACATATTACGTATACATAATGACGAACGCGGACAATACGGTATTGTATACGGGCGTCACCGACGATATAGAAAGAAGAGTGACGGAACACAAAAACCATACATTGAAAGGTTTTACCGACCGATACAACGTGACGAAATGCGTGTACGTTGAAGAATACGGAAGCATAAACGACGCAATAATGCGTGAAAAGCAAATCAAAGGTTGGAGCAGGAAAAGGAAGTTCGACCTTGTCAACACGACAAATTCGACGTTTAAAGATTTGGGAGAATAATAAGGTTACCCTTCCGGGAGATTGCCACAGCACCGCAAGCGGTGCTTCGCAATGACATAAGTGCGTTGCACGGAAGGAAACAAGCGATTGATTCTTGCAATGACATAAGTGCGTTGCACGGAAGACACCGAAAAAACCGAATAAAAACAAACAAAAAAGGGCAAAGAAGAATGATTATTCACGGGCTTAACAAACTGACGCTCCTGGACTATCCGGGGCTTACCGCATGCACGCTTTTTACGGGCGGGTGCAATTTCCGTTGTCCGTTTTGTCACAACGCGAGCCTTGTCGAAAATCCGATGGGACAACCCGTTATCCCCGAAGACGAAATATTCGCGTATCTTAAAAAGCGACAGGGCATACTGGAAGGCGTTTGTATTACCGGCGGCGAGCCTACGCTCAACCCCGACCTTATCGACTTTATGAAAAAGGTAAAGTCGCTTTCGTACAAAGTGAAGCTCGACACCAACGGCACGAACCCCGATATGCTGATCCGCGCGGTCGAAGAAAGGGCGGTGGACTACGTCGCGATGGACATTAAAAACAGCCCTGAAAATTACGGCATGTCCGTCGGCATAAAAAACTACGACACCGCAAAAATAAAACGCAGCGTAAAATACCTTCTTGAAGACCACGTCGATTACGAATTCCGCACGACCGTCGTCCGCGAATTTAACGACAAAAACTCGTTTTACGGCGTCGCCGAACTTATCTCGGGCGCGAAAAAATATTATCTTCAAGCATTTAAGGACAGCGGCGATCTGATTGACGAGACACTTCACGGGCTGACAAGAGAGGAAATGGAAGAAATATTGCCGATTTTCGACGGAAAAGTCGATAAAATTGAAATTCGCGGCATGGATTGATACCACAATATCTTGTGGTGCGGTTAAAAAAACAAATCAATATATTGATATAAAACAATTGACACGTGCATTTATGCGTGTTATTATGAATGTACTCGCAATAGAGCGATATGTCAGGGTGTTATCCGCTTGGATTTTTCAAAGAATCTTCACGGGAAACTCCCCTTTTTGTGCCCAAAAACGATAAAAAGTCATAATTTTGCGCCGATTGTAAGGTACAAAATTAAGAACACGCTACACGGCATAACAAAATTTAATGTCATTGCGAGGAGCGTAGCGACGTGGCAATCTCCCGGAAGGGACACCGAGTAATGAAAACATATTACGTATACATAATGACAAACGTGGACAATACGGTATTGTATACGGGCGTCACCGACGATATAGAAAGAAGAGTGGCGGAACACAAAAACCATACATTGAAAGGTTTTACCGACAGATATAACGTAACGAAATGCGTGTACGTTGAAGAATACGGGAACATAAACGACGCAATAATGCGTGAAAAACAAATCAAAGGTTGGAGCAGAGCAAGGAAGTTTGACCTTATCAACACGACAAATCCGGCATTAAAGGACTTAGGGGAATAAGGTAACCCTTCCGGGAGATTGCCACGCTGCGCTCGCAATGACATAAGTGCGTTGCACGGAAGAGAACAGGCGATTGATTCTTGCAATGACATAAGTACTTCGTACGGAAGGGACATCGAATAAGAAAACAAAACGACGACGTCGTTAAGTATAAAGAAATCAACAAAAGAAAATATAAAGGAAATGAGGAAAATGTATCAGGTAATTAAAAGAGACGGTAAAATAACCGATTTTGATCTTAACAAAGTCTCTGTCGCCATTACCAAAGCGTTTGAGGCGCAGAACAAGCAGTACGTTCCCGCAATCATCGACATGTTGACGCTCCGCGTTACCGCCGATTTCGAAAACAAGATTGAAAACAATCTCGTCCACGTCGAAGACATCCAGGACAGCGTCGAACACGTCCTTGAACAATCGGGCTACACCGACGTTGCGAAGGCATACATTCTTTACAGAAAACAACGTGAAAAGATCCGTAATATGAAGTCGACGATACTTGACTACAAGGAAGTCGTCAACAATTACGTCCATCTTGAAGACTGGCGCGTGAAAGAAAACTCCACGGTCACTTATTCCGTCGGCGGACTTATTCTCAGCAACAGCGGCGCAATCACCGCAAACTACTGGCTTTCGGAAGTTTACGACGAAGAAATCGCACGCGCTCACAAAAACGCCGATATTCACATCCACGATTTGTCGATGCTCACCGGTTACTGCGCCGGTTGGTCGCTGAAACAACTTATTCAGGAAGGTCTTGGCGGAATCCGCGGCAAAATCACGTCAAGCCCCGCGGCGCATCTTTCCACGCTTTGCAACCAGATGGTAAACTTTTTGGGCATCATGCAAAACGAATGGGCGGGCGCACAGGCTTTTTCCTCATTCGACACGTATCTTGCGCCGTTTGTCAAAATCGATAACCTTTCTTATAAAGAAGTAAAGCAGTGCATACAATCCTTCATTTACGGCGTCAACACGCCCAGCCGTTGGGGTACGCAGGCTCCGTTCACCAACATCACGCTTGACTGGACGGTTCCTAACGATCTGGCGGAACTCAACGCAATCGTCGGCGGCAAAGAATGCGACTTCAAATACAAGGATTGCAAAAAAGAAATGGATATGGTCAATAAGGCCTTTATCGAAATCATGATCGAGGGCGACGCCAACGGCCGCGGTTTCCAATATCCTATCCCCACGTATTCCATCACCCGCGACTTCGACTGGTCGGAAACCGAAAACAACAAACTCCTGTTTGAAATGACCTCGAAATACGGCACCCCGTACTTCTCGAATTACATCAACAGCGATATGGAGCCTTCGGACGTCAGAAGTATGTGTTGCAGACTTCGCCTGGACCTTCGCGAACTTCGCAAGAAATCGGGCGGCTTCTTCGGCAGCGGCGAAAGCACGGGCTCTATCGGCGTCGTGACCATCAACCTTCCCAGAATCGCGTATCTCGCAACCGATAAGGCGGACTTCTATCGCCGCCTTGACAAGATGATGGACATCTCCGCGCGCAGCTTGAAAGTCAAACGCGACGTCATCACCAAACTCCTGGAAGAAGGGCTTTATCCTTACACCAAACGTTATCTCGGCACGTTCAGCAACCACTTCTCGACAATCGGTCTTGTCGGTATGAACGAGGCAGGGCTCAACGCAAAATGGCTCAGAAAAGACCTGACGAACGTCGAAACGCAGGAATTCGCAAAAGAAGTCCTCAACCATATGCGCGAAAGACTTTCCGATTATCAGGAACAGTACGGCGATTTGTACAACCTCGAAGCAACCCCGGCGGAATCCACTTCCTATCGTCTTGCAAAACACGATAAGGCGCAATTCCCCGACATCATCACCGCTTCCGAAAACGACAATATTCCGTACTACACCAACAGCTCGCATCTTCCCGTCGGATACACCGCGGATATCTTCTCGGCACTCGACGTGCAGGACGAACTCCAAACGCTGTATACTTCGGGCACGGTATTCCACGCGTTCCTCGGCGAAAAACTTCCCGACTGGAAATCCACGGCAAAACTTGTCAGAACCATCGCGGAAAACTATAAACTGCCGTATTACACCATCTCGCCGACGTACAGCATCTGCAAAGAGCACGGCTATATCTCGGGCGAACACTTCAAGTGCCCCAAATGCGGACAACCCGCCGAAGTTTACAGCCGTATCACCGGCTACTATCGTCCCGTACAGAACTGGAACGACGGCAAACTGCAAGAGTTCTCGCAAAGGAAAACTTACGACATCGCAAACTCTTCGTATCACGGCGTAAACCAGCATATCGTCAGCGATACCTGCTGCGGAGAACAGGACGTGAGAGTGCAGGCCGATCCCAACTTCAAAAAGAACGACGGCGAAATCCTGCTGTTCACAACGAAAACCTGCCCCAACTGCAAAATGGCAAAAATGATGCTCGATAAAGCAGGTATCAAATACACCGTCATCGACGCGGAAGATCAGAAAGACCTTACCCAAAAATACGGCGTCAAAAAAGCCCCCACTATGCTCGTCGCGAATGGACAGGGCTACGACCGCTACGAAAACGCGAGCTTTATTAAAAAATTCGTTGAAAACGCAAAATAATTTATGATTTACGATGTAATTATCATAGGCGCGGGGACGGCAGGCATGACTGCCGCCCTCAACGCTTTAAGAAACGGCAAAACAGTCCTTGTGCTGGAAAAAGAAACCGTCGGCGGTCAGATTTCGCTTTCGCCGCGCGTCGAAAACTTCCCCACGATTACCGCAATCTCTGGGGCGGAACTCTCCGACAGACTGTTTGAACAGATTATGCACCACGGCGCGGATTTCGAACTGGAAAAGGTCACCGGGCTTAAAAAGGACGGCGACGTCTTTACCGTTCTTACCGACTACGGCGCGCACGAAGGGAAATCCGTCATCATCGCAACCGGCGCAAGCGCAAGACATATCGGCGTCCCAGGCGAAGACGAACTTATCGGTCACGGCGTGTCTTATTGCGCGCTGTGCGACGGAGCGTTTTACAAGGACGAAGAGGTCGCGCTCATCGGCGACGCCAATACCGCTTTGCAATACGCGCTGTTTTTGACGAATTATTGCAAAAAAGTCCACGTTTGCACGCTTTTCGACAGATTCTTTGCGGACAAAGCCCACGTCGACAACCTTATGACAAAAGATAACGTCGCGATTTATCACAACCTTTCGCTGAAAGAGTTTTTAAGTGACGGCGGCGAACTTTCGGGGCTTGTTTTTGAAAATACCGTCGATAAATCGGAATTCCGCCTGCCCGTAAAAGCCGTGTTTATCGCGATAGGGCAAATCCCCGACAACTCCGCGTTCAAAGACTTCGTCGACATCGACAAAAACGGATATATCGTCGCGGGCGAAGACGGCACGACCAGAACCGACGGATTGTTCGTCGCGGGCGACTGCCGCACCAAACGTATCCGCCAACTCGCAACGGCGGCGGCGGACGGCGCGATTGCCGCAACCAACGCGTCCATTTATCTGAAATAAGAAAACGCAAGGGCTTTTTCGCCTGTCGATTCCTTGACAAACAAGTTGCAAAACGATAAAATCTTTTTTGCAACTTATAAAACGCTTCCGTAGTTAAATGGATATAATAAACCCCTCCTAAGGGTTAGTTATGGGTTCGATTCCCGTCGGGAGTACCAAAAACGACTGTGAAGACAGTCGTTTTTTTAACCCCGACTCGGAATCGAAAGACGGCGTTCCGTCGTCCCGATTCCCGTACGCTCGGCGTGCTCGCTGCTATACGGGAGTACCAAAACGACTGTCTTCACAGTCGTTTTTATATGATGAAGAGAAAGGGCTGACGATTCAGAACGCACAAAGGGTTTTCGGAAATAAGTTTTGATAAATGAAAAACAATAAGTTTACGGATGGAAAAATAGGGGATAAAGGCGGGAAATGAAAAAAACAGGCAAAAGGAAACGAGACGCCGCAAAGGGCGTCCCGTCAGGTTTTGGGGGATTTAGGATTGTTATTTTGCGGGGACGAAGCCTGCGACAACCGCGAAGATCATAAGCGAGCAGCAGATGAGCATGCAGACAATCTGCACGGGTTTGCTGTTCTTGACGCGATTGACAAACTTGTCGAATTTTTCAAAGTAGAAGTTTTGTTCAAACCAGTTTTTGCCGCCGATCTGCAAAATACCGCCGAATGTCAGGGTGCTTGCTCTGAACAGGAGCCAGAGACCGGGGTCGGGAGCCATGCCGAATCTGCCCATTCCGACCAGAGGTCCGACGAAAACGGCAAGGATAGGCGCAAGCAGAAATCCGACGTGCATAAGCGCAACTGACGAAGAAAACTCGCCGGTAACGAACAACCAGTTCCAGATTGTGTAAGCGATCATCGTGGCGATGGTGATGCCAAGGCCGACGCTTGTCGTGCCGGATACCGCGCCGTTGAAAAGGTTGGACTGACCGGTGAAATACGAGGAAGTAAAGGCAACTTCGGTGCCGAGTTTCGAGAAACCGTCGATGAAGTAAATGGGGGAGTTGGCGGTTGTGGTAGTGCCCCAGGTCGAGCCCAGGAAGAGTGCCGACGCGCCGATTGCCATAAAGAGTCCCGAAACGCCGTTGAAGTATTGCTTGTTTTTGAAGAAGTCGGTCATCGTTGCTTCCAGAACGTTAATGATATAAAGTCCCAGCACGACGACAACGAAGATATCGCCGGGAAGGAGACCGAAGCAAGCAAACAAGACGATTGTTCTTCCGACGAGCAACGTAGTAAGTTTCAGCGTTTCGAAGAACACGGGCTTCATCGCGATCAGTACAAGGATACCGAGCACAAGGTTGAAGGGGATATTGCCGTACGCCTGGAATTTCGACGTGATGACGGAAACACCGAGAATCGTCGCCGTAAACATAAACCATTTGAGAATGGTGTCGAGTCCCGGCGTGACCTTATAGTCAATCGCTTCGGGGCCGGGTGCAAACATTTTTTTGAGTCTTTCGACTCGCGCTGCTTTTTTTTCGCTGTCCATAATTTTGCTCCTGAATGTTTTTTGATTTCTAATCAAAGCATACCCGTCAAAAGTGTATTTGTAAACGAAGATTTTGGGACTAAACGCTAAAATCGTCCCAAAATAGAACCAAAATAAAGAAAAGACCTGAAAATATTGATAAATAATTAACAATATGATATTATGATTAAAGAAGAAAGACAAAAAACGACAAAACCAGAAGTCTTTTTTCGGGTGGTGGAAAGATGTCCAAGGATACGACCAAACAACACATCACGGATTGTTTCAACGGATTGTCGAGAAAGTACACGCTTGACCAGATAACCGTCAATATGATTGCCGAGGCGGCGGGCGTTTCGAAGTCGACGTTTTATCGGCATTTTCTGGACAAGTATGACGTCATGAATTACAACTACAAAAGGGTGCTGGACGAGATTTTTTCGTTCAATGCCTGCAAGAGCTGGAACGAGTTGTTTTTAAGCATACTTTCGTTTATCGAGAAGGACATCAACAGGATAAGGCACGCCTTTTTATATCTCGGGACGAACTCTTACGAGCAGTACGTTTTCGAGTATTCGTTCAAACGTATGAACGAGAAGTGCGTCGAAAAACGCGGAAGCGAGTTGCGCGAAGACGAGATATTCACGGCAAAACTCATAATCTACGGTTGCGTATACGCCGTAAAAGACTGGGTTTTCGGCGATAAGCGGGTGTCGCGGCAGGAACTTGCGCGCCAGATCGACAACGCAATCCCCGAAGAATACAAGGCGTTATTATAAAGTCGCGCGCATAAAAACGTGCATAAAAAGAAATCAATAAAAAATATAAACAAATCAGAAGAGGTACATTATGGCTATGAGAAAAAGCATTCTTCATCTGGTCAAAGTTATGGGCGGTCTCGCCGGAATGATGACCAAAATCACAGAAGACTCCCCCGAGTATTATGCGCTTAATTGTTTGACCGACGAAGAAGCGGACGTTGCCGCAAGTCTCGGACTGAGAAAACCCAGAACGCTCGAATACGTCGCCGACAAGTGCGGAAAATCGACGGAAGAAACCAAGAAGATTCTGGACAGACTCGGCCATCTCGGAGTTATCAAAATTTATACCGAAGACGGACAAACCCTGTATTTCATGCAGATTTTTGCGCCGGGCACGCTTGAAATGATGGTGGGTTGCACCGAAAACGTCAAAAAGCACCCGGAAATCGCAAAGGCGTTCGAAGCATACACCCGCGGACTTATGGAGTCCATGGGCACGATGTTGCCGTACGGCGCAAGTATGATGAGGGTTATCCCCATCGAATCCGCGATTGCGGGCGACAGTCAGGCGATCCCTTACGAAAAGATTTCTTATTATCTTGACAAATACGACACTTTCTCGGTGTCTCCCTGCTCGTGCAGACGTTCAAGGCGTTTGCTGGACGAAGGCTGCGGACACCTTGAAGACGACATGTGCGTCCAGATGGGTTCGGGCGCGGAATACTTCATCAAAACCGGCAAGGCAAGACAAATCACAAGGGAAGAAGCCGAGGCGATTTTCAAAAAAGCCGAAGAAAACGGACTTATGCACCAGATGCCCAACCTCGAAGGACCGGGCGAATCGGCGGCAATCTGCAACTGCTGCGCGTGCTCGTGCTTTGCAATCCGTATTTCCACGATGTTCAATTGTCCCGACGCGGAACGCAGCAACTACCACGCCGAAATCGATCAGGAAAACTGCGTCGCGTGCGGTCAGTGCGTTGAAAACTGCCCCACGAACGCGGTAAGACTCGGCCAGAAACTTTGCACGGTAACGCCCATCGAAACCCCCAAATACGACAAGGTTCGCAACACTGTCTGGGGCAAAGACAAATGGAACGTCGATTATCGCGAAAACAGACAAGACACCCTTGAAAGCGGCACTGCTCCCTGTAAGACCGCTTGCCCCGCGCACATCGCGGTTCAGGGCTATATAAGGCTTGCGTCTTTGGGCAAATATACCGAAGCGTTGGAACTTATCAAGAAAGAAAACCCGTTCCCCGCAATCTGCGGACGTATCTGCCCGCATAAGTGCGAAGACGCTTGCACACGCGGACAAATCGACAAGGGCGTCGCAATCGACGAAATCAAAAAGTTTATCGCAGACAAGGATAAAAACAGCAACCACAGATTTATTCCCAACAAAAAACACGATTATTCGATGAAGAAGATGGCAGTCATCGGCTCGGGCCCCGCGGGACTTTCCTGCGCATACTACCTTGCCGTCGACGGATACAACGTGACCGTGTTTGAAAAGGAAAACAAACTCGGCGGTATGATGACGCTCGGTATCCCCGCGTTCAGGCTTGAAAAAGACGTCGTCGAGGCGGAAATCGACATTCTGCGCGAGCTGGGCGTAAAATTCGTAACCGGAGTGGAAGTCGGCAAGGACAAGACGCTGGACGAACTGAAAAAAGAAGGCTTTGACGGATTCTATCTTGCAATCGGCGCAAGCGCGGGCAGAAAACTCGGCGTAGAAGGCGAAGACGCGAAAGGCGTAATTTTGGGCGTTGATTTCCTGAAAGACGTCGCGCTTGAAAGAAGCGAACCTTTGCACGGAAACGTCATCGTTATCGGCGGCGGAAACGTTGCAATCGACGTCGCAAGGACGGCAGTCAGATGCGGCGCGCAAACCGTCAATATGTATTCGTTGGAACAAAGAGCGGAAATGCCAGCCCTCGAAGAAGAAATCGAAGAAGCGGAAAGCGAAAACGTCGTCATTAACAACGGATACGGACCGAAACGCATCGTCGTTGAAAACGGCAAAGTCGTCGGCGTAGAGTTCAAGAAATGCGTGTCCGTATTCAACGCGGAAGGCAAATTCGCGCCCAAGTATGACGAAAACGACACCGTTACCGTTCCCGCGGACTTCGTGCTTGTCTCAATCGGTCAGAAAATCGAGTGGGGTAACCTGCTGGACGGCACCAACGTCAAACTCAACAAAAACAACACCGTTGCGGTTGACGAATTCTACGTCACGGGCGACAAGAATATCATCGCCGGCGGCGACTGCGTGACGGGACCGAAATTCGCAATCGACGCAATCGCAAGCGGCAAAGAAGGCGCAATCTCCCTGCACAGGGCGGTATGGCCGGGACAAACCCAGAAATACGGCAGAGACAGAAGAGTTTTCATCGAGCTTGATAAGGACAATCTGGAACTCAAAGGCTACGACAACGTCAAACGTCAACGCCCGCTGCACATAAAAGAAAACGACGGCACGTTCAAAGACAACCGCGCGACCTTCACCGAAGAACAAATGAAAGCCGAAACGGCAAGATGCCTCGGATGCGGCGCGGCGAAAGTCGATACCTATATGTGCGTAGGTTGCGGACAGTGCACGACGAAATGTAAGTTCGACGCAATCAAACTTGTCAGAAACGACAAGACCGTCGTGGCAAAAGTATACGAAAAACTGCCCCTCGAAATGGCAAAACACGCCATCAAACGCGTCGGCAAAATCATCACCAAACCCATTTCGCCGAAGGAATAAAGTATGCACGAATTAGGAATCGTTTTTGAAGTCGTAAAACTTGTGGAACAGGTGGCGGTCGAGCAGCAGCTCCCCGCCGTCGACACCATAGTCTTGCAGGTGGGCGAACTGTGCGGGGTAATTCCCGTATATCTTGACGAATGTTGGCCCGCCGCAATCGACAAAAAGCCGTTTTTCAAAAACACGAAACTGAAACTCGACGTCGTGCCGGGAATGGCAAAGTGTCGCGCATGCGGGGAAGTATTCAACGTTATCGCAAACGAAGGATATTGTCCGAAGTGCAATTCTTTTGACAAAGATTTGTTGTCGGGAAGAGAATTTATGATCAAAGAAATTCTCGTGCCCGATGACGGTTTCGACGAGACGGAAACCGTCAATAATGACAAAAACGACAATTAAAGGAACGGAATTTTAACATGATCGACCCGATTAGTACGATTGAACTGAAAAAGAGCATTCTTGAAGATAACGATGCCGACGCCGAAAAACTTCGCGCGGAACTTAACGCGCGGGGCGTTTATTATATCAATCTGATGTCTGCGCCGGGCAGCGGAAAAACCTCGCTTCTCGTTAAGCTTATCGGTGCGCTTAAAGACAGGTGCGCCGTCGGCGTAATGGAAGCGGATATCGACGGCGACGTGGACGCATATACCGTAAGAGAAGCCGGCGCCGAGGCAATCCAGCTGCACACGGGAGGCATGTGCCATCTTGACGCGGATATGTCCAGACAAGGCTTCAAGGAGTTTTGCACAAGCGCGGACGTCGTGTTTCTGGAAAATATCGGAAACCTTGTGTGTCCGGCGGAATTCGACACGGGCGCGCATCTCAAAATGGCGCTTCTTGCGGTTCCCGAGGGCGACGACAAGCCGCTGAAATACACCCTTATGTTTTCGACGTGCGACGTTGTCGTCGTCACGAAAACCGACACGGCAAAGTACTTCGACTTCGACCTTGAAAAATGCAAAAAATATATCGCGAAAATCAATCCGAATGCAAAAGTTTTCGCCGTATCGTCTAAGACGGGCGATGGCGTCGATACGCTTGCGGACTGGATTTTCGACAGTTATAAAAATTGGCGCGAGGGATTGAAATGAAAGTTATTGCGGTCAAAGAAAGTATTTTTTCCAACAACGACAAGGTCGCGGACGAACTGCGCGCGTCGCTCCGAAAAAAAGGCGCGTTCATGATTAACGTTATGTCTTCGCCGGGCAGCGGAAAAACGACGCTTCTCACAAGGCTTATCAACGATATGAAAAGCAAAATCAGGATCGTCGCGATGGACGTCGATATCGAGACCGACGTCGACGCAAGGCGCATTGCGGAAAACACCGGCGTCGAAAGCGTGCAAATCCACAACGGCGGGCTGTGCCATATCGACGCGCAGATGGTCACGGACGCGCTGGAACAGGCGGACTTTCCGGAAACAAATCTTATCGTGCTGGAAAACATCGGAAACCTTGTGTGTCCGGCGGAATTCGACACGGGCGCACACCTTAATATGATGCTTTTGTCCGTGCCCGAAGGCGACGATAAGCCGCTGAAATACCCGCTTATGTTTGAAAAGTGCGACGTGGTTGTCGTCACGAAAATCGATACGCTCGAAGCGTTCGACTTCGATATGAAAAAGTTTGAAGAACGCGTCGGAAAGCTCAATAAAAACGCGCGGATTTTTAAGGTCAGCGCAAAAACCGGCGAGGGAATCGAGGCGTTGGAAAACGAACTGTACGAAAGGATAAAACTTCTGAAAAAATAAATATCCATAAAAAAGGACGGCACTTCAAACGAAATGCCGTCCTTATTTTATAGCCTTATCGGTATTGATTAAATGTGGGTTTTCTTTTTGATTTCGTTGTATATCGTGCGCCCCGTGAACGCGACAAGGAAAATAAGCGTTATCATGGATATTCCGAACGCCACCATCGGAAGAATTATTTCGGTGCACGCGCCCGCCATGACTGCCGCCGCCGGAACGATTCCCAAAAGACACGTCATCCACATATATCTGAAAAACGACTTGCCTTTTCTTTTGCGGAAAGCGCCGAAAAAAACAAGGTGCAGGGCAAGCGACGATATGACGGTTACGGGCATCGCATAGGCAAAGCACCACTCTTTCGTTTTGAAAATATACTGCGCCGTAATGAATATGACGGACAGCATCAGCGTTTGCGAAAACACCTTTGCGCCGTTCGGCCCTTTGTAAAAAACGGTGGTTTTGAGTGTAAAATAGCCGTATAAAGTAAGGATTAGTGCAAAAACGCACCAAAGATACTTTCTTGCAACGGTAAGGTTGACGGCAATGCAGATTACGTTGATTAAAAGCGCGACGATAAGGTATACGCTTGAAAACGTTACCGGGTGTCCGATTTTTCTTATATGCTTTTCGGGATACAACGGACGCTCCGCAGGCTCGCCTTCGAGCGGGGATTTGCACAGGGGGCAGACGTCGTAAATACCGTCGACGTGAACGCCGCAATTTTTACAATACATCGTTATTCCTCCCAATAGTTACTTCGCACGGTAACGTCCATACCTTCGCCCGCAAGGAAACGGAAAAATTCCTTTTCGACAGACGTGTCGACGAGTTTTCTTGCAAAAGTAAAGGTGGTTTTGTCGAGTGCGGATATGCTTGTCAGCGCGCGCGGCGACGTTTTTGCCGTCGACGCCATAATGGATATTTGATCGACCTTGGATTTCATTCCGTCGGGAATCTGCACGACGCCAATGTTTGAAAACGTCATCGTTTTTTTGCTGTTTCCGAAGAAAAGCCCCGACGCCTTGAAAATAAATTGTTTTACGGGCAGGGGAAGTATGCGGAACAAAAACAGGCGTTCCGTTTTTGCGGTCACGTTGATTTTGTTTTGCAAAACTTCTTTTTCGGTGTCCTTTTTCAGGCGGGTTTCGACGCGCTTTATTATTTCCTCAAACGACGGCGCGTCGTTGACGTCGACGCCCACGCGTGAGAACAACGAGAAGTTCAGCAAAGTGCGGCTCGGGAAAGGCTTCCTGAGATTTATCGGCACGAAAAGAACGATGGGCGGATTGCCGTCGGGCTTTGTGATTTTTGCCTTGTAAATCGCGTTTATGAGAACGGCAGCCGAATACACCGTTACGGTTGTGTGATATGCGTGCGCGCGTTCAAGGAGTTTCGCCGTGTCAACGGTTCCCTCGATAACGCCGCTTCCCTTGAAGTCGAATCTGGCGTCGGGGAAAGTGTACGCTTTGCTGCCTTGCAGGTCCTTCACCCCTTTAAGGTGGAAAATGCTCACTTTTTGCGCGTATTTCAAAAAGCCGTCTTCCGCTTCGTCGGGCAAAGGCTCGCTTTCGGGCAGTCTGATTTTGCCCTCGGGATCCACGTCGTCGCCTGAAAGACGGACGTATTCGAAAAGTATCGTTTTGAAAAATTCCATACAGCCGTTTCCGTCGCAAAGGGCGTGGAAACAGTCGATTGAGATTTTGTTGTTGAAATAGGACACGCGAAAATTATATCCGTACGTTTCGATGCTGTCGATGTCTTTGATTAAGTAGTCGGAATCGGGCACGACCTCGGGCTTTCCGTCAAGTTCTTCCAAATAATGCCAGAAAATCCCGCGACGCAAACATACGTTGAAATACGGATATCGCTTTATCGAGTTTTGCAGGGCGGTTTGAAGCACGGCGGGATCGACGTCGTCGCGCATAATCGCCGATATTCTGAACAGGTTTTGTATGTTGCTTTTCAGGTTGAACGGATATATCTTTCCGGAGTTGTCCAGCCTGTGCCATGACTTGATCTTTTCCATTATGTTATAAAGTATAGACTTAACTATACAAAAAGTCAATAAACGAACGCCCGTAAAGAATTGTTCCGAGATTTGATTAAAAAACGAAAGGCGTTATTATTTTTGAAATAAAGCAAAAAGATTTGACAAATCAAAAATAACCGCTTATAATTACCATTGCTTAAAAAGTAAGTACCATTAGCTCAGCTGGATAGAGCGTTTGGCTACGGACCAAAAGGCCAGGGGTTCGAATCCCTTATGGTACACCAAAAAGACTCACGAAATCGTGAGTCTTTTTAATTTGCATAAGGAATTCTGCGTGCTATCGCACGCGTTGCCTTGCAACCGAACCCCTGCGGGTTGACGCTCCGCTTATGCGATATTCAGGGGACCCCAAAAGATACTTTTGTACTTTTGGGGAAAAGGAGCACACAAGCAAAAGAGTGAGCATTATCGTCCCCGATAATGCAATTTCAAAAGCACAGTGTGCGACGTTGCTTCGCTATTACGCCTGTCGGCTACGAATCCCTTATGGTACACCAAAAAGACTCACGAAAACGTGAGTCTTTTTAATTTACACAAGGGATTCTGCGTGCTATCGCACGCGTTGCCTTGCAACTGAACCCCTGCGGCTGGCGTTGTATAAAAAAAGTTATAAAAAAGACTCGCTATTGCGAGTCGTTTTTGTGTTTTCGGAAATTTATATCTTGCAAACGTCAATCCACTCGACAAAGTTTGAATACTTTTCAAGTTCGGGAATCGTGAGTTCGATTGCGCTGTTACTGCTGCCGCAGGCGGGGAAAACCGTCCCGAATCTTTTCAGCGATTCGTCAAGGTATACCGTGACGCCGTCGTTGATACCGAAAGGGCAAACGCCGCCGATACCGTGTCCGATAAGGTCGTTCACTTCCTCGGGTTTCAGCATTTTGGCTTTCGCGCCGAAGAAGGACTTATATTTGTGATTGTCGATTTTCGCGTCGCCCGCCGTAACGATTAAAATCGCTTTGTCGCCCAGCATAAAAGACAACGTTTTCGCAATGCGGCACGGCTCTGTACAAAGGGCGTGCGCGGCAAGCTCGACGGTTGCGCTCGACTCGTGAAATTCCTTGATTCTATCGGCGATTCCGAATTGTTCAAAATATGCTCTTACTTTCTCAATTGCCATTTTACACACCTGTTTTAACGACGTAAACTCTTTTATACGAAAAAACTGGATTTTTTATTCAACCCGTTTTGTTCCGCTGTTTGCAGGCATTATACCACCTTTTATTATTATTTGCAATTAAAAAGATATTGCCACATAAAAATAAAACCCCGTCGCATACGTTTACGCGACGGGGAAAAAGAATGGTTAGTCTAATAATCCGTTTGACACAAAGTTTTTAATGGTCTGATTATAGTGTTTTGAACGAAGGAACGTTTAATTTGAAAGGGGTTTTTGCAATTTGTTCCGGAGACCAAGTGAGCAGTAGTTTATCTTCTATGTATTTGACAATTCACTCGTATCGCTCACAAAACAGCTGTCATTTTCTATTAATCCTTTGTTATTTCTGCTTCGCCTATATTAAACAATTCTTTTATTTTGGGAACAATCATATTAATAAAAGCTTTACTTCCACGATAAAAAACTATTTTATAGGTTTTTTCTTCTAAATCATACCATACCCTTCCACGCGGTAATGTATCAAATTGATAAATACTGTATTTGCCCCCGAGTTGTTCTTTCGAAAGCCTTTCCCAAACGTCTTTATGTTGTTTACTGTAAGTTAATAGCGCGTCTTCGAATTGATAATCGTCAGGATATTCTTCAATATCGTAAATAATATCGATATTTATAAGAACCGATACCCAAAAAACTCCTACTTTAATCACCAACAACCTCTCCTACTTTGCCCATTTAATATAAATAACAGTTGAAATCACAAGTGAAATCGCCAACGATAAAATGACCGTCAACCATATAGGAAAACCCCTTTCTCTAAAAGCACTGGCGAACAAAATCATACTTAATATCCAAATAAGCCCACAAACTCCAAATTTATCGTCATCCATTCGCACACCATTTTAACTATTTAACAGTCAATATATCCACGAAAAACTTCAATGTATCGTTCTGTAATAGGAATCGCTTTAATCGCTAAAGCCTTAAAATCAAGCGTTTCATTATTAAACGGAATGTCAACCTCAATTCTTCGAGTATTCTCTCCATTAAATTTCTTTTTCCCGCCATTACTTAAAAAGTCATTTTCTTTCCAAATAACCTTAAAACCAAGCTCGTTCTCAATTTCCTCTTTCCGCGCCTTTAATTTATTATACAACGGGATATTGTTTTCAATATAAACGTTAATGCGTAAAAATTCGTCGCGCCACAGAAAGTCCAAAGCAACACAAGGCTCGTGATAATTACTTGTCTGTTTGTTTATAATTGCCCATTGCTTATTCTCAGTAAAGAAAAAAGGTTCACCCATTTTTTTCAAAGTTTCTCTTAACGTATTCCAAAATTTTCTTCTTGCTTGCTCTGCATACATATTATAATCTCCTAAAATTTGTTTCATTCTCTTACGATTTGTTCGATTTTATACCCAAGTTGCTCCGCGCGTTTAATAAAATTGGATATGTTTAAAATCCCCCATTGAGAGCACACCAGCATATTTCCATCAATCAAATGTAAGATATCATCGTCTTTTATAAAAAACCTGACTTGATAATCTCTGCGTTGTTCTGCGACGTTTTCGTTTTCCACGACGCCGATTGAGCCTTGCAGCGATTTATCGAAAACGGTTTTTAATTCATTACAAGTTATTGAACGGTTGTTTGCAACATAATCCTTGACGACAGCCAGGACGAGTTTGTTTTTCAGATAAACGTTACCGTTAAACAAATATCGTGTTTTATCTCGTTGAGAAGGGCAGTCGGGAGGCAAAATATTTTGCGTGCGGGAACGGGGCGCTTCTTCAAAGGACGCTCCTCGTTCCTTTTTCAATTGTTCAACTTCCTTTTCAAGTTTTACTATGCGATTAAGCATATCTAAAATCAAATCATTGTATTCCATTTTTTAGACTCCTAAACGACATTATATAACAAGCAAAAACGAAACGCAAGTATTTTTATGATATTTTTTGATATTTTATGTTTTTTAATATTATTCGTCGAATTTTAGGGTAAATAAAACAAAATATATTGCTTTTCAACACGATATTTTTGAAAACTCATTCTTGACTACGGTTCGTATTATTCTTGTCTGGTTCGAACCCTCGGGGCAAATGCCCGTTGCTATCGCTAAAACAGCGCACCGTGCTGTTTCTTAACGCGGCAACCCCTTCGTGCGCTTTTTGTTGCACAAAAATGCTGCGGCATGCCGTCTGTTCGAACCATACCGGTGCAGTATAAAAAAACTGACCACAAAAATGTAGTCAGTTTTTTTGGCTCCCCCTGTCTGGTTCGAACAGACGACCCTTCGGTTAACAGGCTCCAAAAAAATTGAAAAAACGTAGGGCAGATGGGGGTTTTATCTAATCGACGCCGAGTTTGACACTCAAAAATTTTTAATTTTTTCGAAGTTTTTTCATATTTTCGGCGCGGTACTGGTACGCTTTTTTATAAGGCGTTCGCGCGGCGAAACTTTTATGAAGATACGCGCCTTGACATTTCGTCTGCGGCGCGTTTTCTTCTATAAAAATAATATCGCTGTACCAGTACGGGCTTTTCTTTCCTTTTTGGCTTTCGTTGCCGTGGGCGATTCCGGCGCCGGTGCGTGGAATAAAGGCATTTATCGGAGCGAAGCGACACCTTTTCGCGCGTTTACGCGCGTATAAGCACGTGCGCGCGCTCTTAACTATGTCTTGTTAAATGCCCTTAATATAACTTTTTGATATTTAATTTGATAATAATTTGATATTATGGGTGGAATTTTGATACCTAAGTAGTGGAATTTTGATACCTAAGTAGTGGTATTTTGATATTTTGGTAGTGGTATTTTGATACCGTTTTTTTACGGTTTTTTGTATAGCAAAATGGCAAGACGCCTGTCTTGCCTTAAAAAGATTCATTAAAATGTAGGGGTTTAGTCTATCGTATAGGTTATATTTATGGGGTTAAATCCCTGAATTGTCTGATTTCGTTTGTTATAAACGCACACGGCGTCTTTCGTCCACATTGCCTCGTACGCTTTATGCCGTTTTGTGTTATAAGTATCCAGTAAATTATGACATTTCAGCGCCTCTATCGCTCTTAAAACGGTCATTTTCGACAAGCCGGTTTCACGCTCGATTCGCTTTAACGTTCCAGTATAAACCGCTTCGACGCCCGGTTGAGAGTACGCAAAAAGGAAGGCGTACACAAGCAGTTCAGACGTTGTCAGGCCGAGTCGAAACATCCAGCCATAAAGCAACACGTGCGACGACGTCGCCGGCATTTTAGGCATTATAACGTAATAACGATTTCGCGCTACGTTGTTGCCGAAAGTAACGTTTTCTTTACCTACAAGACCGCGCGAAACAAGCGTATTCAAGGCGCATATTATCGTTTTTCTGTCTTTACGTAAGGAATTATGTATAAACGTTATTCCGCCGTAATAGGTCGAATTACTGCCCGGGCGTGAGTATTGATATACAAGCGCATACACAAGCACTTCTGCTTGCGTTAAATTCATTTTTAACATCCAATCGTATACGGAAATTACAAAATCGTCGTCGAAAAGTTTCTTTTCATTGCTTTTGATTTTCGAAATCTCACGTTCGAATTTTTCGTTTGCGTGAAAAGTATGTACCATATTTTTTCCCTTTCGTAAAATTACTTGTTAAGGCGCGCCGCAATCTCCGGCACGCGCGCGAAATCGCCGTTCAGAAGCAGATAATACGCGCCCCGAATAAAGTCCGGTTGCGTAAGATTCTTTTCTTTCAGAAGGCGCTTTACGGCGTCCGCTTCCGCGTTCGGAAGAATTACGCATATTTGTTTGTAATCGTTCTTGTATTCGTCTTTCATAGTTTTTTACACCACAATATTGACTTTTTTTGTTTTATCGCATATAATATATATAGGCTTAGAAATAAGTCTTTGGCTGAAATGCCATTATCAGGTTGACGAGTGGGTAACTACTCGTCTTTTTTTCTGCCTTTTAATTCGCGAATTTTCTTTTTATTATCTTTGTTTTTATGTATTGTTTTTGTCATTTTCACGAGCTCATTGTGAGGAATCCTTTTGTTTGCAGGCCTGAGTTCAAACTTACTACCAATCTTTATAGGCATACCCTTATCGTCTTTTGTTTCAACGTATGGCTTATACCAGGATTTTCCGTTATCATAACTCACAAGTTGAATAACGCCTTTTTTGCGGTTTCCGAATATGTTTTTTTCTGATGTAAGTTTTACAATTGCAAGTTCGTCGTTTCGATTAGTGTCTATTACGACACCGGGGCGATAATTGCCGCCTTTACCGTTTTCATAGCCGGGCTTTACGTATCCTGCGCCACTTTCTAAATGATCATCGCGTGTTTGGATTCGGTCGCCTTTTTGAATTGTTTTCAATACGTTTTTATCTGATTTCTTCATATTGTCCTCAATCGTCCAAAAAACTGGGACGTTCTTCGTCCTGTTTCGGTTTTATGCCCGGGATTTTCACCGGGGGATTGTTCGGTTTTTCTGACGGCGTCGCGTCTGACGTTGATTCAGACGTCGGCGCGTCCTTGTATTTCGGCTTTTTCTGCGGTTCTGGCGCTGTCGGAGCCGGGGCAGGTTGTGAGTCCTGCTTGTCCGCAAGCATTTGAAGTGTCGCAAGATAAACGTCAATAGGCACGGTGTTCCCGGCGCTTTCGGACACGTCCAGACCGTTCACGAATTCGCTTTTGCCGCCGGCTGATTCGAGTTCCAACGTGCGAATCTGGTTCAGAATCATCTGACACCCGTTCGTGCAGGAAAAACCGCACGCTTCGCAGTCCATAGCGCGTAAGATCTTCCACATTTTGCGAATTGTCGCGGCGTTTTTCATACGTTGAGAAAAGGAAACGTAATTCTTCGCGCCGACGTTTATGTTTACTTTCGGGTTTTTAGCCATTTGTCGCTCCTAAAATTTTATTGCCGTCCAAAAACAGACGGGAAAAGTAATAAGTATCGTATTTTAGCCACGATTTTTTAACGAAAAAACTTCGATATTCTACTTCGCCGTAGCGTGCTTCGAAGTCCCGAAATTCCTTCGAATCGCGATTGCCTTCATATGGGGATAGTCCGGCGTCCGCGCTGGGATATTTGTCGTACGAAATGGCGTCAACGATTAAAAACCGTCCGCAGTCGTACGTTTCAAGGCATTTTATAAACACATCTGCCTGCTCACGCATTTTGATATACAGCCTGCCCAGCGCCTGCGTGTTGACGTGTATCTGATGTTGTCCCAGTTGCCGGGATAACGCTTCGTAAATTGCAAGTTCCGGAAACATTGAATCTATTTCCGAATTGTTCTGACTTCCGAAATAAACCGCGCCGTCTGAAATGAATATCGGAAGACCGGGGATAAAAGGATCCGCATACTTCGTAATTGTTCCGTTGACGATATCCTTATAAGAGTTTCCGCCGACGGATAGCGCGCGCAGCGAATTAAGCACAAGAGTTTTTGCGTTATAAGGCATATTCGCGTAATGTAAACCGTCCAGCAGGTGAATAACGGTTGCGAATAGTACGTCCTTTCCGCTACCTTTCTTTCCGAAGACGATAACGTTCGAGTTCCGGAACGTTTCCACAAGCCAGCCGGCTTGCTCCGAAAAGTATGAATTATTGAAATTTATCTGTTGCCGGTTGTTCATTTTCGTGAAATAACGTACTTCCAGAAGGCTTTTGCGGCGCTGTTGAAATCGACTTTGTATATTGCGCCGTAAACCGCGCTGGCACATAAAAACATACAAGCAGCGGACACTGCAAACGCGACGATCAGACACAGCGCGTTCATTCCGATTTTTGCCCAGACGCTGTTAAACTGTTTAACGATAAGTTTTTCAAGAAGCACAAACAGCAATATTGTGAAGATCACCGTCAAGACGATCGCGACGATAAAAATTATTAAGCTATAACTGATATTTTTTAATACGTCTTTGATTCCGATATTCGGATTGTCGTAATTGTTGATTATGTCAATCGGGCTTGCAACGACAGGAACGGTGTAAATAATACCGTCTTTTTCAAAATCAAGTTGTATTACGTCAAAATCAAGAAAGATTGTTTGCCTTGCAACGTAAGAGTCGTTGGAATACTCTTTTATCGTTTTACCTTCTACCATTTGACGGATTACCGGGAAACATTCATAATCTGTTTGCGCAAAGCGGAATAAAACGACGGTATTTCCTTTTGCGGCTTCCGTTTTATAAAAGTTTTCAACATCGGTTACCATGTCTTCGTCAATTAAAAGACGTTTTGATATTTCAGAAGCATTCCCGTTAAATTCGTTGCCTTCTAACATATAAATAGGCAATACGGCGTCATATCCTTCACCTGTTTCGACAAGTCCGCTTTTCCAGCCAAAAGTGACAAGTTTTTGTAACCAATTATGATTGCTGTTATAACTTTTAATATCAAACGTCTCATCAAAACTGACTTTCTTTTTGTTATATCCGCGTGAAAATTGTCCTTGACGATCTCTGTCGATATAATCACAAAAAAGGTCATTAGAAATTTGACGACCATTGCAGTCAATGTTTCCGTGATTCAGTTCGTTAGAATACTCATAAATCCACTTTTGCACAACAGATTTATTCACATTTCCGGCAGGCGCCTTGTATAATAAGTCTAACAATGAATTTGTTTTCACTTGTGGCGAATAGAAAGCGAAAGGAAGCATATCTATTGTGTTATCAGAATAACTGAGTGTAGTAGGTTTGGCGTATAACTTGTCATGATTGTTGTATCCCCATTCATAACGGCGCGGTAGCGAATTGTCGAAATATCCATACACAAGCGCATAATCGACTGATATATCGTAAAAATAGTTGTTTTTATTGTCGTTAAGTTGCTTATAAGAATTTGATTTCGCTTTATTATAAAAGTCGTAATTTGACGTAACAAGAGCATATTGTGTCTTATATTCCCACCATTCTGCCGTTATCGAATCGATTTTTTCGTATTCATTCATATATTTCCCGGGGATAGAAAAATAAGCGGTATTTATCTGGTTAAAGTGGTTTGCGCCTTTATCAGAGTGTCCGGTGCGGTAATATGTATGGTTGAGTTTCAACTGGACGGTTTCGGTCATACCTTTTTCAGAGCATTTCAACGTGTTTTCGGTGCTTTGGTTTTCGCCGAATCCCGGCATATACCCGGAAAACGTCAGAGTCTTTGCGACGGCGTATTCTGTTGCGTTGTAGTCGCCGCGCGTTGTAAGTTCAATGCCGGAAACGTCGTAACGTCGCGCGTCGCGGTTAGTCAGACGTTTGACTATTTCCGCGCTTTCCGCGATTTTGTATTTCAGAAACAAGCCGTCTGCGCTGGCAGAAACAAGTTGCAGACGGTATTTCGTGTATTCCGTCGCGTTGCCGCTGCCGTCGTACGCGCTGGCAAGTTGAATCTTGTTTTGCCCGGCAGCCGCAATGACGTTCTTTTTCGGGTTGTACACATACGCAAAAAGCGCGAATTTATCGCGCGCTACGTCGTCGAAACTGTATCCGTATTCGATAAACGAAAGCATACGCGTTTCGCCATTGTCGTTCGCCGGATAGTCCGCGACGTCGAATTTCTTTCCGTCGATCGTCATTTGAAGTAAATCGGAATAAACGTCCGAATCAACTGTCACGGCAAACGCCGCGCCGTTCGTTCCGATAAACAGCAATACGACGGAAAGTAATATTATTAACAGGCTTGCGCCCGTGATTTTTCTGATTTTGGCTTGATTATTCATATTTTGTTGACTTTTTCGGATATTTTGCATATACTATAAATACCACAAGAAAATATTTTTCTTTTGCCTGTAAGGTTATATAGTTACTTACGGGCTTCTTTTTGTTTTGCGTTTTTGCTTGTTTTGGTAACGTTGTTTTCTGCGGTTGCCTTTTTCTTTTTCTTTTTCTTTTTTTCTAATTCTAATTTTTCTTTGTAGTCGTATTTTGCGAAATTCTTAATTCTGTCCGCTTGCTTTTTGGATATATAACGCGGTGCGATTTTTTTGATTTCGTGATCTTTTAAGTTGATTTTTTGTCCGTCAACGGTTTCGGAATAGTAATAATCCCAGACGCCGGACGGAACGTCGAATTCCTTGAATTGTTCAACACTCAATATGCCGGTTTTGATTTGCGAAAACCGTTTATAATCTTTACGATATAAATGAGTTAAGGCGACGGCGCGATTGCGCTTTGACTCTTTGTCATAATAAACGGCATAAGTGTGTACCCCTTCCGGTATTTCGCTCTGAAAAAGGTATTTATTTTTGATTTTTACAAGTTTCATTGTTTTACGGTTGACCGTTGCCGGGGCGGCTACGGCGCCGCCCGGTCGGTCTAAAAGGAAAAAAATTATGAGTCAACCCGAATGGGATTTGACCGTTAGAAAATAATACTTCCCTGAGACAAAGCCACCGAACTTACCAAAGTAGTCAGATTACTTTTGTCAATACTCACGGTATATGCCGTTTCGATTTCGCTATAACTGTCAGAAGCTTTTACATAAAGCGTAAAAGCGTGTCCGGACAGATTATTAAGAGCAGCGGAAATGCTTTCCCAGGACGATGTCAGTGCATAGTACTGACTTCCCTTACCTCCTGTATTGATTTTATAAACATATAAATCAACGTTAAACAACGCTTCGAGAATCGTATATTCGGTAGGCGCCGAGATTTCAACAGAACCGCTTGCAGTTCCGGCATAAGCCGCTTTAAGCTCGTCCGATGCGACTATACGATAACTGACGGTAACCGATGAATCTTCAGGGCTCATCGTTCCGAAACTTCTTGCAAAAGTCTTTGCAGATACGCTCTGCCCGTCCGTAGGTTCAGGAACATAAGCAAGAGTGCCGAGTGTAAAATTTTTCGTTTGCTCAAGACCGAAAAGTTTAATAGTTACAGCCGAAGACGATGCGTCGAATATGTAATTCTCGTCGCCACTGACGGTTACGCTTGCGCTCTGAAGTCTTTTAGCGTAATCAACGCTTGCGACCGCATAAGCTTCGGGATTACTGCGAGACGTAACGGTCAGTTCAATCTGTTCGCCGAAAGCCGCTTTGCAAGTTACGGTTGCGGTAAGCGCGCCGTCCGAAGTAGGCGTTACGGTTACGTAATCGTCAATGTTTTTTTCGGTTGCCCATTCGCTGTCCGGATTTTTAAAAGCGATTACCCAATCTACTTCTTTATTTGTCGCGTTCGAAGGGGTTATCGTAGCGGTAAAAAGCTGAGACATGTTTCCGTCTTCGTCTGCCGCCGCCGTTCCTACCGATAACAGCATTCCGTTTGCGACTATCTGGTCTATGATAAGACCGGAATCGGGTTTAACGACGCCGGGCTTGTCGGGTTGTTCGACTTGCGGTTTATTGTGTTTGAATTTAGACCAGTCTGTAAATCCCTTTGAGGGGATCGCGATTCCGATTGTTGCCAGCAAAAGGACGATAAGCACGGAACATAACGCCTTTACGCCGATGTTTTTTTGTTTTTTACTCATTTCTTTGCTCCTTGTTTTGTGGTAGATTTCTTTCCGGGTGCCGACGTTGTCTGAATGACCGTGCGGCGGACGCCGTTTGAGTTCTGATACGTTGTTTTGATAGTCTGTGATACCGGGGTAAATCCGCCGGACGGCTTCGTTGCCGGCTTTGGCTTCGATGTCTGATTCGGCTTCGAAGGTTTCGCCGCAGGCTTTGCCGACTTGGGTTTGTTTGATTTTTTTTGTGCCATGTTTGCTCCTTTATAATTTTTTTTGGGTGGTTTTATGATTTGTTGTTGCAAGGTGTTTTTTCCGGTGATCACCGCCTTTTTGTAATGAATGTCCACATTGCAGACAGGCTTTGCTCGAATGTCTGCCCGGAAATTGCGGAATACACTCCGCCGATAGCAAGATACGCAAGGGCGATCAGAACGGCGGCAATGATAATAAAAGTTAATGTGTCATACAGGATTTTTTTAATCATAAGTCGTAAGTCGTAGGGGCGTCCCGTTCCCCGGCGGTGCACCGCCGGGCAGGACACTGTTTTAAGGAGGTGATTATGCCAGAATGCAAGTCAGACGTATTCATAACGCGGTGCGTCGTCCGGGTTATACGTGTTATATCGCTTTATCGGTTTAAGACGTTGTACGCAATCGACGTCAACGTCAATTCCGGCGTCAAACGCCATTGCCTGCGCTATCTGAATCGCTTCTTCGTCGTCGTGTGCTTTGATTATTTCGGATCTTCGTCCTGTGAAAGTTACTAAATATCTCATTTTCCTTTTTTCCTTTATTCTTTATTTGACAAACGGAGTCATTTCAGTTTTTCCCCGGCGATTCTGTAATTTATCGATACAACGGTCGTACCGTACGGCGTCGCCCATTCTGCCGTATTGCTTGTAAACATAGCCGAGTTAATCATTTGCCACCTCCGATAATTCGGGGTTTAAGCCGTTTTCCGCCGCCTCTTTAAGACAAGCGGCGTATTTATCGGTGTGTCCGCAAGGGTTTTTCCAGCCGTCGCAAAATAGGACGCGCGAGCCGTCGTACGATCTGACGATTTCGGTTGTCCTTGCGCGAGGCTGTCCGCATACGGGGCAAAACCACCGCAATTTGACGTTTACGCCGTGTGTGCCGTCGTGGTTGGCGCGGGCGGGTATATAAACGGTTTTGATTTCGGTTGCTTGGTTAAGTTCTTCGGGGGTGATGTTCCATTTGGACAGAATGTTTTTCATATTTTTCTCCTTCAATGCAAGTTTTTCTTGCATTACTTATATATTAGTGCAAGTTTTTCTTGCGTGTCAAGTTTTTTTGCAAGATTTTGTTGCATAATACAAAAAAAGAGGATAAAAAAATGGTTAAAATCAGAGAATTGCGAAAAGTCGCAGGAATAACGCAGGAAGAAGCAGCAAAACATTTGCAGATAAGTCGTCAGGTTTTTGCAAACTATGAAAATGAAATTAATCAGCCTTCGCTAGAAATGCTTTGCAAAATTGCCGATTATTTCAACGTAACCATTGACTACCTTGTTGGCAGGGAATCAGAAGACGGTGTCGTTATCGTTTCCGGGAACGAATTGTCAAAAGACGAATCGGCACTGCTTGATAAACTGCGCTGTTTGGATCCTTTGAATAAAGAACTTGCGTATCAATACGTTGATTTCCTTTCGGAACGTCAGAAGTAAGTTTTGAATTCTTTTCATAAAAAGCGACAGTCCCTGTCATATTTTATCCGTTACGATAAAACAGTGTAACGGAGGAAAAAAATATGACGGAGGAAGAAAAGAAGTATTTTGAAGAAATAACTGCGAAGCTTGAAAATTCAATAATGAGCAAACTCGGTGTCAGATTATCAGAATTAGGAGAAATGACACACGTGGAAAAAGTTTTAACTTATAAAAATCTTACGATATCGCAAAGAAAGACGGACGGCAGATACTGGACGCGATTCAGAATGTACGGCAAGCAATATTCCGTTTACGGCAAAACCGCGGAAGAATGCTTATCGAACGTTAAAAAACGAATTCGCGAGTTGAAAAAACTGGGACCGCAGGAACCGACGGAACGCGGTAAGACGTCTTTCACGACGTGGGAATGGCTTGACTTCTGGCGCGAAACTTATAAGCATAATATCGACGTCACTAATATCGAAGTCAATATCAGATTGCATATCAAGCCGAATCTGAAAAATGTCAATATGGTTGCGATTCTTCCGAGCGACTTGCAACGTTGCTTGAATTGTATCGAAAGCACGCGGGTTAAAAAGTATTGTTACGATATTATCCGTGATTGCTGGCAGCGTGCGCTGGTTGACGGTATCATAAAGACGAATCCGGCGATCGCCTTGCCGCGCGTTCGGCACCGTCGCAAAAAGGGCGCGGAATTATCAAGCGAAGAAGAAAAAATGTTTTTCGAGGCGATTCGCGGGCAAAAAGGCGAAAAGGGCTTTGTGTTTTTATTGTTGACAGGCGTCCGACGCGGCGAACTTCTGACGATAAACGTGAAGAATATCGACAGAGTTAATCGATTGATTCACGTTGGCGGCACCAAAACCGTTAACGCCGTCAGGGATATTCCGCTAACGGAAGTAACGGAAGGACTTCTGGATAGCATAGAGCCCGACGCAGAAGGTTACTATTTCAGACAATACGGGACGGCGTCGTGGTGGACGCACGAAATCAGGAAGTACGTTTCGTCGGAACACACGCTGAAAGATTTGCGTAATACGTTCATTGCCCGGGCATCGGACGCCGGGATAATAATGTCGGCGACGCAAGTGTGGGCTGGGCACGCCGATATCAGAACGACGGGAAATATTTACAACAACGCACAACGTCAGGCGGCGCTTCGTAGCGAACACGCAAGACTTAATCATTTTTATAATGATTATTTTGCGGATTTATTTCAACCGGTTGAAAAAGTTGACACTCAATTTGACACTCGCGGCGAAGAATAAAACGGGGCAAACGCCCGAAAACCAAATGAAAAAAGGCAAAAGAAAACCCCGGAAACGTGCATTTCCGGGGTTTTTGGCTCCCCCTGTCTGGTTCGAACAGACGACCCTTCGGTTAACAGCCGAATGCTCTACCGCTGAGCTAAGGAGGAATATTGTTGCTACCTTGATAGCACGACTATTCTATAATACAAAACCAGACTTGTCAACGATTTTCGCGGTTTATTTTGAAAAAATTCCGTTATTTCCTTTTCGGCGTCGGGATTTTTTCTGCCGCGGCGTAACCTTGACTTAATCGGTTGATATGTTATAATAGATATATTGTTAAAAACGCAAAAGAGAGACAATATGGATAAAATCAAATCGTTTTTCAGGGAAGAAAATGCTGCAAAGATTTTTGAATCTAAGGAATTCGTCTGGGTATGGCTTGCAATCGTATTCATATGCTGGATTACCGGCGGCTGGGTTGCGGGCTTTATAATCGCGGCGGTGCTTGCGGGGATAATCTTATGTTTATGTCGCGACACGTTGCCGGTAACGACGATACTTTGGACGTTCCTGTTCATACTGGGCGCAAACCGACACAAACTTCAAGGCATGGCGGGGCTTATCGCAGCGGTGCTTTTCATAGTTGTCGGTATTATCGTAAACGTTGTGAGATTCCGCCCGAATTTCCGCTTTATGAGTTATAAAACGGTAACGGCGACGACGGTTGCCATACTTGCGTTCTGCGCGACGGCGATGCTGTCGGGGATTGCAAGGGGCGAAAGGTATCTGAACTTTTCCGAGCACGGCTTATATGCGACGGTTGTCGGCGCGTTATGCGTGATGCTGGCGCTTTGTTACGTCTTTTTCTCGGCGACGATATCGGGCGGCGAAGACGGCAAAAGGGTATTGAATCACCTTTTGTTTCTGATGTTTGCGTCAAGCGTCGTCATCGTATTGCAACTTATCGTATATTATGCGATGCGTGGCGGCGGATTCAAGGCGGTTATCGACGGATTTGTGAAAAAAGACGTCGAACTCGGCTGGGGCGGCCCGAACAATTACAGCATAATCCTGGCGATGATGACGCCCGCGACGTTGTATTTCGCCGTGAAAAACGGAAAATATTCGCCGTTGTATCTGATTTATGCCGTCGTGCAATACTTTTTCATATTTGCGTCGGCAAGCCGTGGCGCGATACTTTTCGGCGCGTTCGGACTTGTCGCGTCGTTCGGCCTTGCGATTTACAAAAGCGAATTCCGCGGCAGAATGATAATCACGACGGGCGTGCTGATGGCGGTAACGACCATCGTTCTGATGGCGAAAGCCGACGTTATTTACGACTCGATGGGCATATTTATGGGAAAAGCCCTGGATGAAAACGGACGTATTCCGCTGTGGAAAGACGCCTGGAAGAATTTCAAGGCAAATCCGATTTTCGGCACCGGGTTCGATTACTATCTCGGCGGACACAACGGCGGAAAATCCGACGGATATACGCCGTACTGGTATCATTCCACGTTTTTCCAGGCACTTGCCGCAACGGGCGTCGTCGGTTTTTTGGCGTGGGTAAATCTGGAAGTTTCGAGACTTCGCGCGTTCCTTACGAACGTCAGCCTTGAAAAGTGGTTTATGCTGTTCGGGTACGCGGTGTTCTGGCTGTACGGCATGGTCGACGTGTTTTATTACACGCCCAACGGGCTGCTTTTCCTGTTCGTCATCACGCTTGCAATCGAAAAGAGCGTCGAAAGCGCAAAGCTTCGTCCGTACTCTCTTGTATATATCGAAAGGAAACGCCAGCAAAAATTGCTGACGAAAAATGCGGAAAATGAAAAATAGAAAGCCGTCGTTTTGCGACAAGACGTCGTTTTCGCTTGCGATGGCAGGGGTAAGCCGCGCCGTCGTCCTGAAAGAAACCGAAAGCACCAACGACGTCGCGAAAGAGATGCTGAAAAACGGTTGCCGCGACTTTGCAACGGTCGTTGCCGAAAGACAGACGAAGGGCAAAGGGCGCAGCGGAAAATCCTTTTATTCGCCCGACGAAACGGGGGCGTACGTCAGCGTCGCTCTGCATGCGTCTGACGACAAAAAACCGTACGTCACGATAATCGCCGCGCTTGCGACCGCCCGCACCGTTGAGGAGTTTTCGGGCAGTCCCGCCTTTATCAAGTGGGTGAACGACGTATATCTTTTCGACAAAAAGGTTGCAGGGATTCTGGCGGAAAGGGTAATATCCGAAAGCGTCATCGGCGAAGTCATCGGCATCGGCACGAACCTGCAAGATCCCGACGACGGTTTCCCCGACGACATAAAAGACGTCGCGGGCTCGTTGAATCTTCTCGTCGACAAACGTGCGGAATATATCGGCGCGCTTGTAAAAAACCTTCGGGACGAATATGAAAACTTTGACAAAAAGTCCGCCCTGAAAACCTTCCGCGAGAAATCGTATCTCACAGGGAAGGACGTAAACGTCCGGGATTTATTCGGCACGTATAAGGCGCGCGTTCTCGATATCGACGACGACTTCGGGCTTGTCGTGATGAAAGAAGACGGCGTGTCCGTTTTAAGAAGCGGCGTCGTAAGCATATCGGTAATAAGAGAAGAATAAAAACAAAAAACGAAAAATTTCAAGCCGTCGGAAGACGGTTTTTTTATCGCGCGGGTTTTATATTTCGGATTAAGGCAAAAATACGATATTATGATCAGGAGCGCAGACGTAATCGAAAAACTGAAAGCCGACGTATCGTCCGACGACTTTATCGCGCGCGATTTTTCGGCTGACGGCGCGGCGGGCGCGTTGCTTTACGTCGACGGAATGAGCGACAAATTACTGCTGGAACAAAGCGTTGTGAAACCCTTGCTTTCAATGAAGTGGGCAGGTGTGACGCTCGATGACGTAAAGAAACTTCCCTATGGCGAAGAAATCAAGGAAATCGAAGAAACCGCGGCGGGACAAACCGTCGCAAACGGCGATCTGGTGCTTGCGCTTGACGGGGCGGAGAAACTTTACGAAATCTCCCTTCGGAACTACCCGCACCGCGCCGTTGCGGAGCCGCCCACCGAAACCGTAATCAAAGGCCCGCGCGAAGGATTCACCGAAGAAATCAAAACAAACGTGTCGCTGGTCAGACGGCGCATAAAATCGCCGCGGCTGAAAGTGAAAAAATTCACCGTCGGAAAATACGGAAATACAACCGTTATGATGGTTTACATTGACGATATTGTCGATAAAGACGTTGTTTTGCGAATATCCGAAAAAATCAAATCCATAAACATCGACGGCATAATCGGCGCGGAATACGTGTCGCGGTTTGTCTGCGAGCATGCGGGCAGCATTTTCAATCAGTCGGGAATGACCGAAAAACCCGACATCGTCAGCGCAAAAATTCTGGAAGGACGGGTTGCGCTTTTCATCGACGGCACGCCCGTCGTCATAACTTATCCTTACGTTTTGCTGGAAAGTTTTCAGGACGGATACGATTATTACGTCCAGAACAAGCGCGCCACGATGCTTCGAATAATCAGGATTATCGGCGCGTTTATGGCGGTGTTGCTGCCGGGGCTTTACGTCGCGTTTCAGGAATATCATTATCAACTGATGCCGCTGAAATTTCTCATATCCCTGCTTAACAGCGTGTCGGGGATACCTTTCACGCCGCCGATGGAAATGTTGTTTGTCCTTGCGCTTTTCGAGGTGCTGAATCAGGCAAGCGTCCGTATGCCGCGATACGTCGGCACCGCGCTTTCGATCGTCGGGGCAATCGTTCTCGGCGAAACGGCGGTAAACGCCGGGCTTTTAAGCAGTCCGACGGTGTTGGTGATTGCGATTTCGGCAATCGGTATAAACTGCGTGCCCGATCTTGTGGATACTTTCAGCATTTTGCGGCTTGCGGTGCTGATTACGGGAAGTATACTGGGGCTTTTCGGCATCGTCGTATTTTCGATGGGGCTTATTGCGTATTTGTGCGGACTGGACAGTTTCGGCTCGCCTTATCTTGCGCCGTTCGCGCCGATGATAACCGCCGATTTCAAGGACGCCGTCGCAAAGGAAAACCTGTTGTCGTTTGAAAAGCGGCCGTATTCCGTGCCGACGAAAAACAGAAGGAGAATGCGCCGTGACAGATAATCGGAATTTAATTTATACAAGGCAATTCGCGCTGCTTGCGTTCGCGACGTGTCTGACTTTTCGGGTGTCGAGGTTGCCGCCGCTTATGCGACAGGCGGTGGGGACAAACAATCTTTTCGTGCTTTTACTGTATCTTCTTTTTGACGCCGCGCAATTTTTCGTCGTATATAAATTCGTCGCAACGGGCGGAAAGGAAGCGATACAAGACACCGTGTTTTACAAGGTCGCGGGGGCAATGCTTTTCGTCAACTTTTTTATGAAAACGTTTATGGCGACGGCGGGAACGGCGGCGTTTACGACGGAATCCATTTTTGAAGACATCGGCACCGGCAGCGTTGTCGTCGCGCTGCTCGTTGCGACGGGGTATATCGCGGCAAAGGGCATAAGAACGATAGGTCGCACGGCGGAAATATCGTCGTTTCTTATTTTCACCGTATTCACGCTGAATCTCGTTTTTCTAAAAGTGTATCTCGATATTTCCGAAAACCTGCCGTTTATCGACGGGGAAATTTCGGACGTGTTAAAACGTGGCGACAAGTTTTTCATGTGGTTCGGCGACGCGACGCCCTTATTGTTTTTAAGCATTAAGCCGTCCAAACGGAATCCGACGTCGTTGATGTACGGGTTGTCGGCGGGATTCGTGATAATCGGATTCGTGCTGATGAACGCGATTTACGGAAACGCAAGCGAATACGTCGTCAACCTTGTCGTGAAAGTCGCGGGGTTCAACCAGTTTTCGGACGTTTTGGGAAGGCTTGACTGGACGGGTATAATCGTGTGGCTTATGCTTGCGGTCATTTATATTTCGACGTATCTTTGGGCGTCGGGAGAGGCGCTCAAAAACCTTTTCAAAGGGAAAAAGAATATCGTCATCGTCCTTACGGTTATCGGAGTCGGCGCAATGACGATGTTGAAAAAGGATATAAGAAACACGCTTGATTTCGTGACGGGCGGCGCAAGGTGGTACGTCGCCGCGACAAATTACGTCCTGCCCGTCGCGCTTATCGTTTATGCGGAAGTCAGAAAAAGAAAGTCGGCAAAAATCGCGCCGACGAAGGAGGCTGTCGTTGAGTCGGAATCATAAGAAGGCGATAATCGCATTCCTTATCGTTTTTGCCGTCGCGCTTTGTTATCTGCGCGTCGTGCCCGAAACCGCGTTGTCGGAGCGGGCAATCGTTGTGGGACTCGGCATCGACAAGACGGAAAAAGGATACGCCGTATCCTGCGAAATAATCAATCCGAAATCGCAAAGCGGCGGCGGACAGGGCGAGTCGGACGGCTTTGCTCTAATTTCCGGAACAGGAAAAACCCTTGACGCCGCAATCGGCGAGATTTCGCAAAAAACGGGGTTAAAAGTATCGTTAAGTCAGTGTAATCTTATTGTTTTGGGAAATATGTTTTTGACGGAACAAACTTTTCCGAGCGTGAATTACCTTGTGCAGACCTATGCCGTGCCGGAACTTGCGATAATCGCCGTTGCCGAAAACAGCGCGGCAGAACTTTTGAAAACAAAGCCCGTTATGACGACTCTCAGCGCGCTTCAAATGCAAAAGACTTTGCATTCCGCAACCGACGACGCGTCGATAATTTCAACGAACGTAAAGGACTTTTTCAATGGGTATCTGTCAAGGACGGGGGTGGCGAACGTCGTCAGCATATCCGCAAAAAAGATTGACAAAAACGACGTCGATAAAGGCTCGGGCGAAAGCGGGGACGTTTACGAATACGACTACTCGAAACTTGCGTTGTTTATAAACGGAAAAAGCGCGATGCTTCTTGAAAAGGACGACACCGTCGCGATAAATTATATGAAGTACGACCTTAAAAAGGGCGGCGAAACAGTGAGCGTCGACGGCGAGATTTTCGGGTTGCAGATAACAAGCAAAAAAACGAAATACAAAACGGAAGTAAACGGCGGCGTGCCGAGCGTCTTCGCCGACGTCGAAATAAAAGCCCGTATTTCGGAAAAAGACGGGCTTGGAAAATATTTTTCGGTTGACGAGATTCCGGAATGTTTGACCGAAAAAATCACCGCCGCGATGAAAGAAGTCGTCGAAAAAAAGATTGTCGCGACGTTTGAAAAGTGCAAAGCGAGCGGCGTCGACGTTTATGAACTTTTCGATAAGCTTTACGAAAAAAGTTTCAAGGATTTCAAAAACGAATCCCCAAATGGCGACTATCTGAACAGAATCCGACTTATCGTCAACGCCAAAATCAGCGTCTTCAAAAAATAGTTGTTCCGACAGCCGCCGTTTTTCGACAACGAAAGCGACGAAACAACGGTTTTTCCGCCCAATACTTTTTCGTATTCTTTCTGCATTTTAAGCAGGTTTTCTTCGTCGGGGAAAGCAAAGTCGTCCATCGTCGCACCTCCGATAAATTTTATGCAAAAGGGGCGCGATTTGTGAAAGACGACGATTTTTTAAGATTGCTTGCAATAAGCGCAAATAAAATGTATAATAGCAGATATGGAATATAAGTTAATGACGCCGATGACGCTCTGGCAAGGCTACAATCCCACGACCGAGCCGCTGGACGTTGTCGTAAACGGCGTGAAAAACAACGAAAAATACGTTTCGAAAGAAGTGTCTTTCACCGCGGAAACTGTTGCCGACGGGAAAATTCGCGCGTATGCGAACATCGTCGTGCAAAAAAACAAGGTCGCGCCGACGTTTTTATATCTCCCGAGCGGGGAGTCGTCGATAAAGCGCACGGCGTTTTTTGATCTGATTGTCGACGCGGGGTTCAATATCATCGCGGTCGATTTCGCCGGAAGATCGCCCAAGAAAAAGATTTTTACCGAATATCCCGAAAGCCTTTCGTACTGCAATTTTTCCGAGAATAAGGAACTTGCTTACAGCCCGTGCCAGGCGGATATGTCGCCCTGGTTTGTGTGGATGAAGGTTGTGCGCCGCGCGATAACGCTCGCGTTTGAAGAAAGCAACGTCGATAAAAACAACTTTTTCCTGATCGGCAATCTCGAAGGCGGGCAACTTGCCTGGAAAGTCGCGGGCATCGACGGGCGCGTTTCGTGCGTTATCCCCGTGGGCGCCGACGGATTTACGGAGTTTTTCAACAAGCCGAAATACGATTCCAATCCCACCACGCAGTTTTCGGACGAGTGGGAATGTTATCTTGCCGGTATGTCGACGCAGGCTTACGCGCGCATGCTGACCTGTCCCGTATATTGCGTGCTCGGCACGAACAGTTCTTATGCGGATATTGACAGGCTGTCCGATTTGTTCAACCTTATTCCGCACAATAAAAAGTTTTCGTCGTTTTCGGTCGGCACGAACGTGAGCATTTCTTTGCAGAATTTCACGGGCGCGATAGAATTTGCAAAAAGCGTCGTTGCGGGCACGGAAAACACGTTGCCTCGCCCCGGAATCAAGACGTACGTCAGCGACGGCAGGCTTTACGTCAGCGTGACAGACATCGGCGATATGGCGAAAACCGAAGTTTATTATTCCACCGACGAAATCACCCCCGCGTTCAGACGATGGGAACAGTGCGAAAAACCCGTGCTGCTTAATAACGAAGAAGTTTTGTGCGAACTGCACCCCGCCGAAGAAAACAAAATATTGTTTGTGTTTGCAAACGTTACGCTCAAAAACGGGATCGTGCTTTCGACGCAGGAGTTGATGATGGACCTTACGAAAGTGTCCCTTAACGACTACGACGAGGACGCAAAAACGACGGAGCGAATCCTTTACAACAACGAGATGACGACCGTGCCGTTTTCGGTTGAAAATTTCAGCCCCGTCGTCGACAACGACGTGTTGAAAATCAAAGCGGGGCCGCTCGGGCTCAAAGGGTTCATGACAACCGAAGGCAGACTTTGCACCTACGACGTGGAACCGCCGGAAACGTCGTCGATACGCAACGAGGACTACATATTGCAGCTGGAAGCGTATTCGGAAGAAAAGCGCAACGTCCGCATCGTTATGTACACGGCGGAGAATACCGTCACGAAATACACCTCGGTGCTGCATCTTGAAAAAAGCAAGAAATGGCAGCGTTTCAACCTTGAAATTTCCGATTTCAAAACCGCCGACAGGAAAACGCTGAAAGATTGGCGACTTGTAAAAATTATGAAAATCAAGGATGCCGAAAACGTTTTGTTCAACAACATTCTGTGGATTTGATGGAAGACAATATCGCAAAAAAACAACTTAATCGCACAAAATCGACAGCGCAAGTCCTGATTGTGATAATATGCGCCATTATCGCCGCAAGCATTATCAGCGGCGCGGCGTTTGACGTAACACGGATTTCGGGCAGGAGCATGGACGATACTTTGTACGGCGGGAAAAGCGTCGGACTGTATGACGACGCCGAATACAATTCCTCGCACTTCGACGTCATACGACAGGATACCGCGTTCGACGTTCTGTTTTTCGGACGGCAGGATACGCTCGGCGACAAGGCTCTTCTTCTGAGAACCAAAAAGGCGCGCCGCGGCGACATCGTCGTCTTCATGCACGAAAGCGGCGGGAAAACCGAACAATGGATAAAACGCGTCATCGGCGTTTCCGGCGATACCGTAAGAATTTCGGACGGAAAAGTTTATCTGAACGGGAAAGAACTTGACGAAAGTTACGCGCTCGGCAACACGTTCCCGCGCGGCGTTGCCGACGAGTGGAAGGTGGGCGACGGCGAAATGTTTGTACTGGGCGACAATCGCGCGGTTTCGCAGGACAGCCGCGACATAGGCGTCGTGAAAACGCAGTCGATGGTCGGACGGGTTATTCTTGTCGCCAAAAAAGACGCGAAAAAACTTGTTTCCGCAAAGAAACTTTAATCCGACAAAATTCGATATTTTTAAGTTAATTCCGACGTATATTTTCGTGCGTCGGAATTTTTTTGCGCGCGGGACGGCGTAGCGTTTTTAATATGAAAAGGATTTCGCTTAGGCGCAACGATATTATAAGATATTTTTGCGACCTTGTAATTTTGTTGCTTTTTGAAAACGCGGAAGCCGCGGGCGGGTTGCGGCCGCTCGGACTTGCGGTGTTTTCCGCGCTGGTATTTTCACGGCGGAACGTTATATTGCTTGCGCCGATGTATCTTGCGGCGTGTATACTGAAAGATTTCTCGTACGTCGGGCTTGTCGTCGCGGTAACGCCCGCGGTGTTGTTTATCGCGGCGTATTTCGTATATCACAAATTAAATCGTCCGATGCACAGGACGACCGCGCTTGTCGTTACGCTTTTGTCGTGCGTGCCGCGCGTTGCGTTTTCTATGGTAAACGGCGAGATATACGCGCCGATTTTGTCGTCGGTGATAACGCTTGTTGCGGCTTACGTGCTGATGACCGCGCTGAACGCTGTCGCCGTCAGAGGACTTCGGTATCGTCTGACCGTCGACGAAAGGATATCGCTTATCGTCGCCGTCGGAATGCTTTCGCTGTCGTTATTCACGATAAAAATAAGGAATTTCAACCTGCTATATCCGTTTTTCGCGTTTTGTCTGATGCTTTCGGCGTATGCGTTTCAAGGCGTTCAGGGCGCGCTCGTTACAGGGCTTTCGGTTGCTCTCGGTGCAAGTTTTCAAGGGGGCTCGGCGGGCGTTTTCGCCGTGATAATGATTACCGCAGGCGTTGCCGCCGCGTTCAAAAATCTGCCCGAGGCGGCGTGCGCGTTCGCACTGACCATCGCGTTCACTTTCTCGCTTTTCTTTCTCGACACGTTTTCGGGATACGGTTACGTCAACGCGATTTCGATATTCGTCGGCGCGTTTTCGTACGTACTTGTCCCAAGAAAATACAAAACTATGTTGTCGTCGTCGGGAATAAGTTACACGGCGGTCGGAAAATCCGTTGTCAACAAAAACCGTCGGGAAACGTCGATACGGCTGTATTCGCTCGCCGGCGTATTCGAAGATATGAAAAACCTTTTGTCGGCGGAGTCTGGCGGGAAAACCGAAGTGTCCCCGGAAGCGGTCGCATACGACGTCGCGTCGAATTTTTGCGGAAGATGCGAGAACGCGAACAACTGTTTCCGCTCGCTCGGCGGAGATACCGGCGTAATACTTAACGACGTTGTGGAAGCGTCGATGAAAAAGGGCAAAGCCACGATAATAGATATGCCGCCGTTTATTACAAGCAGATGTAAAAAACTGAACGGACTTATCGGCGCGGTGAACGATCGCCTGATTAAAATCGAGTGCGCGGGCGAACAGGCGGAAGAAGCCGACAAAAACCGCGCTCTCCTTGCCGCGGAAATGGGCGGCGTTGCGGAAGTCCTTGATAACCTTGGGGACGAGTTCAAGCGGCCGCTGTCTTTCGACGGGCGAAGGGAAAGAAGAATTTCCGACGAACTCACAAGGCGCGGCGTCGATTGCAAAGAAGTTCTGGTGTGCGGCGAGCAATCCGACGTCGACGTAACGCTTGTCGTCAAAAAGGAAGACGCCGACAAAAAAGCGATTGTCGAAGAAGTGTCGCGCATTATGAAAGTGCGCCTTAAAAAAACGCACGAAAGCGACGCGACAGACGGATACGCGGGGATTGTACTGTCGCCCGCGCCGCGATACGATTTCGTTTACGGCAATGCTGGAAAAAGCCGCCGTGGCAACGACGTTTCGGGCGACGTGATTCTTGTCAGGCGAATGTCGAAAAACCGCGTTTTGTTTGCCGTCGGCGACGGAATGGGCAGCGGCAAAAATGCAAACGATTTGTCAGAAAGAGCAGTTAAGACAATCGAAAACTTCTTTGAAGCGGGGTTTTCGGAAGATGTCGTGATGGAAGTGTCCAACAAAATACTGACGCGGCACGCCACGGGCGACGGGTTCAGCGCGGTCGATATTATGGTGCTGAACCTTAACACGGGCGCGGTAAACTTCATTAAACTCGGCGCAACTTTCACGGTGATTAAAAGCGGTGACGAGCCGGAAATTATTGAAGGAAACGCGCTCCCGATGGGCGTGGTCGAAAACGTGCAGCCTTTCGTCACCCGTCGCGTATTGTCCGAAAACGACGTTGCGGTGTTGCTCTCCGACGGCGTTACCGACGTTACGACGGGCGGCGAAATCGCGGAAATTCTTGACGAAGAAAGGCGGATAAATCCCGAAGTTTTGTCGTCGAAAATACTCGATGCGGCCGTGAAAAACGGGGCAAGCGACGACGCGACGGTTTTGACGGTCAAAATCTTTTCGCGCATTTAATAATATATATTTAATAAAATTATTGTTTTTTAACGCGGATGATAGTATAATTTTATTCGTGAAAGAAAAGATTATCCAAAACGTTTCGGAGGCAGCGAAAAATCAAAGAATTGCCGTCGGAGTCAGCGGGGGAGTTGACTCGATGGTGCTTTTGCGCGCTCTTATCGAAGCGAAAAAGACGACGTATTTTTCATTTTTCATCGTTAATATCGAACACGGAATAAGGGGGCAGTCGTCTGAAAACGACAGCAGATTCGTGGCGGATTTCGCACGTTCGCACGGCATAGAGTGCCGTATGTTCAATGTCGATTCATTGCGCCGCGCGAAAGAGTTTGGCGAGACGGAAGAAGAAGCCGCACGGGCTTTAAGGTACGGCGTTTTCCAAAAACTGCTTATCGACGGCGATTGCGACAAAGTATTTCTCGCTCATCACGAGGACGATCAGGCGGAAACGGTATTGATGCGTATAATCCGCGGCACGGGCATAAAAGGGCTTTCGGGCATGCAAAAGGAAACGCGCGGATACGTCCGTCCGCTCCTTGACGTGTCGAAGGAAGAAATACTCGACTTCCAAAAAAAATACGACGTGCCGTACGTCGTGGACGAAACCAATTTCGAAAACGACAAAACCCGAAATTTAATACGCAATGAAATTATGCCGCTTCTGAACCGCGCCGGCGACGCGACGGGAAGCCTCAACAGACTTTCGCGCATTGCCGCCGACACGGAAGAGTTTTTAAGTACGCTCGATCTGCCGCTTGAAATCTCGAAGGATAGCGTCGGAATCGACGTGAAAAAACCGCCCGTTTTCCTTTTGAAGCGTGCGATAAGGAACGCGTTTTCGGCGCTCGGCGTTGAAAAGGACGTGGAAGAAAAGCACGTCCTCATCATTCTCGATTTGCTGCAAAAAGAAAACGGCGCAAGCGTCGATATGCCTTACGGCGTCGTCGTCACGAAAGAATACGACAAGATCGTTTTTTCAAAATCCAAGCAAAAACAAACCTTTACAACGCCGTTTACGACAGGTAAAGTCGCGTTTTTGGACAAAACCGTGATAATCGACAAAACCGCGAAAAGCAAGGACGGCGTAAAAACGCTTACTTTCGACCTGTCGAAAATACCCGCGGGCGCGGTAATCCGCACGCGTGAAGACGGCGACGTTTTCACAAAGTTTTCAGGCGGCACGAAAAAACTCGGCGATTATTTCACCGACAAAAAAATCCCCAAAAGAGAAAGGGACGAAATACCCCTTGTCGCAATCGGTAAAGACGTACTTATCGTCGTCGGCACGGAAATTTCCGACAAGGTAAAAATCAACGAAAACACAAAACCCGAATATATTTTCGAAATTACATCGGAGGACAATTAAATGTACGGCAAAGAAATTGAAAAAGTTTTAATCACGCACGAAGACGTCAGAAACAGACTGAAAGAAGTCGCGAAAAAAATCGGCGACGACTATAAGGGCAAAGACGTTCTGTTCATTTGCGTTTTACGCGGGGCGTTTATGTTTTTCGCCGACCTTGTCAGGGAAATCAGCGAATTCGACGTCAACGCGCAGGTTGACTTCATCGCGGTTTCGAGTTACGGCGAAGGCACGGTCTCGACGGGCGAAGTCAAGTTTATCAAAGACTGCTCGACGCCGATTGCGGGCAAAAACGTAATCATCGTCGAAGATATCGTGGATACGGGCATCACTCTCAATTACCTTAAAAAGGTGTTTCTGAGCCGCGAGCCCGAATCGCTTAAAATCTGCACGCTTCTCGATAAACCCGCGCGCAGAAAGGTCGACCTTGTTCCCGACTATAAACTTTTTGAAATTCCCAACGAATTCGTCATCGGATACGGGCTCGACTACAACGAAGATTACCGCGCGCTGAAAGACGTTTGCGTACTTGCGCCGTGGGTTTACGAAAATAAATAAAAAAATGGATATCAGACTTCCGAGAAAACTGAAAATTCTGTCGTATTATCTGCCGTCGCTTTACATCGTCGGCGGTTACGTCAGGAATTCTTTATTGGAACTTCCCGTGAGCGACGTCGACCTTGCGGCGGAATACACCGTGCAGGAACTTGCGACCGCGCTTTCCAACACGGAATTTTTCTTAAAAGATTTCAACAAAAAACTGGGCACGGTCAAAATTCTGAGCCGCGAAGACAGACGTTTTCAGGCGGAATACACGACTTTCCGCATTGACAGTTATCCCGTAAATTCGGGTGCGCATACGCCGTCGGACGTAATTTTCACGCGCGACATCGAAAAGGACACGCTACGCCGCGATTTTACGGTAAACGCCATATATTACAGCATCGACACGGCGGAATACGTCGATTACACCGGCGGAATTCCCGATTTGTACAAGCACGTTTTAAGGACGACGCAATCGCCCGAAAAGGTTTTTTCCGAGGACGGTCTGCGTATTTTGCGTATGGTAAGAATCGCCGCGGAACTCGGCTTCGACATCGACGAAGAAACCCTTGACGGCGCAAAAAAATCGGTGCATCTTCTGAAAGATATTTCGGGCGAAAGAAAGCGCGAGGAATTTTTGAAGATTTTGCGCGCGGACAGAAAATATCCGTCGGACAGGACGAAGGACAGTGAAATAAAAGCACTTCGCGTGCTTGACGAAATCGGCGCGCTTGAATACATTCTGCCCGGCATTTCCGCCGCAAAGGGCATGGAACAACGTCCCGACTTTCACGTTTACGACGTGTTCAACCATCTTATCGAGACGGTGCGTTATTGTCCGCCCGATTTACGTCTTGCGGGGCTTCTGCACGACGTCGGCAAACCGCTTTCGGTGCAAAAATACGGCAATATGCATATGCACGCCAAAACGGGACAGGAAATCGCCAAAAGAATTCTCGGCCGCGACGGGCTGAAAATGTCGAATAGGGATTTGAACAAAATTCTGCGGCTTATCGACACGCACATGTACGACATCGACGGGCTGACAAGCGAGAAAAAAATCAGAATGTTCGTCGTCGACAACCTTGAAATTATCAACGATATAATTGCGCTGAAAAGGGCGGACGCAAAAGCGTCCCAAGGCGACGCGTCGGCAACGTCGGTGTCCGCCGAAAAAATCAATAAGGTTTATCGCGAGATGCTGACCGACGGCACTCCGCTTGCTTATTCCGATTTGAAAGTCGACGGCAACGACCTTGTCGGCACGAAAATTCCCGAGGACAAGCGCGCCTGGGCGATGCGTAAAATTCTGGAACACGCCGTCCTGCACGAAGACTGTCGCACGCGGGAATCGCAACTTCAATATTTAAGGGGATTAAACTATGGGAGCAATTAGTATAGTCGCGCTCGTTCTGGGCGTCGTCGCCGTCGTACTTCTTATTGCGGTGCTTGCGCTTACGGTTCGTGGCGGAAAGAAAAAGAACGATTCGTCCGTCGAAATCGGGCAGGCGACCGTCGACGTCATCAAGGGCGAAATCGCACGCGACGGGCAAACCACCAGGGAAAACGTGCTGAGCGCGATGGGGCTTCAAAACACGTCCATTCAAAACGCGCTGAACGCAAACCAGACCGCCATTCTCGACACCGTACGAAAGGAAGAAGAGCGCACCGAAAGGTTGCAGACGAACGTTTACGAAGGTTTTGCGACACTCACGACGGAACTCAAAAACTCCTTAAAAGAACTTAACGAAAGCAATGAAAAGCAGCTTGACAAAATGCGCGCGACCGTCGACGAAAAACTGAACGAAAATCTGGAACAACGCTTTCAGAAATCTTTCCAGATGGTGTCCGACAGAATCGACGCAATCACGAAAGGCTTTGGCGAAATGCAAACCCTTACAAGCGGAATGTCCGACCTTAAAAGGGTTTTGTCCAACGTGAAAACGCGTGGCACCTGGGGCGAAATGGCGCTCGATAACCTGCTTTCGCAACTTCTGACGCCCGAGCAATACGACAAAAACGTCGCGCTTACCAAGTCGGAAAACGCCGACCGCGTGGACTTTGTCATCAATCTTCCCGGGAAAACCAGCGACAAAGTTATGCTGCCCATCGACGCGAAATTCCCGCTCGAAACCTATCAGCACGTTCTTGACGCGCAAAACGAAGTGCAGATTAAGGAAGCCAAACAGGCGCTTGCCGTCAGACTCCGCGCCGAAGCAATCAGCATAAAGAGCAAATATATCCGCGTGCCGAAAACCACCGATTTCGCGATACTGTATCTGCCCATCGAGGGGCTGTTTGCCGAAGCCATGCAAATCCGCGGGCTTTCCGACGAACTTCTGAACAATCAGCGCATAATTCTTGCGGGGCCTACGACGCTCGCCGCGCTTCTGAACAGCTTGCAAATGGGATTCAGGACGGTGCAGATCGAAAAGCGTTCAAGCGAGATTTACAAACTTTTGGGCGCGTTCAAAAAGGACTTTGAAACCTTCTGTCAGATCCTTGAAAAAACGCAGAAAAAGCTGGGCGAAGTCACGACGGAAATCGAGCGCGCCGGCAAGCGCACCGAATATATCCAGAAACGACTTGACAAGGTTACCACCGACGACGAAGGCATCGCGGCGGAACTTTCCGAGGGGGAATTATGAAAGTAAATTTGCATACGCACAGCGTTAAAAGCGACGGTGTGTTCACGCCGGAAGAAGTCGTGAAAATCCAGCGCGACGACGGCATCGAAGCCATGTCGCTTACCGATCACGACAACGTTTCGGGCATTGACGAGGCAATCCGCGCCGGCGAAAAATACGGCTTGAAAGTGCTCCCAGGGATCGAACTTTCGTGTTACAGTGTTTGCGAAATCCATATTTTAGGATACAATTTTGACTACAAAAACCCCGATTTTGTGCAGGATCTTGAAAACGTCAAGGATTTAAGACGTCAAAGAATAAATAAGACCGTCGAAAAACTGCACGCCCTTAACGTGCCTTTCGACGACAGCGCGCTCGACTTTGAAAACGCAAATCTCGGCCGCGTCCACGTCGCCAAAGAAATGGTAAGACAAGGGCTTGCAAAATCGGTGTCCGACGCCTTTTATCAATACTTGGGCTCCGGCAAAAAAGCGTATATTCCGGGCTACCGACTCCGCCCGATGGACGGTGTGAAGCTCATCAAAAAATACGGCGGCGTTGCGGTTGTCGCGCACCCCGTGTATATCCCGAAAGACAAGTTGGAACTTCTTGTCGCGGGGCTGGTGCCGTACGGACTTGACGGGCTTGAATGTTATTATTCCACTTTCAACGAAACGGACACGAAAAGGTTTTTGAGCCTTGCCGCAAAGTACAATCTCATCACGACCGCAGGCACGGACCTGCACGACGCGAACCTTTACGTATCGCCGACGTACGATTGTACTAGGGTTGACAAGCGTTCTCTCAAAAAACTCGGACTGTAAAACGGCGATAATTTGCGATATTTTGCTTTTTCGGCGGAACCCGAAAAATCGTGTACGCATTAGTACACTGGATTTTTCAGAACCCGCCGAGAAAAACACAATCTCATCAAATTCTCGCCGTTTTATGGGAGTATTAGTAAACTGTTAACCCCGCCATTTTAGAGCGGGTTTTTATTTATGTCATTCTGAGGAGTTGCGTTGCAACGACGTGAGAATCTCCCGGAAGGGCTACAATATTAAAAATCCACGCAAGAAAACCTTATCCGAAAGTAAAAACTTAATATATACACATAATAGCGGTATGGCAAAGGTAAGAATTATTTTGGTCGTACTGCTTTTTTTATGCGCGGTAAGCGTTGCGGCAAAGCCGAAAACGCAAATGCGAGTCATCGTCGTGGACGGGGCGGAGATATGTTTTGACGAGACTTTTTCAGCCGACGGCGACGGTATTCCGCCGTTAAAGCGGCTGTTCGGGTTCAACGTTGAAAAGCGATTGACGGGACTTTTAAGGCAAGGTTATTCCGAAAAGGACGCGCTTTTGAAAACCTTTCCGTCGCTTCTTCGCTCGCTTGAAAATCTGGCGAACGAAAAATACGTGCCGCCCGAAAACGCCCGCGTAACGTTCAACCCGGACGGTGAAAAATCGTTTGAATACGTCCTCGAAGTGACGGGGCGCAAGGCGGATTTCGATAAACTTATCAAAGACGTCGTGAAAAACGTAATCGGCGCGCAAAGCGTAGTAAGCGTTTCGTACGACGTGCTATATCCCGAAATCACCGAAAAAGATTTGCGCGAAAACACCCTTCTTCGCGGGAAATTTTCGACGGCGTTCAAAAGAAGCTCGGACGCAAGAAAGTCGAACGTCGGGCTTGCCGCGAAAAAACTTAACGGTGCGACGGTAAACCCCGGCGAAGTTTTTTCGTTCAACGAAAGAATCGGGGCAAGGACTCCCGAAAACGGATTTCTGGAAGCTCCGGTCATCGTGGACGGCAAATTTCAGGGCGGCGTCGGCGGGGGCGTATGTCAGGTTTCGACGACTTTATACAACGCCGTGTTGTATGCGGATCTGACGATAATCGGCGTATCGCGCCACTCGCTCCCCGTAAAATACGTGCCGGCAAGTTTCGACGCGATGGTGTCGTCGATGACCGACTTTAAGTTTGCAAACGACGGAAGGTATCCGATATACGTCAAATCGTATGTTAAAGACGACGAATTGTACGTTGAAATATACGGAAGTCCGTTAAACTATGAAGTGCGGCTTGTGTCGGAAATCACGGGAAGCGCGCCGCGGGACGTGAAATATATTGACGACGACACGATGAACGTCGGCGAGGAACTTGTGCTTGCCGAGGGGGCGGACGGCGTGATAAGCCGCGGAATAATGGAAAAATATATGAACGGGGAATGCGTGTTCCGCAGGGAAATCCGAAAAGACTTTTATAAATCGCAGCAAAAAGTCGTGGCGCGCGGCACCAAAAAAGCGGCGGACGATAACAATAAAGAAAATCAACTTGCGGGGATAATTTGACTTTACTTCCATTATCATATATAATACTAATGCAGTAAAATATCAATAGGGGCAAGTTATCCACAAAGTTATCCACATCGGGTGATTTTATTGTTGACAACTTGATTAAAAATCGCAAAAAGGCTATGGATTACAGAGATATCTACAAAAACTGGCTTGCATCGGGCGCATTGACAGCCGACGAAAAGGCGGAATTATCGGCGATTTCCGATGACTTAAACGCACAAAAAGACCGTTTCGGGGCGGAACTCGAATTCGGAACGGCGGGTATGCGCGGCGTTCTCGGCGCAGGCATTAACAGAATGAACGTGCACACGGTTGCCCGTGCGACGAAGGGGCTTGCAAGGTATATTATCGGCAGGGGCGAAGACGCGATGCGTCGCGGCGTCGTGGTGTCCTATGACACAAGGCGTTTTTCGACGGAGTTTGCGATTGTTTCGGCGGAAGTCCTGAATTCTTTCGGCATACGCGTATATCTTTTTGAAAACGTACGCCCCGTGCCCGTTTGCAGTTTTGCAATCCGCAATCTGAACGCGGTTGCGGGCATTATGATTACCGCGTCGCACAACCCCAAAATTTACAACGGATACAAGGTTTACGGCGAAGACGGCGCGCAGATGTCGCCCGAAGACACGGCTGTCGTCGTGAAGTTTATCGAAGAAGAAAAGGATTATTTCGCGCCGTATAAGAAAATCGGCATTACCGAAAGCGATATAAGAAACGCCGACGGCAAAACGTACGAAAATATCACCGTCATCGGGAAATCCCTGGACGAGCGTTATTTTGCGGCAATCGAAAAACTTATGTTGTCCGAAGACGCCGTAAGAGCGCAGCGCGACAAAATGAAAATCGTTTACACCCCCATTCACGGCAGCGGCTATATGCCCGTCACGACAATGCTTGAAAGAATGGGTATGCCGGTCGTTACCGTTCCCGAGCAGGTCAATCCCGATCCCGACTTTTCGACGGTGCGCGTGCCGAATCCCGAGGAAGCCGACGCCCTGTCGATGGCTGTCGCGCTTGCGAAAAAGGTCAACGCCGCCGTTGTTATCGGCACCGATCCCGACTGCGACAGAATGGGCGTTGCGGTACGAAACGACAAGGGCGAGTTCGTCCTTCTGAACGGAAACCAGACGGGCGTTCTTATTATGGATTATATTCTGAGGCGCAACCGCGACAAAGGAACGCTTCCGAAAAACGCCGCCGTCGTCAAAACCATCGTTACGACAAGGCTTGCAAACGTCGTCGCAAAAGATTACGGCGCGACCGTGTTCGACGTGTTGACGGGGTTCAAGTTCATCGGCGAAAAAATAAAAGAGTGGGAACAGACTCACGAATATACCTTTATGTTCGGCTTTGAGGAAAGTTACGGCTGTTTGTCGGGCACGCACGCCCGCGATAAGGACGCCGTCGTCGCCTCGATGCTCTTTGCGGAGCTTGCCTGCTTTGAAGAAAACGAAGGTTCGAGCGTTTACGACAGGCTGCAAAAGATTTATAAGGAATACGGATATTTCCTTGAAAGGGCATTCTCGTTCGGCTTCACCGGCATCGACGCCATGGACAAAATGAACAAGATTATGAACGATATCCGCACAAGCGATATTTCGTCGGTTCAGGGCAAAAAAGTCCTTGCGCTCAGCGATTACCTTACGGGCGTTACGACGAAATGCGACGGCACAAAGGAAAAAATCACTTTGCCGAAGTCCAACGTCCTGCTTTACACGCTTGAAAACGACTGCTGGATGTGCGTCCGCCCGAGCGGTACGGAGCCGAAACTCAAAATCTATCTTGCCACGAAAGAAGATTCCTTCGACTCGGCGGAAAAAGACCTTGCCGCGATGAAAGACGAAGTGGTAAAAAAATTCAATTTGTAAAACAATTAACACTTATATAAAAAGGGAGTAAACGTTATGAAAAAGTCAATATTTAAGATTACGGCATTTTCGATTATCGCAGTGCTTGTCGTCGCTCTTTCGGTAACGGCGTTTGCATTGACTGCGCCCGGCGGGAACGTCACAACGACAGGCGACAGCGTTTCGTATGCGAAAACCAACAACGATAATCCGTACATAGTTTACAACACGACGGGGCTTTTGCGTTCGGCTCACCGCGCAGGCGGCGTACAGGATCCCGAAAACACGATGAAGGCAATCAAAACCTGTCTGAACAGTATGAACGAAGGTTACGACGTCGATATTCTGGAATTCGACCTGCACCTGACGAAAGATAACGAGCTTATCCTTCTTCACGACGAGAATTTCGACCGCACCACCAACAGCGTCGAAGTCTGGGGCAGAGAAGGCGTGTTGCCGCGCGACAAAGACCTTGCAGAAATCAAAGAGCTGAACTTCGGATACTGGTTCCCGTACGAAAGGGGCAGCGTCCAGGTTGAAGATAAGCGTATTTACAAAGACCTGAACGCTTTGCCGGTCGAAGAAGCAAACGATTTACGCGTCGTTACGCTGGAAGAAGTTATTGTCGCGGCGGAAAATGCGGGCAAACAATATCGCTATATCATCGAAATCAAGGACAAAGGCTCGGTCGGCAAATACGCGGCGCAACAACTTTGCGCGCTTATGGAAAAGTATAATATGTTCGACAAAGTCGTTGTCGGCACGTTCAACGGCGATATCAGCGATTACTTCGATTATCTCAACGCCAACGTGTACAACGGCAAAATCAACCGCTCCGCAGGTATCCTCGAAGTTCTGAAAATCTTTTTGAGTTACCTTATGAATCGCGACCTCGGCACGGTGAAATACAACGTTTTGCAAATTCCTTATATGAATTGGTTCCCGTTCCTTGGCAGCAAGTCGTTCATCGATTACGCGCACAAGTACGGCATCGCCTGCCAGTTCTGGACAATCAACGAGGCAAGCCAGATGGAAACACTCATTAAAAACGGCGCGGATTGCATTATGTCCGACAACCCGAAACTTCTGTATGAGGTCGCAAACCGCGTGAAATACGGAAATATGGTGCAGCCTGCCGAACCTCAACCGCAACAATAATCTTAAATACCTTATAATAAAGCCCACGGCACGCCGTGGGTTTTTCATTGCAAAATATAAGGTTTTATGGTTGACTTAATAAAATATCTATAATATATTGAATATAGGCTTTTTAAGTCTTTGGCTGAAATGCCATTATCAGGATGGACGAGCGGGCGACCGCTCGTCTTTTTATTTATCTTGACAAGAATGCGGAATTCATATATACTTTGACTTGCTTAGAAATAAGCGGACTGGCAGAAATGCCGATAACAGGATGGACGAGCGGGCGACCGCTCGTCTTTTTATTTTCGTTCAAATCAAATTGCACAAAGAATTTCAATTTACAACATCGTTCAAATCCCTTATTGCGGGCAAATAAAAAACACACAACGCAAACAATGCGTGTGTGTTTTTTATGGTCGGAGTGACGGGATTTGCTCCGCAACCCTACGGGCGCAGGCGTTTTGTACGCCTTTTTTTTGCGCCGCTAACGCGGTTGACACGCCGGGGACTAAAAACAGCGCACTGTGCTGTTTTCTTAACGTCCCGTTCAAATCCCTTATTACAGGCAAATAAAAAACACACAACGCAAATAATGCGTGTGTGTTTTTTATGGTCGGAGTGACGGGATTTGAACCCATGGCCTCATGGTCCCGAACCATGCGCGCTACCATCTGCGCTACACCCCGGTAATACGGCGGTTTTTGCCGTACTGCTATATTATATAATATTTTTTGAAATTTGCAACTGTTTTTTCACACATACATTATCGACAATGCGATTAAAGCCTGTCCTGCGAAATAGGTCGCGAGTTCCAGAACGGACAAAGTGCGGTTTGCACGCCACTCTTTGAAGTACACGAACGACAGACACGTGTCACTGAACAGCAGGAAAAGCGCGCCGATCATCGCAAGTAGCCCGCCGACGGTCTTTTGCACCGCGTACAGATAACATGCGGACACCGCCGTAAACGTTACCGTAAAGGAGTAAAGGGTGATAAGTATGCGCATCCACAGCGGGATTTCAAACTTAAAGACGTACGAGCCGCCAAACGTCAGTATTGCCGCGACCGCCGCGACGATTGCCGTCACGAAATAAAAACCGCTTGTCAGGTTGAACGCCGTTGAAAAGGCGACGTGGCCGAGAAGGAACGCGAATAAACCGATGGGGATAAGGCGTTTTCTGTACGTCGGAGTAAGTTCCTTAACGCCAAGGAAAGCGTCGCCGGCATGGCACAAGATAAGCCCGAGAAACAGCGGAACGAAGTAGTTCATGTTGCAGGCGGGGTTTTTTGCGAATGCGGTAATTCCGATTATCAAAAACGACAGCGACGCGATATATTTTGCGACGAGCCCCCAGAAATTTTTATTGAGCGACCGAAAGCCGATACAGCATGTCGCCGCGATTATGCAGATTCCGAAAAAGAGATATACCATTTTCTGTTATGCGTTTGCGAAACGCGCTTTCATACGCAACTCGTGGTTTAAGATGCGTTTTCTGATGCGTAAACTCTTGGGAGTGACTTCCAACAACTCATCGTCGGCGATGAATTCAAGACATTCTTCAAGGGAAAGTTTTTTGACGGGGATAAGGCGCAACGCGTCGTCGCTGCCGGACGCGCGGGTGTTCGTCAGATGTTTTTTCTTGCAGACGTTGACGGTAATATCGCCGAGCGTCGGGGGATAGCCGATGACCTCGCCCTCGTATACTTGTTCGCCTGCGGAGACGAAAAGGATGCCCCTTTCCTGCGCGTTGAACAAACCGTAAGTAACCGCCTCGCCCGTTTCAAAAGCGACAAGGCTTCCCGTTTTACGGCGGGGGAAATCACCCTTATACGGCTGATATTCAAGGAATATGCTGCTCATTACGCCTTCGCCGCGGGTAAGCGTCAGAAGTTCGCTCTTAAAGCCGAAAAGTCCGCGCGACGGAATATCGAATTCAAGGCGCATTCTGTCGCCGATTGCCTGCATGTGTACGAGATCGCCGCGACGTGCGCCGACCGCGCCCATGACCGAGCCGTTGCAGTCGCCGGGGACGTCGATGACAAGCCTGTCGATAGGTTCAAGCAGGGTGTCGCCTTCCTTTTTGAAAAGGACTTTGGGCGTGGATACCGCAAACTCATAGCCTTCGCGGCGCATTGTTTCGATAAGAATGGAAAGGTGCATTTCGCCACGACCGGACACTTTGAAGCTGTCAGTGCTGTCGGTGTCTTCGACGCGCAGGGAAACGTCTTTCAAGAGTTCGGAATAAAGCCTTTCTCTCAGGCGTTGGCTGGTGACGAATTTACCTTCCTTGCCGGCAAAGGGACTGTCGTTTACGGAGAAAGTCATTTGCACGGTGGGGTCGGTAATTTTGACGAACTCGCACGGTTCGGAGTTTTCGGGGCTTGACACGGTGTTGCCGATGTTGATGTTTTCGATGCCCGAAACGCACACGATGTCGCCGACCGCAGCCGCGTCGCAGGGAACTCGCTTTAAGCCTTCGATCTGATAAAGGTTGGCGATTTTGCTCTTATAAGGTTGAATGCGGTTGTGCCAGTCGCTGACGACGACGTCGGAGTTTGTCCTTATGACGCCTTGTTCGACGCGGCCGATACCGATACGACCGACGTAGTTGTTGTAGTCGATTGCGGAAATCAGCAGTTTTGCAGGTTTTTGGTCGTCGCCTTCGGGGCAGGGGATATGGCTCAGAATCGTTTCAAAAAGCGGGATAAGGTTTTCGCCTTCCGCGCCTTCGGTAAGGGTGCTTGTGCCTTTTCTGCCGCTGCAATAGACGATGGGGCTGTCCAGCTGTTCGTCGGTGGCGTCAAGGTCAATCAAAAGTCCCAGAACTTCTTCCACGACCTCGTGAATACGCGCGTCGGGACGGTCGATTTTGTTTATGCAGATGATTATTTTAAGCCCGAGCGATAAAGCCTTTGACAAAACGAATCTTGTCTGGGGCATCGGCCCTTCGACGGCGTCGACAAGCAAAAGCACGCCGCTGACCATTTTCAGGACGCGTTCAACCTCACCGCCGAAGTCCGCGTGTCCCGGGGTGTCGATGATGTTGATTTTCACGCCGTTGTAATGGATTGCGGTGTTTTTCGCAAGGATGGTGATGCCGCGTTCGCGTTCAAGGGCGTTGCTGTCCATAACGCGATCTTCAACCTGCTGGTTCTCGCGGAAGGTGCCGCCTTGTTTAAGCATTTCGTCAACCAGCGTGGTTTTGCCGTGGTCGACGTGGGCGATAATTGCAACGTTTCTTAAATCTGTTCTTTTCATATTATTATCTCTCGTTTGATTTTTGTATTATATACATATCTTAAAATAATAGCAAGGATATTAACCGCCCGACGCGAATTTTTTTCAAAAAATTAAGTTTTCGGCAAAAGAAAAGGGACGGAAAAACCCGTCCCCGGAATGGATATTCGTTTGTCAGCCGTCGATTTCGTCGGCGTTTGTTTTCATATCGCCCATCCACTTTCTGAAAAAGTTTTTGACTCTGAACGCGACGCACCAGTCGCCCAGCATCGATATGCCGTGTACAAGCAGGAACACGCCCAGAAGTACCGTGAGATATATCGCGCCGCCGACGGGATTGAAGAACGCCAGCATACCGAAAACGATTTCGAATATCGAAGTTATCAGAAGTACCCACCAGTACGGCAGCCTGAGTCTGCCCGCGGCAATCGCCATCGACAATTCCGAAATGCCTTCGTAAATAAACCACATTGCGAAAATGAAGGGCAGGAAACCTGCGACGACGTTTTCGTTTGAAAGCATTATTATGCCGAGAATCGTCGTGATTATGCCGTCCGCAAGAAACGCTCCGCCGCCGAAAAGCCCGACCGTCGTGAAGAACATTGCGATTTCCACAACGCCGATTACGAGCACGATCGCGCCGATTACGTATGCGAGCGTCGTAAGCGTGGTGTCAACGGGCAACGCAAAGCACACGATACCCGCGGCAATCATCAGAATACTTGCTAAAAACCATAAGATTGAAGTTGATTTTTTCATATCGTTCACCTCTTTACGCTTGCATTATACAACCGATAATTAGCAGTGTCAATAGCCGAGTGCTAATTTTTTTCGCAATTATTAAAATTGATTTTTCCTGATAATAAATCTATCAATTTGATTTAATTTCCGTCGTTTAATTTCAGCATGAACGCGCCTTGCTTTGCGTGGCACAGCGGACATTCTTTCGGGGCGGATTCGGCGGTTGTTTCATAGCCGCAGCCCGAGCATTTCCATTTTACCGCTTTCGGGCGTTTATAAAGGGCGGAATCTTTCAACTGCTCGTGCAGATCGAGAAAGAGTTTTTCGTGGCAGGTTTCAACCTGAATAAGGTTTTCAAAAAGCCCTGCGATATCCTTGAATCCTTCCTTTTTCGCGGTTTCCATAAATTCGGGATAGATTCTTTCCGCCTCGTTTTTTTCGTCTTCCGCGGCAAATGCAAGGTTGTCAAGGAGATTCCATTTTTGTTTGAAAGGGAAGCCCGCGGAAATATCGATGTTTTTGATGACGTTTTCGTCGGCGGTTTGCAGGAATGAATAAAGCATGCGTGCATGATTGAATTCTTCGTAAACCACTTTGTCGATGATTTCGGACAACGCGACGTAGCCTTCGTTTCTCGCGCCGTATTCGATGAACATATATCTGACGTGAGCCTGACATTCGCCGGCAAACGCCCGCGCCAGATTTTCGTAAGTTTTGCTGTTTTTCAGATTTTTCATAAATACCTCCGAAAAAAGTATCCGCAAATTTACAAAAAATATACGGTCTTGCTTTCAAAGTATCGAAAGATGTGTTATACTAATCGCCGTTATGAGATATTTGTTTTTCGACATAGAGTGCAGCGAAGGTAAAAGTATGTGCAGTTTCGGTTACGTTCTGACCGACGAAAAATTCCGCATACTCGAAAAGGACGATATTCTGATGAACCCCGAGGCGATTTTCCATACGGGCGCCTGGGGCAAGAAAAACAGGGAAGCGGACCCCGGCATCGAAATGGCGTACCCGAAAGAAGTTTTTCTGAAAAGTCCGACTTTCCCCGCGCTGTACGAAAAAATCAAATCGCTTATCGAATATAAGGATCAGACCATCATCGGGTTTTCGCACAAAAACGACACCGTGTTTCTGGACAACGCCTGCAAGCGTTACAACCTGCCGTCAATAGATTACGACTTCGTGGACGTGCAGACAATTCATAAGGATTACAATAATCTCATAAACCCGTTCAGCACCGAAAAACTTGTGGAAGAACTGAACCTCGACGTCAACAAATACGTCCCGCATAAGAGCGACGACGACGCCGAAGTGTCGATGCTCGTCACCAAAAACTTTTGCGAAAAGCTGGGGCTGTCGCTTAATAAACTTATCGCGCAGTATCCGAACTGCATGGGTGTTCATAAAGCGTACAACACTGTTTATCTTTACAAAACGCGCGCAGAAAGCCTTATTTGTGCAATAAATCGCAACAGTACGTCGGGAAGCAATTTAATGCGCGGCAGTAATTTCAACAAATACAAACACTTTCTGGAAGACTTTATCGCGGATTCTTCGGTTGAAAAATCGTTGTTCGGAAAACACGTCGCGGTGTCCAGAAATTACTTTGACAATCACTTCCGCGAGATGTTGCTTATCGTCGAAAAAGTCCGGGACAGGGGCGGCGTTATGGAATCGCACGTCGGCCGCGCCGATATATTTGCGGGCAACCCCTCAAAAGAAGAAGAAAGGGCGATTGAGTCCGCAGTCCGCCGCGGGAAAAACGTCCTTACCGTCACCGAGGACGACCTTTTCAAAATGCTTTCGATTGATAAAATATAATTGTTTTTTCAACCTTTATCACATATTGAGCATTTTTTTGCGAAATGCTTTTGACAAATGCAAACTCGTATGCTATTATAATTAAGCATCTTTTGTGACGCGTTTTCGGTTTAAGGAGAAATACCCAAGAGGCCGAAGGGGCTCCCCTGCTAAGGGAGTAGTACGTGAGAAGCGTAGCCAGGGTTCAAATCCCTGTTTCTCCGCCAAAAAAACCCGACGATTTTCGTCGGGTTTTTGTTATGCTTCGAAACGGGATTTTGCACGATGCGGTGCGCATCGCGCCGCCTGCGGCGTGAACCCCGGCTCGCCAGGCAGACGCTCCGCTTTGGTGAGTAAACTCCCCCGCTACGCTATTTCACAAATCCCTGTTTCTCCGCCAAACAAAAACGGACAAGCAAACTCGCTTGTCCGTTTTTGTTTTACGACACTTAACAACAGGGATTTGAACGAGAGCGTTAAGAAAACGACACGGCGCATCGCGTCGCCTGCGGCGTGAACCCCGGCTCGTTAATTTACCCGCAAACGAAGAAAAGAAAAAGGCGAGCGTTTTTCGTTTGACGAAAAATGGGGCGCAACAGGGCGCAAGAAGACTTGATAAACAAATTTTTTTATGATAGAATGGTTTCAACATCAGAAAGGCACGGAGGTATCCGACCATGAAAATGAAAAACAATACGACCGGAAGCGCAAAGTGAACGAAACGTTCCTTTGCGTTTTTTTGTATTCAGAGGAAAGGCGTCGCGACGAATATAAAACGACAATACAAATATAAATAAAAAAATCGAAAAGGCAGGTAAGCGGAAAATGGATAAACATATCGAACAATGCACGCACAGAGAAAAAGCGGATCTGGTTTTCAAAAACTGCAAAGCCGTGAACGTATTTATCGGCGAAATCGAAGATTGCGACATAGCGGTTTCGGACGGAATAATCGTGGGCGTCGGGCGATACGACGGCAAGAAGGAAATCGACCTTAACGGCGCGTACGTTTCCGCGGGGCTTATCGACACGCACCTGCACATTGAAAGCACGATGTTATCGCCCGCAAACTTTGCAAAAGCGGTGATGCCTTACGGCGTAACGACGTGCATAGCCGACCCGCACGAAATCGCCAACGTTTCGGGGATAGCGGGCGTCGAATATATGATAAAAGAGGCGAAAACCGTCCCGATGGACATAAGATTTATGTTGCCGAGTTGCGTGCCTGCGACGCCTTTTGAAGACAACGGCGCAACGATTGACGCGTCCGACACGGAAAAATTCATAAAAAACCCCGATATATACGGGCTTGGCGAATTTATGAACAGTCCTGCCGTCCGCGCGGGCGACGAAGAAGCGATGAGAAAACTGAAATGCTGCGCGGAAACAGGCAAAATAATCGACGGGCATCTGGTAACCGCAAACGAGGACGACGTCAACGCATACGCGCTCAAAGGGATAAAAACCGACCATGAAAACGTCTGCGAAAAGGACGTCCTGGACAAAATCAAACGCGGATTTTACATTCAGATGAGAGAAGGCTCCTCAACCCGCAACATAAACGCGCTGGCGGGGGCGTTCACCGACAAAACGAAACGCAGGCTGTTGCTTTGCACCGACGATAAGCAGGTGAGCGATCTGAAAGAAAGGGGACACCTTGACAACAACGTAAGAATGCTTGTGAAAGCCGGGAAAAATCCGATTGACGTGCTGACCGCCGCTACTTTGAACGCCGCCGAGTGTTACAAAACCGACGACCGCGGGGCAATTGCGCCGGGAAGAATCGCCGACCTTGTGGTGTTTGACGACCTGTACGATTTCAGACCGAAAGAAGTTTACAAAAACGGCGTGCTTGTCGCAAAAGACGGGAAAGCCCTGTTCGACGCGGAAAGCATTTTCGACGCCGCCGTAAGAAACACGATGCATACGGATTATATTTCCGAAGACAAACTGAAAATAAAATTAAAGTCGGACAACGTAAAAGTCATCGGTTTAATGCCCGACAACGTCGTTACGTTCAACAAAAAGAAAAAAGTCAACGTCAGAAACGGCGAATATGCCAAAACCGACGGGCTTAACAAAATCTGCGTTGTCGAAAGACACAAAAACACGGGGAAAATCGGGCTGGGACTTATGGAAGGATACGGTCTTAAAAACGCCGCCGTCGCGTTGTCGGTCGCGCACGACAGTCACAATATCATCGCAATCGGGGACAACGACAAAGATATGACGGCTGCCGTCAACGAAATTATTCGCGCGGGCGGCGGAATGACCTTTTCAAGAAACGGCGTTATCGAAGAAACGTTGGAACTCCCCGTCGGCGGGATTATGAGCGACAAGGATCAGGAATACGTTTTTGAAAAAACCGAAATTCTGCGAAAAAAAGCGCGTGAAGCGGGCGTGCCGGAAGAAATCGAACCTTTTATGTGCCTGTCGTTTATGTCGCTTGCTGTAATTCCTGAACTGAAAATTACGACGCGCGGACTTTTTGACGTGATTAAATTCGATTTCACGCCGATTGAAGAATAACCGCCTTATCTTCTCGTGAAACGAGAAAAAATCGGCGTTTTGGCAACGCTTGTATTATTTTATTATTTGGCATATAAACGGAAAGTTAAAAGCGAAAACAAAATTAATCCACTTTATAATCCGCGCCGCGTGAAAAGTTTTTTGAGATTTTTTAACTTTCACGCAACGACGCGGATTTTTTGTTGTCTTTATAGGTAGACGCAGCGTTTGATCGTCGACAAAATCGCAAATGGTTTTTCGACGTCGAAGGAGAAGCAAAATGAACGACCAAAAAATTATCGAATTGTTTTGGGAGCGGCACGAGAGCGCGATATCCGCCACGGCGGAAAAGTACGGGAAATACTGCCATACCGTCGCTTACAACATTCTTTTCAATCATTTCGATGCGGAAGAATGCGTCAACGATACTTACCTTGGCGCCTGGAACAGTATCCCCCCGCAAAAGCCCGGCAACCTGACGGCTTTTCTCGGAAAAATCGCCCGCAATCTCGCCATCAATCGCTATAAGCGGCAATCGGCTGCAAAGCGCGGAAAAGGACAGGTCGAAATCGTTTTGTCCGAGCTTGAAAACTGTATTCCCGATATTAAGGGCATCGAGGAGGCCGTGGACGAAGCGCATTTGGTGGCAGTGATAAACCGCTTCTTGCACGCCCAGCACAAGACGAAACGCAACTTATTCGTGCAAAGATACTGGTATATGTATCCCATTCGCGAAATCGCCGAAATGCACGATATGAGCGAAAGCAAGGTCAAATCCATTTTGTATCGTATGCGCGTCGAACTCAAAATAAATCTCGAAAAGGAGGAAATCTACCTATGAAAAAAGAAAAATTACTGAACGCAATCGGTCAGATTGACGACAATTTAATTACCGAAGCAAAGCCCGAAGCGAAGGTGCAAAGAAAAAAGGTTAAACCTCAATGGTTTGCGCTGTTGGCGGCGTGTCTGGTGTTGGCGATTTGCATAAGTATCGTGACGCCGTTGTCGCTCGGCAACAAAGAAGCGGGCAAAGTCACGATGGAAATCAACCCGGGCGTCGAGTTCACGATCGCAAGAAACGGTAGCGTAAAAGCGGTGCGCTTTTTGAACGACGACGCGGAAGACGCCCTTGGCGCATTAACGCTGAAAGGACAAGATTTGAGAACCGCGGTCGCGCTGGCAATCTCGGCGTACAAGGCGAGCGGTTATATGGACAGAAACGACACCGTTTTGGTCTCGTTCAACAAACAACTTAGCGAAAACAAAAAACTGCAAAAATCGGTGTCCGAGAACGTGCAGTCCGCCCTTGAAGAAACCGACGCCGTGAGAGTTTTGGTGTTCGTCAACGAGTCGGAAAGTAAAGAATCCGCCGAAATCGCCAAAAAGTACGGCGTATCGCAAGGCAAAGCCAAACTTATCGCCGACGCAAAGAAAAACAGCAGCATGTCCGAAGAAGAACTTGCAAATCTGCCCCTCGACGAGCTTGTCGGATTGCAGAAAGATATCAATTCCAAAATTATCGGTTCCGACTATATCGGATTTTTAAAAGCCAAAGAGATCGCATTAAGTGACTCCGGCTGCACAACGAGAGTGGAATTTACCGAAGCAAGGCTTTTCGATACCGGCGCGAAATATCCTTATTATCGCATCGTGTTCAACGACAAACACACGCAGTGGACATACTATATCAACGCGATCAACGGCGACATTCTTGACAAAAACGAAGTGGCATTGTTCATATCTTTGGAAGAAGCGCAAAGCATCGCTCTGAAATTCGCGGGGCTTGCCGATAACGCCGAAGAAAAAGTCGTGTTTACCAAAGAAGAATTGAGCCGCAATTCGGGACGCCCGTGCTGGGTTCTGGAATTTTATACGACAAAGTTCCAATACTTTTTCAAAATCGACGCCAAAACCGGCGAGGTGTTCTTTTTCGAATACCATATCGACATAAGGGAAGCAAAAGAAATCGCAGCGAAAGACGCCGGTGTCTTTGAGGAATTTTCAAAGCTCACGTTCACCATTGAAGAATACGTCGGCGGCGGCATTAAAACTCCGTATTTCTACCTCGTGTTCAACGACAAAAACACGCAGTGGACTTATCGTATCGACGCAACCTTGGGCCACGTGCTTGACAAGAGCGAAGTCGCGTTACCCATCTCGTTGCAGAATGCAAGAGAAATCGCGTTGAAAGACGCCGGCATCACGGACGAAAACGAAGTTACTTTCACAAAGGAAGAACTGAACAAATCTCCCGAACGCCCGTGCTGGATTATTGAGTTTTACAACGAAAATTATCAATACTCCTACGCCATCGACGCCGAAACGGGAGAAATCGTATTCAGCACCCGTTACGTGAGCATGGAGAAAGCCAAAACGATCGCGCTGCAAGATACGAAACTTTCCGACGGCAGCAAGGTTGTCTTCACCGTGGAAGAACTGGTTGCCGGCGGCATTAAAACCCCGTACTATCTGTTCGTGTTCAACGACGGGAAAACGCAGTGGACTTACCGCATCGACGCGACGGACGGCGGCATTATGTACAGTAATGCGGAAACTCTTATGATTTCTTTGGACAAGGCAAAAGAGATAACGCTTGCGGACGCGGAAATTCCGAAAGGAGTCGAAGTCGTGTTTACCAAAGAAGTGTTGAGCAGAAATTCGGGACGTCCGTGCTGGGTTCTGGAATTTTACATCGAAAAGTACCAGTTCAGCTATAAAATCGACGCAAAGACCGGCGAAGTGATTTACAACCGCAGATATATCAATATCGAAAGAGCAAAGGAAACCGCTTTGCAGGACGCCGCGATCGAAGAAAACGGCAAGGTCGTTTTCACCGTGGAAGAGCTGGTTGACGGCGGCATCAAAACCCCGTACTATCTGTTCGTGTTCAACGACGGACAAACGCAGTGGACTTATCGCATCGACGCGACGAACGGCGGAATCATTCATAAGGAAGATAAAGCGTTAAGATAATCCGACGGCGCGAAAAGCAACGAAAACGGAGATTCGTTCTCACAAATCTCCGTTTTTTCATTGTCAAATACGTTACCGTTCGCCCGAAGAATTTGTAAGCAAAAAGACGTTTTGTTGCAAATTTGTGACAATTCTGACGCAAACGTTCGGGGAAGTCGGTTTTATTATCTGATAAAATTATTGTGTGCGGTCGAAAAGCACGAATATGAATTTAATCGCCGTGCGGCGTTTAAATAATAAAACAAAAGGAGCAAAAAAATGAAAAAATCATTCATTATGACAATTTCGCTGGTTTCCGTACTTGCGATATGTATGGCGGTTTTTGCGGCTTGCGGAAAGAAACACAATTTCTCAAAAACCTATACCTACAACAACGAGTATCACTGGCGCGCTTGCACCGATAAGGACTGCAAGGAAGTGAAAGATAAGGCGAAACATACCTATGGCAAATGGGAAGTCACGAAAAAACCCACCGCAACCGAAAAGGGCGCGAGAACCCGTTACTGCACCGTCTGCAAAAAGAAACATACAGAAGAGATCGCCGCTCTTCAAGCCAACCCCGTAACCTTGAAAGAAGGCGTTATGCTTGACAAGAAGTACGACGGAAAAGCAGTGACGTTCACGAAAGAACAATTCAATTTCATGGGCAACGGCGCGGTCACTTTCATGTATAAGGCCGGCGAAAGCGAATGGACGGCGGAAGCCCCCATGGCAGTCGGCATGTACAAACTCAAAGTGATGGTTGCCGAAACCGATATGTATCAAGCGGGCGTTGGCGAATTTGACTTTAAAATCACGAAAGGCGACAACGACGTTACTTTGAAAGAGGGCACAATGCTTGACAAGAAGTACGACGGCACCGCAGTTGCTTTCACGAAAGACCTGTTCAACGTAATGGGCACCGGCGAAGTTACTTTCATGTTCAAGGAAGACGGCGAGGACAAAGAATGGACGGCTGAAGCCCCCATGGCAGTTGGTAAATATCAAGTCAAAGTTATGGTCGCTGAATGCATGAATTACAATGCAGTCGAAAAAGTATTCGACTTTGAAATTATGAAAGCCGAAAACAGCATCACTTTGAAAGAGGGCGTAACGCTCGGTAAAGTTGCAGACGGTAGTCCCGTTGCAATCACTGCCGATATGTTCAATTTCATGGGTGACGGCGCGGTTACTTTCATGTTCCAAACCGATGACGGCGAATGGACAAATACCGCTCCCTCGGCGGAAGGCACACACAAAGTCAAAGTCATGGTTGCCGAGTGCATGAACTACAATGCAGGCGAAGCAACGTTCGACTTTGAAATAACCGCTGCTGCGGCATAAGGCGGCGAAACCAAGAAAAATAATTCTTTTTTATACCAATTCTTTTCCTATATCCTTATATAACGTTTTTCGGAGTGCGGCGCGTTTTATATGCGCCGTGCGACGGAAAATGTTGCAATATTGTTGCAAAAGAACCGCAGGTTTTCGGGGATTTATGCTTATAGACAAGATATGATTAAATTGTAAGCAACGGCTTGCAAATAATCAAAAAGGAGCATATACCAATGAAAACCGAAAAAACAATGAAAGCAAAAAAGATAACATTACTTTCCGCCGTCGTTGCGATCGCCGCCGTGGCAATCACGCTTATGGCAGTGCTTTTGCCGAAATATAAGGTCACGAAAGCCTCAACGGGGAACGAGAAAAACACCGCCGAAATAGAACGGACGATTTCACAAATCGAAAGTTTGGAGGCGGAATATCAGAAATCGTTTGACGAGAACGCCGCGCTTTGGGAAAAGTACTTTGCAGAGTTCCAAAAACTTGACGAAATTCCCGAAAACTTTGACGAAAGGGCGTTCATCAAAGAACTGAAAAATCTCACCGACGACGAAAAGACCGCGCTTTTGAAAAACGTTGACGAGCTTGACGCGCTCGACGCGAAACTTGACAAGCTGTACGATGAACTGTATGATAAAGACGAGGACGTTCTTTACAACGATTGCAAGGACGGCTCCTGCGGCTTTTCCGGAAACGGATGCGGCGAGTACGACGTGCTTTTTATCGAATGCGATGAAAATTGTTTCGCTGAAAACTGCGGAAAATAAAAAATAAAACCCACCAAAACATATCTTGCAAAAGGCGCCGCGCATAGCGACGCCGATTGCGCGCGAGAGGGAATATGGCGTACAGAATTTACGTTGCCGACGACGAAAAAAACATAAGGGAACTATTGAAAAACTTCCTTCAAAGCGACGGGTACGAAGTGAGCGCGTATGACACGGGCGACCTTCTTCTTGCCGCGTTTGAAAGGGAGCCTGCCGACCTTGTCATTCTTGACATTATGATGCCCGGGCGCGACGGAATCGAGTGCGTGAAAGAATTAAGAAAGTATTCGGACGTACCGATAATCCTTCTTACCGCCAAAGACGGCGAGCTTGACTACGTCAACGGGATAACGCTCGGCAGCGACGATTACCTTACCAAACCGTTCCGCCCGACCGTGCTTTTAATGCGGGTGAAAGCCCTTTTGAGAAGGGTTGAAATGAGCGGCGACAAAAAGTTGAAAGGCAAGGTTTTGAAACATGCCGATTTGACGTATTCGGAAGATGAACACTCTGTTTTTGCCGATAAAACCGTCGTTCCGTTGACAAAAACCGAAATGAGCCTGCTGGCGTTTATGATGGAAGAACCGCAGAAAACCCATTCCCGCGATAGCATGCTGGACAAAATCTGGGGGTTTGACGAAGACACCGAAACGCGCGCCATTGACGAAACGGTAAGGCGGATAAGAAAAAAATTGTCTGCGGCAAAAAGCGTCGTAACCATAGAAACCGTGTGGGGATACGGATACAAATTAAGCGCGGCGGTGAAAGACGAATGACAAAAATCAAACTCAAAATAGTGCTGACGTGCTTATGTTCGGTCGCGCTTATCCTTTGCACTTTGCTTGTCGTCGTAAACGTCGTTGTCCCGAAAAGTTTGGAAAATCAGGCGAAAAAGGCGATTGAACAAGAAATCGGCGAAAATCACGACGACGACAAGGCGGGCATGAATTTTCTGAGTTCGAGCGTTGCGTATCTGGAAATCGGCGGGGCGAACGAAGACCTTGTGTATCTCACCGAAACGGAAAAAGCGGTGCTGGCGTTTTGCGACGATAAAAAGCCCGTTCGCGGCGAGTTTTACAGAATGAAAGACAAAAACCGCGACGTTGTTCTGGCGGTTTATTCGTCCGACGCCGACTTAACGGATAAATACGAGTACGTTTTGTACGTCGATATAAAATCAATATTGAATTACGTCCGCTGGCTCAACCTGTTGTTTTGCGTCGCGGTGATAATCGTGGGCGCGGCGATATGCGCCATCGGCTTAAAACTCGGCAAGACAATCGAATCGGCGCAAGAGATAAGGCAGTCGTTTTTCCAGAACGCCTCGCACGAACTGAAAACGCCGCTCATGGCGATTCAGGGCTATGCGGAAGGAATACAGACGGGGGTTCTCCCCGTGAAAGAATCCGCCGGCGTTATTATGGAAGAAAGCGACAGAATGACGGAGCTTATCGAAGAACTGCTGGCGTTGTCGAAAATCGACTCCGCACAGGCAAAGCCGGAGTATCGGGAAACCGACGTAACCGAAATAATAAAAAGCGTCGCAAATTCGTTTGCTCCCGTCTTTGAAAACAGTCATAAGACGCTTAAAACCGAAATATCCTTCGAGGCGATGGTTTTGTGTGACGAGAAGCAAATACGAAAAGCCGTTTCAAATCTCATATCCAACGCGTTCAAATACTGCAAAACGACGGTGACCGTCGCTTGCAAAAACGAAAACGATAAAACGATAATCGCGATTTCCGACGACGGCGACGGCATTGACAAGGACGATCTTCCGCACGTTTTTGAAAGGTTTTACACGGGCAAAAAGGGAAATACCGGCATAGGGCTTGCTCTCACAAAGGAAATAATCAAAATGCACGGCGGTGAAATCCGAGCGCGCAACGAAAACGGGGCGGTTGTCGAAATAACGCTCGGAAACGTAAACGGTAAAAAGAACCGCGAGCACCTTTGAGATGCGAAAGCAACGTCTTTTTCGGCAGAACGCGACAAATTGACAAAAACGAAGTTTTGTGATAAAATATTCATACCTAAAACAGGAAGGAGCAAACGACAATAATTTTTAATCGGAAGTTTTAACCCCGCGACGGAGGTAACCGCCTATGAAAAGAATTATCAAAGCGCAATCGGAATAAGTTTTATTTCCTTGCGCTTTTTTGTTGCGGAAAACCGAAAAAGTCCTTGAAAAGCAAGTACGGATTATCTTTTGACAGGAATCTGAAAGGAGAAGAAAAATGGAAAAGTGTCTTGCAATCGACATCGGAGGATCAAAAGTTCTGGTGGGCGTCGTTGACGAAACGGGCATTGTCGTCGAATACGATCGCAAAGAATATTCGTCGGCTTATTCGCTTGAAACGCTGTATGCGGACGTAAAACGAATGGCTGCGCCGTATATGGAAAAATACAAGCCAGAAATATGCGGCGTTTCGTTGCCGGGGCCGGTGAACGGCGATACGGGCGTATGTCCGCTCGCGCCTTTTTTGGGAATAAGGGATTGGCACGCGGCGGAAGACCTTAAACAAATTCTTGGGATCCCGGTGTATGCCGAAAACGACGCAAACGCTTGCGCCGTTGCCGAGAAAGTTTTCGGAAAGGCGGCGGACGTCGACGATTTTATGTGGATTACCGTCAGCAACGGAGTGGGCGGCGCGCTGTATCTGAACGGAAGCCTTTACGTCGGGGCGAACTTTTGCGCCGGCGAATTCGGGCATATCAGAGTCGAAGAAGACGGAAAGGCTTGTACCTGCGGGAAGAAAGGCTGTCTGGAATCGGTGGCGTCGGGACGGGCGGTTTCCGCTTATTACAAGGAAAAAACGGGGCAGGACAGGACGGCGAAAGAGCTTGGCGCGCTTGCAGTCGAGGGCGATGAAATCGCGGCGGCGGCATACCGTCGCGCGGCAAAAACACTTGGCGCGGTCATAGCGCAAACCGCAACGCTTCTGGACGTGAACGTATGTTATCTTGGCGGCGGAGTATCCCAAAGCCTGGACCTGTTCAAAGACGACCTTATCGCAGAAATCAACGATAAACTGTTTCTTCCGATTGATAAAACCGTCAAAATCGAATATTCGGGGCTTGGATATTACGCCTCGCTTTGCGGTGCGGCGGCGGTTGCATACGGTGCGAACAAACAACGAGAATTAAACAAAGGAGAATAAATATGACGGACGAAAAAGAGAAAATTAACCTTTCCGCATTGTTCAGAATCGGCTACGGGCTGTACGTTCTGACCACCAACGACGGAAGAAAAGACAACGGCTGCATCGTAAACAGCGTTATGCAGGTCACAAGCAACCCGCTGAGAGTCGCCGTTTGCGTAAACAAGCAGAATTACTCGTGCGGGACGATTCTGGAAACACTGAAAATGAACGTCAACTGCTTGTCGAGTGACGCGACCTTTGACGTTTTCAAAAGATTCGGTTTCCAAAGCGGTAGAAACGTCGATAAGTTTTTCGGAGAAACGCCGGAAAAGAGCGAAAACGGGCTTGTCGTATTGCCGGAGTTTTGCAACGCGTTCATATCCCTTGCTGCGGAGCAGATAATCGACCTCGGCACGCACGACATGTTCGTTTGTTCCGTCGAAGAAGCGGCGGTGTTTTCCGATCTCGACACGCTGACATATACGGAATATCAGAAAAAAGTGAAGCCGAAGCCCGTCGCGCCAAAGAAGAAATCGTACGTTTGTAAAGTGTGCGGCTACGTTTTCGAGGGCGAAGAACTGCCGCCCGATTACATTTGTCCGATATGCAAGCACGACGCGTCGGCGTTTGAACTTATGAAATAAATCAAATACAAATAAACCAAAAGGAGAACAAAAATGAAAAAGTACATTTGCGAAGTATGCGGTTGGGTATACGACGAAGAAAGTTGCAAAGAAAACGGGATCCCGCTTGTCGAGTTTGAAGACTTGCCCGACGATTTCGTCTGTCTCGTATGCGGAGTCGGAAAAGAATTGTTTTCCGAAATAAAATAGGACAAAAATGAAACACAGGAAAAAAACGATAATTCTTCTTCTGACCATGGCGTTGACGTTGTTTTCGTCGGTCGTATTCTCTCCGCCCGCCGTCTCGGAAGCGAATTCCGCGTCGATAGAAACGAAAGGCTACGATTCAAGCGGGGTTATCGTCAAGACCGAAAACAGCCCGATAGTCGTCGACAAGGAAGATCTGACTTTTCATATTTATTCCGCCGACCGATTTATCCCCGGGCAGGAATACGACAGGCGGGGCACAGTTACAGCCGAATACACTTTCCGCAATCCGACAAATCTGACTGTCGAAACAAGATGCCTGTTTCCTTTCGGATTCGTTCCGTATGACGAATCGCAGACCGAGGCGGACAAGGAATACTTTAAGGTAAAAACCAACGGAAAAGACGCGGACAAAACAATCCGTCATACTTATAAAGAGGATCGCTTTGCAAAATTCGACCTTGAAGAGGACCTTCGATACTTTTCGGACGACTTTATCGCCGACGATACTCTTTCAACCGATTTGACGGTTTATGAATACGTTTTGGACGTTAAAGGTGCAAACGGAAAATTGCCGACGTACGTCAAGTTTTCGGACAATGTGAAAAACCTTAAATACGTAGTGTTCGATAATTACGTCAAATACGAAAAAAACGGGGACATAATGGAACTTGTCGCAAGGCATGACGGCCTTAAAAACGGGCAGCTGACGCTGACGTTTGTCGGAAACGACGTGTCGGATGTCGAAAGCAAATTCAGTTTCTTTGACGATAAGTGGAAAAGCGTCGGCGGAAGCGTCGTTAAGGGAAAGAAAGTCGAGTATAATTTCAAAGATTACGTCCTGAAATTCAGACCTGCGGGAAGCGACGTCAGCGACGTAGACTGGTACAACGCGACGATTGCGCTGATTAAAAGCAGAACGTCGACGGTGTTTCAGGTGTGGGAACTTTCGTTAAGCACGTGTTTGTTCCGCTGGTACGATTACACTCTTACGTTCGCGCCGGAAGAAACGCTTGTCAACACTGTATCCGCGCCGCTTTATCCGTCGGTAAACCGCAATTACGTGCCGCCGGTGTATTCGTACACTTATCTTTTAAGTCCCGCGGCGGGCTGGGCGGACTTCAACGACCTTACGATACGGATATATACGGACATGTACTTATTAAGGGGCGAAACGCGAAAGAGCGTGACAAATCCGGACGGCTCGGTTACCGTAACGGGGGAAACCGTCGACTTCTTAAAGAACGGCGGGGTTTACGAGGCGCGTTTTGAAAAACTGCCCGACGGCGATCTCACGCTTTTCCTTTGCGCGTCGGAAAATCCCGAAAGGTACAAGCCGCCGCTCGGAAAGGTGACCAAAATCATCATAGTATTGTCCACGGGCATCGGGTTGATTGTTATCGCGACGATAATACTTGTCGTTACCGTCAAAAAACAGAAAACAAAAGGAAAGAAAAGATAAAATCAGAAAAAGTGGAACGCGTACGGCGGATTATTCCTGTTCCGAAACGGGGGCGGGGATTTCCGTGTCGGCGCGTTTTTTGCGTGTGACAAAGAATATGATAATCGCCGCAACGAGCGTCAGCATTTCGGCGGCGGGCGTTGCGAGCCAAAGCCCCGTGATTTTCCAAAAATGTGCGAAAAGATAAGCAAGCGGAATAATCAGCACGACTCCGCGCAGAAGGGTGATGATTTGCGAACATACGCCTTTGTCGGACGCCGAAAAGTATGACGAAAATAACAGATTGAATCCCGAAAACAGCGAAGAAATGAAATACAGTTTTATGCCGGTCGTGGCAAGTTTTTGAAGGTCTTCCGCTTTTTCCGTGTTGAAGATTGCCGCGATGCCGTCCGCCGAGAAAAACAGAATAACGTACAGGACGGCGGCGGTCGCGCCGATTGTAATCAGGGCGTATTTCAGCACCTGTCGTATTCTCGTAAAATCGCGCTGTCCGTATGAAAAACTGATTATAGGCTGGGTGCCCAACGAAATCCCGTTGAAAATCGCGTTTATCACGTAATACACGTTGACGACGATGGCGAACGCCGCAACCGCCGTATCCCCGCCAAGCGACTTGAACAACTTATTGATGAGCATCATCACGAGTCCGAAGCCGAACTCCGCAATGAATGACGCAAGTCCCAGCGAGATTATCTCGCCGAACACGCGAAGAGATAGTTTCGTCTTTTCCAGACGGAACGTGTTTTTCTTTCGGAAAAAGAAAATCATCAGAATAAGCATGCTTATTACGGGCGAAATGCCTGTCGCAAGGGCGGCGCCGAGCATGCCGAGTTTGCACGGGAAAATAAAAACGTAGTCGAAAACGATGTTGAAAAGGTTGCCGAGAAGCGACGCGGTCATCGCAAGTCTGGGCGCGCCGTCGTTGCGGATGAAGTTTTGCAGAACGTTGTTGAACATAAAAAAGGGCGCAAAGCAAAGTATAATCTGCACGTAGGTTTTGCTCCCCGAAAACGTTTTGCCGTCCGCGCCGAGAAACGACGCCACGGGACCGCTTAAAAACGCGCCGAGAAGCACGAATACGACCGCAAAACACGCGACGACAAAAACGGTGTGAGTGAACACTCTGTTTGCGTTTTTGACGTCCCCCGCGCCTTTGTATATGGCGAATTTCGTGCTTCCGCCGATGCCGAACATAAGACCGATTGAAAAAACGATACTGAACGAAGGCATTGCCAGATTCAACGAGGCAAGCCCGGTCTTCCCGAGACTCAAAGAAATGAAAAACGTGTCCGCCAGAATATAGCAGGACAGCCCGATCATGGCAATCACGTTTGCCGACATGTATTTAAAAAATTCTTTCAAGGTCTGGTTTTTCATTTTTTCTCCACAAATAAAAAAGCGCCAGGTTGCATCTTCAAAGGCCTAACGATGCAATTTGACGCGCTCACCCGGCGGCGAGATTATTCATTTGATTGCATTATATAGAAGTAAACGGCGGTTGTCAACGAGATTTCGCCGAAACTTTTGAAAGACCGCTGCCGTGAAAATGCCGCTAAAAGTGAATAAATTATTTTCAACCGTTGTAAATAAGGATTTTTCGTGGTAAAATATCTTTGATTGAAAATTTTAAGGAGTTAATATGAAAGTTTGCATTTACGGGGCGGGTTCGCTCGGAACGGTACTTGGAGCATACGTCGCGAAAAGCGGCGAGGAAATCGACCTTGTCAACAGGAACAAAGCGCACGTCGCCGCGTTGAAAGAGAACGGCGCAACCATCACGGGGACAGCGAATTTCAACGTGAAAGTCAACGCGATTCTGCCCGAAGAAATGAAGGAAAAATACGACATAATTTTCCTTATGACAAAGCAACTCAACAACAAAGAAGTCGTGAAAATGCTCACAAACTTTTTGGCGGACGACGGCGTAATCTGTACGATGCAAAACGGTCTTCCGGAACACAGTGTGTCCGAAATAATCGGCGAAGACAGGACGTACGGTTGTGCAATCGGCTGGGGCGCGCAAATGACCGCTCCCGGCGTCAGTGAACTCACGTCGGAACCCGACGCTTTGGTTTTCGCGCTCGGCGCACTCAATAAAAAAGCGCAGGAAGACAAGCATTTCAAGGAAATCGTCCGTATACTGTCCATTATGGGTAAGGTTGAGGTTGAAGACAATTTCATAGGGGTAAGGTGGTCAAAACTTCTCGTAAACTCCGCATTCAGCGGAATGTCGGCGGTGCTCGGCTGCAATTTCGGCGAGGTCGCGGACAACAAGAAAAGCAGACTTTGCGCGCAACGCATCATAAAAGAAATCATCGACTCAACCCGCGCGGGCGGTATTCATATTGAGCCGATTCAGGGCAAAGATGTCGTAAAACTTCTGGATTACAACAACCCGATCAAACAAAAAATCTCGTTTGCGATAATTCCCGTCGCAATCAAAAAACACCGCCTTATCCGCGCAAGTATGTTGCAGGATATCGAAAAGGGCAAACCTTGCGAGGTCGAGGCAATCAACGGCGTTGTGAGCGAGTACGGAAGAAAGGTCGGCGTGCCGACTCCCGTCAACGACAGGGCGGTCGAAATAATCCGCGGCATCGAAGAAGGCAAGTACAAACCGTCTTTCGACAACCTGAAACTCTTCGACGACGTTCTTAAAAAGAAGTAACCGCAAAGTCAAAAAACAACAAACAAAACCGTCCGGACGCGGGCGGTTTTTTGTTGAAGAAAAGGAACAAATGAGTTGAAAAAAGGTGCGGGTGATAGGATTTTAAGGTTTTCTACCAAATCTTTACAATCACAAAAAATCGTGCAAATACTTTACATTCCCGAATTTCCGTATTATTATTCATAGTGTAAGAGAAAATATATTAAAGATATATTGAAAATGCGGCAATTTCGGACGGAAAATCCGATAATTCTTGCAAAAGAGGACGTATCAAAAACACCCGAATTTTACAAAAAAGGTTTTAACGACGCGAAAATTTTGAAGCCCCGCCGCGCGCAGTATTTATCGTATGTGCAAGGAAGGGCGACGAAATGACGCGCTCGAAACGAAATTTATAAAACAAATTTTCAAAGGAGAAAACAGCAATGGCAGAGATGAGTAAAGCTTACACACCGGAGTTTATGGGCGATCCCAATCCGCGTGAAAAAATTCTCAAACTCGCAAGAAAGATCACCGACTGCGTCGACCATAAGATTCTGGGCGTCACGGTAAACGATCCCGAATACTGGGGACTTGCCTGTGTGGTTACCGACGAAATGGCGGACGTCGCGCTGAAAATGAAAGTGCGTCATCACTACACGTTTGAAGACCTTCTTGCAAAGAATCCCGAACTCGGGAAAGAAAAACTTCAAAAGTTGCTTGACGACATGAGCAGAGTCGGTATTCTGGAATACGATTACGGCGACAATTACGACCACAACGGTCCCATTAAGGGCGCAAAGAAAATCCGTCGTTATACGTTACCGATGTTCGTTCCCGGTTCTGCGGAATTCACGAACATGATAAAGAAACAGCTTGACGATCATCCGGAACTCGCGATGTTCTTCGAGCGTATGACGTATCTTCCCCTGACAATGGTCACGGCTATGGTTCCCCCGGGAGGCGCGGGAATCGGTATGCACGTTATCCCCGTCGAGAAAGCAATCGAGATGGAAAACGGCACAATGGATATCGAGCATATTTCGTATTGGCTCAAGAAGTACGAAGGTCACCTTGGCGTAGGCATTTGTTCGTGCCGTTACGGCAGGGCGAAACTGGGTGAAGGCTGCGGCGACAGCTGTGAAGAATGGTGCATCGGTATCGGCGATATGGCGGATTACTGCCGCGAAACGGGCAAAGGCCGCGATATCACTTACGACGAGGCAATGCAAATTCTGAAAAACGCCGAAAAGAACGGTTTCGTACATCAGATCACGAATATCGACGGTGAAAACAAGATTTTCGCAATCTGCAACTGCAACGTCAATATCTGCAACGCTCTGCGTACGTCGCAACTTTTCAACACGCCTAATATGTCCAGAAGCGCGTACGTCGCAAGGGTTGAAAAAGACAAATGCGTGGCGTGCGGCAAGTGCGTGGAATACTGCCCCGCCGGCGCGGTAAAACTCGGACAAAAACTTTGCACGAAACAGGGCGAAATCAAATATCCGAAGCACGAACTCCCCGACAATCTCAGCTGGGGACCCGACAAGTGGGACGAAGATTACCGCGACAACAACCGCATCAACTGCTACGAAACGGGTACGTCGCCTTGTAAGGTTGCATGTCCCGCTCACATCGCGGTTCAGGGCTACATAAGAAAAGCCAAAGAAGGCAAGTACAGGGAAGCGTTGGAACTTATCAAAAAGGACAACCCGTTCCCCGCAATCTGCGGACGCGTCTGCAATAAGCGTTGCGAAGCCGCCTGCACAAGGGGCACCATCGACGAAGCCGTCGCAATCGACGACATCAAGAAGTTCATCGCGGAACAAGACCTGCACGCGGAAACGAGATTCGTTCCCGAAGTCGTCATTCCGTCGAACGTCGATAAGCAATGGTCCGAAAAAATCGCAATCATCGGCGCAGGCCCTGCGGGACTTTCCTGTGCATACTATCTTGCGACGAAAGGATACAAACCCACCGTGTTTGAAAAGAACGCGCGTCCCGGCGGAATGCTCACTTACGGTATTCCTTCCTATAAACTCGAAAAGGACGTCATCGAGGCTGAAATCGACGTACTGCGCGAACTCGGCGTCGAAATTAAATGCGGCGTGAACGTCGGCACCGACGTCACCATCGACGAACTCAGAAAACAAGGCTACAAGGCGTTTTACGTTGCAATCGGCTGCCAGGGCGGCAGACTCCCCGGCGTACCCGGCGAAGACGCAATCGGCACGGATATGGCTGTATCGTTCCTGCACGACGCAACCGAAAACCACGACAGAAAACTTGTCGGCAAGACGGTTGTCATCGGCGGCGGTAACGTTGCGGTGGACTGCGCTCGCACGGCTGTCAGATTCGGCTCCGACAACGTCGGTATGTACTGCCTCGAATCGCGCGAAACAATGCCCGCGTCCGTAAACGAAATCAAAGAAACGCTCGAAGACGGTATCTCGATCAACAACGGTTGGGGTCCCAAAGAGATTCTGAAAGACGAAAAAGGCAACGTTAAAGCGGTCGTGTTCAAGAAATGCCTGTCGGTCATCGACCCGAAGACAAATCGCTTCAACCCGCAATACGACGAAAACGACACGATTACGGTCGAGGCGCAACACGTTATCTTCGCAATCGGTCAGTCCGTTGTCTGGAACGACTTGCTGAAAGGCACGAAGGTTGAGTTCCATCACGGTAATTATCCCGTTGCGGATTCTCTGACTTATCAGACGGCAGAACCCGACATTTTCGTCGGCGGTGACGTGTACAGCGGACCGAAATTCGCAATCGATGCAATCGAAGCGGGCAAGAACGCGGCAGTATCGCTGCATCGGTTCGTACAGCCCGGCACGAGCATGACCATCGGCCGCAACAGAAGACAGTTTGTCGAACTTGACAAAGACAACATCGTCATCGACAGCTACGATACGGCAGGCAGACAGGAAGCGAAAGAACTCGACGGCGACAAGCACTCCTTCCGCGATCTGCACGGCACTCTCACCGAAGAACAGGTCAGGATCGAAGCGTCAAGGTGCTTGGGCTGCGGCGCGAGCATCGTCGACGAAAACAAATGTATCGGTTGCGGTGTCTGCACCACGAAGTGCGAATTCGACGCAATCCATCTGCATCGCGAACATCCCGAATGCTCCAAGATGAGCAGAAGCGAAGATAAGTTCAAGGAGATTTTACCGTACGCCATAAAACGCGGTATGAAAATCGCGTTCGGCAAGAAAACGCCCGAAGAAAAGGCTTCGCAAAAACGCCATAAGGCTGCGAAAAAAGCGGCAAAACAAGCCAAAAAGGATAAGTAATTTATGCACGAACTCGGGGTGGTCTTCCATATCGCGGACATAGTGCGCGACGTCGCGGTCGAAAACAAGGCGACGAAAGTCCAGAAAGTCGTAATGCAAATCGGCGAAGTATCGACGGTCGTCAACGACCAACTTATCGATTGCTGGAACTGGAACGCAAACCGTACGGAACTTCTGAAAGGTTGCGTGCTGGAAATCGAACCGGTGAAAGCCGTGACGTACTGCGAAGACTGCAAGAAAGAATACGAAACGGTCAAATACGGCAAAATCTGCCCGTATTGCAAAAGCGAAAGGACTTATCTTTTAAGAGGCAATGAAGTCATGATAAAAGAAATCGTCGTGGAATAAGCGGCGAAAATCAAAAAACCATCGGGTGTTTTCCCGATGGTTTTTCTTTGTGCTTTTATTCTTCTTTTTCTTTTTCCTGTTCGTCGAAAAACGCGACGATGCGTTTCTTCACGTTACGCGGGATTTTTCTGTAATAAATACTGTTAAAGAAGTTTACGGGGTGCAGCGACACGAAAAGCCTTGTGAAGAATGCGGCGGCGGAATTTCCCTTGATTTCGATATCGGCGGCGGACGTTATCGGCAGCGATTCGTCAAGACCGTTTATGGGGCAAGTGCGCCCGAGATTTACCGTGATTTCCTTTGTTTCGCCGGGGACGAGGTCAAAGAAGTTGTCCGAAAACTTTGCGCCGCTTATGTTGTTTCTGATGAACACGCCGCGCGCAAACACGTCCGTTGAAAGTGTGATTTTAAGCACGCCGTCGCGGATAAAGTCGTATTCTCTTTTGATGACGGGGTGCGGAAGTCGCGCGTATTTTTCCCGTCTTACAAGCCTTGTGTCGGTATATTTTCCGTCTTCCGTTTCAAGTTCCGCATAAGCAAAACACCTTAAACGTTTGTTCTGATTTCTCACGATTGCCATACCTTGTGCAAGTTGCATTTTGCTTTCTCCGGCGGCAAGTGTGATGTCGCTATGTTTCTCAACAAGCACTTCACCGTCATAATTGCACACCTTAAACGTGAGTTTTGCCGAAATATCCTTATTTGTATCGTTGAACGTATGGACGTAAAAACCACCGTCCACTACGTCGATATTGACTGCGACGGGCGCGTAATAACGCCTTAAATAATACCCCGCCGCTTTAATACTTTCGTCAAAATCTCTTACCGACCAACTGAGCCCCTCGAACACGTCGTTGAGTTGCCAGACGATAGTGCCGTTCACGGTGGGCTTATTGCGCCTGAAATGCGACACTCCTTCGCGAAGACCTTCCGCCTGTGCGATTTGCGAGGCGTAAACCCAGCCCGAAATATCTTTCGGCGCGTTGAACCTTTCAAGGGTATAATATTTGATTTTGCCGACGCCGTTTGTCGAAAAGTCGCGGGCTTTCAGTTTTTTGGAATTTATATTTTCGTCGTCGCCGAGAATTTTTTTCATACTGTTTTCAGACGGCAGACTCATCATGCCGAATTCGCTTGCAAAGCGGGGCAGGCGTTTTTTGAAATAAGTCGCGGGCTTCATTCCGTGCCACACCGCCCATATATGCGCGTCGCCGACGTTGTCCGCGGCGTATCCGAACATATACGACACGCCCGACGGGCTGCCGGGGATATACGCAACGTCGGAATTTTCTTGCACGATTTTTTTCAGGTCGTAATAGAAAAACGGTTCTGCCACGTCGATATAGCGCGAGAAAAACATCCAGTTGACGGACATCGCTTCAATCTCGTTATTGCCGCAGAACAGCGCAAGCGACGGGTGGAAGTGCAGACGTTTCACCTGATATTCCGCTTCCTTTTTTACGTTTTCCATAAACGCGGGCAGGAAAAGGGGGTATCCCTGACACGCAAACGGAAAGTCCTGCCACACAAGGATACCGCGCTTGTCGCACTCGTCATAGAAAAACTCGTTTTCGTAACCGCTTCCGCCGAATATTCTTATCATATTCATATTCATAAATTCGACGTCGGAAAGCAAACGGCGGCACTTTTCCCTGTCGAAAACGTCCGTGACGTCGGGCGGGACGTAATTCGCGCCTTTTATGAAAAGGGGTACGCCGTTTAACGTAAAGCGGAAGTTTTTGCCGATTTCGTCGGGGCTGTTGTCGAAAACAAGGTCGCGAAGACCGATTTTCACGATTTTGCCGTCGACGACTTCGTCGCCGCGGCTCAGACTTACCACGACTTCGTACAAAGGTTGTTCGGGCTTATCCGACAAATCTCTTGTCCACCAAAGCTTAGGGTTTTTGATTTCGATATCCGCCTTGAACAAGCCGTTTTCGATTTCGATGCCTTTTGCGTTGAACTCCGACTTGTCGGGGGACAGCACCGAAAAGAAGGTTGAAAAATCGTCCGTCGTATTGTATCTTTCGACGCGCGCCGTCATCGACAGCGTTACCGCGCCGTCCGAGTTGTGTTTTTGCGATATTCTGAAATCGGAAATTTCCGCGCCGCACGCCGTTTCGAGATACACGTCTTCGCGGATGCCCGACGCGGGGGCAAAGGGCGCAAAGTCCCAGCCGAAGTGGAAGGCGGGTTTTCTTATATGCACGTCGCCCGTAAGACCGTTGAGATTTTTCGGCGTTTTGATGTGTTTGGTTGCGCCGATTACGTAAGACACCGGCCCGCAAATCCCGACTTCCAGCACGTTTTCACCCGGCTTTAACAGCGATTTCACGTCGCGGCGGAAAGGAAGGAACGCGTTTTCGGAATCGTCGACCTCTTGGTCGTTCAGAACGACGAGAGCGAGCGTGTCAATTTTGTTCAGCACAAGGAAAACCTTGTCGGCTTTCAAAAAGTCCTCGCTCACGTTGAAAGTTTTCCGATAAGTCCAGACGTCCGCGCCCGCGCGGAAAAACCATTCGTTATCGCGCGTGTTTTCGGGCGAAACGTCCACAAGGGGGTTTTTCATGCGGTCCAGGCGGATAAGATCCAGAAAGTTCGTGCCGGGGACGACAGCGTTCATAAAGTCCGCGTCCCTTGACGACTTGAATTGCCATTTTCCGTTCAGATCGAGTTTCATAAAGTAATGTTGCCTTTTTTTCGTAGGTGATAAACAAATTATACGACGATTTTCGGGGCGTTGTCAATGCGTGCCGAACAAGGTTTGTATTATTTTTTCCCGGCAGCCGAAAAGTCTTGTAAAGCGCAACAACTTAAAATTATTGACAATTCGTTTTGATACATAATAAAATAATTATATCAAAATAACGGAGACGGCAAATGAAAAAGAAAATTCTTTTATCACTTACGGCGATTGCGATTGTGTTCACGTCGCTGTTTTCTTTTACCGCTTGCAACAAAAACAAGGTAAAAATCACAAAGAATATGAAGCCCGAAAAGTTGTACGAAATGCTTGTGAACGCCGATATAAAATCGTACACGGTTGAAATATCAAGCGAAGGGTACTCGATCACGTTACAATATACGCCGGACGGATACCTGTCTGCCGAAAAAGAAGGCGATGGCCCTGCGGAAGAGAGAATATTTACCAAAGACGCAAGCCGCGTATATATGATCGAAAAAGACGGCGAAGGCAACGTTTCTTTCAATGCGTTCGATATGATGGGCGCGAAATACGACCTTGACTTTGATGAAGACGACGCGAAAGAAAACTTCTTCTATTACGCGATAAGTCCGCTTGCGAGTTATATCTACGACGTGAAAAACGGTTATGACGACTTAAAGTTGACGGTTGAAAAAGACAAAATAATCTTCGTTGACGATGAAGAAGAAATGAAAGTCGTCGTGTCAAACGTAAACAAAACGACGCTTAATATTCCCGAAGAGTATAAGGATTACGCCTCGCGCGAGACAACGGATTACATTGCGAATTTCTCACCGCACGGCGACGGGCTTGCGTTCACCGGTTTCAAACAAAGTGTAATCGAGTTCTCGATTCCCGAAACGTTCCAGGGCAAAAAGGTTGAGGCGATCGTGGCAAACTACAACAGAAGCCTTAAAAAAATCACCATCCCGAAAAGCGTGAATTACATCGACGGGCTGGACTTTTTGACCGCCAACAACGAAAACATTTATTTCGCCGGCACGAAAGCGCAGTGGGGAGAAATTAAGATTGCAAGCCGTTATATCAGAGATAAAGCAATCGTCGTGCACTGCACGGACGGCGACGTCGAAGTCAAAGAGTATTAAGGAGAAAAGGTCATGAAAAAGAAAATATTATTGACGGTTTTTGCGGTAATTCTTATCCTTGCAACTGCGCTGACTTGTACCGCGTGCAATAAAAAGGAATTGAAACTCAAAAACGATATGAGCGCGGACGAACTAATGGTTGCGCTTGTCAAAGCCGATGTAAAAAGTATTACGAAAATCGAGACGACATCCAACGGAATGGTCAGCACGACCTATTTCACCCAAAGCGGCTCAACAGAAATAATCGAAAGGGACGGGAAAGTTCAGCGTGCCGAATTCAAGTCGTTCGAAGACGGGAAATATTTCAATTTCACGAAAAGAGACGCGGATTCTGAGTGGATTAAAGGCGCATATACGCTTGGCGGAAACGAAGTCTTAAAAAGCAGCGTCGATGAGTTCAGGAGTGAATTTACCGATATTCTTTTTAATATAAGCGTCGGGAAAAACGTCCGCGTGGAAAACAACGACAGCATCGTTATCGAAAAGAACGACAGAACAATCGTTTACAAAGACATCAACAAAACGTCGCTTTACGTCCCCGCTGAAATCGCCGATTACAAGTCGTCCGCTCTGATGGAAATAGGCTATTACCATATCGTTGACGGCGGTTATGGCTTTAACGGAACCGCCGGAAATATTACGTTCAAGTCGTACAGGATTTTGTCCGAAATCGGCGACTCGCCCGTAGTTGCGGCTTGCATATACGAGGACGCTCAAAAAATATATATTCCCAAAAGCGTTGTGAAAATTGAACTTAACGGCGGAGCGTCAAGCGTCGAAATTCACTATGACGGCACCGTCGCAGAATGGAATAATAACGTGACGATAGTCAAAAATTATCTTTCCGCCGACAAGATTATCAAATGCTCGGACGGCGACGCGACGGTTGTTGCGCCGAAGAAGGGCGAGTAAAACGTATTGCTTAAAAAGCAAAACAAAACCCCGAATTGCTTCGGGGTTTTTTATTGGTTTTGGATTATTCCTTGTCGGCGCGTTGCGCTTTGAGTTCGTCAAGAATTGCCGAAAGCAGTTCCTGCGTTTTGTCGGGAGCGGGTTCTGCGGGCGCGACTTCAACGGGAGCGGGTTCTGCGGGGGCTTCTTCTGCGACCGCGACTTCTGCGGGGGCTTCCGTCGTTTCGGCGTCGCCGTTCTTTTTCGTTACTTTTTGTGCAAGTTGTTCCAGCCTTGCTTTTTCTTTGTCGCCGATTTCGCGCGCCTTATTGATTGCTTTCACGACAAGGAAGAGTACAAGCGCGGTGAGAAGGAAAGTAACGATTGCGGAAATAACCGCGCCGAAGTCCAAAATGACCGCTTCTTTTACGACTGCGCCTGTCGTCGCGTCGATGACGGGATCTCTCAGGACGACTTGAAGGCTTTTGCCGTTTTGTCCCAAAGGAATCATATTGATAAGGGGTTGAAGTATACCTTTGACAAGCGAGTTTACGATTGCGGTGAACGCGCTGCCGATAATCATACCTACTGCAAGGTCAAGGACGCTGCCACGATTGATGAACGCCTTGAATTCCTGCCAAAGTTTGAATTCGTGTTTCTTTTTCATAAAGTGTGCTCCATAACTTGATTTTCGAGAGATAATATAGCACACCGCGAATAAGTTTGCAAGTATATGATTAAAAATAATTATACCATTTATAA
>OHPL01000026.1_pt1 | contig 112749 bp, 108 predicted proteins | sample 1577711 | NCBI WGS metagenome assembly OHPL01 (sample SAMEA3879538, study PRJEB24766) | human gut metagenome | biome: human-associated habitat; feature: feces | place: USA | collected 1985/1987
TACAGATGTTAGATGAGAATACCGTACAGTACATGATCGATGATATGCAGGATAAGATTGATGAGCAGGCTGTAACTATCGATGAACTACAATTCTCTAATCAGGAACAGGCTTCCACTATCGGCGAGCAGGCCTCCACTATCGACGAACAGGCTTCCACTATCGATGAACAGGCTTCCACTATCAGTGAATTATTACAGAAACTACAGAAACTGGAAGAGGAACTGGCATCTAAAGAATAGGACTGCTTTGCACTTCGTGCCAATATCAGAAGCAGGCATAAGCGATCCTACTTACCGTCCAAAAAACGCATTCTGGCCGGTCCGTCTTCACGACGTCTTGGCTCTCTTGCTTCCGGCTTTTTCATAACACTGGAAAGTGTATTCTGCATGTTCATCTTACACTTATCGCAGAACCGTCCGGTCTTAATCAGTGCACCACAGCTTTCGCACTCCAGTCCGACCAACGACTCATCTGAGAATGATAATCTCTCTTCCCGCACCCAACGCTTAATCTGATTGACCGACACATCATTTTCCTCCGCAACCACCGTAATCGGAGCTTCTTTATGTTCCTTTACATACTGTTTAACCTCTTGGAACTTATCCTCCAGCAGTTTTTCACAGCTTGGGCAAATTGGCTTTCCTATATAATTGAATAACTTGTTACACTTCTTACAATTTCTTACGTCCATACTCTATTTCCTCCTATTATGCATCCGCCATGCACATCACTCTATCCATTATCACTCTACATCGCACTTCCCCTGCCGATGCAGATGCTGGTGTAATATACCTCCTGTACACCACCGGAACAAAGTACCTGCGTACACGCTTCGATCGTTGCTCCTGTTGTATAGATATCATCGACTAAAAGCACTTTGTTCAATTTTACATCATTTTCGCGGAAGAAAAAAGCCTTTTTTAGGTTTTGCAACCGCTCTTTATCATTCAGTTCCTTTTGCGGTTGGGTATCGACGGTACGGACCAACTGTTTCTCATAGTAAGGAATGTCCAGTCGTCGACCCAGTTCTTTCGCCAGCACACCCGCCTGATTATATCCTCTGGTACGCAGCTTATGCGGATGGATTGGAACCGGCAGAACCCCATCCAGATTCAACCGCAAAAACTCACTTCCATACTGCTTCTCCAGTTCTTCTGCATAGAACTGTGCATATTCCCTTCGATTCTTATACTTAAACGCCAACACACCTTCCTTCACCGGAGTCTCATAACGATACAGCGGATATCCCCGTGTGTAATGCTTTTGAATGTGTATACAGTCAGAACAATACTCCTGCTCCTCATGTTCTAACTCTTTTCCACACTTCATACACCGGATCTCACCTATATATGGCAGATGCTCCGCACATGACTTGCAAATCAAAACAGATTTCGGATTCTGTCGAACGATATCCTGACAAATCGGGCAGCGCCGTGGATAAATCAAATCAAATATCGGAATAATGGTCTTCCACCTCCCGTATCGCCTGTTTTAGCCCGGAATACCGCTTCTGTTCGTCTGCGTTATCTACCATCTCATAGATCTTATATCCATTTCCCACGATCACCACGCATTTTCTGGCTCTGGTGATCGCTGTATATAATAAATTCCGATGCATTAAGACTCTTGGACCATTCAGAAGCGGAAGTATCACTGCCGGATACTCACTTCCCTGCGACTTGTGAATGGTGATTGCATACGCCAGTTCCAGTTCATCCAGCTGTTTAAACGCATACTTTACCGTTCGCTCATCATCCATCAGCACCTCTATCTCCTCCGCATAGGTATCTATGGTCTGAATCACACCGATATCTCCATTAAACACACCCACGCCCTTTTCCTGTTCAAAGTGTCCGGATGCATCATAGATCGCCCACTCCAGCTTATAATCATTCTTGATCTGCATTACCTTATCCCCTTCACGAAAGATAACCTCATGCGCTACATGTTCCTTTTTCGATGCGTCCGGCGGATTCAGAATCTGCTGTAGTTCCTTATTGAGATTCTCCACACCCAGTTCTCCCTGACGCATGGGTGTCAGTACCTGTACCTCTGACGGTTTTGTGTGAACATATTTCGGCATCTTTGCTGCCACCAGCTTCCCAACCTCTTCGATCACAGCATTACCGGACGGTCGTGCCAGGAGAAAAAAATCCTTACTTTTATTGTCCATAACCGGATATTCACCATGAAGAATCCGGTGTGCATTCATGATGATATCGCTGTTTTCTTCCTGTCGATAAATCGTGGTCAGCTCTATAACCGGGAAGACATCCGCTCCTATAATATCCTTCAGTACATTTCCGGGACCTACACTCGGGAGCTGATTCATATCCCCCACCAGAATCAAATGTGTACCCGGAACAATCGCCTCCAGTAGTGCGTGTGCCAGATAGATATCCACCATAGACATCTCATCAATAATCACAACATCTGCCTCCAGCGGGTTCTGTGCATTCCGCTCAAACCGATAGCCTTCCTCGCCCTCAACACCACCACTCAGTTCCAGAAGGCGATGAATCGTCTGTGCCTGATATCCGGTTGCTTCGGTCATACGCTTTGCCGCACGCCCGGTCGGAGCTGCCAGTCGAAGTTCCAGTCCCTCCTGCTCAAAATACCGGATAATACTGTTGATGACGGTTGTCTTACCGGTTCCCGGTCCGCCCGTGATTATAACCAGACCCGAGGTTGCAGCCTCCCGGACTGCCCGCTGCTGCATCTCATTTAACTGAATCTCAGAGGAATCCGCAAGCCTCTCCATCGCCTTTTGCAGTTCCTTCTCCGGGATAGTATAAGACAGGCAAAGATCCACCAGCATTCGGGCTGTATGAAGCTCTGTATGGTACTGACTGCTGCCATACACTGCGGCGATACCATTGACTTCCTTTAATATCAGCTTTCGCTCCAGCTGCAGTGCCATAATCTGTTCACCGATTCCATCCTGCAGGGATTCCGCATATAGCGGATCATATGGCTCCGTTTCCGGCAAAAGAAATGAAATCACCTTTCGCACCAGCATATCCTTCGGAAGAAAGGTATGTCCTAAACTGCCGGCCTGACTTAACGTATAAAGAATCGCAGACCGTATCCGGAATTCCGAATCCAGTCGTATTCCCGCCATTCTGGCGATTCCATCTGCGATCTTAAAGCCGACGCCCTGAATATCCTCTGCGATCTGATATGGATTCTCCTCGATAACCTTATACATCCGGTTTCCATATTCATTATAGATCTTAACCGCCAGATGCGCATTGATTCCATACTTGCCCAGATACATCATTGCCTGCCGGATATCCCGGCTTTCATGATACTGAACCGCAATCTCACGCGCCTTTCGTTCCGAGATCCCCTTGATCTCCGCCAGTCGCTCCGGTTCATACTCAATGATACGGAAGGTATCCTTTTTAAACTTCTTCACGATCTGCATGGCAAGCACCGGTCCGATTCCCTTAATCGCTCCCGAACACAAATACTTCTCCATGCTGTCCGTGTCCTCCGGCATCCGTAGTTCATAAGCAGTCACCTTGAGCTGTGTTTCGTAGTAAGGATGCTCCACTTCTTCACCTTCGGCACTGATAAACAGCCCTTCCGCTGCACCTTCTATGTACCCAACCAGTGTATATTCCTCATCATCCTCATTGGATATGACTGACAGTACCTTATAGCCGTTGTCTTCATTCTGATATATAATTTTTTCAATATATCCTTCTCGCTTCAATGTATCTTCTCCTGCTATTACTGAAAAACAGGGCTGTCTGAAATAAAGCCGGCTCTCCGACTCTGATTTACAGCAGCCCCATGCTATTTCCACATATTATATTTTTTCAGACTTAATAGTTACCGTTCGGGCGTTATTCTTCATGGACTCGTATAGCTTCTGTGCAATTCCCAGATCGCCCTGTTCCGTCAGCACAGACGCATATTCCTGAAGCATCATATCACCAAAGTAGTCCAGATACTTATTATCCTTCTCCTCATCAGACTTCGGTATACTATCCTGTACCTGCTTCATAACCTGTTCAATCAGATAGGATTCAAACTCCTTGCAGGCATCCAACAGTTCCTCATCTGTTGCTTCACTCGCATTTGTTTGCTTCAGCTTTGACGACAAAGCCGATGCATTTACATTACTCATATCCGACTGATACAAATAGCCCGAGTAGACATCACCGATTGATCCCGTCATATCCTACACCTACCTTCTCAGATTGTTTGCCTGCTCCAGCATCTCATCCGATGCCTGAATCACCTTTGAGTTCATCTGATAGGCTCTCTGTGCCACGATCAGATTCACCATCTCATCTGCCACCTGTACATTCGAAGCCTCTATGTACTTATGATGCAATGCACTCCGCGTCAGATTCTGTGACTGAGACTCTTCCATCGGTGTACCGGATGCTACGGTCTGTCGATAACAGTTTCCGGAGCTTTTCTCCAGTCCTGCCGGGTTGTTAAACTGTACTACTCCGATCTGTACATTATACAGTGCATTTCCATTTGCATCCGTACGCACCAGATCTACCTGCTCATCATTGGCAGAGTTCAGAGTAATTCTTCCATCTGTCGCTATTCCGATCGTGGTCGCATTCAACCCTGCCGGAATAATTATCGTATTATTATATTGATCCAGTACCGGTTTCCCATCGGATGTACACAGCATCGTGCCACCTTCTACCGGAGATACTGCAAAATTACCATCTCTGGTATACTGGATTTCTCCATTTTCTGTTCGCACCTTAAAGAATCCGCTGCCTTCGATTGCTACCGCAAATGGGCTCTCGCTCGGATTTAAGTTTCCCTGCGTAAACTGACTGGTAATCGCCGCCGTCCGGCTGCCCAATCCGACCTGTGCTCCAACCGGCTTCTCATCTCCGGCATTATTTGTAGATCTGGTCTGTAATGTCTGATACAGCAACGACTTAAACTCTGCTGTTTCCGTTTTATAACCGGTGGTATTTAAATTTGCCAGATTGTTAGCGATTGTATCTACATTTTCCTGCTGTGCAATCATGCCGCTGGCTGCAGTCCATAATGATCTAACCACACGTTGCTCCTTTCTATAGCGTTCCTGCTACTTATACCTTTCCGATCTCATTCACCGCCTTGTCCAGCGTAGAATCGATCGTCTGCATCATCTTCTGATTTGTCTCATATGCACGGGTAATCGTGATCATACTGACCATCTCATTGATTACATTTACATTTGATGTCTCCAGATAGCCCTGTCTGGTCAATGCTGTACTCGCCACCATGCCAGCCTCCGGCAATGCTTCAAACATATTTTCCCCATACAGGCTGAGTGCATCCTTATTCTGGAAATCTACGATCTGCAGTCTTCCTACCAAAACCTCATTGGCATAGACATTGCCAAGAGAATCCATGGATACATCCGCCGTATTGGCACCCGGAATCTGGATACGCTGATTATTCGTCCCCAGCACAAAGTCTCCATCCTTTGTCACAAGATAACCGTCCCTGGTAACAGTAAAAGAACCATCGCGTGTGTAACGTATATGTTCTGTTCCGCTCTTGTCTGTTGTGCTGATGGTAAAAAATCCATCGCCCTCCAATGCCACATCGTATGCATTTCCGGTCTCCCGGAAGCCTCCCTGTGAAAAATCCGTATAGGTTTCGCCGATCTTTACACCCAGGCTGACATCACCGATGCCCTTTACCAGATACCCATCCGAGTCATCATCCACCCGCACCGCCAGCTCTTGGCTGAAGGACTGGGAGGTGACTCCCATCTTCTTGTATCCGGTCGTATTGGAATTCGCGATATTGTTAGATATAACATCCAACCGTCTCTGCTCATTACGCAGTCCTGTATAGGCTGTATATAGGCCTTTTACCATCGTGTCAACTCCTTTACTTTTTCCTAATCTCTCTTTCCGGACAGAAATTCAATATACTTACCGGTACCGATTGCAACCGCTGTTAACGGATTGTCTGCCGTAATCGTTGTAATGCCTGTCTTCTCCTCGATCAATTCTTCCAAGCCATTTAACAATGATCCGCCGCCGGTCAGTACAATACCACGATCTGAGATGTCTGCTGCCAGTTCCGGTGGTGTACGTTCCAGTACACTGTGTACAGCCTCTACGATCTGTGCAGTCGTCTCACGCAGTGCCTCTTCTGTCTCAGAAGATGTTACCGTAATCGTCTTCGGAAGACCGGTTACCAGATTTCTGCCTCGAACTTCCATCGTAACTTCGTCTGCTCTCTTATAACAGGTACCGATGTTAATCTTGATCTCCTCTGCCGTCCGTTCGCCGATCAAAAGATTATGCTTCTTACGCATATACCGCACAATAGCTTCGTCAAAATCATCTCCGGCCGTCTTTACAGAGGTACTGACAACGGTTCCACCCAGTGAAATAACTGCAATATCAGCCGTACCGCCACCGATATCTACGATCATATTACCGCATGGTCTGGCAATATCAATGCCCGCTCCGATCGCTGCCGCTACCGGTTCCTCAATGATCGATACATCTCTGGCGCCTGCCTGATAGGTTGCATCCTCTACTGCCTTCTTCTCTACCTCAGTAACTCCACTTGGCACACAGACACTGATTCTAGGCTTTCTGCCGAAAATACTCTTACCTACCGCCTTCTGAATAAAATACTTCAGCATCTTTTCCGTAATGGTATAATCAGAGATAACACCCTGCTTCAAAGGACGGACTGCTACGATATTGCCCGGAGTTCTACCCAACATCAGACGAGCCTCTTCTCCGATCGCCTTAATCTTATTTGTATCCCGGTCAAATGCCACAACGGATGGCTCCTTTAATACAACGCCTTTTCCTTTTACATATACCAATATACTGGCGGTTCCCAAATCAATTCCAATATCTGAACTTGCCATAATAATCCCCTTTCTAATGGACAATTTATTTCACTTTTCCCTATATTATATACACTCTTGATTTTTTTTCAAAGAGCATTTGAAGATTTCAGCAAAATCACCGATATCGAAACTAACTTATCATTTTATATCGACATATTGCATACAAATCTTTACATTTATTTTAACCAAACATGAATTATTTCAGTCACTTTCCTGATTGATTCTCTCGCATAATCACAATCTTTGCTTCCCTGCCATCTTCCCAGTCTACAGAAAGCTCCTGAATATTCATAATCTTATTCACCCTCTGGATATAGCTCTGCCACTTGATATCCCGCACCGGCTGTATTCCTTCTCTGGTATAGGTCGGCGTCGGTTCCGAAAGAAATGACCGGCTGTCCATACCCGTTACATCCATACCAAACAGTGTCTCCATCGCTTCATTTGCAAATAAAACCTTTCCGGTCTGAACTTCCTTGATAAATACGCACTCTTTCATATAATTATAAGCATTCAGCAGATTGTGGTTTAAGGTATAAACATTACTGGTATTCTGCTTGCGCACCAGTATTCCCTGTATAATATCCACTACATCCTGACAGTATGCGATCTCCCGGTCTAAGAAGTTTCGCTTCTCTTGACTAGCAAAGGTCATACTTCCACACAGTTCTCCGTTTACGACCAGAGCAAACAGCATCATGTCCTTCGATGCGGACTTATTAACCAGATATGCCATCTGTCCGGATACCGGATTCTCACCATACACCAGATACCCTTCATCCATCAGCAGATCATTCTGTCTGCAGATCTGAGCCAGTCGCCAGCTCTGCTCCGGATACTCCTGAAACTCTGCATCCGGCGCCACCGCCTTCGCCATGCAGGTATAGGCCTCTTGCGAACTGTCGCCGTAATATACAACGATGGAAGTCAAATGCAGCAGTTCCCTTGCCCGATCAATGATCTCCTGTACCGTAGCATGCGCATCACTTCTCATATTTGCAAACGCCTTGGCTAAAATCAGCTGTCCCTCCAGCTCTTCGCTCATCGTGCGTTCCGCCAACCGGCTCTTACGGGAATCCATCTCCAGATACCGGTTACTGAAACCAGCCTTCACAACCAGCTCTATCATCTTCTGCAAAGACTCAATGGAGTTATGTAATCGTGCAACTGCTTCATCATCAAAGGTACAGATCAGGCAGGCAGCTACCATATGATCATCTACGATCAATGGCACCGCCCCAATCTGTCGTTCAAAGTTATTCTCTTCCAACTCCAGAACATAGTATTTCTTTCGTTCCTCTATGGTCTGCAAAAGCTTCCGGATACGATCCCGGTACTTTGGGTTCTCCAGAATATCATAGAACTCTCCCAGATGAATCATCGGACCGGTCGGACGGCTTAATCGTTTACTATCCACATTTACTACAACCGCATATAGCTGATTATTCGAAGAAAATGCTTCCATAAATCCCTGTACTTCTTCCTTTTCCAGAAACTCCTCCACAATCTTCTCGGTATCCTGTACCTCGCCGTTCATGACATAATCCAGCTTTTCTTCCAGTTCTTTCTGATTCTGCAAAATACTTTCTTCGTACTGGTTCTCCTCGGTCACGTCACTGAGCAAAAGCTCAACATCATACATATATTCATCGATCGTCTTTACCGATATACAAAAACGGATCCAACGGATCTTGCCATCCTCTCCTCGGATTCTGCACTTGTCAGTATGATTCGTAACCGGCATACTCTGTGCATTCATCAGGATATCTGTCATCATCTGCCGGTCTTCCGGCACAATATAGTCCGTAAAGCTCTTCCGCCCCTTGCGGAGATCCTCTACATTCATACCGATTCCGACCGCATTGGCGGATATATATTTTACCGTTCCTTTTCGGTTCAGATACCGTTTCACAAGCACCACATGATGGCTCTGCTCAATCGCTGCACGAAGATACTGGTTCTCATCCTTTTCCAGCTTCTCGCCGGTCACATCTATCATAACTGCTTCCATGCTCTCGATTTTTCCCAGCTCATTCCGGTTAAAATGTACATTGCATCTCACATAACAGACCTTTCGGCTCTCTGTAACGATCCGATACTCCAGACTGTCATCGGTTCTTCCATCCTTCATTCTCTTGGCAAAGCTTCCGAGCACCAGATCCAGATCGTCCGGATGCACCAGATCCCGGAACTTTCTCTTTCCTGTGTAGAACTCTTCACACGTATAGCCGTATCGATTTACATTCCGGCTAATATAATTCAGCTTCATCTCCTGCTGATCCTCAAACGTCATGTGTGCAAGCACCACATGGCTGTTCTCTATCATCCGCTCCAGCAGCCATGCATTCATGCCAAAGCCGGAACGCTGATCAAATAACAGGAAGTACATCCGCTGGCCATCAACCTCAAATTCATTCACCAGTCCGGCTACCGGAAACTCCTTTGTGCCATTGGACAAAATCAGGTGATGCTCTACAACTGCCTTTCGATCATGAAGTCTGCTAAAAAAGCGGCCGGCATCTGCGATCTTTTCCAGTGAAATCGTCAATGTCTGCATCTTCTGACCTAAAATCAGCTTTGCCTCATAGTTCATAACCCTTACTGTTCCGGTATCTGCGTCACAGACCACTACCGGGAACTCAATTTGCTTTGAAAAATCCTCATAACAGTCATATCGTAACTTGCCCATATCGTATCCTTTCATCGTAACAGAAAAACTGTCCTGGAATGTCCAGAACAGCCTGATTCACATATCCTATATATCTCTATATTCACTGCCAGGCACCGGGATCTCCTCTATACCGGCATCACTGTCCAAACCATCTGAAGCATCCTCTCCGGCATCCGTACTGGGAACATCTTTCTCCTCCTGAAATACCGAAAATCCAGCCTCTGCAATCTCCCGCGTCTTGGCACATGCCATCGCCAGATTATCAATCGACAGCATCATAGCTTCCATATATTCATTTGTATTATCGCACTGCTCCTGTACCCGTAACCGGATCACTGCCGCCTGACGTTCTGCCTCTGCCAACATTCTCTGACACTCTTCCTTTGTCGCCTTCTGCAGTTCATCGCAGTCATTCTGTGTTATACGCTGTAGTTCATCACAGTCAGCTTCTGTCTGCGCCATCTTCTCTTCCTGTGCTGCCTGTGTTTCGGCAATCAGTGTCTGGCGCTGCTGCTCTGCCTGTTCCAAAATCTCCCGACTCTCTGTTTCAGCATCCGATACCACCTTATCTGCACGCTCTCTCGCTTCGATCAAAGTCTTTGATATCGCCTCATACTTTCCTGCGTAAGAAGCCTCCTTCTCCCGCATAGAGTCCAGTTCCTGTTGCATATCCGTATAAGAAGCCAGCTTCTCGGCCGCTTCCTTTTCCTGCTGTTCCAAATGCTTCGCTGCCACTTCTGCCTGCTGCTGCAGCTGATTCTCCAGTTCCTCTCTCTGCTGTTGCAGCCGTTCCTCCAGTTCTTCCTTCTGCTGTGCCAACTGTGCCTGTAAATCTGCAATCTGCTGTTCCAGTGCTGCCCGTACACTGCCTGTCTGCTCTTCCTTTTCTGCCTGCACGGCTGCCAGCTGACTCTGGCTATTCTGCCGATCTTCCTCTGCTTTCCGCTTCTCTTCCTCTAACTGTGCAGTCAGATCCAGACACTTTCCGGTCTGTTCATCCAGCTTCTGTCTCAGAGCAGTGGCTTCTGCTGTCTTGTCCTCCAGTTTCTCCTGCAATGTCTTCTTTGCTTCTGCCTCAGACTCCAACTGCTGCTTTATCTTATCTGTCTGTTCAAAGGAACTTTCCAGCTCCAGCTTTAACTTCTCAATATCCTCACTGGCTGCGGTCTTCACCTGTTCCTTCGCTACCTGAAGGGATCGAACCGTTTCACTTAACTTCCCGATTGTGGTCTTTAGGTCTGCTATATCGCTCTGATGACTGCGATTTGTCTCAGCTACATACTCATCAACTACTGCTTTATCGTATCCGCCGAACGATACGGTCTTAAACATCTCATCTCTTGCCATAATCGAACCTCCTAACGCTTCCTATAAACTGAGGTAATTATAGCATACCAAAATCCAAAATGCACTATCTAAAACCATTTAAAAACAGAAAAAGAGCCTCAAATAGAAGCTCCTTTTACTCAATGAATTTATATCTTCTTCCGAATCTCTCTTGCCAGTTCCTGAAGGTCTGTGGAATCAGACTCATGCTGTTCCCATGTCAGCTTTATACCATCCCCTTCATATCTCGGAATCAAATGCAAATGAAAGTGAAATACTGTCTGTCCTGCGATCAGACCATTGTTCTGCACAATATTTAATCCATCACAATGAAGAACATTCTTCATCGCTCTTGCCACTTCTGTTGCCAGTGAGAATAGCTTACCCGCCGTTACCGCATCGATATCAAAGATATCCTTAAAATGCTCCTTCGGAATAATCAAAGCATGTCCCCGATTCGCCGGTGCCACATCCAGTATTACCCGAAAATCACTGTTCTCATATATTGTAGCTGATGGGATCTCACCATTCGCTATCTTACAAAATATGCAATCCTTGTCTGCCATTCACTCCGTCCTCCCTTACTAGTCACTTTTACTATTGTAAACCGATTTTGTGAATTTTACAAGGTTAAAATATCAGGACTTATGCCTTCAGCCCTCGATTATGCGCTTCCATCGGATCCGAATTCTCATTCAAATATCCTCTTCCGTAGGTCAGCCCCGCATATACCTGCTGGGTATTCTGCATAAGCGGTGCATCCGTATCTGCCTGATGAATCTCCTGAAAGGCCGCCCGCAGCCGGTTCAGATATTCGATACTCTCTGTCAGATGAACCGGTTGCCGCTTCACGATAGACATAAGCAGTTGCCGATCGATAAAGAGGTACAGCGACATCACATCACATCCGACCTGTGTATCCATCTTGGACATCTGCATCAGTTGCTGCAGTCCTGCCTGTGCCTGCTGCAGTTTCCGTTCGTACTCCTCCGTTTCTCCGTTTTCATACGCTTCCCGGCTCTCCTTTATATAGTCCAGCACCATATCATATAAAACAACTGCCAGACCGGATGTATTCGCCTGTGTGATCCGCATCGTATAGGTATTGATCTGTTCCTTTGTCATACTCTCCTATCCCTTCTAACCCTGCTGCAGAAGCTGTAAGATACTCTCCGGATTTGCATTTGCCTTCGCCAGCATATTGGTGGCTGTCTGTGTCAAAAGGTTCGTCTGCGTATAATTGGTCATCTCCTCCGCCATATCACAGTCCATGATATGAGACAGAGAATTCGTCATACTTTCCTCTGATATCTCCAGACTGCTTTCTGTATGCTCCAGCCGGTTCTGATATGCTCCCAGCTTTGCTCTGACATCGGATACCTTCTTAATCGCATCATCGACCTTTGAAATTGCTTCCTTTGCATCCTCTCCGGATACTACATTGATCGTATCCAGTCCCAGCATCTGCGGTGTCATCTGAGGGATCGTTATCGCCATCGTCTCTTCCTGATTGGCTCCGATCTGGAACACCATCTGTCCGGCACTTAAGACCTCCACCTTCGCATCAAAGGCAGTACTTCCGGATGCTGCTGCCTGAATATCACCACTTCCCATAGCCGCATCTGTAAATGCGGTTCCACAGGCACCCTGTTTTGCCTCCATAACCATCTTAAAGCCACTGCTATCGGTCACCGTTATCATATTTCCATCACCGGATACCGTCGCTGTTGGCGAGAATCCATCTCCCAGAGCCGCCTGCACATCCATACCCGTTACAGAGCTGTCCTGAATGCCCAGAATCGCTCCCAGCTTCGGGTTGCTGCAGCTAATATCGATCTTCTCGGACGATCCGTAGAAGTCCGACACAATCACAAGCTGTCCACCGTTTCCGAAGCCCTTATCACTCGGTGTATAGCCCGCATTCTCCGGCAGACCGGCCGTAGTATCTGTACTGTCTGCTACAAATGCCTTATTTCCTGTCCAGTCACACAGATTCTGAATCTGCGTAAATACATCATCTGCTGTGTCACCCTTCTTAATCTCTATCGTCTCACCATTAATCTTGATCGTACCTTCCTGATCCGCCGTTATGGTATCACCGGCCCCCATTGTGATCGTGCCGCCGGTTACAACCGCCTGTCTGGCATCCTGAGAAATATTCAGTTCATACTTATCCAGATTGACAGAATCTGAGATCTCCATTGTCTTCAGTCCCTTTACAACAGCACCGGTATCGATATAGCTGGCACGTCCCAGATCCCCGTTCAACAGATTCTTCTGGTTAAACTGTGTAGAATCTGCGATTCTCCGGATCTCATCGTTCATAACATCGATCTCATCCTGAATCGTCTGCCGATCCTCCGGACAGTTCGTATCATTCGCTGCCTTGACCGCCAGTTCCTTCATACGCTGAAGCATAGCATGCACCTCTGTCAAAGCACCCTCAGCCGTTTCGATGACAGAGATGCCGTCCCCTGCATTCCGGTTTGCCTGCTGCAATCCCCGGATCTGTGTCCGCATCTTCTGAGAAATCGCCAGGCCGGCCGAATCATCCTTTGCGTAATTGATGCGATAGCCGGATGATAGTCTCCGAATCGCTGTCGTCATTGCATCGTTATTTGTATTTAATCGATTATTGGCAATCATTGCCGTTATATTATGATTAATCCGCATTTGATATCTGCACCCCTTTACCTTTATCGTACATAGTTCCACTTGCTTATGCATAAAGTATCGGAGATTTCTTCGGAATTCTTTATACCAGATACAAATATACCATCATAAAGTGGCAGAAGCTGCCTCCCATCACAAACAGATGGAAGATCTCGTGCGTTCCAAAAACCGGATGCTGTTCATTAAACTTCTGTAGCTTAAGTGCATACAAAACACCTCCGACTGTGTATATGATCCCTCCGATCAACAACCACCGGAAGGCGCCCATCCCAAGGTTATGAATCAAAAAAGGAGCCGCTACCATACATAACCAACCCATCAGGATATACATAACGGAGGATATCCACTTCGGACAGGTGATCCAGCACAGCTTGAAGGTGATTCCCAGTGCTGCAATGCTCCAGATCGTAACCAGAAGAATATAACCCAGACGATTCCCGAGCCCGAGGATACAGACCGGAGTATAGGTTCCGGCAATCAGTACAAAGATCATAGAATGATCCAGCTTTTTGAGAATCTTATTCACTCTGGTCGAGCGGTCAAAGGTATGATAGGTCGTGCTGGCACCATACAACAGAATCATACTGACAATAAAGATCCAAGCCGCAGCTACGGTTCCGCTCTGCACGCCGGTATGTGCCTTGATAATCAGTGGAGCTGTGGCAGCAATGGCCATAAGCATACCGATAAAATGTGTAATAGCACTCCCAGGATCTTTGATTTTACGAGTTTTAATAGGTTCCACATAGATTACCTCCCTGCATAATATATTTTCAAAGCTTCATCATGTAGTTTTCATTACTACGTTGCGTTGATATGATATTATCATATGTGGTTATTATATGCAAGTTCTATTTTTATTATTTTTAATTTCTTTTAGCATCTACATGTTTATTTTGTTTTTTACACAAATGTGATACGATAATAAAAAGAAAGAATTATGCTTTGACCGGAGGAAGCCATATGAAGATTGCTCTTACACAAATGAATCAGGCATGGGAGACCCCGGATGCCAACCGGGAGCTATGCCGCATTCTGGTACAACAGGCAGCCAACCAGCAGGCAGACTGGATCATTTTCCCTGAAATGACTCTCACCGGTTTCACCATGCGGCCGGAAGTTTTTTCTGAGCCGTCGGATGATGACTCGGAAACCAATACCTTTTTCCGTACCCTTTCCCGGCAATATGCCATCGGCATCGGATATGGAACAATTGTCCGGGATCATTCCTACTATAATCAGCTTCGTCTGGTTCAGCAGGGTACCACTCTCCTTCAGTATAACAAGATTCATCCATTCTCTTACGGCGAGGAAGCACGGCATTACTGCGGCGGAACCCAGATTCCGACTGCGATCGATCCGGTATCCGGGGCTGTTGTATCCGGCTTCATTTGCTATGATCTCCGATTCCCGGAGATTTTCCAGATTGCCTCTCGGTCAGCAACCGTCATCTTCGTCATTGCAAGCTGGCCGGAAAGCCGGATCTCACACTGGCATCTGCTTCTACAGGCAAGAGCCATTGAAAATCAGTGCTACATGATCGGCGTTAACCGTACCGGTACCGGTGGCGGTATCCGGTACACTGCGAGCTCCGTCGTATATGATCCGTATGGCAGAAGAATCACTCCGTCCTCAGATGCCGCCCTGATTCCGGTTGACCTTGATCCGGAGCTTGCCCTGCAGTATCGCCAGACCTTTCCTTTAAAGGCCGATCGTCGGCCGGAGCTTTATACAATTCTTTCAAAAAAATGATCTATAACATAATGCTTTGCCCTGTTTTCTCCGACATATATTAATAGAAGTGTCAGAAATCATAAACATCATTTCTGCCTGCAGAAGAAGAAAGAGGGTATCTCATGTCATATCAATACGACCAAACAAACACCTATTATACATATAATCACACAGTAGACGGAACATCCTTTGCACCATCCATCGGCATCGAAGATGCCGCTTCGTCCACACCGTCCGGTCTGGGATCTGTCGGCGGCATTCTGACCGGAACCATCCTTCAGGGGGGGGCTTCACCTGTCGTAGAGATGAACGGTACCCCGATACAGGTACGTTCCGATGCCCTGAAGGATCGGAATGCCGGTGAGCAGATCTATCTGCGGATCACAGAGAACTCGGCATCCGAGTTCACAATGAAGCTCATTGATCCCTCCACATTCTCTGTTTCCGGCCACAACGGCGTCCTGCAGACCACGATCCGACAGAATACGACTCGATTTGTAGAGAACTGGAAGCAGCAGAATCCGGATTCAGAAGATGGCGTTCTGGCTCAGGATGCCGAACAGGTATTAAGCAGTCTTTCACCGGAAGAAAAGGCAAAACTTCGTCAAATGGGACTGGAGGTAACCAGTTCAAATCTCACTGTTATCAAGGGATTGTTAAGCCAGTTCCGTGGCAATGAGCATAAACAGCAGCTTCAGGCTGCTATCGAGGATATCCGGCATCAGATTCAGTTATCCGATCCCCAAATCAAAGAGATAACCGAACAGGCAATGGCTTCTCTTCCGATCACAGAGGAGCAGACTGTTTATATGATTCAAAATAACCAGTCTCTTCGTCTGGATCAGCTCTACCAATCAAAGCACAGTATGAGCACTCTGCCCGCCCACCAGCCGGTCTCAGACTCTGCCTACCGGGAAATGCTTCCGCAGATCAACCGGGCGATTCAGGCCGCAGGTCTGCCTGTTTCAGAGACTTCTCAAAATGCTGCCCGTTTTCTGCTGGATCATCAGCTTCCGGTAAACACAGATAGCTTAAAGCTCTATGAAGCGATCCGGGACGTAAATGCGCATGGCTTCTCCGCTCAAACTATCTGGGAGCATTTCACAGCCGATCTGGCAGTTCAAGACACCCCGACAATTTCTGACTCTGCAGCCGACGCAGTTGCCCGCCATACAGAGCTATACTTTTCAACTGCCGATAAGATAACAGATCAGATACAACAGGATCTGCACATCCTGTCCGATGCGAATCTGGATACCTTTGCGCAATCCGGTCTGCCATATACCCTGGAGAATCTTTCTCTCTTTTTCCGATTCCGGACCGATGCTTCTGCGAATACAAATTCTACTAATGATACTGCTTCTACTGCCGGCACCGTCCTTTCTGCCAGTGCTCCCGGCTCTGTTCAGGAGCAGAAACACCGGGAACAGATCGCTTATCGACAGCTGGAGGAGTTGCGCCTGAAGATGACCTGGGAGGCCAGCTATACTTTAGCCTCTGAAGATATCCATCTTCGCGCCAGAGACTTGTCTCAGCTCGTAGAGAAGCTCCGCAGTCAGGAGCAGGACTTCTATAAACAGCAGCTGCAGGCTCAGGATGGCATCGTTTCCACAACGGTACTAAAACAGCTGCAGGATGCAGACCGAAAGATTACAGAACTGCCGGATTTACCGGTTGCCGCCCTCGGAAGTACACTGTTTTCCGGTTCTCTTACGATAAACCGACTCTATGAGCAGGGCGTTCAGATCCGTGATACGATGCAGGTTCCGACATCTCCCGCTTCTTCCCGCGTCTCTGAATATGAGACTCTCATGACCCGCCCACGCAGTGATATGGGGGACTCGATTCGTAAGGCCTTTCAAAATGTAGATGCAATCCTGGATGACCTGGAGCTTCCGGTCACAGCAGACAATCAGCGTGCCGTCCGCATTCTGGGTTATAATCAGATGAACATCACCGGTGAACAGATTGCACAGGTCAAAGTCGCCGATCAGGAGGTACAGGAGCTTTTGCAGACCATTCAACCGTCTACAGTTCTTCATCTGGTACAAGATGGCGTAGATCTTCTGAACATGCCATTCCGTGATTTAAATGCATTGATTCGGGAATATTCCACCGATGCCGGTACCGCAGAGGAAGAAAGCTATAGTGAATTCCTGTTAAAGCTCGAACGTCGTCACAGGATCTCGTCAGAGGAACGGGAAAGCTACATCGGCGTTTATCGCCTGTTAGATAAGATTTCAAAATCAGGAGAGCAGGATCTGGGATTCCTTCTCCGTAATGGTCAGTCTCTGACCCTTCAGAATCTGTTAACCTCTCACCGCAGCAACCGTGCTGTTGGTGTCGATACTACCATTGATTCAACCTTTGGCGGTCTGGAAGTTACCAGCTCCGCGACGTCCATTGATACGCAGATTCTGTCCGCCCGTTATAACCGTCGTCTGGCAACTCAGCTCCTGCAGCACCTGTCACCGGATACCATTGACTCTATGGTAGAGGAGGCTGCAAACGGTACTACGCTGGAGGAATTCTATGATACGATTCAGGAGCAGTTAACAGAAACTCCAACCGAAGCCTTCGTGTCTGCCTCCGATCCGGCATTTACAGATATGGATACCTGGCTTCAACAGTTTGACATCCTACCTTCGATCACAAACCTGGTTATGGCATCGGATATCCGCCGCGGCGGTTCCCGTACCTTTCGATTGATAGAAGAACAGGTCAATCAGATATCCGGTACAGAGGAGCAGCCTTCTGTCGCAGAAGAAATAAATCAGTTAGACAGCCATCTCACCTCTCCGGATGCTATGGAACAGACCTATATGGATCTGGAACAAACCATTACAGATGCCCTTCACAGCGAAACAACTGCTACTCACATAACTGCCAGAGACATTCAGGCACTCAAGCAGATTCGTGCAGGGCTGCGGATCATGCAGAAGATGAGCCGAAAAGAACAATTCCAGATTCCATTTTCTGTAAACGGAGAATGGAATATTATGAATCTTTCCATTCTTTCATCCACAGACGGAACACAGAATCCACAGATTCAGGCAGATGTGACTACACGCGACCAGCATCATATCCACGCAGATCTGCGCTGGGACGCCGATCACTGGAACGGGACTCTTTCAACCGATGACGCCGGGAAACAGACCATTCTGGAGCAAAGTGAGCAAACATTTTCCGAGCTTCTGGAGCACCTGTCAGCTTCCTATCCTGCAGATGAGATTCCATCCATGGAAGACCTCTACCGCACCGCCAGACAGTTTGTCGGATTCCTGCGACAGATCTGAAAAAAGCATTTTAAAAGGACATTTCGGATCGGTATAACCGACAATCCAAAATGTCCTTTTTTCTTCTTTTCTCTTCTATTTTCCAACGATAACAGGCATACTGCTTTCCATGATTTATAAATAATTAGCCGGGTTCACCGCCGTACCGTTTACGATAATCTCGAAATGAATATGCGGGCCTGTACTATCTCCGGTGTTACCGGTCAGTGCAATTACGTCACCCTGCTCTACATACTGTCCGTTGCTGACCTTAATAGAACTCAAGTGTGCATATCTGGTTCGAACACCATCGCCATGATCGATCACAACACAGTATCCGTATCCACCGGACCATCCCGCTGATACCACGCGTCCGCCACGTGACGCACGACATGCGGTTCCGACCGGAACACCCCAGTCAATACCCTTGTGTATGGTTCCCCATCTGGCTCCGTATCCGGAGGTTAAGGTACCATATGTGGTTGGCCGTATATAAGTAGGAAGTGCCTTTGTTCCACGTTCCACAATCTTAGCAACCGCCTCTGTATTTACCTGCTGCTTTATAATCTCTCTGCCGGTCTCGGTTCCGTTATTATAGCTGACCACTGCCGTAACCGTTCGATTTCCGGTCTGCGGCTCCTGTATCACAGTATTATCACCCACATACTTGTCCGGGTTATCTACATACTGAACCTCTGCCTCATAGTCCTCGGTATAGGTAGTCTGTTCCCGAACAACCACCGACAGCTCCGGCTTCGGAACCATAACTACGATCTGATCCCCTACCAGAATGTTAGAATCTGCCTCCAGACCATCATTCATAGCCAGAAGCTGATCCGTCGTCATACCATATTTATCTGCAATCATAGACAGGCAGTCTCCGGCCTGTACCTGATAGACCTCATTGTTCTCCTGTTCCTTTGTGATACTCTCATAGGCTGTCTGTACATCCGTTAACTGACTTGATGATACATAAGTTTCCAGCACCTCGATCTGCTCCTGAAACTCTACAGACAGAATACCATCTTCGCCTACATCTACAGATCCATCTGCCACTACGGGATTCCCGGCCTCATCTGTCGCTGCAAGAATCGGTGGATTATTCGCCGTCTTAGATGCATTCACAACATTTGTTGTCATGGCACCTACTTCCTGCTTGTCCTCAGCTGCCAGTTCCACCACGAATTCATCATTCACATCATAGGTAGCCTGAACCTGCTCTAACAGAGCAAGTACCTCTGCTTCGCTTCCCAGTGTAACCGTATAGTTATTGATCTTCAATGTATACGCCAATGCCTTATCCTGAACCCGACAATCCGCCAACACATCATAGATCTTCTGCGCCAGCTCTCCGCTCTTTGATACCTGAGAGGCTCTGGCACGTACCGGTTCATAAGCCACCTCTGCATCCAGAAGTGTCAGTGTATCGGACTGTGAATTCAAGGTTCTTCTGGCATCTTGATACGCCTGCTCCGCCTGTGCCTTGCTCTCTGCGATTCCTACAGTCTTGCCGTTAATCAGAATCTGATATCGATCCGAGGTCAGATTCCCGTTGATCGCTACCGGGAATGCCAGCAGCGTTACAGTCGTAGCAATCGCCAACGCTCTATATATTTTCCAATTCCGTCGAACGGTGCTCGGTTTACGAACTTTCACTTTTTTCATCTCCTAAATATGTCATCAAGATGTTGTTGTTTTGTAACATTTTCGTAATATATCATATCAAATACGAATCCATTTGTAAAGCCCATATCCGTTTTTCCTAATGATGCAGGGCTTTCACTACCTCATCCATCAGTCCTTCCACATCCTGACCTTCTGCATCCACCACTACATCCGCATACCGTTCATACAACGGAACCCGCTCGTCATATAGATCCTTCAGCGTCTGTCCGTCCCGCAAAACGACGCCCCGTCTGCGGATATTTCCCAGCCGGCTGCAAATCGTTGCATAGGAAAGCTTCAGATATACAACCGTTCCTATCTCCTTCAGATGCTGCATCGCCCTGTCGCTATATACAACGCTGCCGCCGGTAGCGATCACATGCCGCTCTGTCTGAATTCCGGCATTTACATCCTCTTCGATCCTAATGAATGCCTCTTCTCCCTGTTCCGCTATGATTTCCCGCAGCAGCTTTCCTTCCCGTTTCTGTATCAGCAGATCAGAGTCTGTAAATTCATATCCCAGTACCTTTGCCAGCACAACACCGATGGTACTTTTGCCACACCCCGGCATGCCGATCAATATGATATTATCCATGTCTATCTCCTTCTTATCCTATGCCTTCTTACGTACCGAGTACCCAAAGCTTCCCAGCTCTTCCGCAAGACTGAAGTACCGTCCATGGGAATATGCCAGCGGATCTGCCTGATCCAGATGGAAGGTTCCCTTCTTATCTATATACGCTTCACTCACCTGCACATTTACAACATCTGCCAAAAACATATCATGCGTTCCCAACGGCAAAACGTCTCGCACCTTACACTCGATATTTACAGGACTCTCCATGATGATCGGTGCATTTACCTTTACCGCCTCTCCCTTTGTCAGACCTGCTGCCCGGAACTTGTCCTCGTCTCTGCCGCTTCGGACACCACAGTAGTCCGTTGCATAGGCAAGTGCAGTCGTCGTAAGATTCACCACAAACTCTCCGGTTTCTTTTATCATTGGATAGGAGTATCGCTCCGGTCGAACCGATATATATAGCATTGCCGGATCGGAACAGACGGTACCGGTCCATGCTACCGTCAGTACATTATCCTGTCCCTGCTTATCCCGGCAGGTTACCAGCACTGCCGGCAACGGATATAACATATTACCGGGCTTCCAGTTCACTTTATTCATATTCTTCATATAGATCCCTTTCTTTCTATGTAGTATTCTGAAACATACACGTAAAGAATACTGGTTCTTATCATTTTTCGCAAGTATTTTTAAAATCTTTCCCATTTTCTAAGGGAATGTGATAGAATGAAATGAATGGATTAATAAGGAGGGCACCTATGGCCACACAGTATCTGGATATAGAAGATGTTCCAGAGGAATTACAAAAGAAAGTTCATCAGGATCTTGCATTTAAAACAGGAAGCTTTGTATGGAGAGTAAAATTCAATACTCCTCTGAATCCCTCCACTGTAAATGCTACTAATATGTACATCACAGATCCGTCCGGCATGCTGATCCAGTCAAATATTCGTTATGAGGCTTCCGATAACACAATCGAAGTATCTCCCTGCCGGCCATTTCAGGAAGGCGTCTTTTACTATTTGAATATTACAACCAATGTTCGCTCCAGAGGCGGACAGAAGTTAAAAAAGCCGATCAAGCTAAAGTTCAAGCTGTAATCGGCTTTGTTCTTTTTTATTCTATACGTTCCTTTACAAACCCCAGAAACATCTCCCATTCCTCCGGATGCTCTACATAGAATTTCGGACAGTTCTTTCCCGTTACATCATAGTGCCGTATCACATCCCTCTCCGGATCCAGATGATAATAGTCGCAAAGCTCCGCCACCAGTTCTACACATTGATTATAGGTCGCTGTTGTGAACTCGCCACTGTCATCCGGGTGACAGCACTCAATGGACAGGCTGTAGCTATTTGCCTCATTAGACGCAAAGGCAATCTCATTTAACGGCACACACTGTATGATCTCGCCATCCAGCCCAATCACAAAATGACTGCTGGCGGAGGTCACCGGATTCGTTGCCAGGCTCTCGAAATAGTCCCGGTTGGCCTGTGCCGTGGTGCCGGGATTTCCCGTATAATGAACCACAATCTTATCTACACGATCGAGTGCCAGCCCCGGTCTGGAATAATCATTGATCGTCAGAAATTCTTCCTGTATATTTCGATCCGGGAACGCCTCTGCCGCAGACACAATCGGTACGATCTTTGGCTTCGCAGTCACCCGGACAAGCCACAGAACTCCGACCAGCAATGCGATACCGCCACCTATCACCGGAAGCAGTCTGCATAATCGTTCCATCCCACTTCTTTTATATTTCTGTTTTCTCTTTCCCGGCACTGTAAGCGCCTCCTTCTCTCTGTTGCTTATTCCCCTGTGCTTCCCGATACGCCGCTATCATCTGCAGCTTCTCAGCCCGGCTCAGCTGCTTTATCTGAGCCTCCCGCCGCATAGCCGTATGCCGGTCCTCAGATTCCTCCGCATACACCAGTTGTACCGGTCGTCTGCTCCGGGTATATTTTGCACCCTTTCCGGCATTATGTGCCTGCAACCGCTTTTCCAGATCTGTCGTCCACCCTGTATATAAAGTCTTATCTTTACATTCTACGATATATGTATAGTTCATACCCCGCCGCCCATTCTCATTTTCTTTCATGCTACGACGGTTCGCCGATTCCGTCAAGACCACATTCACAGCCGGCACAGGGGGTATCTACCCAGACCGCGTGACACGGATGCATCCCGCGGCAGGCAGATGTTCTTCATTCTTTATATACAAAGCGGCCAACGATCCTATATCATTACCCAGGGATGTTCTCTTTGTCTTGCTCCGCACACATGTATTCCGGCAGCCGCATATTTTCATCCTTATAGAATATACTATTCAACCGAAACATTCTTGTTCCTTCTTTTAGTTTGTAAATATATTATTGACATATATATGATTTTATGTTACATTTTGTTTATCTTAACACCATTTCATGAAGAAACCATTGCGTATTTCTTTATTATTTCTTACAGTTCCTCCCTGGTTTCCCGTTTATGTTTAGAAAGGAAGTTGCCCATGCGTACAATCATTTTTTATCTATGTTCCCTTTTTCTTCCGGTTTTTTGTCCGGTTCTGCTACCGGCTGTGCCTACATCTCCGACTCCCACCCATAGTTTTCTCTCCGACTCTGCCCCGGTGATCCTTCAGGCAGCCCTTACCAGCAGCAATCATAATCCCTTATATGCGGCAGATAATGATCTTCTGACACTCCGGTTCACAACCGAGCTCCCCTGCTTTCTCTCCCCCTGTCACCTGCCTCAGGAATCGGATGCTGCCGAACCGGCTCTTCTGTATTATAATCCCTCCGGTGATCACCGAACCTTCTACTGTACCATGCGTATTCAGCCGGGTCTCCTGCCGGATCAGACGATACTCACACCGGATGATCTCCTGCGGTTCCTTTTTCCAAACGGCTACCGCTATTACGGTTCCGGCTCCGGCATCACCTATCTGGCACCGATCCGGCTTTCCTATCAGTTAATCCCGGTTTCACATACTGCTGCAACCACCTACCTTCTAACTGTTTCCTCGAATCACCCGGTCGAGCTGATCGCACCGGAAAGAGTATCGGCCGACGACAAAGTTTTATGGTCGGTTTCCTGCATCGATGCTGCCGCAAACGGCCCACTCTGCCTGACATTTTTTCTTGAAGAAGATGATGTCCTATTGTATAATCTAGTTAATGAACGGAAACAAATGATACAGGAGGAATCATATGCTGGAAAAAGCGATTGATATTGCCGTAGAAGCACATAAGGGACAGATCGACAAAGCAGGGAAGCCTTATATCCTGCACCCGATTCGTGTAATGTTGGCAGGTGCTACTGAGGAAGAAATGATCTGCGGAATCCTTCATGATGTTATCGAAGACACTCCCGTATCTCTGGAAATGCTTCGCGAGGAAGGCTTTTCAGAAACGGTTCTTTCCGCTCTTGCACTGCTGACTCATGACCGTTCGGTTCCGTATATGGACTATATTCACCAGCTCACAAAAAGTCCTCTTGCGATTCAGGTAAAGCTACATGATCTGCATGATAACCTGAACCGAGATCGACTGGGGACACTGACCTTAGAGGATGAACGCCGCATGGAAAAATACAAAAAATCGCAGGCATATCTGCTGCGATTTCTTGAAGAACATTCTTAAATTCAAATCTGCTTTTTCCTACTGTGCAAAGCAATTATCTATAATATCCTGTGCTTCCTTGGTATCATCACACACACACAGAATCACATAATTTCCTTTTGTCACAATCACAGGATCCTCCAGCTTTGGCACCTCTGCCGCATTATAGCTCTCGAAAGAAGTAAGCTGTGCTGCTACTCTAGCCTGAATGCCTGCCTCAACCTCTTCTACCTGATCCGCAGATGCCGCTTCCAGTACCGCCACCTCTTCTGCCGTTGCATTGGTTCCCATATATACCTTACCGGATGCCACCGCATCCTCACTGATTCCGTATAAGTTCAACGCTTTACTAAGTTCAATCTCGCTTAACTGATCCTTCCAGGTCACACCTGCCTGCAGATCGTCTGCCAATGCACCGGTATCGATCGTCTTCGTGGTATCCGCACCACATCCTGTCAGCATACATACAGTCAGCCCAATTACGGCTGCCAGCTTTATCAACATCTTCTTCATTGTTCTTATTCCTCATCTTTCTTTACTTCATAGGTGTTATTTCTCAGATATTCCATCCACTTGTCACAATACTCTTTATTACAATGAATTCCGTCCGGGCTTGCATTCTCCGGTAAGGCTCCGCTTGCATTTGCCAGTGCACTCCCCACATCCAGATAGATCACGTTCTGTTCTGCACACACCTTCTCTATCATGGCATTGAACCGGCTGACATTCTCATTATTATAGATCGTATCGGTTGCTGACCGGGATGCCGATATCGGAATGATATTCTCTACATATATAATTGCCTGTGGTTGCAACTTTCGGATATCCTGAAGCATCTTTGAATACTGTTCTTCAAACAGATCATCGTACGGCCATCCCAGTTCATTCACTCCAAACATAATATAGATCTTCGCATATTTTTCGTTCTGAAGTGCCTCCATAACCGTGATCATACGGCCATCCTCCTGCCTTACGATCGCATCCTCATAGATCCGGCTGATACTTAAGCCCTTCGAACAATATGCATGAATATTACTTAAACTGGAATATAAGACAAAGCCTTCTGTCCGAGAATCTCCGATAAACAGAGCATCGTCAAAATAGCTGTCATCCACCCGGCTGTCGATCCGCACATACTCGCGGTTTACATCCGACGGATTAATTCTGGCAATTCCTATAGTATATAAATGGATCGGCTGACGTTCCAGTGCCATTCCCTTCTTATCAACGACTCGATCCGCCGCCGAAGCGGTTCCTGTATCCGGTGTTCCCTTCACGCGACTACGGATATATAATGTTGAAAATGCGGTCAGTATACACACGGCGACCACAATACTTATGACTATGATCTTGCGCTGCTTCACCTTAGATTTATAACTTTTTTTATAATCCAGAGGCATACTCTGCAGTTCCTTTCCATATTATAATTCTAGCATCTGTGCAATTGCTCATTGCTACGCCCCATTATAGCATGTCCCTTTTAAAATAACTATCCCCAAATATTACATATTTGACGAATTTTTAGAGGATTTTTTGGTCGATTTTCATGCCATTGTATGCTATACTATATCCAAATTGGCATGATAGGTATGAAATGAGGAGGTTATCATATGAACTTAACGACTGCACATGAAATCATGTATAAAAATGAGCCCTGTGTCGAACTAAAGGCCGGCGGTTATATGGCCTGGATCGCTCCCGGAATCGGAAGCAATGTGATTCGTCTACGGGATGAAGCACACGATATAGAAATATTCCGTTTTGATCCGGATATTACCCCGGAGGATATTCGCAAGTCTCCTGAGGTATATGGTCTTCCGACTCTTTATCTTCCAAATCGTCTGGACGGTGGCCGGTTAAAAACTTCCGATGCAGTCTACCAGCTTCCGGTAAACGAAGCAGATCTCGGCAACTTTATCCATGGATTCTTACACAAGCGTCCGTACTCTGTGGTAGATGTTCTCGCCACGGAGCAGAAGGCAATCGCAAAAACCGAATATCTGTATGACGAAAATGATGAATATTTTCCGAATCTTCCGATCAAATTCAAGGCTGAATTCACCTTTACCTTATCAGAAACAGGTCTGGACTATGCCTTTACGATCACAAATCTATCTGATCGGCAGATGCCTTACGGCGTATGTACGCACACAACTATGATGGGACCATTCACATCCGACGGCAAAGGTGAAGATATGCGCCTGTATGTTCCGATCGGTGAAAAGTGGCAGTTAAATGACCGATGCCTGCCTACCGGCGTCCTGATGCCTCTGGATAATCATGACCGCCAGTATCTGACCGGATCCATGGTTCCTGTTAAGCAGGTAATCAATAACGATGTATACTATGCAGAAACCGGTGATGCCGATGGTCAGCCATATTACGGCATCATCGCAACCGATCTGGCTTCCGGCAAAGAAATCCGATATGAAGTCAGTGATGACTATCAGTTCTGGGTACTCTGGAATGACTGGGGCGAGAAAGGATACTTCTGTCCGGAACCTATGACCTGGATGATCGATGCTCCAAACCTCCCACTGGCTCCGGAAGATACCGGATATCAGGAGCTGGCACCGGGAGAAAGCAAAACCGTTACCCAGCATATCTATACAAAGTGTTAGAATACCACCTTCGTGGAACTTTTGGAAACTGGACGTTTTTATTGTCCAGTTTTCCTTGTTTTTATCCTTTGAATACGATATAATGAACTATATGAGGCCTTATGGGTCCAGCTAGAATATAGGGAGGTACACACACACATGAAATTCGGTTATTTTGACGACCAAAACAAAGAGTACGTGATTACAAATCCTAAGACTCCATATCCTTGGATTAACTACTTAGGAAACCAGGACTTCTTCTCATTAATTTCGAATACTGCCGGTGGTTATAGCTTTTATAAGGATGCCCGGTTAAGAAGAATTACCCGTTATCGTTATAACAATGTTCCGGTTGATATGGGCGGACGTTATTTCTACATCAATGATGATGACAATATCTGGTCACCGGGCTGGTCTCCGGTCAAGAAAGATCTGGAGTTCTATGAGTGCCGTCATGGTATGGGCTATACCGTAATCAGCGGCAAGAGCAACGGACTGAAAGCAGAAGTTACTTTCTTCGTACCAAATAACTACAAGGGCGAAGTTCAGAAGGTAACCCTGAAAAACGAAGGAACAACCCCAAAGGAGTTTAAGTTATTCTCTTTCCTGGAGTGGTGCTTATGGAATGCAGAAGATGATTCCACAAACTTCCAGAGAAACTTTAACACCGGTGAAGTAGAGGTAGAAGGTTCTACCCTGTTCCATAAGACAGAGTATAAAGAACGTCGTGATCACTTTGCCTTCTACACTGTAAATGCAGAGATCGAAGGTTATGACTGTGACCGTGAAAGCTTCATGGGATTATATAATGGTTTTGACAACCCTCAGACTGTTATTGCCGGCAAGGCAACTAACTCTAAGGCAGACGGCTGGTCACCAATCGCTTCTCATTGCCTGAATATCTCTCTGGCTCCCGGCGAGTCTAAGGATCTGGTATTTGTTCTGGGTTATGTTGAGAACCCTCAGGAAGAGAAGTTCAATGCTGATGGCAGCATGAACAAATCAAGAGCATACGCTATGATCGAACAGTTCAATACAGCAGAGAAGGTAGATGCCGCTCTGGCTGAGTTAAAGAAGAGCTGGGCAGATCTGCTTTCTAAGTACACTGTAAATACTCCGGATGACAAGATGAACCGTATGGTTAATATCTGGAACCAGTATCAGTGTATGGTTACCTTCAACATGTCTCGTTCTGCTTCTTACTTCGAAAGCGGTATCGGCCGTGGTATGGGATTCCGTGATTCAAACCAGGATCTGCTCGGTTTCGTACATCAGATTCCGGACCGTGCAAGAGAAAGAATTCTGGATCTGGCAGCAACACAGTTTGAAGACGGCGGTTGCTTCCATCAGTATCAGCCATTAACCAAGAAGGGTAACGATGCCGTAGGTGGAGACTTCTCCGATGATCCATTATGGATGATCCTGTCTACCGCCGCTTACATCAAGGAAACCGGTGATTACTCTATTCTGGATGAGATGGTTCCATATAGAAATGATGAGTCTCTGGCTCAGCCTATGATGCATCATTTACAGCAGTCCTTCTACCGTGTCGTAAACAATGTAGGTCCGCACGGTCTTCCGTTGTCCATGCGTGCTGACTGGAATGACTGTCTGAATCTGTCATGCTTCTCCAATACTCCTGGCGAAAGCTTCCAGACATGGACTTCTCCAAAGTATGGCGATGACAAGTACTCAAAGGTAGCAGAATCCCTATTTGTAGCTACCCTGTTTACATATGCCGGTCCTGAGTATGTTGCTCTTTGCAAGCATCAGGGACTGAATGACAAGGCAGAAGCAGCTCAGGCTGAGATTGATAAGATGAAGAATCTGATCTGCGAATACGGCTATGATGGCGAATGGTTCTTACGTGCATACGATGACTTCGGACGTAAGGTTGGTTCTAAGGAATGTGAAGAAGGAAAGATCTTCATTGAGCCACAGGGCTTCGCCGTTATGTCTGAAATCGGTAAGGATAAGGGTTATGACTTAAAGACTCTGGAAAGCATCGACAAATACTTAAACTGCAAGCATGGTTTAGTACTGAACAATCCTGCTTTCACAAAGTACTACATCGAATATGGCGAGATCTCCACTTATCCTGCAGGTTACAAGGAGAACGCCGGTATCTTCTGTCACAACAATGCATGGATCATCTGTGCAGAAGCTTATGTTGGACATGGCGATAAGGCATTTGAATATTACTCAAAGATCGCACCTGCTTATCTGGAGGATATCTCTGACTTACACAGAACCGAGCCTTATGTATACGCTCAGATGATCGCCGGTAAGGATGCAGGCCGCTTCGGTGAGGCTAAGAACAGTTGGTTGACCGGTACCGCAGCATGGAACTTCGTAGCAGTTTCTCAGTACATGCTGGGTATTATCCCTGACTATGATGGTCTGAAGATTGATCCTTCTATTCCATCTGCATGGGACGGCTTCAAGGCAACTCGTCAGTTCCGTAACGCAACCTATACCATCACCGTTACAAATCCTTCTCATGTAAGCAAGGGTGTAAAGAGCGTAACCGTTGATGGCAATGCAATCGAAGGAAATGTTCTTCCGGTCTTCTCTGACGGCAAGGAACATACCGTTGAGGTTGTATTGGGTTAATCCATTTATAAACGAAATAAAACAGTGCGTCGTCAGGCGCACTGTTAAAAAAAGAGAAAGGTGTGTAGATTGCACCTTTCTCTTTTTCTTCATATTTCATCTGCCTGTCATTCAAGATCAGCCACATTATTTCTATTATATCTGCTATGCTTCTATGCCCTGCTCCTTCAGATACTCAATCACATCTTCTACTGTATTCAGCTCAGCCACATCATCTGCCGGAATCTCAACATTAAATGCGTCCTCTATCGCCATTACAAGTTCAAACAGATCCAGCGAATCTGCATCCAGGTCATCTTTGAAGGAGGTACTTAATTCCACATTACTTGGGTCAGCTCCCAGCTGTTCAGAAATAATATCTCGCATCTTTTCAAACATAACAATCCTATCTCCTTTTAATATAATCATCCATCGGCTATTCATAGCACACCATGTAATATACAACAGGGCTATATTGATGTCAACCTAAACATACGAATCCCTTACATTTTCCTTGATTTTCTTTTGTTTTTCGCCCCATTCCATGTTTTTCCTTTGTTCTTCCTTTACTTGACACAGAATCCATTCATCCTTTATTATATAGATATGAATCTAAATTCAAAGGAATGACTAACTTATGCCAACAGGAATGAAACGAAGCCGACAACGAGAAGCAATTCTTGCATACTTAAAAACCAGAACCGACCATCCGACTGCAGATATGGTCTATACTGCTATGCGTGAATCCATACCCAATATCAGTCTGGGAACGGTATATCGGAATCTCGCCCTGCTGGCAGACAATCATATGATCCTGCGCATATCCTGTGATGGTAAAGCAGATCACTATGATGCCAACATCCAGCCGCACCCCCACTTTATATGTCAGTGTTGTGGCTGCGTTCAGGATATCGAGACATCCCTTCCGAAAAACAGCCCCATACAATATGTATCGCCCGATTTTCCAGGTCAGATCGAGGGTTGTCTTTTGTTCTACTATGGAACATGTGGTGATTGTTTAAATACTTAAAAGCCAGCCGGTCCGGTTATTATTCTTCCTGCCTCGGCTGACTTTTTATGTTCTTTTGTATTTCTGTTTGATCAATGACGGTTTTGGATTATTCTACCTGTAAGATATCCATCGGATTGATCGGTGTATCCTCCTTCGCAACTTCCAGATATAAGTGTGATCCTTCCTTTGCAAAATATGCGGTCGGAGCAGCTACCGTTCCAATGATCGTATCCTTCTGTACCTCTTCTCCGACTGCTACTCTTACATCCTGAAGCTGCCCATACTGTATCTGATAGCCGCTTCCCAGATCAACCGTTACTACGGTTCCATACTCCTTCGTATTCTGAATATCTGTCACCTGGCCATGCCATACAGACGCAACTTCGGTTCCCTCCGGCGCCTGAATCAGCATACCGGGATTGCATCGATATGTGCCTAATGTCTGAAAATAAACGGTTGTATCCATACTGTATGGAAGAATCGTATTTCCCAGAACCGGCATTGCCACATCCTCTACACCGGAAAAGCTTAAGCCCTCCAGCGGTTCATAGTTCAAAGCCTGATTCGACATCACTGCCACTTCTGTATCTTCCGTTTCTCCTTCCTCAGTACCCGGCTCTGTTGCCTCTGTAGCCTCTTCCTTTGCAATCTCCTGTGTATTCCACATATCCATTGGTACATCCATGTCTCCGTCCAGAATGGTTTCCTGAACCTCTTCTGTTCCTTCAGCATCTGCCATATTCTGCTCCTGTGGTTCATTCAGGTTGATTTCCTGATTCTGCTGTTGGTTCTTCTTGCCGGTATTCACGTTGTATATCGCCAGTGCAACCACAAGGGCTATTACACCGGCGCCGAAGGATAGGTAGAATCCATTGGTCTTAAAAAATTCTGTAACGGATTTCTTCATTTTCATCACCTCTGCTACTAGTGTTGCCGCGACTGTAAAAATTATTCATCCGTTGTATAAGAAATTATAAAATCATCAAAAAATGCTGTGCTTACATTGCCATATCGATCCTTTGCCGTTACCAGTACCGTATCGCTCTCTTTCCCCGGCTCCGGCGTCCAGGATACCTGAACCTCGTCCACTCCGCTATAGCTGTCCGTCACCGGTATTGCACGGATCAACTGTGCTTCGATATCCGCTTTATCGGTCCCGGTATAATTCTTCTGCTCCGGCTCCTGTATCACCGGTGCCACTCGATCCAGAGACACCATCAGTGTATAGCTCCGTGACGCATTTCCCGCCTGATCGCAAGCCATGACCGTAATCGGATATTCTCCCTCCTGTTTTCCGTCCAGTTCGTGAATATCAAACTCCATACAGTCTGCCGACATTTCTTTGCCATTGTCCATCACCCGGATATAGCTGCTGAGTGTACGGATACAGTTGATCTCCGATGCCTCTGCCCGATTCAGCTCGATTTTATCCTCACAAATCTCGATCTCAGGTGCCATCGTATCCACCACATGGATCGTGCTCCGTTTTTCACAGATCGCTCCGTCATCTCCCCGCACCTGATAGGTAACCTCATAGTCACCGACCGTATCTGCATCTACCGTTCCAAACACCTTCAGTCTGTCGGTAATGTCCTGCCCGTTCTCGTCATAGACCAGAACCCCACACTCCTTTTGCCAGGTACAACCCCGCTCGATCGTTCGATCCCCGGCCCGAAGAATCCGAACCGTTCCATTCATCCACGGATTCTCTGCATCCGGATCGGTCGGATCCCAGGAGGACTTCACCTCGTGCACATTCAAATGCTCCGATGTCGGTTTCCCTAACGGACCTATATAGTCGCTGTCATAGATCGTCACCAGCGTTCCCGTCGGACAATTATCATAGATCCACTTTGCATCTGCCACTGCCAAACGAATACACCCCAGAGATGCCGCTTCGCCCAGCTTATTATACTCTTCTGCCTCCAGCGCGTCCTTACTCATCGAATAATACGGAACGGAGTGAAACATAATCTGCCCTTCTATCCGGTACGCATACTGTCCGTACACATTCCCCACCAGAGAACACCACGTATGCTTATCCTTCGTCGTATAAGTGCCTGTAGGAGTACCATCCTCTTTTCCGACCGAACACACCATAGCACGCACCGGTACAGTATAATATCCATCCTCATCCAATGTATAGACCGTCACCACGTTTCTCCGGCGATTTACCTTAACATAATATGGGCAGCCATTATCTTTGGGCGCTACCGTATAATCTTCCAGATCTACAAGGTTCTGATTCTGTTCCTCCAGTTCCAGCTCCTTTGCGCCTTCCGTCGACTCCTCAGCATCTCCGAAAGAATCATCTGTCGCTGTGTTTTTATCCTCTCCGTGAATCGTCGGCGTCACCGTTCCATGATCCGAGCATCCGCTTAAGGTAAGTCCTCCCATACTCAATACTCCAATACATAGCAACAGTTTTGTTATTATCTTAATTGTTCTTTTTCTATCCCTCATATCCGTATATCGTTCTTCTTACTTTCTCTGTTTCTGTTCTTCCCGGTATTTCCGTCTATGCCTCTCATTCGCATGTATTTGTGTAGCATAGGACCGTCTTGTTTTCAATGATACACCATTCCGGCAGAAGAAGTAAAGCCCTCATTTCTGTCGATTTTTTAACACTTTATTCCGTATGCTCCTGTATACTCACCCCCGGATAGTAATAGGTCAAAATGTCCTTATAATCGCTTCCGTTCTTCGCCATATACTCTGCACCGTACAGGCTCACACCAAGTCCGTGCCCTGTGCCAAGGCATACGATCCGATAGGTATCTCCCATATCTTCTATATAATAATTCAGGGACGGCAGTTGAAAACGATCCTGTGCCTCCTCTCCGGTCAGTTCTTCCCCATCACACAGCACTCGTTTTACATATCCATGCTCTGTACTTTCTTCTATCTTCAGCTCCTGTACCTGAGATTTATCAAGTATTATAATATTCATATAATCCTTTGATTCTACATCATGCGTACTGGGAACCGCAGTCAGATAGCTTACCGGCTCTCCGAACAGTTCCTCTGCACTTACGGTAGATCCTATACTGGCACGATGATACAGTGCATCAATATAGCCGCCTTCACAGACTAATGTTTCCCCCACCGTTTCCAGAACTGCCCGTTCCGCTTTTTTCGCATAGGCCTCATACTGTCGCTCTCCCCACAACTCCCTTTGCTGTTCCTCTGTCAGATAGGTCAGATCCAGATCTGCCTGGTCAATACAGCTGATCCCCTCCATTTTCTTGTAAATGTTTGTCCGCTCTATAACAGCAAGGCTCTTCCACACTTCTATGTCCTCTGTTCCCTGCAGGATATCCGGCAGCGTTCCCCGCAGATAAGCCTCTACATCTATGGTCTGATACTGCCCGTCCACCTCCAGAGCCACCCGTTTTCCCGTGTCCAGTTCCTCAACAGTAGCAACTTTCTCCCCTACAGCGCCTGTCAGTACCATGGTTCCGAGATATGGTATCATAACCGCCAGAATCAGAAGTGCAAATCCCATGGTGATTCGTTCTCTCATATATTTCTCTCCATTCCGTCCTATATACCGTAGTACTATCTTATTCAACAACAGATGCGATTATACCACTGTAAAAAGGGAGATGAATCTCTCCATCTCCCTTTCGGCCTCCGGCCGGTCAGCCGGCTTTATTTATTCGGTTTCTTACTTTGTCTTCTTTGATGTAGCTGCAGCGGCTTCCGGAAGCTTTACGGTTACCTTCTCCAGATGCCAGATATCATCTACATATTCCTGAATGGTTCTGTCAGAAGAGAACTTACCGGCACATGCTGTATTTAACATGGCTGACTTTGCCCATGCAGCTTCATCACGATATGCTGCATCCACTCTTCTGTGTGCATCTGCATAAGAATCGAAGTCCTTCAGTATGAAGTATACATCTTCCTTTGTCAATGCATCATACAGCTCGCGGAAACGTTCCGGATCATCCGGTGAGTAGAAGCCATTGATCAACTGTGTCAGAACCGTACGAACGCCCTGGTTATTGTTGTAGATATCCATTGGGTTGTAACCACCCTCACGCTCATACTTCATAACTTCATCTGCAGACATACCGAAGATAAATGCATTCTCAATGCCAACCTCTTCTACAATCTCTACGTTTGCACCATCCATAGTACCCAGTGTCAATGCGCCGTTTAACATGAACTTCATGTTACCGGTACCGGATGCCTCTCTGGATGCTGTAGAAATCTGCTCACTGACATCTGCTGCCGCAAAGATGATCTCAGCATTGGATACACGATAGTTCTCAATAAATACAACCTTGATCTTTCCGTTGATAGACTCATCATTGTTGATAACGTCTGCTACAGAATTGATCAGCTTAATCGTTAACTTCGCTCTCTTATAACCGGCAGCTGCCTTTGCTCCGAAGATAAAGGTTCTAGGAACCATATCCATACCCGGATTGGTCTTCAGCTCGTTATACAGATACATAACATGTAAAATGTTCAGAAGCTGTCTCTTGTACTCATGAAGACGCTTTACCTGCACATCAAAGATGGATCTAGGATCTACATCAATTCCGTTATGCTCCTTAATATAGTTTGCCAGACGGATCTTGTTCTGATACTTAATGTTCATGAACTCCTGCTGACACTTTGCATCCTCTACATAAACCTTCAGCTTACTGATCTGGCTCAGGTCTGTGATCCACTCATCACCGATCTTATTCGTTACCCAGTCTGCTAACAGCGGATTACCATGCAGAAGGAATCTTCTCTGTGTAATACCATTGGTCTTATTATTGAACTGCTCCGGACGCATCTCATAGAAGTCCTTCAGCTCTCTCTTCTCCAGAATCTCCGTATGCAGCTTTGCTACACCGTTTACAGAGAAGGAACCGGCGATTGCCAGATGTGCCATCTTAACCTGTCCGTCATACAGGATCGCCATATTCTTAACCTTTGACTGATCTCCCGGATACTTTGCTTCAATCTCAGCTACATAACGACGGTTGATCTCTTCGATAATCTGATAAACACGAGGAAGCAGTCTGGAGAACAGCTCGATTGGCCACTTCTCTAATGCTTCTGCCATGATCGTATGGTTAGTATATGCACAGGTATGGGTTGTAATCTCCCATGCCTCATCCCATTCCATGCCTTCCTCATCCATCAGGATACGCATCAGCTCGGCAACTGTAACGGTTGGATGTGTATCATTTAACTGGAATACCAGCTTCTTCGGAATATCATGAAGATCACTGTTATTCTCCTTGAACTTCTTAATAGCAGTCTGAATAGAAGCGGAAATGAAGAAGTACTGCTGCTTTAACCGAAGTTCCTTACCTGCATAGTGATTATCATTTGGATATAATACCTCAACAATGGTTCTGGCCAGATTCTGCTGCTCCACTGCCTGCTGATACTCACCCTTATCAAATGAATCCAGATTGAAGTCCTGAATCGCCTCTGCATCCCAGATTCTTAATGTATTTACTACGTTATTGCCATATCCGATAACCGGCAGATCATATGGTACCGCACGGATTGCCTGATAACCGTCCTGAATGAAGTAGTTCCGGCCGTTCCGGTTCTCCACACGTACATAACCACCGAACTTTACTTCACATGCATATTCTGCACGACGAACCTCAAATGGGTTACCGTCCCGTAACCAGTCATCCGGCTTCTCGATCTGATAGCCGTCTACGATTGCCTGCTTGAACATACCATAGCGGTAACGAATACCACAGCCATATGCAGGATATCCTAATGTTGCCAGAGAATCCAGGAAGCATGCTGCCAGACGTCCCAGACCGCCATTACCCAGTGCTGCATCCGGCTCCTGATCCTCGATTACATTCAGATCAAATCCCAGTTCAGCAAGAGCTTCTTTTATCTCATCATAGAAGGTCAGGTTGATCAGGTTGTTGCCCAATGCTCTACCCATCAGGAACTCCATAGACAGATAATATACAGTCTTTACATTCTCTTTCTCGTATTCCTTATGAGTTGCGATCCAACGATCAATGATGTCATCCTTTACTGCATATGCAACTGCCTGAAACACCTGCTGCTGTGTAGCCTCATCGATCGTTTTTCGATACAGAGTCTTCACATTATTGATGACCTCTTTCTTGAATCCTTCTTTGTCAAAGTCGATCTTTTTCTTCATTCCCCTTATTGCCTCCTTAGCATTCTCATCCTATCTTACAAAAACACATACATATTTTATCAGAAATGACTGCTTTCTACAATACCTAATCTTTTGTATCTTCCTCGTATGGTATTGTCGGTGGTCCTTCATAAATATACTCTTCTGTCTTGCTGATCTTCGACTTTCCGGCTGCCAGCTGTCTCACGCAGATCCGGTCACCCGCCTCGACTTCCACATTCTTTGCAATCAGGAAGTTTTCATTCCACATTTCTGTCTCTTTTTTATCACCATTTACATAGATGTAACTGGCATCGGTAAAGTTCTCACCGGATACATACAGGATGTCGCCGCTGGCCCTTACATCATGAATCGTAATCGGTTCCAGCCCCATCTCCATATTGGTTTCATCATATGGATTTACCTGCTCGTATATATAACGGTTCCCGTATAGCATGTCATACTCCAGAAGTTCCAGACCCTTTTCATAGTCCGGGGAATCACTATATTTCTGATGATAACGAGTCAGTATACCTGTATTATAACCAAGACGTTCCATAATATATGCAGTTGTCTGGAACGAATAAAGATCCCGATCCTGCTTTTCCAGTCCGATATTATCCCACATCACATACGGTGTCTGGAAGGTATTCTGTCCCTCCAGCTCATCATCCGTAATATCCAGCGTTGGCAGATGATCACCGAAGAAAAATACCACACACGGCTCATCCTGCTGTTCCAGTGCCGCGATCAGTTCACCTACGAATTCATCGGTATCATGGATCGCATTTGCATAATAGGTAAACTTATTTGCACGAATCTCATCCGGTTCTCCCGTCATCGTAATCTGCGGAGTCCCGTCCACACCTTCTGCCGGATATGCACCATGAGAAGCCACCGTTATCGTATATATAAAATCAGAAGTTGGTGTTGTCTCCATTGCTTTTAAGATCTCTCCGGTCAAAACCGAATCATCCGGCCAGTCTAACTGATTGTATTCCAGATCATTCATGTATTCCACCGAATCAAAACGATCAAAGCCCAGCTTCTTAAATACCCGGTTCCGGCTGTAAAAGTTCGCACGGTTATTATGGATCGCCGTACTGACGTAGTTCAACTCATCGAGATCATAACAGATCGACTCGCAGGTTTCTCTCTTTAGCGCCGTCTTATACGGATACTCACAGAATCCGAAGTAGTCCAGACTCATGCCGGATATCGTCTCAAACTCTGTATTTGCCGTACCGGCTCCGATCGAAGGAACTGTCACATAGCCGCTCGAATAGTTCTGCGAAAGCTCTGTCAGATTCGGGATCGGATTCTCCGAAAATGTATAATTTTTCATATTATTTATATTATATACCGACTCCAGCTGTACGATAATAATGTTCGGCTTTGTCGTAATATGACTGATGTTTCGTCTTCCGACACCTTCCCGGATCGTATTCATCGCTTCCTCCGAATACCCCTTTGGCTTCTGGATTCCCACATCAAACACACTGCTGACAAAGCAGTAATTGTATCCACAGGCATCGTATACAAAGGATATATTACCCAGATCTGTAGGGATCTTCTTCATATCCTTCCCCAGTACATTGAATCCATATGCACTACCGAACGCTGCCAGCATCAGCAGCAGATACGGCCACCGCCGGAACTTTCCTTCCAGCTTCGGTGCCCGGAACCACAGCACGACCGCACCCACGATAATCAGTAAAACCGCTGCAACGATCAGTGCAATCTCCACATTATTCATATACTGATGCAGAATCGATGCCACCGACTTAAACAGCTTGATATCTACCGCGGAGAACGGCGTCACCCGATAGCTCAGTACTACATAATTGCTGATTCCTAAAATCAACCATACCAGACCGATCAGCAAAACTCCTGTCATCCGCTTCCGGAACAAAAGCGGTATCGTCAGCGTTGCAAATACCATCAGCACATTCAACGCAAACATACCCGGATGAAGTCCTATGAACCGAAAGGTATCTCCTATGGAGCGCCGGCTGAGCATTTCATTTATAAAATCTATCAAAACTGCCATTCCGGCGATAATCGGAACCGGGTGCACATTGATCTGCCCCAGCCCTTTTGCCATAACGCTCCATATCTTCTTGATAACTGTATCCTTCTTCTCGTTCTTCTTTTTTTCCGTACTCATAACTATACTCCTCTATTACAGTGCACTTACCTGAGCAACTCCCATCGTTACCTTCTCACCGTTTAGATTCCATTCTTTTGTAAAGCCACTCATGCTACCCAGTTCGATTGCTTCTGCCAGCGTATCTGCCTTGATGCTGTCCGCATTTCTGGTAATGATATCTGCGATCTTCTCATTATTTGCCACATAAACCACGATCTTATCCGTTACCCGGAAATCAGCTTCCTTACGCATGGTCTGGATCTTTGATACGATCTCTCGTACAAAGCCCTCTTCAATCAGTTCCGGTGTCAGATTTGTATCCAGAACAACCGTTACATAGTTATCCTGCTGGGTAACATGACCCTCGGTCTGTGCGATATCGATCAACAGATCTTCCTCTGCCAGGGATACCGTTACACCGTCTACCTCGAAGCTGATTGCACCTTTGCCCTTTAACTCGGCCATCGCTGCATTTCCGTCTACCTCTGACAGATACTTCTTAATGCCGCCAAGCTGCTTACCATACTTCGGTCCAACTGTCCGAAGCTGTGGCTTGAAGCTATAAGATGTAAATGCAGATAGATCATCCTTGAACTCTGCCTGCTTTACATTCAGCTCATCTTCTATAATCTCAACATAGAACTCTGACAATGCCTTTGCTGCCTTGATATACATCTTTCCGATCGGCTGACGATTCTTGATATTTGCAAGGTTTCTAGCTGCACGTCCCAGTACAACCACATGCAGAACCTCATCCATCGCTGTCTCCAGCTCTGTATCGATATATGCTTCATTTGCTACCGGGAAGTCACACAGATGAATACTCTCCGGTGCACTCTGATCCAGTCCGCGTACCAGATTCTGATAGATGTCCTCGGTAATGAACGGAATCATCGGAGCAGACAGCTTGCAGATCGTCACCAGTGCCGTATACAATGTCATATACGCATTGATCTTATCCTGCTCCATGCCCTTTGCCCAGAAACGGTCACGGCAACGTCTTACATACCAGTTACTCATATCATCCACAAACTCAGCCAATGCACGCGTCGTCTCAGGAATCTTATATGCACCCAGTGCCGCATCCACTTCCTGAATCACCGTATTCAGCTTTGACAACAGCCATTTATCCATAACCGGCAGCTTCTCATAGTCTAACTGATACTTCGTCGGATCAAACTGATCGATCTCTGCATACAGCACATAGAAGGCATAGGTATTCCACAATGTACCCATGAACTTTCTCTGGCCTTCCACTACTGCATCCTCATGGAAGCGGTTCGGCAGCCACGGTGCAGAATTACTATAGAAATACCAGCGGATCGCATCTGCACCGTACTTATTCAGAGCTTCCATCGGATCAACCGCATTTCCCTTAGACTTACTCATCTTCTGACCGTCTTTATCCTGTACATGTCCCAGAACAATGACATTTTTATATGGTGCCTGATTGAACAGCAGGGTTGAAATCGCCATCAGAGAATAGAACCAGCCACGGGTCTGATCCACTGCCTCACTGATAAAGTCAGCCGGGAAGTTCTCCTTGAAGATATCCTCGTTTTCAAACGGATAGTGCCACTGAGCAAATGGCATAGATCCGGAATCAAACCAGCAGTCGATAACCTCCGGTACACGATGCATCTCGCCACCACATTTTTCACACTTGAAGGTCACTGCATCGATGAATGGGCGGTGCAGTTCAATATCATCCGGGCAGTTATCAGACAATGTCTTCAGTTCTTCAATCGAACCGATCGCATGGCGGTGTCCGCACTCACACTCCCAGATATTCAGTGGAGTTCCCCAGTAACGGTTCCGGCTTACACCCCAGTCCTGAACATTTGCCAGCCAGTCACCAAACCGTCCCTTACCGATACTCTCCGGAATCCAGTTTACGGTATTATTATTCTTGATCAGATCTTCTCTGACCTCTGTCATCTTAATGAACCAGGACTCTCTTGCGTAGTAGATCAGCGGAGTATCACATCTCCAGCAGAATGGGTAATCATGCTCAAACTTCGGAGCATCAAAGAGCAGTCCCTGCTTCTCCAGATCGGTTAATACCAATGGATCTGCTTTCTTTACAAAAATACCGGCGTATGGAGTATTCTCTGTCATATTACCCTTGCCGTCTACGAGCTGTACGAACGGAAGATCATACTTTCTTCCTACCTTCGCATCATCCTCACCAAATGCAGGTGCGATATGAACGATACCGGTACCATCACTCATCGTGACATAGGTATCACAGGTCACATAGTGTCCCTTCTTACCCTGCTTTGCAGCCAGATCTGCTGCCACCCGGAACAATGGCTCATACTCCTTATACTCCAGTGCAGTACCCTTGAAGGTATCCAGAATCTCGTATGCCGGTGTATCCTCTGTCGCCAGTTTGCCCAAAACGGTATCCAGCAGTGCCTCTGCCATGTAATAGGTATAACCATCGGCTGCCTTTACCTTGCAGTAGTTCTCATCCGGGTTCACACACAGTGCCACGTTACTCGGCAGTGTCCATGGGGTGGTTGTCCATGCCAGAAAATACGCATCCTCGCCAACTACCTTAAACCGAACGACCGCAGACCGTTCCTTTACGGCCTTGTAGCCCTGTGCTACCTCATGAGAGGACAACGGGGTACCGCAACGTGGGCAGTAAGGTACGATCTTAAAGCCCTTATACAGCAGTCCCTTTTCCCAAATCTTCTTTAATGCCCACCATTCAGACTCGATAAAGTCATTATGATAGGTAACGTATGGATTATCCATATCTGCCCAGAAGCCTACCTTGCCGGAGAATTCCTCCCACATGCCCTTATACTTCCAGACACTTTCCTTACATTTCTCAATAAATGGTTCCAGACCATATTCCTCGATCTGTTCCTTACCATCCAGCCCTAACAGCTTCTCTACCTCCAGCTCTACCGGAAGTCCATGGGTATCCCATCCGGCCTTACGGATGATCTTATGCCCCTTCATGGTCTGATATCGAGGAATCATATCCTTGATGACACGCGTCAGTACATGACCGATATGCGGTTTACCGTTAGCTGTCGGAGGTCCGTCATAGAAGGTATAGACCGGACAGCCTTCCCGTTCCTCTACACTCTTCTCAAAGATCTGATTGTCTTTCCAAAACTGTTCAACCTTTGCTTCCCGTTCTACGAAGTTCAGGTTTGGCGATACTTTTTCGTACATGCGCTACTCTTCCTTTCTTACTCTTACTACTACGCTTCTACTTCTTCGTCTGCTCTATCATCCTGTCAGTAATACCAGAAGGAACCTTCGCCTATTAGGACGAAGGTTCCTTCTTATTCGTTATACCACCTAATCGCTTCCGGGCTCTGCACAGTCTTAAACGATACCGGCATCCACCCATCTTTCCCTTAACGCTGGAACTACGTCAGAGCCTACTGTCTGTCTTCGGTCTGCAGCTCCGGAGTGATCTTCACCGCTCTCATACTGGTATCGGGCTTCCACCATACCCGACTCTCTGATCCGTTCTTCGAGTGCTACTGTCTCCTTCTATGCCTTTCATGGTCTTTATTCATTTAACCAAATCAGTTACACATTACAATAAGGATATTTATTTGTCAAGGGGATTATTCGCGATCTATCACAATTGTTGCTATAGGCTAAGGTTCCCGCCATTTTAAGCCGCTTTTTTCCGCCAGACGATCCTGCCATTCATATTCTCTTTGTCCTACAAATGGCCGCTTTAGCAAAATCTCGTTAACGATCTTTTCATTATCTGTTCCATTTCCCATCAAAAAATCGGTAAGATTCTCATACCTTGTTGTAGAAAACGCACCTTTGATCCTCCACCAGGTTATCGGACTCGGACGCTCTGAAGATTCTTCTGTTTCTACTACCAATTCCTCTATATCCCTCATCGGAATCCGATACTTCCAGGTTTCTCCTCGCCACAAGCCTTCGTTATTCATATTTGAACATATATGTCTCCATGGAACAACCGACGCCATAGCATCCGTTGTCAACTGCATACTTCGCGGTCCGCAAATAATACTCAATTCATCGCCGGACAAATCCAGTTTCATTCTTCCTTCAGCCCTCAATGCAATTCTGTTTTCTCTCTGTTTTACAAATGTTCCCCACGTTTGCTCCATCGGTGTCTGCCACAATCGGGCCAGTTCATCGATCTGTATGCAATCTATCTGGCTCAGAACATAAGCATCTTCCAATATTAGTTCTCCATTACCACTATATACATTTGTTCTATGACTTCCGGAAATTGGTATACCATATTTCTTTGCAGACATTTCGGGTTTGCCCTTTTCGTTGCTTTTCTGTAGTACTTTTCCACTAACCGCCTGTAATGCCTTTCCTATTTCTTCATATCCAACCACGCTGGCAGGAATGTATCGATATGCATCAGCCCCGCTTAGCATCTTTTCATATTTGAGATTATTTACCGTACCATAGATTGCAATTCCTCCGCCGTTCATGTCAACCAATCGCTCTATATCTCTATAAAAGATATATTCGGACTCACCCGTCAGACGTCCCATATATTCAATTGGATTGATTGATAGCAGATCATCATTAAATTCATATATTCTGCTATCCGTCTGCATCAAACGGCAAATCTTTTTGCTTTCCTTCGTCCCATTTTCTTTAACACTATAATACCAATACACCGTAACCCCCCTTTACTCGTCCATCGCCTGCACCAGTCGTTCATGCAGTTCCGGATACATCCGCTTTAATGAGATCGGCTTCCCATTCCGATCGGTAAAGCAGTGTTTACTCTTCCCTGTTGTCCGCAGTTCTCCGGTCTTTTTGTCCCGTACCTCGTATGTAACATAGAACTTCACTCCGGTATAGTCGGTAAAACGTGTATATACCTGCACTACATCCTCAAAGTGAACCATCGACTTATAGGTACAGGTCACCTCCATGACCGGACTGATGATTCCCATCTCCTCACACTTCCTGTAGTCGATTCCGATCTCCTTTAGAAACTGAATTCTCGCCGACTCAAACCACCGCAGATAGTTGGAATGATGGATGATTCCCATCTGATCCGTCTCATAATACTGTGCTTCATGTTCGTATATCGTCATTGTTCTTTCTCCTACCAGCCGATGATATTTCCGGTTCCCATCAGGGCATTTACCACTTTATGTACAAAAGCAGAATCCGGGTTAATATAGGTTCCGTACATTACAAAGGTTCCCGGAACCGCCAGAACGCAGCTAATGATCCCCACCACGATCGCGATCTTGGCCAGTACCGGACGGGTGCCATCCTCCCGCTTTGCCTTCACTGCCAGTACGAGCCCCAGTACTGCCGGGATCACACCAAAGCTCAGCAAAGACGCTGGCAGTGCTACCACCGCTGCCAGACATGCCACAAACGCCTGCCGGTCTACCCGCTTTGCCTGTTGGAATCCGCCACCTATCGCCAGACGGCGGTTACTTTTATTCATATTCTTATTTTTCATGTATCTTCTCCTGTTGTATCCTCTTGATTTGTGCCAAAGGGTATTTTGCCCCTGCTATCTGCTATCATTATATTCCTTTTGCAAATATCTTCTCGGCAGCTCCTCTTAGCTGTGTCAGATCCTCAATAACCGGCACCGGTGCATCTACCTGACCGAACCCATAGCCTGCCAGTATAAATGGAATCCCAGCCTTACATGCCGAATCATAATCTCCCTGAATATCGCCCAGATATACTGCTTGATCCAGATGATTCCGGTCACACACCAGACGGATATTGTCGCCCTTTTGCAACCCGGTATTCCCAAAGCTCTCAAAGTCCCGAAAATACGAATCCAGCTTATGATATTCCAGAAACGCCTCGATATATCCTACCTGGCAGTTACTTACTACAGCCAGAAAATAGTCCTTTGACAGATCCGCAAGTACCTCCTCCAGATGTGGAAACAATACACCGCCATGCTGTCTTATATAATCATTCTCATAAGTCTCACAGGCCCTCATGATCTCCTGTACCCGTTCCTCCGGCAACCCTTGTCCCCGGAAGCACCGTCTGCCGATCTCATCCATTGGAAGTCCCATGAAGCCCTGCATGTCTTCAATCGTGATCTGCCGGTCTGTATCCGGCTGCTTTTGCAGCACTTCATTCCATGATTCTACCACCTGACGGCTGGAGTCCCAGAGCGTGCCATCCAGATCAAATAATATTCCCTGTTTCATCGCTTCGATTCCCTTCTATATCTGTTTACCTGATAGTGATAGTATATCCTACTCTCGTCTAAAAATAAATAAAAATAAGATGAAATAAAAATACTCCCATTTCGGAATTGTGTACCTATGGGAAATGAACTTATGAATATACATTGCAAACAGCAGACATCTATTTTATAATCAAATATAAAAATCGGAATTTGAGGTGGTAAAAACGGAAACAAAAATGGCGTATGGTAACCCAAAATTAAACAGAGATGTTATTAAATATATAGCCATGTTGACTATGCTGCTGAATCATATTTCACAAGTCTTTATGAAATCAGGATATTTTCTGTCGGAGCTATTTCTGGACATAGGGTACTTTACAGCAATTACAATGTGTTACTTTCTTGTAGAGGGCTTTCAATATACTCATTCAAAAAAGAATTATGCTATTAGACTGCTAATATTTGCCTTGATTTCTGAAATCCCATATTGTATGGCGTTTACAACAAACGGAGTGTTAGAATTTCAAGGTTTGAATATGTTATTTACATTGCTGATATGTTTTATGATTCTGATTGTGAATGATAAAGTATCAAATAAATTTTTAAAAGATATATGTATCTTGGGATTGATAATACTTTCCTTATTCTGCGACTGGGCATTATTGGCACCAATATTTACACTGTTGTTTATATGGAGTAGCGGATTAAGAAATAAGATAAAATATACATTCATTATTTCAATGTTGTTATTTGGACTTTTTAATTTTGCAGGTGGTATTGGAAGATTTTCGCTTGGTACAAATATTGCTTATGCATTAGGAAGTATGTCAGGAATTGCTCTTGCAGGAATTGTAATTTTATATTTCTATAATGGCAAGCGAATGAAAAAGGGGAAAGTATTCTCCAAGTGGTTTTTCTATTTATTTTATCCTGTGCATCTTCTAATATTAGGTTTGATTAGAATTTATTGTTTATAAATTAACTTCCAAATTGACGGAGTAATGGATATGAAAATCAGAGAAGTGAATGAGAATAAAAAGCAATTTATAGCATTATTGTTATTAGCTGATGAGCAGGAAAATATGATTGATTGCTATCTTGAAAAAGGTACTATGTATGTACTTGAAGATGGCGATGTAAAAGCTGAATGTGTTGTCACCGATGAAGGTAACGAAATACTTGAAATTAAAAATATTGCAGTCGATCCGGAAAATCAGGGAAAGGGATATGGGAAAGCTTTGATTGACTTCCTTGCAAGTAAATATGCAGATAAATATTCTGCTTTGCAGGTTGGAACAGGTGACAGCCCGTTGACCGTACCGTTTTATGAAAAATGCGGATTTGTCCGTTCGCACAATATTCCGAATTTCTTTACGGACAATTATGACCACCCAATTTATGAGAGTGGTGTACAGTTAATAGATATGGTATATTTGCAAAGATGTTTATAACTTCTGGTTGAATAACCGTTAGGTAAGTTCAGATTCAATAAACCTATGTGTAAATTTTTGGTGGTTACTAATTTTGATTGCATTAACTATTGTAACGATATCAATTGTGAATAAAATTCTAGGGCTGCCTCACCTCCTAAGAGTGGTAGCCTTTCTAAAATTCAAATCTAATATATTACAAGACAACTTAAAGCAAAAATGAATAAAACATGTAGAAACGAATAAATGTACATGTTAGTTTAATCTAATAGGCAGTAGGAACACTTTTCCGAAAAGGGAGTAAAAATAGGAACAACAAAAGCGGAGCCATTAGACTCCGCTTCTTGTTGTTCTCTGAAAGGATTAGACTGTCATTACTTAATGATAGTTAAACCACCAATCAATGGTAATGGCTCGTCATCTTCCTGAATAGCCTTAATCAGTCCCCAGATTGCAAAGATAGATGCTGCTACCTGAGTAATACCGATCGGGATAATTGCTGCAATGTTGCAGATCAAAGCCTGATTCAAATGTTGCTTCAGTCCTGGATCGTTATCCTTATCTGCTGAAAAGAATACTACTAACCAGCCTATCCATGTAATATAACTAAGAATTCTAGCTGTCTTGCCGTTCATGTTATCTCTCCTCTCCTCTTAACTTTTAATAAAATATATACAAGTTCATTTTACTTATAAAGCACCGTTCTGTCAATACTGTTACTCATATTTTCTTCTTTTTGTGCTCTCTTTCCATTCTTTCTTTTTTTTCCTCGTTATTATTGTATTTTCCATCTGTTTTCTGTATAATAAGTAAGTTGTGATAATACATTGAGGAGGATAATCCAATGACAAATATAACCGGAGCCGAAACCCCCATAGAAAAATATGCCGGCATTCTGGCTCATCCGACTTCTTTCCCCGGTCCATACGGCATCGGTGATCTGGGAGAAGGTGCTTATAGATTTATCGACTTTCTGGAGCAATCCGGTCTGAACCTGTGGCAGGTGCTTCCACTCGGTCACACCGGCTTCGGGGATTCCCCATATCAGCCATTTTCGTCCTTTGCCGGACAGCCCCTGATCATCAGCCTTGACTTCCTGAAGCAGGTTCACCTGCTGTATGACAGTGATTTTTCCGATATGCCAGACTGGGATCCGGTACAGATTAATTATGGCGCTCTGATCGAATTCAAGACACGTCTGTTACATATCGCATACGAACGTTTTCTGGACAAGGAAGTTCCGGATGACTTTACCGGCAATGCAGAGCTTATGGAACGCTATGATACCTTCTGTGCGAATACCTTCTGGCTGAATGACTATGCCCTGTTTATGGCCGGAAAGGACTACCATCAGGGAGCACCATGGTATCTGTGGAAGGACTCTCTGAAGAAGCCGACCGAGAAGCAGCGTGCTGCTTGGGAAAAGAAGCTGGAAAAGGAAATGGGCTACTATAAGTTCATTCAGTTCCTGTTCTATCATGACTGGTCAGCTGTAAAAGAATACGCAAATGAAAAGGGAATCAAGATCGTAGGAGATATTCCGATCTTCGTTGCCTGGGACAGTGTCGATGTATGGAGAAACCCGGAATTGTTCAAACTGGACTCTAAGGGCTACCCAACCGTTGTCGCCGGTGTACCGCCGGACTACTTCAGTGCCACCGGTCAGTTATGGGGAAATCCTCTGTACAACTGGAAGAATCATACAAAGACCGGTTATCAGTGGTGGATTGACCGGATCCGCTATCAGTTGACTCTGACAGACTTCCTGCGCATCGACCACTTCCGTGGCTTCGATAAATACTGGGCCGTTCCTTACGGAGATGATACTGCAGTAAACGGCAAATGGGAAGAGGCTCCGGGCGTTAACTTCTTTACAACATTGGAGGCGACTCTGGGCTACAATCTGCCAATTATAGCAGAGGATCTGGGTGAGATCGATCATTCCGTTATTGAGCTTCGGGATAAGTTCAGTCTCCCGGGCATGAAGATTCTTCAGTTTGCATTTGAGAATCCGGAAGAAAATCATTTTCTCCCACATAACTTTACAAGAAACTGTGTCTGCTATACCGGTACCCATGACAATGACACCACTCTGGGCTGGTATAAAAAGGCTTATGAAGCTTCCAAGGATAAGCTTCGCCGTTACTTCAGTACCGATGCCAGTGATATCTGCTGGGTTATGATCCGTGCCTGCTTCTCATCAGTTGCAAATATGGCAATCGTTCCGATGCAGGATGTGCTGTGTCTGGATTCCTGGGCAAGACTGAATACACCGGGCAAAGCAGACGGCAACTGGAGCTGGCGGTTTACAGAAGCGGATTTAAATGATAAATTAGCAGAAAGACTGTATGAAACTGCCAAGCTGTACGGCAGGTAGGAGGTTTACATGAAAACAAATATCCGGACGATCCTGTGTCTACTGTTTGTAGCCTTGTTTCTGATCCTGTCTATGCCTCTGCATCTGGTGCTGTGGCTGATCGGACGCAAGAAACCAATGACAAAATATCGCGTATCGTATAAGGTTATACGCTGGGCATTCCGTGTTGTATTCGGCATCTGCGGTATCCGGGTACACAGCTTCGGAAGCGAACGGATCCCTCAGGATACCCCTGTGTTATTTGTCAGCAACCACAGAAGCAATCTGGATATCCTGTTGATTCAGACCACTGCCGGTGTTCCGGTAGGCTTTGTTGCAAAGAAGGAACTGGGAAAGATTCCACTTCTCGGATTCTGGATGAGCGATATCGGATGTGTCTTCCTTGACCGAATGAATATTAAGTCTGCTGTCAAAAGCATGACCGAGGGCGCTGCCCATATTGAAACCGGCTGCTCCATGGCGATCTGCCCGGAGGGTACCAGAGGACATGATGCAGACATGAAGCCATTTAAGGATGGCAGTATGAAGATTGCAACAAAGGCCAAGGTTCCGATCGTTCCGGTTGCAGTGATCGGAACAGACGACTGTCTGGAAAACAATGCAGGTCTAAAGGTAACGAAAGGGCATATGACGGTTGTTTACGGTGAACCGATCGATCTGAATGCTCTGGATCCTGAGGACAAGAAGCATCTGGGGGCCTATACTCAGAAATATGTAAAAGAACTGTATGATTCACACAAGGCTGAGCATGACGCTCTCTGCCAAAAACAGAATCAACACAAAACAGCAAATGAATGAAAATGAAATGGAGGGAAGCCCATGAATCCAGTAAATCCATGGATAATAGTAGGAATCGTCCTGGTTGTCTTAATCGGCGTAATGGTCGCATTATACATCTGGGGAAATAAAATGCAGAAGAAGCAGATGGCTCAAAAAGAAGAAATGGCCGCAGCAGCACAGCCGGTCACTATGCTGATCATAGATAAGAAATTCATGAAAATGAAGGATGCCAAGCTGCCAAAGGTTGTTCTGGATCAAACGCCAAAGCGTTATATGAATTCTAAGATACCGGTTGTTAAGGCTAAGATCGGTCCGCAGATCATGACCCTGATCGCAGATGACGGTATTTTTGATGAACTGCCAACAAAGGGCGAGGTAAAGGCCATGGTCAGTGGCATCTACATTATCAGCGTCAAGAATGTACGTGGTAAGATCGCTCCTAAGGATGAGAAAAAGAAGAAGAGCTTCGGCGCAAAGCTTCGCAAGAAACAGGGTGAATACCAGAAGCTGATGGCAGAAGAAGAAAAGGCTAAGGCAACCGAGAAGGAAGCTAAGGCTCGTGCAAAGGCGCAGAAGGAAGCCGCAAAAAAGATTACAAAATAAACCATATACCATCCGGTATACAGCCACAATGGGCGACACCCTTTATTCCAAAGGTATGTCGCCCATTGTTATATTCATTTCTGTTCTCAATACAATGGATTCTGAAATACATACATCTTCTCATCTGTATCCTCCAGATAATGCGGAAGCCGTATCATACGCTTCTGCTTCCAACACATTTCCCGTATAATCTTCAGATACTCATCCGAGATATAATATAAAATCAGCGTTACAACTCTGGCATGCGACTCAATGGATGCCACAATATTCTCCAGTATCGTAGAAAAATGCTCCGGTGAACAGGGATTGAAGAAGTAAAAGATATTATCCTCCTTATGAATCTTATAATCCTGTGCCTTCATGTGATACAGATGAATCATCTCCTCCCGCTCCCGAAATCGCACGGAATAGTACGCCTTATTATCCTGCAACTGCTGATAGAGCTGTGCATCCATCTCGATTCCCTTAGTTTTACATTGGAAGTAATTATTAAAGAAAAACAAGATCCGTCCCTTCCCACAGCCAAAGTCTACCACACAGTCGGTTGGTTTAATCCGTAGCTGTTCACAGGTTACACTCAGGGCATCGTACGGTGTTACCTCATAACGGTTATACTCCTCCGGTACACCTTCCTCTTCCCACTCTTCCTCTCTGGTATCCACCCCCAGAAAGGCATCATACATCTTCTCATAATCGTACTCCAGCATAACGTTCCCCCTTTCGAACCGTTACTGAGGTGCCACCCGAAGAAGTATCTCATTTTCCGAAGAATAACGATAGTTAATCTCCAGTGTATATCGGATATGTACTTCGATGTAGGTCTCCTCCTCCACCAGTGTATACTCGGTTGTCGTCACACCTACAGTCATAGGACCGGCCGGTGTATTATAATAAGTAACTGTATCCTGATCCGGTCGGAACAGCATCTGGCTGTTTACCGCACCCTTCTTGTTCATCTCAAAGAAGTCCGCATCAAACTTCAGGGTATTCTTAACTACCTGATTCTCTTCCGGGATCTCTTCATACAGAATATAATGATGTCCGTTTCTCTTATAATAGTTCGCAACTGTCACCAGCTCGATACTGTCTGACTCTCCTTCGGCAGTCTGACTGCCTACGATCGACAATAATACCTGCTTTGTCATGCTATCACCTGTCTCATCTATCCTAATAGCTCTCGATATCTACAACCTTTGCCCGTTCCACATCACAAGGGAGTACACGATCTGCAAATGTACTGAACTTATCCACGCCATCACTGACATAGTATTCATATCTGGCCAGTTCCCCGGACTGGTTTAACAGTTTCTGTTCTGCGAGCATCACCTTCAGACTCTTCGCTGTTTCGTAAGCAGGATTCACCAGCGTTACCTCCGGTCCCATATACCGTCCGATCGCATTCCGAATCAATGGATAGTGGGTACACCCTAATATCAGTGAATCGATTCCATACTCCTTCAGTTCATGCAGATACCGCTCGATCACATCATCTGTGATCCGGTCCTCTAAGAGTCCCTCTTCAACCAACGGAACAAACAATGGACATGCTCTGGATACCACCGTCAGCTCCGGATTGATTTTTCTTAAATACTTTGAGTATATTCCGCTCTTGATTGTACTCTCCGTACCAATAATTCCGATACTGTTCGTTTTTGTACTCTCTGCTGCCATCTTCGCCCCCGGCTCTACCACACCCATGATCGGAATGTCAATCTCCTCCTTCAGTTCATCCAGTGCCAATGCACTGGCAGTATTACAGGCAACTACAATCGCCTTTACCTGATGCTCCATCAGGAATCGCACAATCTGTCTGGAATACTTTAAAACCGTCTTTTTCGACTTTGAACCGTATGGCACTCTGGCTGTATCTCCAAAATATATCATATTTTCTTCCGGTAGCTGACGCATAATCTCCTTTACAACCGTCAGCCCGCCAACACCGGAATCAAAGACTCCGATCGATGCCTGTGTATCCATCTCTTCTACCTTCTTCTCTCATAAGCCAGTTCGATTTGCTTTGCTACCAGTGTATGTATATCCACTCCCTGTGCCTTCCAAAGCATCGGATACATACTGATGCCGGTAAAGCCCGGAAGGGTATTGATCTCATTAAATACGACACTGTCCGTATCCTTCTCCAGAAAGAAATCTACGCGCGACAGGCCATAGCCGTCCAGTGCCTTAAAGATCTTCACGGCTGCTTCCCGGATCTCATCGCGTTTTCCTGCCGGAAGTTCCGGATCGATCACAGTCTTTGATTCTGCATCGTTATACTTTGCATCATAGTCATAAAACTCAGCCGCTGCCAGAATCTCTCCGACTCCGGATGCCTGCACATCGGCACCACCCAGAACCGCGCATTCCAATTCCCGTCCAATGATCGTTTCTTCTACCAGAATCTTTGCATCATGCTTTGCTGCTTCCAGAAATGCGGCCTTCAGCTCCTCGCGGTTATGTGCCTTCGAAATACCCTTTGAAGAGCCCGCATTCGACGGCTTTACAAATACCGGGTATTCCAGTTTCTCTTCTACCTTCCGTACAGCCGCTTCCATATCCGCCAGCTCTGCCTTCCGTACCGGCACATACTTTGCCTGACGGATGCCCAGTGTATCTACCACGATCTTCGCATATAGCTTATCCATGCCCAAAGCAGAGGCGATCACACCACAGCCTACATATGGAATGTGCGCCATCTCCAAAAGTCCCTGAACGGTTCCATCTTCTCCGTATAATCCGTGCAAGACCGGAAAAACAACATCGACCGGTATCGTCGTTGTTCGTTCCTTTGAAATACAGATAATCTCCTTTCTCGTAGCATCCGGCGAAATCACAGCTGTCTCCGGACTGTTCACCCAGTTTCCGTTCTGGATATCCTCTACTGCTGCCACATGAAGCCAATGACCTTCCTTTGTAATTCCAATCAATACCTTTTCATATTCTTCACTGCTGATCGCATTAATAATCGTAACTGCTGACACACAGGATACCTCATGCTCTGAGGACTGTCCTCCAAAAAGTACAGCTATCGTCTTTTTACCCATGGATATTATCCTTCTTTCATTTTCTATTTATTGTATTCAACAGTATACCACGAAGTGTCAAACACTGTAAAGCGATTCAGTCAGCCCCCCGGATCCAGTCCCAGATTCGGCTCCGATACTCGATCACCGATCCTTCCTGCGGCTTTACCAGAAGCTCCTGATACTCCTCGGGTGTTAACAGTATCTCCAGCTCCTCCTTTCCATCGGTCGGAACCACACCTCCTACCGTATCCACAAAGCAAAGCCCCGGATACATCACACACCACCAGTTTGCTCCATTCTTCTCTCCGATATCGACTCGAAGTGCTTCGTACTCTCCGGCCGGAAACATCAGGTCTCCATAGGTCTTAATCGGGAATTCCTCTGTTGTAAAATATGCGGTTGCCTCGTAGTCGCAGCCGGCTTCCTGTATGATCTGTTCACTGATCTTCTCGATATCGGTTAAATGTTCCTCCAAAATGTCATGCGCCTCTTCCCGGCTGCCCGCATCTGCAAGTAAAGGAGCCAGTTCCTTTAAAACCGCATCCCGCACCAGAAGCTTCAGAGCCTGATCTTCTTCGGAATCTGAGTTTGCCCGGATATGAAACCGGATCACTGCATCCTGTACATCCGCACATGGCATCACCGTTTCACCGGATAAAGCATCTGTGTAGAACATGTCTTCTCCCTCCAGCATGGCCTCCACCGACCGAAGCTGCTCCTGTGAATATCCCGCCAGATCCTCTGCCTTCTGTTTCATTTCCTGATAGTTGTGAAGCATGTGGATACTGATCCCACCTACAACCGGTGCCAACACCAGAGCCGATATTGCTGCTTTATATAGATTCATACTATAACCTCCATTCTTACTGGAGATTATTTCCAAATCCTGTTATTCTATTCCCTCCTTTAACCAGTCACCCAACAGTCGTCCTGTCTGATCGCCAATCTCCCGTTCCTCTTCATATACCGGTGTAGACAGAACTGCCTGTGTATCCTCCCGTATATCCGCCAACACTACCCGGGCATCCTGCGATCGATAAATGCTGCCTTCCAGATAGATTCCCTGCAAATGAGAATAGTCCAGCCGGCTGCCCGTCAATCGGCCAAAGTCCTGATTCAGAGTATCGATATCCACTGTGGTCTCCCCATATGCTTCCGCATTCTCCAGAAGCTTCTCCGCCTGTGCATCTACATACGACAGGATACAGGTATATCGATATCCCGTCTCCTCCGCCACGATATGCAGTTCCTCCACATAGGTTCGATCCTCAATCGTCGCCTGCATCCTGCATCCCGTCATTCCTACCGCCAGTACACCCAGCAGGAACAAAAGGCAGAACTCCTTTACCGGCGGCTTCTTCCACCGCTTTTGAAACCGATCCTCTCTCATTCCGCCTTTTGTACGATAAATCAACAGGATCAGAAGTGGCAGTCCGACGGAAAGCGGAACATCCACCCAACACGCATATTGCAGATACCACTGTGTCCACTGTTCTGCATCCGGTATACAGAAGTAGACAGCCATCACCAAAAGAAGCAGACAGAGCTGTCCGAGCCAGACATGCCGCCGAACGGTTATCGTACGAAGCAGAAGCTGCTGTGCCTGAAATAAATATGCACTCAGCGTTACGATTCCTCCTACCAGCCAGACCAGAATCAGAAGAATATCCAGTCGTTCCAGTCCGCCACCATGAACGGCGATCAGCTCCATCGCCTCCGTGACGCCAAGAAGACTCTTGCCACTCCATGCTGCTCCCAGTATCCCGGCAGTCACACTATATACCAGCAGCATCCACAGCCCGGCTGCCAGAATACTGCTTAAGACAGCCCGCCATACCTCTTTTCCGTTTTCCCGTCCGCTCATCATCCGAAAGAGAATCAGCTCTACAGGCAGATACAACGCCATGAGCCGGTAGTCCCCCTGCCAAAGACTAGGAATCGAAACCTCCGCTGTCGGCATCAGGCTTCCCAGATCCGCCTTCCACAGTCCAATCAAAAACAAACTCACCAGAGGGATCACAATCCACCAGAATAAAAGCTCTACAAACCCTGCTCTTCCCTCCGGATTCCGCATACCGGCATAGCCGCATAAAAGTAACAGTGGAAGCAAAACCATCAACCGACTGCCATCATATAGGGTTTCCTGAATCAGATATTCCAGATAGGACAGGATCCATGCTGACCGGATCACAAAACGCAGAATATACAGAATCCACACGAACCGCCACCAGAATCCATTCAGTACCCTTTCTGTCACTGCCTCATATCCGTCTCCGATCTGCCCGATTTTCATTATGATACTGCCATAAATCAGACCTCCGATGATACTCATAAGCACAACCAGCAGACCATTTTCATTTCCCGCCCAAAGCGTCACGAACAGGCAGCCGATCGAGCCGGTCTCTATTAACAGCATACGTCTGAACTGTCTGCATGATATTCCAGATCCTGTTTCCATCTACTTTCCCTCATTTCCCATTCTTTGTATCCCCCGCGCTCCTCATTCTTCTGCGATTTCCCTGCTGTGTAAATACCGGCCGCTTCTGCATCATATAGATCGGCATACGCAGGATGAAATCCCGGATTCCCTCTTGTTCCTTCCCCGGCACCGATACCGCCGGTGTCATATACGGCACGCCATAGCTGGTCAGCCCGGACAGATGAACCGCCAGTAATAAAAGACCCAATGTAAATCCATACAGTCCCCATATCGCACTGAGCAGGATCAGAAAGAACTTCAGCAGTCGATATGCCGATGCAAAGCTTTCATTCGGTATGGTAAAGGATGCCAGTGCCGTCAGTGCTACCACGATCACGACGATTGTACTGACCAGCCCTGCCTCGACTGCGGCCTGTCCTACGATCAGTCCTCCTACGATACCGATTGTATTTCCCATCGGTCCCGGCAGACGGATCCCTGCCTCCCGCAGCAGCTCAAATTCCAGTTCCATCAGCAGCACCTCGATTACGACCGGAAAGGTAATTCCGCTTCTGGCATATGCGATTGCCAGCAGCAGATCCGTCGGCAGCATCTCCAGATGATAGCTGGTGATTGCGATATAAAAGCCCGGCAACCCGATTGCCAGAAGAGATGCCACATACCGAAGGATTCTGGCAAAGGTCGCCACCGACCACTGATTATAATAGTCATCCGACGCCTGAAAGAAGGTATTGTAGGTAGCCGGAAGCAACAGCACCTCAGGCGAATTATCTACTACGATCGCTACCCTGCCCTCCAGAATCGAGGATGCCACCTTATCCGGCCGTTCCGTACTCTGAATCACCGGAAATGGCGAGTACCACTTCCGATGCATGAAATGCTCCAGCATGCCACTGTCATAGATGGCATCCGTGCGATACTGCTGTAGCTGTGCCCGCACCTTTTCCAGCAATCCGTCCGATACCAGGTCTTCCATATAAACGAGGGCATAATCCGTTCGTGACCGTTCTCCGAAGGTATCCTGTAGCACCTTGCATCTGGGATCCTTGATCCGTCGGCGGATCAGAGCCGTACCGGTTCGAAGGCTTTCATTGAAGCTGTCTCTGGGACCGCGCATCACCGCTTCGGTCTCCGACTCCTGAATACTTCTTACCGGCAGCTTCTTACTCGATATAACAATGGATGTTTCATAGCCCTGAACAAACAGTGCCGTATCCCCTCTCAGGATACTGTTTACAGTCTGATCAAAGGACGGCTGCTCGATCAGATCCACCATATCGATCTCACTATGAAACAGCGTCTGAAAGATATCCTCTCCGCCCTTCGGATGATACTGCAGCAACGGCTCTATCACATGTTCCTGTACCATATCTCCATCCGTCAGGCCATCGATGTAGACCATATAGACAGTGATTGCATGCTCCTCCCGATCCAAGCAGAACTCTTTCTTTACGATATCATCACAGTCTTTAAACAATGCCTCGATCACCTGTATGTTATCCTCGATATTCCGGCTTAACTGTGCCTTTATTTTATTATGGGAATCATATAGTTGTTCCATAGAAAAACCTCACACATTTTCCATAGTATGCGTGAGGTTCTCAGAATCTATTCTTTTGATTTATCGGTTTCTTCCTGTCGTTTATCGGTTTCTTCCTGTCGTGCCTTATGCACATTATTGATTACGATCGTTTCCTGATTATAGATATGCTTTCGCATGACCATGCTGGCTCGTTCTTTATCTCCCGACAATATGGCTTCTGTGATCTCATCATGCTCCTGTACCAGTACATCATGATAGTCAAAGTCCTTCACATATTCTACGCGGTAACGATATACCTGTTCCCGAAGATTATGTGTCATCATGCTTAATCGTTGATTCTGTGCCGCTTCGATGATCACATCATGGAACTTCACATCACCCTCTACGATCGCAGGCACCTGCTTCGTTGCAATCGCTTCTCGAAACACCTGACAGGCCGCCTGTATCTTTGCTTTTCCCTCTTCGGTGATTCTCTGACAGGCCAACTCAACCGCCAGTTCCTCTAAGGCACACCGCACTTCCAGTGCATCTCGCAGATCCTTCTCTGTAATACGTGCCACCTCGGCTCCGCGCCGCGGAATCATGACCACCAGACCTTCCAGCTCCAGCATCCGAATCGCCTCCCGAACCGGTGTCCGACTAACACCCAGTCGCTTCGCCAACGGGATCTCCATCAGTCGTTCCCCCGGCGGAATCGCACCTGTTATAATCGCCTGCCGCAGAGAGCGGAATACCACATCACGCAGCGGAAGATATTCATTTACATCCAGCTTTAGTTCCATGTTATCGGCCTCGTAATATAGATCTGCTTTGACAACTCTGCCTCTTCGATTGCACGTCCTGCTTCTGCTGCCTGCGCTTCCTCTGTAAAGATACCAAATACCGTAGGCCCGCTTCCGCTCATGAGCGCCTGCACGGCTCCGTGCTCCAGCATCTGATCCTTGATTGTCTCGATCACAGGGTATGCCGGAACCGTAACGGTTTCCAGTACATTTCCCATCCGTTCAGTGATCCCCGCCAGATCCTGCTGCTTAATCGAATCTACCATTCCATCAATATCCGGATGCTCCGACAGTTCTGCTGCCTTCAGATGTCCATAGACAAATGCTGTAGACACATCGATCGGCGGTTTTGCTATCAGGATCCGACAGTCCGGCATCGCCGGAAGCGGCGTCAGTTTCTCTCCGATGCCTTCCGACAGTGCCGTACCACCCATGATACAGTATGGGATATCGGCTCCCAGCTTCACACCTCTTTCACACAGTTCCTGCTCGGACAGCCCCAGTGCATATAACCGGTTCATGCCCTTCAGTGCCGCTGCCGCATCCGTACTTCCGCCAGCCATCCCGGCCGCTACCGGGATCCGCTTTGTCAGCACAGCCTCTACACCACCCGGCAGCTGATACTCCTCCTGCAAAAGCCGGATCGCACGGCAAACCAGATTCGTATCATCCAGCGGAACAGATGGAATCTCCCGATCATCCTGACTGCGCAGCCGGATTCCCGGCTGCTCGACCTTCCTCAACTCCAGCGTATCCGCCAGAGAAATATTCTGCATAATCATCTTTACCTCATGGTAGCCGTCCTCCCGCTTCCGCAGTACATCCAGTCCCAGATTAATCTTCGCATATGCCTGTAATGAAATCCTATCCATGACGATCGCCTTCCTACATATACTTCTTTAATACATCCGCCTTATCCGTCTTCTCCCATGGCAGATCCAGATCGGTTCTTCCGAAATGACCATAGGCTGCTGTCTGCTTATAGATCGGTCTGCGCAGATCCAACATCTTGATGATCCCGGCCGGACGCAGATCGAAGTTCTCACGAATAATCTCTACCAGCTTCTCATCGGAAACCTTGCCGGTACCAAAGGTATCAACCATAACCGATGTCGGGCTGGCTACACCGATCGCATACGATAACTGGATCTCACACTTCTCTGCCAGGCCTGCTGCCACGATATTCTTTGCCACATAACGAGCCGCATATGCAGCAGAACGGTCAACCTTTGTACAGTCCTTACCGGAGAATGCTCCACCACCATGTCTGCCATATCCGCCATAGGTATCTACGATGATCTTTCTACCGGTCAGACCGCTATCTCCGTGTGGTCCACCGATTACAAATCTGCCGGTTGGATTTACAAAGAACTTCGTTTCTGCATCTACCATATGCTGTGGCAGAACCTCATCGAATACATACTTCTTAATATCCTCATGAATCTGTTCCTGTGTCACCTTCTCGTCATGCTGGGTAGAAAGTACCACTGCATCCAGACGGAACGGCTTTCCGTTTTCATCATATTCCACGGTTACCTGTGTTTTTCCATCCGGTCTTAAATATGGTAATGTACCATTCTTACGCACCTCTGTCAGCTTGAGTGCCAGCTTATGTGCCAGCGAAATCGGATATGGCATCAGCTCTTCCGTCTCATTTACCGCATATCCAAACATCATACCCTGATCTCCGGCACCGATGGCCTCGATCTGCTCATCTGACATATCTGCCTCTCTGGCTTCCAGTGCCTTATTTACGCCCATTGCGATATCGCCGGACTGTTCATCCAGTGCTACGATGACACCGCAGGTATCAGCATCAAAGCCATACTTTGCACGATCATAACCGATCTCGCGGATCGTATCGCGCACTGTCTTCTGGATATCCACATATCCCTTTGTTGTGATCTCACCCATGACCAGAACCAGACCTGTGGTTACACTGGTTTCACAGGCTACCCGGCTCATAGGATCCTGCTTTAACAGCTCGTCTAAGATGGCATCGGAGATCTGATCACAGATCTTATCCGGATGTCCTTCGGTTACGGATTCTGATGTAAATAGTCGCTTTTCCATGTCTACCTCCATTTGCTTATCATTTTGTATACTTCACTTAATCTGCAATTATTATGACAAAAATAAAAGTCCGAATAATCGGACTTGAGTTCTTATCAAATCCTCTTATTGCTCGATTCATCTTCAAGATGTGTAAAACAGCCTGTCAAATACTGTTCTACAGACTCGCTCAGGTTGGCACCTTCCATACAGGGGTTGCCACGGCTTCACAGGCCCTTCTGCCTCCACCGTTCTGAATAAGAGAAGTATCTTTCTATTGTTACACGTTCACCTTACTACAATTCTTATAGTTCGTCAACTGTCGTTTTCCGATAATCTTGATAAATCCACTCATTTATGATACGATAAAAGACAATAAAGGGACTATAGAGGCTATGGCAGGAGGGGACTTATCTGTGATCAGTAAACGAATTGCACTTCCCAACTTAAAACCGGGTATGCAGGTGGCAGATGATGTCTATAATCAGGACTTTCAGCTTATCCTGCCAAAGGGTGTTGTCCTTACCGAACATTCGATTGACCGCCTGACCTATTACGCGATCCGACAGATTCCGATCTTTGTGGAAGAACCGACGGCACCGGAAGCAGCTCCTACACAGGCGTCTGCATCTCAGCCTTCTCAAACTCATGCGCAGCGGGTACGGGAAAGTGCCGCATTCTATCAGTACAGCAACGCTTTCTGCGAAGCAAAGGATCAGTTTCAATACACCTTAACCGACATCGCCGAACGGGATTCTCAGGTCGATGTTGATCAGCTATTCCAGACTACCACAGACATTCTACAGCATACCAGCAGCTCCTATCAGGTCTTTGATATGCTCCATAATATGCGCCATTTTGATGACTCTACCTATGCGCACTCCCTAAACGTATCCATCATCAGCAACATCATGGGAAAGTGGCTTCATCTGCCGGATGCTGAGATCAAGATCCTCACGGTTGCAGGTCTCATGCACGATATCGGAAAGCTTCTGGTTCCTCCTGAGCTGATCACCAAACCGGGAAAGTTGACGCCGGAGGAATATACCATCGTAAAACAGCATACCAGGCTGGGCTATGATCTTCTGTCGAAGCAGGATCTGGATCCCCGGATTGCACAGGTTGCTCTGTGTCATCATGAAAAATATGATGGCAGCGGATATCCGATCGGACTATCCGGGACTCGTATCCCTTCCTTTGCCAGAATCATCTGCATTGTGGACATCTACGAAGCTATGACCGCCGAACGCGTATATCGCAAGGGTATCTGTCCGTTTGAGGTCATCCGCCAGTTTGAGGCAGAGGGTTTCCGGAAGTATGATGTAGAATACATATTAACCTTCTTAAAGGGGATCGTTCAGACCTATCTGCATGAAACCGTTCTGCTCAATAACGGCGAACAGGGCGAGATCGTTATGATAAACGAACGCACCCTGTCTCGTCCGATGCTACATACACACACCGGTTTTATTGATTTGGCAAAAGAACCGGAGCTCCATATAATACAGATTCTATAGTATATCCTCCTAACCTCCGACCTTGATCGTCTTGATTGTAAGTTCCGCCCTCAGATATATTCAAAAATACCCTGTATCGCATCGGATACATTCATCATTTCAGGAATCGGTAACCGATCGATTTTCTTATACCCACGATATGCCAGATCCAGCAATGCCAGTTTTTCACACTGAATCAACCCCTTGACATTCACCGTAGACATCGGTATATGAAGTGGCCCTGCCGTCGCCTGATCCATGATAGGGCAGCCTATTATTTCACCACTGGTATTAAAAAAATCTTTGCTCACAACTAATACCGGATGCTTGATTTTCTCTATCTTTAAGATATCTCCCTGATGTACGATCTCCATCACCATACCTCTCTTCCAACCGGTTCACCCCAGTCATATTCACCATCGAGCCTTAGATCTCCGCCATACTCCGCAGCCCGCTCCTCCAGTGTTTTATGCCGAAATGGTTTTACTAAGGTAATCACACCATTTGATACGGTAACATCCAGTACTTCATTTAATGCAACTCCGGCACTTTTCAATATCTCCTTTGACAGCCGAACCCCCTGACTATTTCCCCATTCCTTCACTTGTGTCTGCATAGGTACCCTCCTTTTTGATTTTGTATATACATAGTATATACCATTCGTGGGGATTTATCAATTTTTAAATCGTATCCTCCTGACCTCCGACCTTGATTGTATAGGTTCCATCCTCTTTGATCTCCGGTGCGGAAATCACGATACTGTTGAATTCCTTTGGTACCGTCCAGGAAAGGATCTCCGAACCGTCTGCATCATAGATGGCAACCTTGGTATCTGCATCCTGCAGTTCTGACGTATGATATATCCGGCTATACTGTTCGGACGCACTGTCAAAACCTGCCTCCATTCCCTGATACCCGGCACCTTGATCTCCATCAGATGCTCTCCCGGCTGTAACAACGATGTTCCATAGTTTCCCGCCTGTAGTGCTACGGCATCCGTCCGCCACAGAATATCCCGGTCAAAGGTCACCCGCAGCCCGGTTGATACTCCCCGTTCACAAAGTGCGATCCGATGATACCCCAGATACATAACCGGCTTCAATGTCCGGTAATACTGCAGAACCCAGTTAATCTCTCTCAGGATCTGCGTCTCCTCTGCCACGCTTCGTCCTCCTCTCGATACCGCCGATTGCTCAGCTTTGATTATCCTGACTTTACATGATTTTTCCATTCATTCTGTGAACACAGTTTGAAAAAAGTATGAAAAAAACAGGCAGATGTATCTATTCCATACATCTGCCTGTTTCATACATGCTTCTATTCTAATCGGATCAGAAATTACTTTACCTGCTGGGAAAGCTTTGCGAGCAACGAATCCCGGTCTGCCTTTGACAACTGTGTGCCATCCATATATGCAACCAGATCATAACCACCCTTGCTATCCAAGGTAAATACAAGCTGGAGTTCTGCGTCATCATATACACCCGAATCGTCATTCTCTCCCAATGTCAGGCTGACGCCATCGCCATTTGCTGTAATGATCTTCTGATAAGCTCCGGTTGCGGATACATTTGTCTCATAGGTCCAGTACTCATGCGATACACCGGTACTTATGATATCCTCATAGGTAACGGAATCCTGTCCCAGTACGATCGTATTCTGAACAACCTCGATCTCTGCATAGGTTTCCTTGTCAAACATCTTCATCCACTGATACTGAATCACATTCTTTGGCCCCGCAGGCAACAGAAAGTATACGCCTACCAGCAATAATACTGCAACTACAATTCCTATAATTACCTTCTTCATACTTCATTCCTCCTAAAATAATTCTCGTTCCAACTCACTCAAAAATTCTTCGATACACTTCATCCGCTTGGTATATTCGATTCTTCCTGCCGTTGTCTTACACCTCCGTATTTTCGGTTGGTTGATCCGATAATAATTCTTGATCCGGTAATATGCCTTCTTATAACTGGCCGCATCTTCACCGGCAGTAGCCATGCAGTCCCATAATATACTCATGGCTCCGACCTCATCCAACAGGTCTGCATCCATAACGATCCGGCACTCCAGAGACAGATCTTCCTCTGTATCTTTATCATTATGACGCATAATGATATCTCCGATCCGTCCGATCTTCGCCTCGTCATACCCCTGTTCTACCAGATACTCTACTGCAATCTCTGCACTGACCTCTGCATGTGGGCGGTTTTCCTCCCACCCGATATCATGCATCAGAGCTGCCAGTGCAATGATCTCCAGATCACCGCCCTCTTTCGCCTGAAGCTTGATCGCCCAGCGGTATACTCGCATAATATGCTCAAACCGGCTGCGAAACGGATAGTTATCCGGTCTGCCGTTCTGTGCAGTCATTTCCTTTACATATTCTATAACCCTTGTGTAATCCATTGTTCTTACACCTCTTAAATACCTGTCTCTAACCTACATATTCTGACAAAATTATCCTATTATTTATGGTACCATTTTTCACATAAAAATGCTATCTTTTTTTCACTTATATATGTAAAAACAACCGGACCTTTACGATTATCCGGTTGCTATATAAATTCCTATATTATATTAAATCTGTGCAGACTGCGTTGTGAGGTTTCTCATAATCGTTACCCTGACAGTTAACTCAGCCCAGGCACCCTCGCGGCACATAGATCTTCCCTCTTAGTGCTGCTCCGTTCCCGACCTGACACGGTTCGTGGGCATCTATTGCGCAAGACCCAGACTTCAACGCCACTTATCAGGGGCAGCCTTATGAAAAAGCGACCCGAAGCAGTCCATGGCCCCTGCTATAGCGGATTGCAGGTACAGGGCACCGCTAACTCCCCGGTTGCACAGAAGCTTGATAACTCCGTTGGTTCTATTCTCTAATATCTCTCATATCAGACTGTTACAGTATAGCGAAAACTTTCCGGTCTGTCAATGGGCGGAATCCGACTGCACATCCGGTTGTTCTGCCGGTTGCTTCGCGGTCTGCTTTTTCCGTTCCCGTAAGTCCCGGAAGAAGTCCGACAGTAGTTTGGAGCATTCCTCCTCCCGCACTCCGCGGAGAACCTCCGCCTGATGATTAAACTCCTTCATTTGCAGCAGATTCAGAATAGATCCGCCGCATCCGGCTTTCGGATTCATACAGCCGATCACCACACGCGGAATCCGTGCCTGTATGATTGCCCCCGCACACATCTGGCAGGGCTCCAGTGTCACATACATCGTGCAATCCTCCAGCCGCCAGTCTCCCAGCACCTTCGATGCTTTTGCGATCGCATCCAGCTCCGCATGCGCCAGCGTTGTCTTCTTCTTATTCCGTTTATTATATCCGCGAGCTATGATCCTGCCCTCATATACGATGATACAGCCAATCGGTACGTCGTCACTCTTTTGTGCCTTCTTTGCCTGTGTGATCGCATAGCCCATATACCGCTCTTCTTCCGTCATTTGGTTGCGAACCTTTCTAATGTGATGTATTATTATCATAGTATATATGAAAAAAGGAACGATAGCAATGGAATTCAAATACGAGACCGATCGTCTGATCCTTCAGTGCCTGACTACGGAGGCTGCCCCTGAGGTCCTGAAGTTCTATCAGGATAATCGCATATACTTCGAGCCGTATGAGCTAACCCGCCCATCGAACTTCTACACGCTGGGGTTCCAGACCACGGTTTTGGACTGGGAATGGCGGGAAATGCAATCCCGGCACACCCTCCGCTACTTTCTGTTTCTGAAGCAACAGCCAAACCGGATCATCGGAACCGTAAACTTCTCTGATATCCGTCTGGGCTGCATGCAGAAAGCATCTCTGGGCTACAAACTGGACTATCGGTATCTCCACCGGGGATATGCTTATGAGGCTTGCTGTGCCTGTATGGATATTGCTTTCCGTGATTATGGACTGCATCGGATCGAAGCCAATATCCTTCCTTCCAATCAGGCATCCATCCGCCTGATTAAACGTCTGGACTTCATCTATGAGGGACTGGAGCATGGAGCCGCCGAGATCAATCACCGATGGGAGGATCTCTATCGTTTCGCCAGAATCAACCCTATGTCAGCTCCACGATCCAGTAACCGAAATTCCCGGTTTTAATATTTGTATGTTTTAATGGTACGAAGAGGTCAAACCCAAAGATCTTCGCTATATACTGTTCCTTATTATCATACACGCCGGGCACTCCCAGTACAGCCTTGATAACACCGTCCTGAAATCTCAGTTTTCCCAGCATCAAATACTTATAGTTATAATATCCATGTGTCAGAAAGCTGTTTACTCCCAGCCTCCAGTTATCCATATCCAACAGCCCGATATCCTTTGGTTCGATTCGGACACAGTCATAAATCTCATGATTCTCAAAGTCCGGCAGCTTTACCCTCTGCTCCATAAGTCGAAGCGTCGTATCCGAGATACAGACTCTGGTGTCTGCCTGTTGTTCTTCTGCATTTGCGGATACTTCTGCCTGTTGCGGCGCTGTGTCTGCCGGCTCATCTGTCTGCGGCTCCGGCTGCGACGGATTTTCCGCCTCCCGCACCTCCGGGTCAGATGGCATCTCTGCCGCATGCAGCTCCTGTTGCCGTTCCTGCTGCATCCGACTCCAGTCTGTAGAGGTCTGGAACTGTAGAATCCGAATCGGTTCATCTGTCCACTGACTGGCATATGCATGCGCCGGATCATAGATTGCTATAATACCATCATAATCACCGAGACGATGACTGGTATTCCATACATTCTCCGTATTCGTCTGTTTCCGCAGTTCTCCACAGCCATTATGTACAACGAGTTCATCCAGATAATACCCGATCGGCCTGCCTTCCTCTACCCGATACAGATATACCTTATAACGTCCGCCGTCGATTCCCTGATGATCCTGCAGATTCATCGTCAAACGGCAGGTGCCCTGTCTTTGTTCACATCGGATGTATCCTACATTTACTCCCTTTTGTCCGTCCACATATGCATATAGATATGAAATGAATCGCTTATACTCCAACTTGTCCCACTCCCCTTTTTGTTACAGTCTATGAGTGGGAGGATTCCTTCATGCCTGAAATCCATCGACAAAAAACGCATTTACACCTGACCGGACAGCTTATCACTCAGTTTTGCGAATTCCTCCAGTCCTAAGGTTTCTCCTCGTATGGTAGCACTCAGCCCCAGCTCCGTCAGTGCCTGTGCCACCTGCTCCTTTGTGTATGGAAGATCTGCTGCATTTCCGATTCCGTTTACCAGTGTCTTCCGACGCTGATTGAAGGATGCCCGAATCAACCGAAACATCAGCTTCTCGTCCCGCACCTTTACCGGCGGCTCCGCATAGCAGGTCAGCCGGATCACCGCAGATGCTACATTTGGTCGTGGTATGAAGCAGTTTGGCGGTACATTTGCTACAATATACGGCTCTGCATAGTACTGTACCGCTAATGACAGTGCCCCATAGTCCTTCGTGCCGGGTCCGACCTGCATACGATCTGCCACTTCCTTCTGAACCATGACCGTAATATTATCAATCGGAACATGCTGCTCAAAAAGCCCCATGATGATCGGTGTCGTTATATAATACGGAAGGTTTGCCACCACCTTTACCGGCCGTCCCTGATTCTGTTCCTGTACCAGCCGGTTTACATCGATCTTTAAAATATCCCCCTGAATCACCGTAACATTTGAATATTCCTGCAGTGTCTCCTCCAGGATGGGGATCAGCTTCTCATCAATCTCCACAGCAATTACCTTCCCGGCATGCTCTGCCAGATACTGTGTCATCGTACCGATTCCCGGTCCGATCTCCAGTACGCAGTCCTGTGGCTGAATATCTGCCGCCAGTATGATCTTATCCAGAACCCGTCCATCGATCAGAAAGTTCTGTCCGAACTTCTTCTGGAAGTCAAATCCATGTTTTTTAATCGTCTCTATAGTCACCTGTGGATTACTTAATTTCTCCATTCTTCGCTCCTTCATCACATTTATAACGATACAGTTTCCTTGCATTTTCCCACGTTACCGCTTCTACCTCTTCCGTCGTCAGCCCCTTTAGCTCTGCCAGTGCCTGAACAACATATGGAAGATTCAGCGAAGAATTCCTCTTACCGCGATTCGGTACCGGTGCCAGATACGGACAGTCTGTCTCCAATACCAGCTTCTCCATAGGAATATAGGCAACCGCCTCTCTCAGCTTCTTCGCATTTGTAAAGGTAAGTACCCCGCCGATACCAAAGTAATAGTCCATATCCAGAAATTCACGTGCCATCTCCTTCGTATACGAATAGCAATGTACAACACCGCCAATCTCCTCTGCATGAATCGCCTTCATGAGATCTGCCGTATCGCGGGCAGCTTCCCGACTGTGTATGACAACCGGCAGTTTCTGCTCCCGTGCCAGTTCCATCTGTGCCTCAAACCATCGCTTCTGTATTTCTCTGGATGGCTCATCATAGTGATAGTCCAGTCCAATTTCACCGATTGCTACGACCTTCTCGAGCTCTGTCCACTGTGCAAGGCGGACAAGATCCTGCTCCGTCATATCCCCGACCTCATTCGGATGCACCCCTACCGCCCCATATAGAAATGGATACTGCTCCGTCAGTGCAACCGTGCAGGCAGAGGTCTCCATATTGGCACCAATATTTACGATCCTGCCAATGCCATGAGCCTCCATGCTCCGCAGCAGTTCATCTCTATCTGTATTAAATGCTTCATCATCATAATGAGCATGTGTGTCAAATATCATAACTTCGATTCTCCTGTCAAATAGATTCATTTTCAATTTCGAATTTATTTTAATGGTAATTCCCGTTTGTTTCAAGCGATTTGAAGGAATATCTCAAAATATTCCTATCGCAAATTATCAGGATCTGTGCTATAATGCGCTTATCTATGAGAAGAATTCAGGAGGAATATACTATGAAATTGAAAATGAAGCATTTTACGGTCCTTTTGCTGACTGCTTTTATGATTTTTTCACTAACCGGCTGTTCCCTGTTCGGAAATGGAAAAAAAACCTATGCAAACTATGTTCAGAGTCTGCTGGATGTCAACTACAAGGCCGATTATACAGAATACCAGAAAATAACCGGTGCCTCTGAGGAGGATGCCCAGAAGGTATATGACGATGGGCTGGACTATCTGGCCGATGCACTTATGACTGCTTACGGCGTAACGGATGTAGACGGTTCGGATATCAAGAGTCAGTTCCGGGATTTGGCAAAGGAGATCTACAGCCATGCCAAGTACGAGATCTCGGATGTCAGCAAGAATGACGGCGTTTATACTGTGACCGTCACGATTTATCCGATCGACATCCTTCAGATTACATACGATGATGTCGTTGCTTATATCGAAGATATGAATCAGAAGGTTACTGCCGGCGATTATAATGATTATGAGCTGGATGCCTATGAGACAGAATATGCACAGGGAATCATTGATATCCTGAAGGCAGCCCTTCCAAATATCGGAAACGGAGACGGAACTACGGTTACAGTTACGATTTTGGATAATGATGAATATTATTATATTAGCGATGATGACTTCCTTGCTCTGGACAAAGCGATTTTAGCAACTGCCCAAAGTGCCGGAGATACCGCTTCCGAATCAACAGACGCTACAGACGCATCGGATACCACAGACGAAGCGGGTGCTTCCGATGCTTCAGATACAACAGACACCACAGATAGTGCCGAGTAAAACAAATAAAGGACGGAGAGCAATTATGTATAATGTAGATTTTAATCAACCCATTCATATACATTTTATCGGAATCGGCGGAATCAGCATGAGCGGTCTGGCAGAGATTCTTCTGCAGGAGCACTTTACCGTCAGTGGATCAGACTCAAAAGCGTCTGATATTACAGCCCTGCTTGAAAAACTCGGTGCCACCATTATGATCGGTCAGAAAGCAGAAAACATTACTCCGGATATTGATCTGGTGGTATATACAGCTGCCATCCACCCGGATAATCCGGAATATCAGGCTGCTGTATCCAGCGGGAAGCCGATGCTTACCCGCGCACAGCTTCTGGGGCAGATCATGGCGAACTACCCATACTCGATTGCCGTCAGTGGTACCCACGGAAAAACAACGACCACTTCTATGCTGGCTCATATCTTCCTTGCCGCACAGACAGATCCTACGATCTCCATCGGTGGTATGCTGGATGCTATCGGAGGAAATATCCGTGTTGGTCATTCTGATTACTTTATAACTGAAGCCTGCGAGTATACCAACAGCTTCCATGCCTTCCGGCCGGAAATCAGTATCATTTTGAATGTCGATGCCGATCATCTGGACTTCTTCAGTGGAATCGAAGAAATCATCCAGTCCTTCCGTACCTTTGCACACAAGCTAAAGCCAGACGGGGTTCTGGTCATCAATGGCGAAATGGACTGCCTGCATACCATTACGGATGGTCTATCTCAAAAGATCGTTACCTTTGGTCTGACCTCTGACTGTATGTATTCCGCAACCGACATCACCTATGACGCACAGGGCTGTGCTTCTTATACACTTCTGGTTAATGGAGTACCGGCAGAACACATCCGGCTTCATGTGCATGGCGCACACAATATTACGAACTCTCTGGCTGCGATCGCTGCTGCAGACGCCCTGCACATCGACAGAACTGCCATCTGTACAGGACTGGATGCTTTTGGCGGAACCAAACGCCGTTTTGAACAAAAGGGAGTCCGGGAAGGTGTCACCATCATCGATGACTATGCCCACCACCCAACTGAGATCAAGGCAACCCTGACTGCTGCCCATCAGGTTCCGCATCATGATATCTGGTGCATTTTCCAGCCGCATACCTACAGCCGGACGAAGGCTTTGCTTCCGGAATTTGCAGAAGCCCTCTCTCATGCAGATCATGTTGTCCTTACGAAGATTTACGCCGCCCGTGAGCAGGATACCGGTATCGTGTCTTCTCAGGACATTGCTGATATTCTTCAGAATACTTATCATACAGATGTCATTTATCTACCTGAATTTCAGGATGTCGAAGACTATGTGAAAAAAAATTGCAAAAAAGATGATTTGTTAATAACTATGGGTGCCGGAGATGTTGTAAACATTGGCGAAAACCTCTTAAAAAAATAGTTATACACAATGTCCACAATTTTTTGTGCAGATATTTCTGATAAAAATTGTGGGCATTTTTTTCGAATTTGTTTGACAAACTCAATCCTTTTACACGTTGTCCACAGTTTCCACTTTTTACACTTTTTTTTTTGCACAGCCGGGCGAAAACCTGTTCGGTTTACTTTTTCAGACCCCTATTATATAATGCATTTACATTTGAAATGTAGTAAGGGGAAGGAGAACAAATGACGTGAAAACGATATCTATAACATCTGAAAATGGAGAGACTTTTTCCTCGATTTCGAACTTCTTTATAGATTATTATATGACTTCCGCAAATGGAGAATTTGTCAAAATATACTTGTATATGATCCGTCTGCAGTCTATCGGCCGTCCTGTCAGTATACAGGAGATTGCCGATCATTTCCAGTGTACGCAGAAGGATGTCTGCCGTGCGATCCGCTACTGGGTTGACCGCGATGTCCTGCGTCTGGAGTATAACCAGCAAAGCGAACTGATCGGAATCACAGTATTAAAGCTGTATCCACCGGCTCAGCAGGAGGAGTCCGACCGAACCTCCGGTATGGAGCTTCTGCATCCGATGGAAACGGATGCCTCTGAGAAGGTTTATCCGCTCTCTCAGACCCGCCCACCGGTTCCGGATGCAAACGCAGATGCACTACAGACCGCTACCGTTTCTGCTTCTAAACGAACAGCAACGATTCCTATGAAAAAAAGCTATTCTTCAACAGAGATTAACCAACGAAACGAGGATGCTGAATTTGCCTCTATCCTATATCAGTTTGAAATGTACTGCGGGCACTCCCCAGTAGTAACCGAACTTCAAACGCTTTTATACATATACGAACAGCTTCAGTTTCCTGCCACACTGTTAGAATATCTGATAGAATATTGCGCTTCTCTTGGACACACCTCGCATTGCTATATGGAAAAGGTCGCCATTGACTGGTATCAGCGCGGCATCCGTACAGCTGAAGATGCAAAACGGGAGACCGCAGCCTATAATGCACTGAACACCGCCATCTCCCGTGAAATGGGACTAAAGCGGGTTTTGACTCCGATTGAACTACGGTATATTAATAAATGGAAGAATGACTACTCCTTCCAGCAGGACATCATTATAGAAGCCTGTCAGCGTGCCGGAGAAAACAACAAGCTGACCTTCCGTTATGTCAATGGTATCCTGACTGACTGGCACAACCGTCAGGTAACCAGTCTGGATGACATTCACAAACTGGACGAACAGCATCAGGCACAGAAGAAGGCCGCTGCGAAAGCTTCTTCCGCTAAGGTTCAGAATATTCCGTTTAATAATTTTCAACAACAGGGATATGATAATAAAGATCTGGAAAGCTTCTTCATCAAAGAAATCCAGAATATAACAAAGCAGCCGGATAACCCGGATAAGCTTCAGAATTAATAAGATAGGAGATTACCCATGTTTGACCGTTCCCCATATGCAACGGAATTGAAGAAAGAATATGAAACCCTGCGTTTCCGAAATCATCAGCTTCAGAATGACCGGATCCGCGAGGTTCGGGAGGCGATACCAAGAATCGCAGATATCGATAACATGATCCGGGATCTGACCATTGATGCCGCCTTAGATCATGACACTCCGGTAGATAAAGCCCAGCTGGTTGATCAAACGCAGAACCTGATCAGGGAAAAGCATGCGCTCCTTACGGCTGCCGGCTATCCTGCCGACTACCTGTCTCCTATATACACCTGCCAAAAGTGCCGGGACACAGGCTACATAGGCAATGACCCATGTGAGTGCTTAAAACAGCGTTTTGTTGCCCATCAGTATGCACAATCTAATTTAGGTCATAAGCTGGATACCGAAAACTTCCGGACCTTCCGTCTTGATTACTACAGTGCCCAGCCGGATGGTGTCCATGAGCTGACTCCGCGTGAGAATATAGAGAATATTTATCACTCTTTACAGACCTACATTTCTGATTTTCCGGCTTACCTGCAAGGCAGCACAAACGGAAAGGGAAATATCCTCTTTTATGGAATGACCGGTGTCGGAAAGTCCTTCTTTTCCAGCTGTGTCGCTAAGGAACTGCTGGATATGGGCTACGCGGTCCTATATACATCTGCCGGAACAATGTTTGAGCAAATCGGGGATGTCGTTATGAACAAATATCAGCTTCCCGGCAGTCAGGACTTCTATCAGGCAGTTACCAACTGCGATGTCCTGATTATAGACGATCTGGGAACCGAGATGAGCAATAATTTTACAAACACCTATCTGTATACCCTCATGAATGACCGTCTGCTGCGTCGAAAGGCAACCATTATTTCTACCAATCTGTCACTGACCGGATTGCAAAACCGTTACAGCGAACGAATCTCATCCCGTATCTTTGACAGCTACCTGATCTATCTGATCTACGGGGAAGATATCCGCCTTCTACGACGTAAGTCATGGCAAACTACTACTTGACGAATACTATGAAATAATGATATAAAAGCAAGGGGTTCTTCCTCGCTTTATATATATGAATCTATTAACAACATTTTAACCAATGGAGGAAACTTATCATGCCTGATGACAGTAAATTAGAAACAATTCCGGTTGGTCGCCTTGGCATTATTGCTATGGAGAGCTGTACGGAATTAGGTAAAAAAGTAGACAACTACCTTGTAAAGTGGAGAGCTGAGCGCCAGAACGAGCATAAGTCTACCATCGCATTTCATGGATATGAGCGGGATTCTTATCTGATTGACAGTTCCTGCCCCAGATTTGGTTCCGGTGAAGCAAAGGGCGTTATCCGCGAGTCTGTTCGCGGTACCGATCTGTATATTCTGGTCGATGTCCTGAATCACAGTCTACAATACAAGATGAACGGTGTTGCCGTACCGATGTCTCCGGATGATCACTATCAGGATCTGAAGCGTGTCATCGCTGCTCTTACCGGAAAGTCCAGAAAACTGACTGTCATTATGCCATTTTTATATGAGAGTCGCCAGCACAAGAGAAGTTCCCGGGAATCCCTCGACTGTGCTCTGATGCTTCAGGAACTGATCGGTCTGGGTGTTGACAATATCATCACCTTTGATGCCCATGATCCACGTGTTCAGAATGCGATTCCTCTTAGCGGATTTGAAAATATCCGCCCAACCTACCAGTTTATCAAGTGCCTGCTGCGGTCTACTCCGGATCTGAGCATTGATAAGGATCATATGATGGTCATCTCCCCGGATGAGGGTGCGATGCACAGAGCAATCTTCCTCGCCAATATGCTGGGTGTCGATGTCGGTATGTTCTACAAGCGCCGGGATTATACAACCGTCGTTAACGGCAGGAATCCGATCGTCGCTCATGAATTCTTAGGGGATTCGGTTGAGGACAAGGATGTTATCATCATTGATGATATGATTTCTTCCGGCGAAAGTATGCTGGACGTTGCAAAGCAGTTAAAGGCTCGCAAGGCCCGCCGCGTATACTGTATGTGTACCTTCGGTCTGTTTACCAATGGTCTGGAAATCTTTGATGAAGCCTATAAGGATGGAACCATCGAGAAGGTCATCACGACCAACCTGACCTATCAGATGCCGGAGCTTCTGGCAAAGGAATGGTACGCATCCGCTGATCTGAGCAAGTATATTGCTCTGTTAATCGACCATCTGAATCATGACGCTTCTATCAGCGACATTCTGGATCAGACAGAACGGATTCAGGCACGGATCAGCGAATACAAGGAAAAGCATACCATTACCGAGAACTATACTTCTTATTAAAATATCTCATATACAGAGACGGGCGTTTCTTTCTGTATAAAAAAACGGAGGCCGGTTTCCACACTTCTTACTAAGATCTGTGAAAACCGGTCTCTGGTTATATTGAACCCTTCTATACCTCAATATAATTATAATCAATATCTGTATGGTCTAACGTATCTGCCAAACGATCACCTGCCGTAAATATAATGATCTGCTCTGCCGGATAACAAGCCAGGCACTGCAAACACTCCTCCAGCCTCGCATCATCATAGGCACCAAAGATGTCATCCAGTATGAGCGGCATCCCGGACTGCCCCATCTCCTGCGCAACAGCCAGCCGCACAGCCAGATAGATCTGCTCCAGTGTTCCGGCACTCAGGTACTCCGCTCCCAGATACCGGTCTCCCTTTCGAACCTGTATCTGTAGCTGCTCATCCAGACGGACATCTGTATACCGGCCTTGTGTAATCCGTGCCACCATATCGGATACCTGTCTGCTTAAGGCCGGTGCATACTGATCATAAATGTCGCCTGAGAGACTTTGAATCGTACTCTGTGCCAGATCAATCGCCGCCAATTCCTGATCTACATGTGCCATCCGACTCTTAATATCATCATATCGGCTTTTTAACTCCTGCTGCTGCGCATTCCGCTTCAGCAGTTCATTTTCCTGTACTTGCAGATCCGCCAGCCGCTGGCTATACTCCATGATCTGATCGGCAGACACGGATACGCTCTCAACCTGTCCGTTTGGCTCGTTCTCTTTGGGTCTGCCTGTTCCCTTTTGGTTCGCCCGTTCCTTCTTTCTCTGCTTATACCGGCTCATTCCCCACAGATATAATGCAACCACAACTGCGATCACCGTCAGCCAACCCTTATAATACAGGGTAATCGGAAGAACAAATATCAGAATCAGAACCAATGCCAGAACGCCAAAGCCTAACAGCACCTTTAAAAAGGTGATAATCTGTTTTAGCTGGGGATCCATCTGCTCCTGCCGATCCTTCTTCCTTCTGTCGGCTCGTTCCGCATCGTTCTTTCTGCTATCCGCTTGCTCCTGTTCCTGCTGCCCGGATAATGCCAACAGCCTCTTCTCACACGCCTGCCGTTCCTTTCCGATCCTCTCCAGCTCCGCTTCCAGAGACAGCTCTTCCATTCTATGGCTCACAGACTGCAGTTCATTCTCCAGCCCTTTGCGGTTCAGTGCCTTTCTCTGCTCCTGCAGGCAGGCATAGGCATCCTTTAGATTCAGATTCCCGGTATGCGTCTCCTTTACATTCATCAGGTAATGCCGAAACTCTTCCTGAAGCTCCTGCTTGTAGGCTGCCCCCTGACCGGATATACATAGTGTATTGGTATATCCGTTCTTGTCCAGATCTGTCAGGATCCCCTGCAGACTCAATCGATCTCCGATCTCCAGCTCGCGGCCACTCTCCTGCTGATACACCTTCAGATACTTCTGATCCTTTCGGAAGGAACGATCCACCCGGTATCGGACACCATCCTTATATAGCTCCATGGAACCGGAATATCCGCCGCCCTCTAACGGCTCCCGTCTGGTATATTCATCCGTTCGTGCCGCTACACCACGCGACCGCTCAATCCCGTAAAACATACCGATGATAAAGTCTCTGACCGTTGTCTTTCCTGCCTCATTTGGCCCATAGATCAGATTAATTCCCTTTTGCAGTTCTATTTCCCGATTATGATATTTTCCAAAATGCTGTAATATCAGTTTCTTTATATACATGAGTTCATCCTCACTTCATTTCTATCCGACTGCGCATCAGTGCCCGCACTCCATACTCCAGTGCCTTCTGATGCAGCTCGTCCTCCTGCCCATCAAAGCTCCGAATATATCTTCCCAGCAGATTATCTGCATTTTCTTCCTGTAGTCGCTGTAGCTGATAGGCCTCATGCGTATCATCCATCACATCATATATCGCATATAGCTTTGTTAATCCATTCAGATCCACCTGAAAGAGGCTGCTTCGTCCTCCATACAACCGAATCCGATAGATATTCTCTCCTCCATCGGCATCGATCCGCTCCTGTACCACCCGCTGAAGTCGATAATTAGTCATATCCTCTTCCACTTCAACCTCCAGATCTACATACTGCCGGCTGCAACAGGATCTCCACTGCGTCCGAACCTTCCACCCCTCCGGCTCCCGCACAGCCTCTCCGATTACATAGCCGCGTGGTCCCACATCGGTATAATCGATCGGCTCCGGGCTTCCGGCATATATCATACGATCGGGTACAATCGTCTCCGGCTTATGAATATGTCCAAGTGCAATATAGTCAAATCCGGACTGCAGAATCTGCTTCCGATTCATCGGTGCATGTCTGCTGTCTCCGCCATGCGCCAGCAGGATCTGAAAAAACTCCGGATGTGCCTCCTCGCCCTCAGTCTGTGGCTGCAAAGAATCATAGATTCCCTCCGGAATCTCCTGACGGTCATAGCTGATACCGGTAATACAGGTTTCCAGATCCTCCAGAACGATCTGCTCCGGACTTCCGGCACTTATGCACACGGTATCCGACTGAAACTCATACCGATCCAGCGGAGAGCCTGCTGCCCGATAGTCATGATTCCCGGCGATCAGGACCGTCGTCACATGCTCCAGTTCACTCAGCTGGGCATCTACTTCCTTCAGCATCGCCATCGTCGGCGGAAAATGAAAGAGATCTCCTGCAATTAATAACACATCGATCTCCTCTTCCCGCGCCGTATCCAATATTCTCTGAAATGTATCCCGTATATCCTGTGCCCTCTGCTCAGACCACGGTTTCCCCTTATCCGGCATCACACCCAGATGCACATCTGCTATATGCATAAACTTCATATCTATGTCCTTCCTTTATGCCCCAGCTTCGTTGTCTTCTTCCGCCTTTCCCTACAGGCAGCAATCAAAACCGAAGAAGGGCCTACGCTACCTAGTATGATAGCACAGACCCTTACCATTATGTTGCAAATCCGCCAAAATTAAGAGTAATTTTACATTTCGTTCCTTCTGTTATAATAAATCATTCCGTTTCATTTCCTGATACAGGGCTGCGATCGGCAGACCAACGACATTATTGTAGTCTCCATGGATTCCTTTGATATAGATTCCGAACTGGGTCTGTATACCATATGCCCCTGCCTTATCCATACAGTCTCCGGTATCCACATATCTATAAATCTCTTCCTGTGACATGGGATAGAATTCCACCTCTGTCTTCTCATAGAAGGTATGGATCCGCTCTTCTCCCTGCTCGGTCCAGACCAGCGTTACACCTGTATAGACCTGATGACGGCTGCCCTGCAAAAGCGTCAGCATCTCCACTGCCGCCTCTGCAGAATGCGGTTTTCCCAAGATTCGATCCCCATAAGCGACTATGGTATCCGCACCGACCACCAAAAGCTCCGGATCCTTATGTCTCCGACTGATGTCGAGTGCTTTCTGCCGGGATAGCTCCATAACGATCTCCCACGGAATCGTCCGGGTAGTATGCTCCTCTACCTGAGACGGCTCTACTTCATATACAAATCCCGCCTGTGATAACAGCTCCCGTCTCCTCGGTGACTGCGATGCCAGCAGGATCCTTCGTTTCGTATTCAATGGGGATGTCATTTTATCTGTATTCATTCTGTCCGTTTCCTCTTTTCTACACACGATCTCCCTTCCATACTAGCATATATTATCTGTCAAAGAAATCACTTTTTCTCCATAACGATGATCTTGTTTGAGAAATTCCGAATCGCCGGTATCTTTCCGATCACACGGTAAATCGGCATGATTTTCTTCATTCCCTCTACCAGACTGACATCATCCTTGCATATAAAAGCGGGAAGAAGCTTCTGGAGCTCTTTTCCGCTCTTCACGCCCCAGCTGAACTTTGCATTGCTTCCCTCTATGGACTTTTCCTTTACATGCTGTACCACAAATGGTGACATCACCTCAACCAGTACCGCAGCTGTTTGGAACTTCTTTTCTATAATCGAAAACATCTGTCTGACATCCGCCTCATTCAGATACATCGTAAGTCCTTCAATTATGACCAACACATCTTCCTTATCATATATAATCTCATCTGCATAGGACTCGTCCATTGCTGATTTTGCAATCTGGTAAATCGGGCCGTTTTCCGTAAAAAACCGCTTCCGGATCTCGATCGTCTCCGGCAGATCTATATTATACCAGCGTGAATAGCTTCCCTCCATACGATAGCATCTCGTATCCATACCACAGGCGATGTTTATAACAACAGCTCCCGGATGGTTGTCTAAATACTCCCCTACCATCTGGTCTAACACGATGGTCCTGGCAACAACACCGGATGACATGGCTTTATCCTTATCTGCATTGGAAAAGTCATAATCGATCTTTGATACGATCTCTACCGCCATATCGTCCTTGATCTTTGCGTTTTTCTTACCCGTTTCCTTTGCCCGTGCATATAGGGTCTGGATCATGGTTTCCGGCACACCTGTTACTTTTACCTGTTCTTTCATTTCTTATCAACCTCCGTAACGTTTGTTATAAAATGTTATGCTATTAAAAAAGCTTCACAGCTAATTCCTGTGAAGCTCTCTTAAACTCTTTATTAACCTGTCTGTTCCACCCTCGGCATAAATACCGGTCTGTTTTACCAAATACAAGCTATATTCCATATCATAGTCCTCTTTTACAATCTCCAGACAGCTATCCAATCGCTGTCTGGCTAATATTTTCATCAATCCCTTATCCGGCGGTTCCTGCAGTCTGTATTGAAAATATTCAAAGAATAGCTGCTCCATCATAGCTTCGATCTTCTTTCGATATGACGCATAACAACTTCCCTGCGCCTTATCCATGATAATGATCGTTTCCTTCTTATGCTCCAGAATGAACCGCATGAGAAGAATATCGATATCCGGGCCCTCCGTCGCATGTTCCGTCTCCATCTGCATGAACCTCGCCAGCATCCTCTCATAGTTCTCCACAAGAGGCTCCAGAATCGCCCGAAATAACGCTTCCTTACTTTCAAACGAAAAATACATGGCACCTGTTGTAACACCCGCGCGTTTACAGATCGTTCTGAGGCTCGCCTTGGCGTATCCATTATCATAAAACTCTTCCAGCGCTGCCTGTTTTATGTTTTCAATTGTTTCTTCTTTTCCTTTTATCATAACACTCGTTATGTTAGTTCAGTCTAACCAGTTTGTCAAGCATAATCTCAGATACAATTCCGGTTTCCTGTATTGACACTCAAAATACTAACAGGGTAAGATAAGAAAAAGGAATGAGGAGGGTAAAGAAATGAAACGAATCGCAGCAACAGGGATGATAATACTCATGGTGGGAGCCTTATGTGCCTGCGGCACAACCGCTAAACAGACACCGGTTGCAAGCCAGACAATCAACAATGAGCTGGAGGAATATACGGAGGACGGAAATAAGATCACCGATCTGACCGCCGAAATCCCGGTCGAAACCGGTGGAATCACGGATCAGGAGCTTCATTACCTGATCGACGAGAATGTAAGATGCAACTACTGGTTTGCCTGCGGCAGCCTTCCTGTCGATGAGGAAAGCAGTACGGACGGTTCTCTCCGACTCATTGATCAGGATTACTTTGCAAACTATGCAGAGTTTGAAACCTATGTGCGCTCTATTTACTGCAAAGCAGAGGCAGACCGCCTGCTATATAATTATCCGGAGGAAGGAAACCCGAAGTATGTGGACAACGATGGTATGCTCTATCTGGATCTGAACTATGACGGTGCAAAGGGCTATTATGTAGACTGGGCAGATTATACTGTAACAATCGATGTTTTATCCGAGGATAGCTGTACCTTTACGATCTATACAACGATCGAAGAGCCGTCCGACGAACCGAAGGCCGAAGAATATACCCTGACGGAAACCGTCATAAAAGAAGACGGCGGCTGGCGGTTAACGGAATTATTCTATTAAAGAATCGCTTTACAATATGACTGGAAAAAGTTAGAATGAGAACAGGCATATAAGTGCGTAACTGAAGGAGGATCAGAATGGAAGAAGCAGCAATGAAGGTGTATTCACAGTATAATAATATGTTGTCGGTAAAGATTATACCGGGACATTTTGCAACGAATCACTCCCATATCAACTACTATATGGATATGACAACCTTAAAGACCAGACAGAGCATGGCCATGTCTGCAGCAAAGGGAATTGTTCATGAATATGTAACCAGCACGATCGTCGATACCATCGTATGTATGGATGGAACCGAAGTGATCGGTGCGTATCTGGCAGAAGAGCTTAGCGCGGCAGGCTTCATGTCTATGAATGCCCATCAGACGATTTATGTCGTTTCCCCGGAGATAAACTCTATGGGTCAGTTAGTATTCCGGGATAATCTACAACCAATGATCCGGAATAAGCATGTGTTGCTACTATTAGCAACCGCAACGACCGGTCGTACCATCGAGCGTGCCTTAGAGTGTATCGAATACTACGGCGGCCGTGTTGCAGGCGTATCTGCCCTGTTCTCAGCAACCGACGAGATCAACGGACATAAGATCCAGTCGATCTTTAAGAAGGAAGACTTCCCGGAGTATAAGACTTATCCACATGATGAGTGTCCATACTGCAAGGCAGGCCAGAAGCTGGATGCGATCGTAAACAGCTATGGATATATGAGGCTGTAAGCACTTCCGACATCGCCTGTAGCATATACGGGAACAATAAAAGAAATGAATAAAAACCATCTGGCAATCGGTACACAGTACAGAAAGGCTGTCAGATGGTTTCTTTTTATTTCTATTTTTATATTTCGTATCGTTATTCGATCACATACGATGATCTACCGATATTCCTTTGCCAGTTCTTCAAAGACCGGTATCGAACGCAGAACCTTCTCCGTCGGGATACAGTAGCAGATCCGGAAGTGTCCCGGACATCCAAAGGAATCGCTTGGCACCAGAAGCAGGTCATGCGCCTTTGCCCGCTCGCAGAAGGCACCGGCATTCTCTTCCAGAGCCTTCGGAAACAAATAGAAGGTTCCGCCCGGTTCCACGATATCAAATCCGATTCTGGTTAATTCCTTATACAGGATGTTCTTATTGGTCTCATATACCGACAGGTCAGCCGTCATGTCCAAAACTCTGGCAACCGCTAACTGAATCAGCGATGGCGGGCAGTTATGTCCGATTCCTCTGGAGATCTGACCACACATATCTACGATCAGTGCTGCATCCGTACATGCCGGATTTACCGCTACATATCCGATACGTTCTCCCGGCAATGATAACGACTTACTGAACGAGTAGCAGATAATCGTATTATCATAGTGCTTTGCCACAAATGGTGCATCCACACCCTGAAATACGATCTCACGATACGGTTCATCTGAGATAATATAGATCGGATGTCCGTATTCCTTTGATTTCGCTGTCAGGATCGCTGCCAGCTTCTCTATCGTTGCAGTCGAGTACACGATACCGGACGGATTGTTTGGTGTATTAATCAGGACTGCCATCGTCTTCGGATTCAGCAGTTCTTCAAATGCTTCAAAGTTTATCTGAAAGCTGGTGATATCTGCCGGCACGACCTTCAGCACTGCTCCGGTTCCATTTACATAATGATAGTATTCCGGAAAAAACGGAGCAAATGTAATCACCTCATCCCCCGGTACGGTAACGGCACGAACCGCATGTGCAATCGCACCTGCGGCACCAACCGCCATGAAGATATCCTCCATCTTAAAATTCATGCCAAATCTCTGATTCAGAGAATCTGCAACTGCCTGACGGACAGAAGGAATACCCAGACTTGGACTATATCCATGCAGAGCAACCGGATCCATATTCTGAATAAGATCCATCAGTGCATCTGTAAATGCCTGTGGAGCCGGAACGCTCGGATTTCCTAAACTATAATCAAATACATTCTCATAACCGATCTCTTTGGCACGCTTCGAACCATAATCGAAGAGTTCCCGGATCGCTGACTTCTGCGAGGTCATATCAATATAGTGTTGTGATAACATAATGGTTCTCCTTATCTATAAGCATCATTGTCTGTTTTTGATATTGTATATCGAATACGAAATGAATGCAAGTTTTCCTGAAAATTCTACTTGCTATAATCGACCAAAAGGCTTAAAATTAGGATTGTATATAAAAGGTAAAGGAGGATACACGTTATGGCATTCGTTATTTCTGACGCTTGTTTATCCTGTGGTGCTTGTGCCGGAGCTTGTCCGGTTGGTGCTATTTCTGAAGGAGATGGCCAGTTCGTAATCGACGCTGATACTTGTATCAGCTGTGGTTCTTGCGCTGGATCTTGCCCTGCTGGAGCTATTTCAGAGGAGTAATTGTAGGATATCTACAAGCACTATATGAGAATCGCCACCTGTTGCTATGGGTGGCGGTTCTCATTTTTTCTTCTTTTCAATGGTCTGCGAATATGCTATTCTACATATAGTTGAGTAAGATTTCAGAAAGAGACTATGCATATGATTCTATTAAAAATACTGGGTATTCTGGCACTTGTATTACTGGGACTGCTGATCCTTTATCTACTGATTCTGGTCATTAGCAGCCTGCTGGTAAATCCCAACAAAGAGTACGATACCAACAGCCGATTTTATCATTTTCTATTATACAGCTTTACCGCCATATCTCTGAAGGTATGCCGGATCCATACCCATGTAACCGGAGGCGAGCTGCTCCCTACGGATGGGCGTTTTCTTCTGGTAAGCAATCACCGTTCGAAGTTCGATCCGATCGTAACGTGGCAGGCCTTTCGCCGGGCAGAACTGGCCTTTATATCCAAGGACGAGAATCTGCACATTCCGATCTTCGGGCGCATCATCCGAAGGTGCTGCTACCTATCCATTGACCGGGAGAATCCCAAAAATGCCATGAAGACGATCCAACGGGCCACACGCCTGATTCAGACCGATCAGGCATCGATCGCAGTCTACCCGGAAGGGACCCGCAGCAAAACACTGAAGCTTCTGCCCTTTCATAACGGAGTTCTGAAGATTGCACAAAAGGCTCAGGTTCCCATCGTAGTTCTGACGGTACAGGGAACGGAAACGATAAAAACGCTGGCTCCATGGCATGCCTCTCATGTATACATCGATATTCTGGAGGTGTTGGATACCGACACGATCGCCCATCAGCGAACCGCTGATCTGGGTACCCAGATCTACGCCTGTATGGAAAAACAGCTTACAAAGAAAAACGAAGGAGGATCCTTATCATGATGAAAAAATATATCTTATACAATCCACTGGCCTGCAACGGACAAGGAGAAGAGGCTGCACATAAGCTAAATGCTCTGATGCCGGAGCAGGAACTGATCTATACAGATGTGACACAGCTGTCAGACTATTCCGAGTTCCTGTCTAAGCTTTCATCCGATGACCACATCATCCTATGTGGCGGTGACGGTACTTTGAATCACTTCATAAATGACACCGCAAATATAGATATCCCGAATACGGTTTTATACTACCCTACCGGAAGCGGAAATGACTTCCTGCGGGATCTCGGCCGGGAGCCGGATACCGTTCCATTTCCGATCAATCCGTACCTAAAACACCTCCCGCAGGTCACCGTAAACGGAAAGACCAGCTACTTCCTAAACGGCATCGGCTATGGTATCGACGGCTACTGCTGCGAGGTTGCAGATAAACAGCATGAGACCTCAAATAAGCCGGCAAACTATACTGCCATCGCAATCAAAGGACTGCTATTCCACTACCAGCCAACCAATGCGACGATTACCGTAGACGGTACCCAGCATACCTATCAGAAGGTCTGGCTGGCACCTACAATGAACGGACGCTACTATGGCGGCGGCATGATGATCACACCGAAGCAGGATCGTATGCATAATGATACGGTTTCGGTCGCTGTCATGTATGGTTCCAATAAACTGAAAACTCTGGTGGTATTCCCTTCGATCTTCAAGGGTGAACATGTAAAGCATACGGAGATGGTCGAGATCCTGACCGGACATGATATCACTGTAGAATTCGACCAGCCGACGGCACTGCAGATCGACGGGGAAACCGTTCTGGGTGTCACCAGCTATCGCGTACAGGCGGCAAAGTAAGTTATTTTTACATTGACACTTTTGGCAGTTTTTATAAGTATAAATTGCCCCGTTTTTCAAAAGCACTTGTCTTGTTCCTGAATGTATTTGGGATTGTCCATATAAATTCTCAGATGCAAAATGCAGCATAGAGTGGAACAATCTTTTTATTGTCCTCAAACCCGAAGTTTTTAGCAGAGAGTTTGATCGCATACGCAGGCTTATAAGTGTCCATATAGACCTTTAAACTCTTAGCCTTGGTATTATCGGCGGATTTGACCTCAATGGGAATAAGCTGACCATCGCGCTGAATTATAAAATCAATTTCAGCTCCACGCTGAGATTCCCAATAGTAGGTATGATAGCCGTTAATAGAAAGCTGCACATTGACATAATTTTCCGCCATGCCACCCTTAAAATCGTTGATTTCCTCAACCATATAAAGAATATCATTGGCCGCTAACTCTTTCTTAGCACAAAGTAGTCCCAAATCCGATACATAAATCTTGAACGCATCAATATCTCGATAGTTTTCCAAAGGTTTCTTAATTTGCTCAACCTTGTAAACCTGTGACACGATACCGGACAAACAAAGCCATTCGATCGCATTTTCAAATTCAGAAGCCCTTCCACCCTTTTTAATCAGCTTATATTGGAAACGGGTATTTTTCTTTGAAAGCTGAACCGTTATATTATCATAAGCAAGTCTGGTTTTCTTGATTTCATTCAAATTATTATACTTGCTCATATCATTGAGATAGCTTGCAAGGATTGTATCCTGCGTATGACGGACAAGAATATAATCCTTTGTCTCAGTAAATTGCATTACGCACTCCGGCATCCCGCCAACCACAAGATACTGACGGTAGAGCTGCATTGCGGCATCATGCAACGCAGACGGCATCGGCATATTGGCATGAAAGCTTTTTTTTATCTGCTCCACTAAATCAGCTTCACCGAGTGCCATCATAAATTCTTCCATATCCATAGGGTAAAGCGTTTTCATATCGACCTTTCCCACAGGGAACGAAAATTTAGCTCTGTTAACCGCAACACCAAGCAAACTGCCTGCAACAACGATGTGATAATCCGGAGCATCCTCGCAAAAATATTTAAGAGCTGTCACTGCCCTTTCGCAAAGCTGAACCTCATCGAATACGATCAACGTCTTTTCCTTTACAATCGTCTGTCCTGCGATATGAGACAAAATCGGTATCAAATAATCAGGGCTGATGTTTTCCTCAAAGGTTTCATTCAGCTTTGGATTCGTTTCAAAGTTGAAGTATGCCACGTTTTCATAATGAGTACGTCCAAACTCCAGAATAGAATATGTCTTTCCGACCTGTCTTGCTCCCTGTAAAATAAGAGGCTTGCGGTGTTCGTTTTTTTTCCACGCTTCCAAGAAGCCCATAATCTTTCTATACATCATCTGTCCTCCTTACGGGTACTAAATATAGTATAATGGCTATTCGTGCAAAAATCAACACATTTTCTTTTAATTTTAACATTAAATTACATGATTATATTTTAAAATTTCTCATAATATAACACGATTATCGTAATTTCTATATTTTATTCCTCTCCGAATTTGATATAAAAAAAGCATATTCCAACTGCCCGGCATCCGCCATCGCTTCGTTGAAATATGCTTGTCTGTCTCATTATTATGCTATAATACTGCCCTTGCCTAACAGGGTTGCCATAACCGCCTTCTCGGCATGTCTACGATTCTCAGCCTGATCCAGAATATGCTCCAGATTCTGATCTACAACCTCCTGCGTGATCTCATAACCGACATGCATCGGCATATCATGCAGAACGATCGCATGACTGTCCTTCAGCAGTGCTGCATTGATCTGATATGGCATCATCATCTTCAGTGTCTTTTCCTTCTGCTCTGCATAGGCCGGGTTGTTGAAGAACTCCATATCTACCCATGTATCGGTATACAGGACATCCATATCATCCACATACTTCTTGGCTTCCTCCATCGTCATCTCCGGATTCAGCTCTACATAGTATCCGGTTGCCTTTGCCTTCTCATAGAAGTCCGGCTCTACTGCCGTATCATTTACCAATGGAGTCAGTCCATATAAGGTTCCGGCCTCCATCTTAGAAAAGAACTCAACCAGCGAATTGAATACATTATTCTTAGCACCGATATATAAGAACTTCACATTCAGGCTTCCGAACTTCTCTAACAGCGTCAGTGCATCTGCCAGAATCTGACATGGATGGTAGGTACTGTCACACCCGTTGATGAACGGAACCGTTGTATTCGCACCGAACAGCTCAACCGTCTCATTTTTGATCAGACGTGCCATGATGATATCTACATTTCTACCTACATAACGCAACTCCGACACCGGCTCGCCCAATACAAAGTTCGAATCCCTCCATAACTGATTATAATATGTTCCGCCCAGCTCTGTCATACCGGTCGTGAACGATAAAAATGTTCTGGTGGAAGTCTTCTCAAACAGTGTATACAGCTTCTTTCCCTTCAATATCTCCGCATACTTCTGCGGATCCTTCTTCATATCCAGTGCCAGATTCAGGATATCGGTAAGCTCTTCCTTACTGTAATCCTTAAAGTTCAACATATTCTTCATCGCTATACGTCCCCTTATAATCATAATTGAACCTTAATGTTAGCACATTTATCTTTGTTTTTCAAGCCTTCACCGGGTACGCGTTTTTGTCTTAGGACCAAACAGCCGTTTCTTCTTTTTCCGTTTGCTTTCCTCCGCTGCCGCCGCCTCTGCGTTCGCTCTCTGACGTTGTCGGAGGACTTCATCCAGCTTTCGGAACCGCTCCTCCTGCCGTTCTTCATTTTCACGCATGACATAGTCCATCTGCTTGATTACCCGCTCAGATACCTTGTCCGACACCTCGTTGCTGATCGCCCCACTTAAGGAACGGTTATTAGCCTCCAGTGCCTTCCCGACGATCTTTGTCATGATTTCCTGAAACTGCTCCATCTTCAGCTCTGCTGACATCGTATCCACCGCCAGCGGTGTCTGGCTCTGCGTCGATACCATTTCGTTAATCTCTATCACCTTTCCTCCGTTACTTCTTCCATGCATCTCCTGCATCACACCCTCCTTCTGCTCCAGGATTCCCTTCCAGTTATAATCCGGGTTCTGATATAGTTCCGGTACCAACTGCTTAATTGCTCGTAGCTGTATTCCTTGATTTTTCATCTCCTGAACCACCTGCAGAACCTGTATATCTTCTGCCGTATAGTAGCGATGTCCCATCTCATTGCGTTTGATCTTCATATCCAGCTCTTCCTCCCAGTACCGGAGTACATGTGGTTCTACCTTCAGTCTCCGAGAAGCATCAGATATCATATATCGTGTCTCGTTCATAAGAAAATCCCCCTTGGTGTATCAGTCTTCGTTCCTACTGACTATCATACACTAAGGGGGATTTCTTCCTCAATTTCTATCGTATTCTATTATCCTGCTCATTCCGACAAAATGCGGCTTCTATACCGTTCTCTATCCCCGGCGGCTCCGCTCCAGATTCACAAACTTCGTATATTCACCCTGCCAGCCCAGCATAATCGTACCGGTTGCACCATTTCTCTGCTTTGCCACGATGATCTCTGCCTTATTCTTATCCTCTTCCGGCAGATCATCCCGGTACTTATCCTCCCGGTAAATGAACATAACCACATCGGCATCCTGCTCGATAGAACCGGACTCTCGCAGATCCGATAACATCGGCCGGTGATCGGTACGTGATTCGACTGCACGGCTCAACTGTGACAGTGCAATAATCGGGATATCTAACTCCTTCGCCAGCACCTTCAGTCCTCTGGATATCTCCGATACCTCCTGCTGTCTGGAATCCGTTCGCCCGTTTCCACTCATCAACTGAAGGTAATCGATAATGATTAATCCGATATTGTGCCGCTGCTTCAGCTTCCGACACTTATTCCTGATATCTCCGATCGTCACATTCGACTGATCCTCGATAAACAGCTTCGTTTCGCCTATAATATTGGAACTCTCATACAGCTTCAGCCACTGGTCATCCTGCAGATTACCGGTACGGATGTTCTGGGAATTCACCTGAGACTCCATAGCGATCATACGCTGTACCAACTGTTCCTTGTTCATCTCGAAGTTAAAGATCGCTACCGGAACATCCGTCTTCAGTATTACATGTTCTGCTATATTTAAGACAAAGGCGGTTTTACCCATTGCCGGTCTGGCCGCGATCAGGATCAGCTCCGAACCATGCAGACCGGTCAACATATCATCCAGATCGATAAACCCAGTCGGCACGCCTGTGATATTTCCCTGCTGCTTTGATGCCTCCCGGATATTCCGCAGTACATTATCTACGACCTCCCGGATCGGGGTAATATCATCTCCATTGTTGGCACTCTGTGTCATCTCCAGAACCTGATTCTCAATGTTACTCAGAATATTTGCCGAAGAATCCTTCAGGGAATAGCACTCATTTGCCGCAGTCTCTGCCAGCTTAATCACCCGGCGCATATTTGCCCGATCCTTTACGATCTCCGCGTACTTCTTTGCATTTGCAGATGTGGACACAACACTTAACAGCTCCTGCATCGTTTCTATACTGTACACATTCTCAGGAACGCCCTTTTCCTTCAGACGTTCCATCAGTGTCACCAGATCAATGGAGGTTCCCTCATGGTACAACTCCACCATCGCTTCGAATATCACTCCATACTGTGCCTGATAGAAGTCATCCTTTGTAAGCATATCCGCTACATTGGTCACCGCCTCATGGCTCATGAGCATGGATGCCAGAACCGCCTGCTCCGATTCCACACTATTCGGTTGTGTTTTACGAATTACTGCCTCATCCATCTTATCTTCTCACTATTTCTCTTCTGTTACCTTTACCTTCAGCTCGCCGACTACCTGCGGATGCAGCTTCAGTTCAACATTGTGAACACCTAAGGTCTTAATGCTATCCTTCAGATGGATCTTCTTCTTGTCCAGTTCATATCCCAGCTGCGACTTTGCCGCCTCTGCAATCTCCTTGGATGAGATGGAACCAAAGGTCTTACCACCCTCACCCAGCTTCAGGCTCAGTACAACTTCCTTATCCTTCAGCTCTGCTGCCAGTGCCTTTGCGGCTGCCAGATGCTCTGCTGCCACTTTCTCTTCATTTGCCTTCTGCAGCTTCAGATCATTCATATTCTTGCTGTTCGCTTCCAGCCCCAGCTTCTTCGGCAGGATAAAGTTCCGCGCATATCCATCATTTACCTTTACGACCTGTCCCTTTTTACCCAATGCCTTTACGTCCTGTAATAATATAACTTCCATCCTATATATCTCCTTCCACTGTCATTTTCTCTAATAATTCCTGCAACTGCTTCTTACCTTCCTCTACCGTACAGTCATGAAGCTGTGCGCCGGCTACGGTAGCATGTCCACCGCCACCCAGACGTTCCATGATCACCTGTACATTCACTTCATCGATCGATCTTGCACTGATATATACCGTATCCTTTACCTGTGTCAGCATAAAGGAAGCCTTCACGCCATCGATATCCAACAGTTCATTCGCGATCTGTGCTGCCAGCACCGTAGGACTGTCTACACCCTCCGACGGCAGAATACCGATCGCATAATCATCCATAAACAGTTCTGCATTGCGAACGCCTGCTACCTTCTGCTTATACGCATCTATGTCCGTACGGAACATCTTGCGAACCCGGGTAACATCCGCTCCGCTTCGCTTCAGATAAGAGGCCGCCTCGAAAGTACGCACACCCGTCTTCGTTACAAATGTATCGGTATCTACCAGTATACCGGAGTACATCGCATCGGCTTCGATCGGCCGCAGCTTCGGCTTATCGATAATGTACTGTAAAATCTCTGCTACCATCTCACAGGCAGAGGACGCATATGGTTCAATATAAGAAAGGGTTGCATTCTGAATCGAGTCGCTCATCGTCCGATGGTGATCAATCACGACCACGGATCGCGTCATATTCAAAAGCTCCTCACACTCTGTATAGCTCGGCCGGTTTACATCGACTACCACCAGTGCCGTATTCGGATCGATCAGATTCATCGCCTGTTCGCTGTCGATAAAGAGATCCTCCGGATACAGGTTATTTCCGATGAAATTATTCATGACCGGTCGGATCGCTGCCGTTACCTCATTGATAACGATATGTGCCCGGCGGTTCATAGTCGCCGCCAACCGATAGATACCGATCGCAGAACCGAGCGAATCCACATCCGGCATCTTATGCCCCATGATGATCACCTGATCCTTTGTCTCCAGCACCTCACGCAGAGCATGTGCCTTGACTCGTGCCTTAACCCGCGTATTTTTCTCTACTCCCTGAGACTTACCACCATAGTAATAGATCTGTTCGCCGTCCTTGACGACCGCCTGGTCGCCGCCACGCCCCAGTGCCAGATCGATGGCTACCCGTGCCGCATCGTACGCCTGTATATAAGTCGGAGCATTTACCCCCAGTCCGATACTCAGTGTAACCGCAATTTCATTTCCGATGTTGATGGAACGCACCTCATCTAAGAGTGCGAACTTCGTCGCCTGAAGCTGTTGCAGATACTTCTGCTGGAAGACAACCAGAAACTTATCCTTCTCGATCTTCTTCACGATCGCATCTATATTCTGCATATACTTGTTCACCTTCCGGTCAACCAGTGCAGTCAGCAGCGGACGTCGTACTTCCTCTACTCCCTCCAGTGCCTCCTCGTAATTATCAATATAAACCAGACCGGCTACCAGCTTCTGATCCTTATTCTCCTGAATGTACTGCCTCAGTTCTGTCTCATCAAACAGATACATAGCGATCAGTCCATCCTCTTCTTCTACCTCTACTTCCTCCGGCAAAATATCATGAATCACAACCCGCCGCATTTCCACACGATAGTAGCCTTCTTCATACTTCATGCCAAACTCTGTCATATTACTCTTCTGTGGAAACAGTTCCCGCGTAATATCCGGAAATAGCTGTGTCACAGACCGCTTTCCCGGCTTTTCCGTACCGATAATTCCGTAAAACAACGGATTGGCCCACAGGATCTTTCCATCAAAGTCAATCAGTGCATACGGAATCGCCAGATCCTTTAACAGTTCCTTCTGCACCTGTCCCTGTTCAAATGCAAAGCTGATCAGACTGGACATAATATTCGGTTTATTATGAATATAGATAAATACGATAATCAGCGTATATACAACCAATAAAATGGAGTAGCAGATCCCCGTCTCCAGATTCGCCACATAGATGATCCCATTAAACAGCACCAATGGAATCAACAGAAAAAATGGCACTCGTAAATACCGCTCTATCTGATTCTTTAACAATACCTTCTTGGACTTTTCAGGCTTCTTCGTTTCCTGTCCGTCCTGAGGCTTCTGTTCTGTACTCATAGTCTCTCCTATCTGTCACTCTATAGGTCTTCCGGCTCTATCGTCAGGAGCTGCTCCTTATCGATTGCTCCACATGCTACCAGCCGATTCGCCTGCCGTTCTATCACACCGCTTAAATAGTTCCGAATATCTCTGGCATTGCCAAAGTTCTTATCCTTTTTATCGACCATATCCCGAAGGACTTCTCTCAACCGTTTTTCTCCACCGGCTCCCAGATGATAGTCCTGCTCCCGGCTCATATAGCTGAATATCCGATACAGCTCTTCTTCATTATAATCCGGAAAATATATCGTCTTATTAAATCGTGACTTCAGACCGGGATTCGCATCGATAAATTCATCCATCAGATCCGGGTAGCCTGCTACGATCACAATCAGATCATCCCGATAGTCCTCCATGCACTTATTCAACGTATCGATCGCTTCCTGTCCAAAGTCTCCCTCCGGCCCATGATTGCTCAAAGCATACGCCTCATCTATAAACAGGACGCCGCCCTTTGCCTTATCGACGACCTGCTTCACCTTCAGTGCCGTCTGTCCCATATATCCGGCTACCATACCGGATCGGTCCACCTCTACCAGATGTCCCTTTGACAAAACACCCAGTGCACAGTACATCCGCGACAATAACCGTGCCACGGTAGTCTTACCGGTTCCCGGATTCCCTGCAAATACAAAATGTCTGGCCACACTGGCTTCCTTTAGTCCGTTCTGTGCCCGCATCTCATTGATACGCAGCAGATTCACGATATTTTTGACTTCCTTCTTCACGCTATCCAGACCGGTCAGATCATTCAGTTCGTTCATCAGCGTATCCAGATCATATCCCTCCGGAGATGCCTCTGTGATCGTTCCTACAAACGGGATCTCTTCTTCCGTATTCTCAGACACCTCTTTGGTCTTATATGGAATGCTGTCCGGAACCTCCTGACGATCCTCTCCGAAATGCTTATAGGAGTTGATCTGACTCTCCAGCATCAGTAGATATCGAGTCAGACTCCGAATCTCCTTATCCTCCACCCGGCGGTTACAGGCGATAAAGTCTCGCCCCAGCTCCTGAAAGGTATAGTAGTATAAGTTCCGAATATCATAGTACTTTGCCTGATAAATAACATTCGGAATATTCTTATCCTTCAGGAAATAATGAAGTGACAATGGCGGCCGGCTCAAAAAGTCTTTATCTGCGATCCGATGTCTGCGTATACAGTCTACAATCGTGGAATCGTCAAACTCATACTCCAGCAGCTTATTAATATACCGAACCTCTTCCTTCTGAATCAGCCCGTCTGCGATAGCCAGATAACAGAAGAAATCCAACAGATCCATTCTCAGTTGTTCTACTGCACTGAAATTTCCCTCCAGAAGGATGCCGTTTGCATCCATTTCTCGGGCAATCTTCTTACATGTGCGAAATAGTGTAAGACTCTCCTGCTCCATATGTCCTCTCCCCATTGTGTTCATTTATATGCTGTGCATACATTCCATATAACTATACTACTTTTCGGAAGAAATCGCAATGAGGATGTGCCCGGAAGGAGAGAAGAATATGTACGGAGAATATGTACCTTATCCACTAAAAGAAAAAAGACTGCACACTTACGATTTTTCAATCGTCAACGTCACAGTCTCTTAACTAATTCAAAATTCTTCTCTTTTGTGTATCCGTTAAGAACGAATTGTTTACAATATCTTTTCTTTGTTGCAAAAAAGCATTTGCGGTTTTTTCTATATCTTTGGATACCCTTATATAATTATTAGAATTTAGAACAATTTTTCCGTTATCGTCAACATCAAATTCTACAAAACGATACTCGTCTAATCCCGACTTTAATGCCAAATCCACAAGTGCCTTTTTCCCTTTAATGCACGAAGGTAAGACCAATTCGGATAAATATGTGCTCAATCGTATTTCATAATCAAGTATCGTTACGATTCCAAGATATTTTGAATTCACTATTGAATGAAACAAATACTTCTCCATACAGGTCATCTCCCTTTTCCCAAAATAAAACTAAAACAATATATAATATTTATCGATCAATGTCAATCCTTTCATTAAATATTCTCTTGCTATTTCTATTGATGTTATCACCGCTGTATCATAATCATCTGCCGACCAATGTGAGTATGGATGCCTTACTTCATGATATGCATTATACAAGTCATTCAAAAATATCTGTTGGTGATTGTCTAATACCGAAACCTTTTTTGAATTACACTCATATCGTCCATCCGCGTTTTTCTTAAAATATCCAAAATTATTTTTTCCATTCACGTCACATGTATTTAGACCAACTTTACCTCCTAATATCCTATGTAAATAATACTCATATGCCCTAAAAACAGGAGTAATTAACGATGTATAATCTGGCATGTACCCTACTACCATAGTATTATACACTGCAGAAAGTAAATTATTATAATGTTTTTCACCTCTTTTTCCACTATAGTGTGGTAATAGTTGTTCGAATTTCATCTCAACTTCTTCTTGTGTCAATGTCAGAACATGAAAGTGATTTAAAGTTTCAATTACGGTTTGTTCGTTGTTCATTGACTCTACTGCTAAGGAAATAATCTTTTGAAAAAGCACCGACTGCTTTCCCTGTACATAAGAATTGCAATTTGAATAGCAGTTAATTACAACTTTATTTTTAGAATCTGTTACCACTATACGTTGACGGTTTCCAATTAAGCTTGTGTCTACCTTAATTATTTCACATTGTTCCTCTGTTAACTCACCGTTTTCCTCATTTATACAATCTACTATCTTTTTCCATTCATCTCCTGAAAATCCCACAAAATATATAGACCCATCATTATATGTCTTATAACCTTTTTCTAAAAGGGAATTTCGAGCCAGTTTATCTGCCGCTTCATTATATACTATTCCAGAATGTGCTGGAACCTTACAAAATTCAATACTAACAAATGAACTCTTCTCTTTTATAAAAGAAACATATTGACGTACAATGGGTTTTTTTGCTTTCCATGAACCATTTACCCATTTTCCAATTCCTTCATAATCATAATATATCTTTATTTTAGACTTTTTATATGCTATTGCCCATTTAACAGCTTCCTTTACACCTTCTAACTCAGCAGCAACATTTTTCAATTCAAGAAAATCCTCATTTAACTGTTTTATAAACGCCTTATATAAATGAGTCTGTATTCCCTCAGAGTCAATGATAATTACTCCAAATCCCGACTTTTCCTCAGATGAACTATAGCTTCCGTCAACAAAGGCAATTACCTCCGTCTCTTCCAGCCCCCGTAATTCCTCTTCCACCTGATTGTTAATCTGCTTAACTAAACCACTTTCTGAATTAATCTGTTTACCAATTAATTCCTCCCCCTCAGCCATATATTTTTCGGCCTCTACCATACTTTCAAACGACCTATATCTAGCCCCCGAAAATCCTTTTACCTGTATTTCACACTCAGCCCATGTTTCATATATCCCTGTTCTCTTCCCACATTTAACTGCATAATATTTTTTCTTTTCCATAAACTCATCGCTCCCCATTTGTTTGTTATTTGATTTATATAATGATAATACTATATCAATTATGTATAGTCAATATTTTTTATTTTACTTTTTGTTATATCAACATCAACCTCGAACCATTATGAATTCCCAGTTCCTCTACTCTCAGGTTCATGTTATATACGATATTTGCCTCCCGATCACAAAGAACCGTTCCTTCCAAAGCCCTGTAACTCCCCTCTGCCAGATCTGTAATCAGTTTCGACAGCACCCCTATAACCTCATATAATCTACTTTCCAACGGTATATAAACGTCATAAGCTTTTCCTGCTGCCGGTACCAGAACTTCTACCAATACTTTCTTGCCCATCTAAACTCCACCACCTATTCCATCAACAGCGAATTTTCTACCGCATCAAATTCTTCTGCAGTTGTATTCATCCACTCTGTACATTTTCTCAGTTGTTTTATTGCATAATTTGTAAAATTCTCTTTTTGAAAAGTGCAGACATCTCCATCTAATCGTTTCAGTCTGTCGATAACTGCCTCTAGACGATCCGCATATCCCCGCATTTTATTCGTATCAATCACGATCTGTCCACCACATACAATCTGTCGTCCTCTGCACTGCCAAATATTCATTCCCAATCTATCATTAACAAAGGCGGCAAATGTCTCCAGCATCAGATATATAACCTCTCTATATTGCACTGCCAGCTTTTCTGTTACTATTAAAATCGACTCTAGCACCCATTCGATTACATCTGTATACAGTTCCAGCTTAGGTCCTATCAGAACAAGTGCTAAGGCAAGTAATGAAACCCAAATTGCCACAGGTAACATACATGGATTCGAAATTAATATCATCAACGCTTCAAAATACGCTCTTCTTCCCTCCGGTGTCTGAAAAAATGTTTCTATTATCTCCGGTCCTCCCACCAACAGGAATCCCCACACCTCTTCCGGCGTCGCACACTTTCGCTCTCCTACACCGGTTCTTTTCTCTACGGTTGCAAATTCTACAATAAACATAAGTGCTATTGTACAGTCTTCGTATTCTTCATCCGGGAGTTGCTTTAGATTCTCTGATAATCTTCGTCCATACTCGGAAAAATACCGCTCCTCTGCCGAAATAATATTGCCATCTGCATCCCGGCTCCAGTTTATACCATCTTCATCCAGCATACCTCTAAGATCATGGCAATCTACTATATTAGTTGGCCACAAGGAAAAATCTGTTTCAACAAAATAGGTATGTTCCCTTGGAATAATAACCCATCCCTGATCATGTACCGGATCGCTATCCCCACAGATAGAGTACATCTTCTCACATTGTTCATCAAAAAATTCTTGTCCCTTTTCCTGTATTATGGCATCTACTCCCCGCTCAGACATTCCCTGTCCATCATATGATAAGCACAGATCAATCTGATCTGCATATTTGGAATGTAATGTAACATACTGTGCCTCATTTCCTCCCTTTGAATGTCCCGTCACTATAATCTTTCCACCATAATCTCCGTATTTCTCGTATATATAATCAAAATACTTAACCGCTTCCTCCTGCATAACCGAGTTTTCATTTACCAAGGCCTCTCCATCATCTATCCACTGTCCATCCCGCGTGCCACAGAAGCATACATAGATATCATTCGTCTCCGGATCGCGGAATGTACAGGCTGTGATATACTCATTATTTATATATGGTGCATCCGGTTGACTAACGGAACTCTGATCCAACAGTTCCATGTTGGCTATCCGTGGATTATTATCCGTTATTGCTTTTACAGACTGGCAATATTCATCTGTTGAACCATCAACAATCGTAGCTAATGTTTGATTATTATATTTTTTATCCTTTTGATCAGTATATACATAAACATCCAGCACTGCTGCGATATCCATCTCCTGCTCCGATACTTCCTGTCCTTCTTTCATCTGATAAACCCTCCTTTAGTTTTCCTTCCATACCACAGAGGAAAATCCCGTTGTATCCTCCATCTTAAACTGGATATGGCAGCTTGCAGATTCACTTATTATATACTGTCCATCTATAAGCTCTCCATTTTGTAATTCTTCAAAATGACCTTCTCCGTTGTCAAAGTAGACTCGTCCATCTGTACAGCAGATTCCTTTCTCCACAAATGCTTCCTCCAGCTTCTTTTCTAATTCTTCTTGTTCCGCCTCACTATTACACTGCCGACTCGTGATCGCATAAAATCCAATATCAGAACTTGGTAGACTAATATATTCTTCAAATGTCATATCACCGGATGCCCCCTCCGGCATTGCTGTACTATTTCCACTGTACCCTATAACCACATCTGCTCCTGTCACCTCTTCTATTGTCTCCTGTAGTAATGTCCCAGTCTCTTCTCTATATTTAACTCCCATAAAACCATCCGTTATTACCTGTTTCCCATTTACCCATTTGTTTTGCACCCAAAACGGTGTATCCGGATAGTCCTCTGCAACCAAATAAATCACCAACCCGTCTGTCGCTACCATTCCACTTCTGGCTCCATGATAAGTAAAGGTTTCCCCATACTTCTTCTCCAGCGTATTGATCGTTCTCTGTATTCTGGCATTTGTACAGCCTGTAAGTCCCAGAATAATAGCACAGACTCCTATTCCAACTAATAGTTTTTTATAGATTTTACTCATCGTCATCCTCCCCTGATCCAGAACGTAATACCTTAATCTTAGTTACTTTTCCTTTCTTAAATACATATCCATATCCTTTTCCGATCATTTCCCGCATCTCACTCGTCTGCTTTGTCGCCTTTAGTGTATACTGGTCTGTCACACCTGCTCCAATCCAGATTCCGTCCGTTTGTGACACCTTACTCTTAAACCACGGTTCCATCGTCATCGTTCCCAGAGTCTTACTTTGTTCCATAAGGATGATATGCATTCCATATTTTGCTTCTCCCTTTTCCAGAATAAGATTCAGTTTTGTCACATTTGTTTCTGACAACTGCTGTCTTATCTTTAACAAAGAACTAATTATAATCAACTGTGGTTCAAATATCGGTGGCTCTTCATTTGCCTCCAAGGAATCTTTATATGCATTATTTCTATACAATGTCATATCAAACAGTTCCTCTATCATGTCATCAAGCTGCTTTTTAGAATTTGCCTTTTTAAGTCTAACTACCTTGGCTGTTATGGTATTCTCCCCATCCAGTATATATCCATTCACATGCAGGCAATGCTCTACCATAGATGTAAAATCATCGGCAAATTCCTGATATCTATCATCGGCCGATGCCACCATGGATATATACGCCGCACCAAACGGATATCTGCTTATGTTCAGTGAATTTGTCTCTACACCGACCGGTATATTCTGATACTCATCAGCTACTATATACTCCTGCAAAAATTCTTCGTTTACCAGTTCCGGCAGAACCGCAACCTTAGGTGCCTTTGTTCCATGCCAGCTTTTAGCCTGCTGCTCCACATACTGCTGTATAAATGAATAGGGTACTCCCTCATCGGTCAAACTTGCTATTTGGAATTCATACAGCATATCCAGCCTTACCAGACCTCTGCCCTTGTACTTTGCCGGGAACAGTCCTTCTGTCTTACCAACAATAGATGAATACTCGGCCTCATCATTTAACTGCAGTGTAAAAAGTTGTTTAAAGTTCTGAACCATACGGAATCTTACACCACTTGTACTTACAGAGGTTATCACAAAATATATACCATATTTTACGCCCTCCCTGGATAAAAAAGCCACAGCCTCCTCAAGCTCCTCATATTCCTCCGTAAATGCAGTATAATTATTTATAACTACTACTATTTGTGCCAAGTCATTTCCGGCTCCTATATATGCCTGATAGTCTCCTCCGTAGTCTGCAAACAGCTTCTTTCGATCTCTCAGTGCTTTATACAGCATTTTCATAAGATTGGTAATCTTTTCCTTTTCATATGACAGCATAACATCCCCTACTTGTGGTGCTTTAGAAAATGCCCTGAGTGTCTCGGCCGCAAAGTCCATAATGTATATTGCCACTTCCTCTGCCGTATGCTCAGCAATCAATGAATATAAAAATGCATTTAAAAACGTGGTCTTTCCACAACCGGCAGAGCCATATATAATGACATTTCCCTCCTGCGACACCGGTACACGGAACAGACATTGTCTCTGATGCACAGGATCATCGTACTCCCCTACTACAGGATTTAACTCATATCGCTTTGAGGTTGCCTTGTACTTTTCCTTAATATCCTCTATTAAGATTATCGCCGGTATCGGCTCTAACCAAAGCGGTCGGATTTTTATGTTTTCCTCCATTGCGATCTGGCATAGATATTCCGTTATCGCATCTAACTGCTTCTGCTTACTGGTATTTCCTGCTCCCCGGTTATCAATCTTCCCCTCCTTCACAGTATGACCATTCTTATCTACTATAACGACACTATTATCCTTCGCTATAATTGCCCGATCGGACGGATAGTACGGAGCTCCTGCCCAAGCAGACTGTCCAAGCTCAAAGAGTTCATTATATCCCACCTGAAGATAGAATCTTCCGGTTGTAGTCAGTTCGGCTGCTTCCGGCCGCTTTAACATATCCATACTATCCGCTCGATCCTGTACCTTAAGGCACACCCGGAACTTACTATTACTCCAGATCTGATCATCTACTACCCCACTCGGCTTCTGTGTTGCCAAAATAAGATGAACACCCAGACTTCGACCGATTCTTGCTGCACTTACTAACTGCGCCATAAACTCCTTCTGTTGCGTTTTCAGCTCTGCGAACTCATCCGATATAATAAACAGGTGCTGCAGCGGTTCCTCCACCGTTCCATCACGATACAACTTCTGGTACTTATATATATCGATATTACTTACATTTATCTTTTTACTAACCTCTGCAAAGATTGCCTGTCTCCGTTTTAACTCACTTTCTATAGATATTAATGACCGTTTGATCGCTGAACCATCCAGATTTGTAATGATTCCTGCAGTATGCGGAAGTCTTTCAAATGACTTTGCCATACCACCACCCTTATAATCTATAAGTATAAATGCCACTTCATTGGGATGGTAACTAACTGCCAACGATAATATATATGTAATGATAAACTCTGACTTTCCCGATCCCGTCATACCGGCCACCAAACCATGCGGTCCATGAAATTTCTCGTGCAAATCCAAGGTAAATATATCTCCCAATGTATTTACTCCGATCGGTGCTGCCAATGATTTTGTCGGATCGTTTTCTTTCCATCTGCTCAATGCATTCAGATGCTCAACTCGCCCTACCTCAAACATCTCCATAAAAGAAATACTCTGCGGGAGCTTTTCCTCATCCGACAGAATATCCAGTTGAACATTCGCAAGCTGAACCGCCATACGGTATGGATCCTGATCCAGCCGGATATCCGGAATAAATTCAACAGACTGTCCGGTTATATCATTTTTATCAAACAACCGTCCAACGCTTCCATTCAGTTCTACCACCATAGATGATTCCTTTGGAAGACTCTTTAAATCCCCATATGCGGTCACAATACTAAAATGGATATTTTGCTTTTGTGATAAGATCTCTTTTAAGACTTCTGCTCTTTCTGCCAACTCTTTGCTCATCGAGAATATAATATAATACGGCATTGCATCTTCCAGATCTGTAGCGTTCATCGCCGCTCTACCGGAAACAATCGGTTCCAGATATGCAGAGATTTCTTTTACCTCAGCCAGTGTAGTCGCGACAAACCGAAATTTATTTCCTTCGCTCCACACATGCGGCAACCATTTTACAAAATCAAAAACGGCACGTTCCTCTTCATCATATATAAACACAAACTTTACTTCATCATAACCATAAAATGCCGCACATTGCATAATCAACCCTTTTACAAACTCGGTAACTTCCCCTCTTTGACCCACTATTGCCGATATGTATTCCTCAAACATGGAATATGTAATCGGTATATCATGCAGTGTCTTTGGTTCTTCCAGTAAGGCATAATATTCTTCCCGTAAGCTGTCGCTATCCAGTGTAAATCGTCGATCAGACTTTGGAATATCTGCTTCCAGTACTCCCTCTCCATGTCCTATTCTTATGCGCAGGAAATCATTCTGTCTATAGCCTCTTTCCCAAAGATTCTGGGTTCGTTCTAATATTCTACGTTCACACTCCTGTATAGAAACATAGTTTTCATGTAAGATTTCCTCCTGCAATGTACACTTTTCACCTATTTGAGCTGCTTCCTCACTTAGATATTCCCGATATCGTTTCTGACGGAGTGCTTCCCTCTTCCGTTTCCTCCCAGCATCATACTTTTTTGATATGATCGGTAACAATACCGTTCCTATGAGCATACTGCTTCCCATTACCATAGAAATTATATTTTGCTTAATAATCGCATTTGTAACTGTAACCAAAGACATAATACCCATAGCCAGAGAAGATCCCAGAACCAGAACCATTGGTAGTTCTTCTGTAACAGGACTATCCGGAGGTGGATCTATAGATATTGTTTCCTTTTCAATATCGCGCTTAAATCTAGGCAGTCGATAAAAGTATGTTTTCCCTTTTTCCTCATACTCCTCATCCTCCTCTACTACCTGTATCTCCTGCTTCGTATATAACGAAAGCTGTCCCGATACAGATACGCTATGATCCGGATTATTAACAGCTATAAAATCTGTTCCTATTACTATTTTCATACCCATAATGTATACAACATCTCCCAAAAAGAGCTGTCCCTCCTGCACCCTTTTTTGGTTTACAAATACACCATTGGCACTATCCGTATCTCTTATATACCAGTTTTGTTCCTGATGAAGCAGCACGGCATGCTTTGATGACACAAAATTATTTTTATATCTGATATCATTGCCTTCTGCCCGTCCGATAGAAAGACTCGTTCCTCTCTGAATCGTAAACTTTGTATAGCACTGCCGGTCATTCGTCGTTGGCTCTGTATATACATATATACCTTCCCTGCCCTTTGCCTCCAGCAAATAAACAGCCATAGACTGAAGCACTATACTTTTTAGCACCTCACCGCTCTGATCCCGGATCTGCGTCTGTGCCGCCGACTTAAGTATCCACTGATCTTCAATTCCCTCTATGCAAACCAACCTTTTGTTCTTTATATCCGATGGATCCTCAAACCAAAACTGACCTTTCACCTTTTTGGGTAATGAAACCGTTTTTATTTTATCCTTACTTATGATTGATATTATCATTGTCTTTCCTCTTATCCTATCGTATTTCCGCAGAAATACCCGGGTTAATGATTTCCGTCTGATACTCGTAGATCGTGTGATATTCTGTTCCATCAGAATATGCTTCTACCACTTCTGAACAGCAGCCTCTGTCATTATATGAAAACGTATATTTCACCTCATTATCCCCTTCTTTTACAGTCATATAGTCTATTCGCCCATTCCCTGAGTAATGAATCTCCGCCATATCCGTCCCTTCTGTCCAACCGGCCAGATACCCATCTTCATTGTATGTAAATGTTCGGCTTCTATCACCTCCGAGTACAATATTCCCGGCTTCGTCCACTGTCCTGACCGGAACACTTTCCCGGATTATTCGTCCTGCATCATCATACTCATAGGAGTATCGATATTCCCCGTTAGAAGAGCTATAGATGCCTATTATTTGGTCATTTTCATTATATTCATAAAGAAAATCCAGCCCCTGCCACATGATATCTTCCGCATATATCAGATTCGGTACATCCTTCTGATGGTACGCCAGGATCCTGTCTCCCTGCATCTCAAAAGAATACCCCACCCCGGCTTCCGTAACTACAGATATTCCTACCGGAAGAACATTTCCGGAAAATACCGGTGCCGTATAATATAAATAACTTTTACCATAGACATATTGTCGTTCCGGGTGTGCATAATCCATGACGATTGTGCATCCGTCTACAGTTCCCGCCTCGCGATCATAGGTGATACTATAGTCGGTTCCCCGATAAGATACATGTGACAGCAGTGGTGTTTCCGAAAAATCACGTATATTCGCATTCATTTCCTCTAATGCAGCCTGATCATTTCCATAGATATCATGCAGCTCTGCCTTCAGCTCATCATACCCTTCTACATCTCCTGCCCGATATCTGTCTTTTAACTCGGCAATATACGCGGTCTTTCCCTGTTCATAGCAGCGTTCCTGAATCTCCGATATCTGTGAATACTTGTCAGTTCCCATTGCTACTGTCTCCAGCATCTGTCTGGCAAGCTTATATCCTGCGATATAATCTCCACTATTCAGATATCCCTGCAGTATGCTCAACTGTTCCTCATTCGATAATGCCATATAATACACATATCCTATCGGATCATATATCATATTCGCATTCAGTTTATCCCTATATTCCTGTTCATTTATCTTTTCCTGATAATAGTCATCATAGATTGTACTATACAATACTCTGGCCTGACTGATTCCATACGGCTGCTGATACTCGGCAAGCACTCTTTTCGTCAGTGCTGTTCCCGTATAATACCATACGACTCCATCTGAGATCTCCACACCAACATCAAGTGTAGCATCTATATTTCTAACTGCTTCATCGCCAAATATGCTTTCTCCGCCCAATACCCGCTCTTCCGTGTCGATTTCTATTAACCCGTTACAGTATCGATCATTTGTTACTGTGTATATCATTCTCATATATATAGCTTCCCCATCAATTTCCAGTTCAGGTATGCCATGTAAATAACCAGCTACTGCCTTGCCGGAGGTACTGTCCAATTGCACCTGTCCATCTCCAAATGAGACCTCCGCACCCTGCATCACCTCATCTGCATAAAGAATCTCACTAACTACCTGCTTCTCTCCCTCCCCATAAGTATCCTCATCTTTATATATTACATATAACCGATTATCCTCATCGAACACATAGTACTGATCTCCTGCTGCATATATCCTTGCAATATCTCCCACTATTGTATTACCATCTTCTCTACTAACCGTAAGTCCTTTGGATATCTCTGTCTTTTGACTACCCTTGTCCACATCTATATAATATATGCCCTTTCCATTTTCAGACACTGCATATACTTTTCCATCCACCATATTCGGAAGGACTTCTCCGGTGATATCTGTCAGAGAGGTCTGCCGTCCTCTTAAAGAAACCCGGCTGAGATGATAAGTAACCGTATCCCTTTCAAACATATACAGATTATTTTTCCACAGATAAAATACCAGCTCCGTTTCTTCTATGTGATCTGCATCAAGGATGGGTGTGGAGCATAGCTCCTTTACTTTTCCGTTCCTTGCATTAATCTTATATATATTCACTGCATACCTGCCCTCATCTTCCACCAGAAGACTCAGATAATAACTATGTTTTTGATACCCAAGACGCCCTGCCCGAACAACCTGTCCGGATATCGTAACCGGAATTTGTCTGCTTTCACCCGTGATCTCATTGCAACTAACGATATCCCCTGAAAGCGTCTCATAGTAGCTAACTGTATTTTGATAATAAAAGGTATTCGTTTTCCCTACATCGCAGTTATATATCTGCTGGTTAATCGCATTATAATCAACCTCTTTTACTGACAGCTTCAGTATAATCACCATCAAAATCGTCATCAGACAAACTACCGGTATGATTATTTGCATTCTACGTTTCCATACTCTTTGCTTTTTTTCTTTCTCCTGTTCCTCTCGATATCTTGCACGGTTCCTATAAAATGCTTCTTTCTTTTGCTGTAAATCATTGACTTCCTGCTGTTCTACTCTCTTTATCTGTTCCGGCACCACCGCTTCAGCCTGTACTTCTTCCCTGTTATCCTCCGAAAGCGGACTATATGCGATTTTCTTTGAGAATGTCGGTTCCCTATCTGCCCCGGCAATATATGATTCCGACTCAAACATATCACCGCTCAGAACCGTCGTTCCCTCCGGCTCCTGAACCGTACCACATACCTCACATCTATAGTTCCCCTGTTTTATGCTTGTACCACATATCTTGCATATCATACCTTTATCCTCAGCCCCTGTATTATACGATTCTATACTATGTAAAAAATAAGCTCTGTATCTGATACTTTGATCTTATCTCCTGTATGTAGCTCCTTCGATATCCCCGGTTCGACCTTGCTTTCATTTACATATGTTCCATTTAAGGAATTTAGATCCTCGATGTAATATTGTCCTCCCCGGCATATGATTCTGGCATGTCTCCGACTTACAGAGCTATTCCCGGTAATCATCATATCCGTACCCGCCTGCGATTTTCCTATTATAAACTCTGCCTTTTCTACCTTTGTCCTGCGACCATCCACTGTCTGGATATACGCTATCGTTTCTTTCACAACCACCTTTTTCAATCCGGCTCCCAATGTTGCCCTATCCTCTTGAAGTTCCATACCGGAAAGCAGACTCACCATGCGTTCAAAATTCTTTAGCGAAAATGGCACCTTACTTTCGAAATAATCATTATACTCATACAAGAATTGGAGATTCATTTCCGGTTTGAATTCCGCTTCATACTGTATGGTTTCAAAGAAATCTGCCGGAGTCATATACTCTGTCAGATTAGACACCGGCCAATATATACAACGTATATCACATGTATAGGGATCCACAAAAATCCGATCCATCCGCATTTCCAGATTGGTCTCACTCAGTCCCAGTTCTTTACACTCTTTTATCCGCCTGATCATCTGTATGATAATATCCAGAAACTGTTCTTTTTGTATTCCTTCTTTTATGTAATCCTTTAGGCTTCTGCTATTCTCTAACTCAGTTAACAGAACCATCTTCTTACCCTTTTGTTTCTTTTTCAGTGGTATAATTCCGGTCATTTTTTCTAAACTTGCAAATGACTTTTCATTTAACCCTTCCGGATATATAACCTTCCGCATTATTATTATTTTTTCATGCTTGTATTTGATTATGACGTTTTCCATAGTATCTCTCTTATTATACGCTTGCAAACTCCCGTTCTATATCATCAAATGCCTGTGCCGTTACCTTAAGCCACTCTGCACACTTCTTTAAGCGTTCCTCCTGTATCTGACTGCCCCACCGATATGGTTTTAATGCCTGCTCCTGCGTCTGCTGATATAGCCGCTTCAGTTCCGTATCGATCTCTTCAAGGCGTCTTCGAACCCGATCCAGTCGATCCGCATACCCCCGCATCGTATCGGTATCTACTATGATCTGTGCTCCGATAGCCACTGTGGCTCCTACTTGAACTACCAGGCCTTGACTCCATTGCAACAGTCTTTGCAGCATATCTGCGATATCTTTCCTGATCTGCTGTAGCTGGGCGTCCGTCCACTTGTAAATCACCTGTAGTTCCGATACCAGCCAGTCTCCCAACTGATGCAGCTTCTGATACAGCCTTTCGTAGACTTCCAGCGATCTTGCAAGTGCTAAGGCTGCTAATACACTTATGATCAACAGACTTACTATCAGCCCCAAAGTCGTCGGAGCAATGACTATCAGGCCGGCCACCATAACCAAAGCAGTTATCCCGGCACTTATTATATGTCTTCCCATGAATGTCAGATCTCCATTCTGATCTACCATATGTTCTGCTACCCAGCCTACGATTTCTAAACATCCGACCAGTTGTATTGCAAATAAATGTCCGGATTTAAATGGAAGATGGTCAAATGCCCGGCTGATATCCCTAAATGATATCTCCAGAGCTCCCACCTGTGTTGGCACCAGACTTCCATCTGCATTAAAGCTCAGACTTTCCAGAGCATGTTTTCCTATTATGTTATAAATTATGCTGTCTGACTGCTGAATCATTACCGGAACATCGGTTGTACCCGGCAGCGGCTCCAGAAGATGTCCGACTCCGCTCCACTGAAACCGTTTCGTCCGACCTGCTATCATCGCGATTTCAGCCATATGTTCTTTAATATATTCATCCGAAAAGCCCGGACTGTCATAGGTTCGACATTCTAATATCCGGTCCAGCGATATCCCGTTCTTTACTGCCGTCACGATTGCATGCTGTGCCAGATTCCCGCCTAATGAATGGCCGGTAAATGTTATATTTCCGCCTTCTTTATAATAGTCAGAAGCAGCGATCTGTTGTAAGAACTTCTCTGCCTCTGCCTGTTGACGGGTTTGCGTTGTACACATCAGCCCTACATCGGCTTCTGTCCAGTCATGCCTTAAGTTATCCGCAAAATTGTCCGTAGGTCCTGCTCCTTCACTCCCACGAAAGACCACCACCAGATCTCCGGTATCGGAATCCTGCAGCACCATGCCAAAAAAGCCGGTTTTGTCATTAGAATCATAATAATCGACTACATTCCAGTCGGACAGATTTACCCCTGTATCTACGGCAGGATCAAACCCTCCGCCCTGTGGATTCGTCACATGCTGTTCCAAAGCCTTTGTATTACAGAGAGTTGCATTAACTTCTCCATATAGTTCGGATAGGGTACAGGGAATTTCAGAAGCTCTTTTTTTTCTATCCAAGGCTTCTTCGGTCTGTGAATATGATATCTGACTGATTGCCGCCAGTTCCTCATCTGTATATGCCATCCGTTACTCTTCCTCCCATTCCTGCAGGATATCCTCTGCTGTTTTTTCTACTCCGACCACTTCAACATCTCTATAATCATCATTTACTCTTTCGACCACATCCCTGATTGCTCCAAAGTCATAGTATTCCTGAATAGATAAGCCATCATATTGCCGTGCGAACTCCTTACATTCCTCATACCGATCCGACTCTATAATATACACCATCATACATACCCGGATGTTCTCATCAATATCTAGCACAGATTCTGCACTATGATAAATCGCCTCCGCCATCTCCTCATTATTCCCGGTATCCTTCATGGCTATCTTCATGCAATAGCACAGTCCATACTGTACAGACTGCGCTACAGCATCCTCGGCTTTTACATCTATTTCTGTAAAGTCCCCAACGGCATTTCCCATAGCAAGGTTTCCATTTATCTGCACCTCCATGCCATCTGCCTCAAAACTCTGCATCAGATATTCTTCCATTTGATACTCCAACGCAGCAGAAGGATACGGGTTATTCAGTAGGTTCCCATCAATGTCTATCCGCGCCCGAAACACAATGTCCGGATTTGCTACCGGATGACAGTATGCTTCCGCCGTATCCGGCTCACCGGAGCCCAAACGATTCCCGATTCTGGTCACCTTGAATTCCTCTCCATATCGTGCCTCCAGTGCCTGCTCAACCTGTCTTGCCTGTATCTGATCCAGCCCAATACAGGCTACCATATTTGCCGCTACCATAAACGCCATCGCTATTACCCCTATTCTTTTTATTATTATTTTCATCCTTACTCCTCTTTCTACCCTACCATCTTCCAGACAACCGCATTGCTCGACTATAGGCATCCTCCTGTGCCTTTTTATACCGCTCTCCTATGCTCCTTAGCAGGCTTGCATACTTTTCCAGCGAATTTTTCATGCTACTATATGTGGACTTCTTTTCCATCACTTCATTCCATTGTGTGTTAAAAAGCATGGAATCCTGTCCGATCCAACTCGTTTGCTTTAATGACTCTATAATACCGTCTGCCAGCTTCATCTGCTGATCCAGATAATCAATGTATTCATCTATCGCTTTTGCTGTCTTCTCAAACTCCGTATGTGTCACTCTAATGTATCCCATCTAGTTCCTCCTACTTAAACGCCTCTGCCAATGCCTTATTTGCTTCCTCTGCAGATGTATAACCCTCTCCCACCTGTAAATGAAGAAATTTCACAAAATTATCAATAACATTATATCTGGTTTCATTATAAGTTTGTTTAATCGTTATAAATCTACCTATAATCTCATCTGATGCAGGACTGTCCCATGTAGCATCGAGTCTTGATACTGCCACCTGAGGATCATTCATTTTATCCAATATCCCTTTATTAATTGCCGAGATATGATCCGCCGCAGCAATAATCGCCGATGTATCTGCTTTTAAATCTTTCATACTATCTACCTCCATTCATAGTTATTTATAAAGATTATCCTTTCACAAGCCTGCCTGTATCTATTGCATTCAACTTGCCCCTAACTGTATAGCACTGCTTCAATACATCTTCCATGGCATCTGCACACTTATCATTTCCTATTCCCTCAAAATCGCTCCTTACAGAACCGGAGAGTGACTCCAGTTCCCGAATCACGGCATTTAATTCTGCTTTTATCGTTTGCAATTTCTTTTTTCCTGCTGCATCCACGCTTTACTCCTCCTTGTTGTACTTTGATTCTCTTATATGCTACATATATATAATGTTAATCACATTGATTAATCGATTATTCTAGTTTTATCAGACCTGTCCGGGACACCCCAGACAGGTCCTGCCATTTACTTAAATGCGTCTGCCAAACCCACGTTGGCCGTTTCCGTTTCTACATATCCCTGCGCAATCGAATTCCGCAAGAACTTTACATACTGATTAATAATATCGCTATAATTCTGAAAATACTTATTCGCAAAATCATCAAAATTTGAAACCGTATCTGTAGCAGCATCACCCTGCCATATATTTGCAAGATTATCTACTGTCTTTTTCCCATCCTCTAGCGTTTCTAATAGCTTATTGTTCTGATCCTCTAAGTTCTGAGCGATCTGGAGGACTTGGTCGGTATCGACTCTTAAATTGTTACTTGCCATCTCTTATCCCTCCTTGTCTTTAGTTTGCAAGCTTCTTTACATTAGCAATATTGCCATCCATACGTTCAACATAATTCTGCTTTTCCTTGTGCAGTGCTTCACTTGATACAGACAGCTTATCTGCCATGGACTTCAGTTCTTCTGTAAATCCGGTAATCTGTTCAACAAATGCCTGATTATCAGCACCCTCCCAAGCGGTTCCCATTGTGCTTGCACTCTGCATAAGCTGAGTATATATCTCAGTGTATGTCTGAGATAGGGATAACAACTTCTGAGAGGCCTTTTCGATGTCATCAAACGATTCTACATTAATTACCATGTTCTTTCTCCTTTCTTTTAGATCGTTTATCTATACCAACATGATCCATCTCTTTCTGCCTATCTTATATGCCATCATGTTAATATCTTATCAGTGTATATATCTATACATTTATAGTAAAATAAGTTGTTGTTCTATAGAATCAAAATCTGCTGCTGTTTCTCGCAAATAGTTTTCAATTCGCTTTAGTTTATAACTGCCACTTGTTAGCAAATCCGCCTGTAGCAGGTTCCATATATCTATCAAGCCTATGTGTTCATATAATTCATCCATATCTTGATCCAATTGCCGGAGCCTGTGATTTATTTGACTTATAGCATCCGCATATGTCTGCATACGATTTGTGTCTATCACGATTTGAGCGGAACAGACTGTTCCTCCCGCATTGAGACAAACACTCATCTGATTATCTATTGCATCTACCAGATCCATAACATACTGTTTTAACTGCTGAAACTCTCTGCTTACCTCTGTGCTCCACTGTCTCACCTTAGCTACAGCCTCAAATATGAAATCAATAAGTTTAGCCCGGATTACTATATTTCCTATTATCCATACTGATAAAATAGTAACTACAATTGTCAACCATACCGCTACATATACACCAACAAATCCGTATTTTTGATCAATTGACATATATACTTTTATAAATATATCTTTAAGTACATCCTGTCCTTCCTTTGTCGCAACCATTGTCGATATCAAAAGTGGTAGTCCATTAGCCAAAAATCCTATACACTCTTCCGGTGTATAGCCTGCTACATCTCCGGTTCCATATAGGTATTTACCTCCTATCCTGTCATCGTACACCATCACCCGCTCAAGAATACTCATAAGTGTAATCGCACTGTCTTCTATATCATCTTCCTCCAACGCCATTAGCCGGACAGACAACCTTTTCGCCTGCTTTCCTATCGGACCTTGCCCATATGTTGCTTCTTCATTTAAGGTACCATCTGCACCAAAAAGATAATTTAAATCATGATAGGCACCTATGTTATCTGCATCGGGAGTTTGTATAAAATATATATTTTCATCTTTTACTATCATATTTCCCAGATCGTGTACATAGTCATTCTCTCCACATATCAAAATAATTTTATCCCTTTGCTCATCATAATTTGGCAGATTTTCATATTTTTCAAATGCCTGATTAGAAACTCCCTGTCCATCAAAATTGTAACAATGATCTATCAAGTAGCTATACTTTGATTCCATTGTCACAACCATTGCTTCATTACCGCCCTTAGAGTGTCCTGATATATCAAGAATTCCTTTTTTCCCTCCATTTACCAGAACATAGTTTTCCACTACATAGTCATAATATTCGTTTGCTCTTTTTTGCATTAAAGACTGTTCTGATGACAATCCGACACCATTATCAACCCATTTTCCATCTCCTGTTCCTCTATAACTAACTATTATATCTCCGGTACTTGGATTCTGGAATGTCACGGCATTCAACTCCTTCATATCAATACCTCCATCAATGGAACTCTGACTAACCACTTGCATTTGTCCGATTGAAGGATTTGTAATTATCGCCTGCCGTATAGTCTTGTATGTAGGAGTATCGGCCACATCGGTTCCTTTAAGATCATTCATTATATGTGCCAAATTCTTCCCCTTATAATCATCACTTTGCACATCTAAATAGGTATATAAATCCAATATAGCTTCCTGTTCTGCTTGCTCTTTAAGTTCTTGCTCCATTAGTTCAGCGGCTCCTCCCACTCTTCATAGCTGTATACGCCAACTGATTCCACTGCGGCACAATACTCTATATATTTTCCATTATCTATATAATCTGATATGTTATGATTCTGCTTAAAGGTTTCATACGCCTCCGTTCCTTCATCAAACAGTATTCTCGTACTTGCAAAACATATCTGTTTTTCCTCTACAAGCTTTTTATACCGGTCTGCAAATGCCTGTCTATCAACCTCCTGCCCGTTTGTATTTACCACACAAAACAACGTTATTCCTGCCGAACGAGACGATATAAAGGACTCAAAACTCCCATCTGGCTGATCATCAAAGTAAAATACCGTAGATACATCATAATCTATAACAAAATCCTCTCCATCCAGACAATCTTTCATAAATTCTTCGATACATTCCTTTGTCTGCTCCTCATATACAAATCCTCGATAGTTATCCTTGTATACTTCTGTATTATCATCTCTTACCGTATAATACACATGAATATCTTTATCCGGATAATTTTCCGAACTAACTATAATTTGGTGAGACTCCGCGCCAGCACCTCCTCCAAATGGTTCTTTATACTCAAAGTGATCATCCGGATATTTTTCATTCATATAGTCTACCATTTTGTCATCAATACTACGCCCAATTCCCATACATCCACTCACTCCTATCAATATACTTATTATCACACTAAATGCTATTATCTTTTTTATATTTAGTTGCTTCATTTCTCTTCCTCTCTTAATTCTTTTCATTTAAATT
>OHPL01000028.1_pt1 | contig 109000 bp, 91 predicted proteins | sample 1577711 | NCBI WGS metagenome assembly OHPL01 (sample SAMEA3879538, study PRJEB24766) | human gut metagenome | biome: human-associated habitat; feature: feces | place: USA | collected 1985/1987
CATATTTTGAGTTTTTATTCCTTTTATATCTTCCAAGTATTTTCGCTCCGTTTTGTTTCGGGCGGCGTTTTTTGCGCCGTCCTTTTTTGTTGCCTAAAATCCATTTTGCAGCCATTCCGCAGTCATTTTTCTTCTTTACAAAAACCATTGTAAATGGAAATTTTCCATTGAAACTACATTTTGCGCCATTCACGCTTTTTCTGTGGAGTGTTGTAAGATTGAATTGTGCAAAGAGATTGCAAAAACTTTTGTATTTCTTTCAAGGAATTATTTCGAAGTCGCAAAAATCTTGCGAGTTCGGGTAATAAAATCTATTCAAAAAAAGGAGGACGAAAAAATGCTGCAAACAAACCTAAAAGTCGTAGCCGTTGGCGAGCCGAATATCGAGGCGTTGACCGACGGCGAAAAACGAACTTTCTTTGAAAGTATCTTTTCAAGGATAGTCGAACTGCACCAACAAACGCAAACCGAAAACAAAAACGAAACCTGACTTAAAAGCCGAAAAATTACGCAAAAAAACTAAACCGAGTAAATAGAAAAATATTAAATTAGAAAATAACGCTAAAAAGCGATAACATAAACGAAATGAAAGGAACTGAACGGAAATCTATTTATGACTTAAACTAACCGAATTGAACTGAATTGAATCGTAATTAAATCAAACCGAACTAACGGCAGAGTATGAAATTGTATGGTGTTTCGTATTCTGCCGTTTTTTATTTTCTCGCCATACAAAAAATCTAAATCACAAGGAGTAAAAAACTATGAACTATGCAAATATGAAAATCTATTATGACGGCGGTCATTACGTCGGAATACCGCAAGGAGCGTTTCCGAGCGGAAAAGGCTGTAAAAGGCGCGCCGTTAAACCTATGAAACAACAATCGACGGCAGATGTAACGCCGCCCGAAGCCCCGAAAGAACGCTTTGAAACGGTATATAAAGAGAGTCAATCTCTACCCAAACGAGAACGCAAGGCACATATAAAAGCCGCCTTGAAAGACGACTTTGCCGACAAAGCCGAGTTAAACGCTTTCGTCGAAAAACACACCGAACGAATGAACACCAACGCCATTAAACGCAAAGTAAGGCTTATGCGAAAGTTGCGTTTGCAGGATTGGAATTTTTTCGTAACTTTTACCTACTCTAACGAACTTCACACCGAAGAAACGTTCCGCAAAAAGTTATCTAACGCCCTGAAACATCTTGTAGCGAGAAACGGTTGGAAATACATCGGAGTATGGGAGCGCGGCGAAGATACGAACAGACTACATTTTCATGGCATTTTCTATATCCCTGACGGCAAAATGATAGGAAAACTCGAAGAAGTAAAGGATTACGACACGCGAAACCACCGTATGCAAACGACATACCAAAACACGCACTTTCTGAAACAATTCGGGCGTAACGATTTCAAAGATATTGCCACACAGGACGATATTTCAGAGGCGGCAAAATACATAACGAAGTATATGGAAAAGTCCGGCGAGCGTTTAGTCTACGGCGGAAAGTTGCCGACTTACTTCCGCTCGGACGTTTTGGACGAAGACGTAATATGCACTTTCGGAGTTGACGACCGCAAAGTGTTGCTTTTCGATAACTTCACCTGTATCAACGAGGGCGAAATTCTCGGAAAGGTAAGCAAAAAGATTATAGCGCAGTTGCCGCATTGCAACTAATTAGTCTTTCGGATCGGGAAAGGTTAAACGAAAACGACTTTTTCGTCAAGGGTAAAATGCATTGCTTGGCGCAACCCTTGACGAGAAAAGCCGTAAGCCCATAAAAGAAAACGATTTTAATTCGTTTCCGTTTTCTCCGTTCCCGTCGAAAGACAAATCTAAAAAATAAAATCAAAGGAGTAACAAATTTTGAAAACTGGAGTTATTTATGCTCGTTATTCGAGCGACACCCAAACGGAACAATCCATAGAGGGACAACTTCGTGTATGTAACGAGTATGCGAAAAACAACGACATACTCATTTTAAGAACTTATATAGACCGCGCTATGACGGGTACTAACGACAATCGCCCCGACTTCCGTCAGATGATAGAAGATAGCAAAAAACACGATTTCAATGTCGTACTCGTTTACAAATTCGACAGGTTTTCGCGCAATAAATACGAAACCACAAAACACAAGAAAACACTTAAAGACAACGGCGTTAAAGTCGTTTCCGCAACCGAATATATTCCCGACAGCCCAGAGGCGATTATACTTGAAAGTATGATTGAGGGCTACGCCGAATATTACTCTGCCGAACTTTCTCAAAAGGTAAAACGCGGTATGAACGAAACAAGACAAAAAGGCAACTTTACAGGCGGAACTATCATTTACGGCTATAAAGTAGAAAACCATAAAGTTGTAATTGACGAAGAAAAAGCCGAAGTAGTAAGGTTTATTTACGACCAATACGCACAAGGCGTTTACGTTAAAGACATAATAAAAACGCTTACCGAAAGAGGTATTTTCAACCGCGGTAAAAAGTTTGCGAGAAATACCGTCTACAACATACTCAAAAACGAAAAATATTCGGGTATATATAGACACGGCAACGAAGTTTTTACGAATATGTATCCGCAAATCGTGCCGACGGAAATTTACGAAAACGTAAGACAAAAGACCGAAACCAACAAATACGGAACTCGTAGCATTGAAGTCGTGTATCTTCTTCGCAATAAAATTAAATGCGGCTACTGTGGAAGTCCTATTTCTGCGGAGTGCGGAACGGCTAAAAACGGACAGAAAATACGCTATTACAAATGTTTAGGACAAAAACACCAAAGCGGTTGTAAGAAGTCGCAAGTGCGAAAAGAAATACTCGAAAAATATGTACTTGACAACGTATGCGAACAAATGCAACGCCTCGAAATATTAGATAAAATGGCAACGTATTTACTGCAAGTTCAGGAAAACCGCATAAAACAAAACTCGGTTCTGACAAATCTCACAAAAGAGAAACGCCAAACCGAGAATACGATAAACAACATTATGCAAGCCATAGAATTAGGCGGACAAAGCGCAACGGTAATGAAACGTATGCGAGAACTCGAAGAAAAACTGACCGACATCGAAAAACGATTGACGATTGAAAAATCTCAAACGGCGTTCAGACTTTCCAAAGAGCAAATAATCGATTATTACAAATCCGCGCTTGAAAAAGAGTCGCTACAACTGATAAATTACTTCATAAAAGAAATTCAGTTGTATGACGATAAAATGATAATCATCTACAATACACCAAAGACGATAAACCTTGACGAAAGTCAGGGTTTTTCTTTTTACGACAAAAACGTTAAAATGCCGTATGTGATACAAAACAAGAAGTATTACGGACTTAAAGATTTCAGACTTGTAATGCGTATCTGATACATACGCAGACGATTTATTCCACGGTGTTCTTGACCTGAGCCTCTCAGGAGCGTGTCGGTAGGCAAATAAACCGCCAACCGACAGCCCCAAGGGGGCTTTTCGTTTGCCTTTGGCAAGATAGCCTGACACACTCCTTTCTCACGTCAAGAACCTTTCGCGGCATAAAACCGTCTGCAACTGCTACGGATAAAGCGATACGAACACACCATACGAACACCGAAAAAGATAAAACGACGGCACATAGACAACCGAAAAACGCAGTTAAAACCTGAATTTTTGCAAAAGAAAAACCTAAACCAAACACTTTCGTATTCGATTTAGGTTTTGATTGGCGGAGAGAAAGGGATTCGAACCCTTGCGCCAGTTTCCTGACGACCGCATTTCGAGTGCGGCTCGTTATGACCTCTTCGATATCTCTCCAATCTGATTACGTCGGGGAAATGCCCAACGTGTGTAATATACAACATTTCGCCGGATTTGGCAACCATATTGCGGCAATTTTGCAAAAATCCTTTAATTCCGACAGCCGCAAGAAATAAAGAAGTAATGCGCGGCAAATACTTTGTGAAGAAGCGACTATCCGAAAAGCATAAGGGGATAAGGAAACGGGGATTTTACAGGTCGGACGATGAAAAAAGTCCGACTTTTTTTGTCATAAGGAAGCGAAGGGCGCGGAGAGCGCCGACGGCGTAAACGTCCTTGCAGCAGGCTTCGTGGGTGAGAGTCAGGGTTTCGTAATTGCCGAAAAACGAGATTTCGTGTTTACCGACTGCCGTGCCGCCGCGAATCGAATTTATTGAAACGTCCGGCGTGTTTTCGTCAACGCAAGACGACTTTATAACGTCCGCGAGCATTTTGGCTGTGCCGGACGGGGCGTCGAGTTTTTTCTTGTGGTGGGTTTCCGTGACGTTGACGTCGAAGCCGTCGAGTAGTGACGCCGCGAGTGCGACAAGGCGCGACAAAACGTACACGCCGTGGCTTAAATTCGCCGCCTTGAAAACGGCTATTTTTTTGGCGGCAGCCGCGATTTTTCGTTTTGGATTTCGGAGTGTCCCGTCGTTGCGACAAGAAGTTTCAGGTGATTTCCGACGCAATATTCGAGCACGTCGGAAAGTGCTGTCGGCGTTGAAAAATCGACCACTGCGTCCGCGGAAACGGCAACGTTTTTAATGTTTTTATACAGCGGAAAATCAGTTGAAATTCCCGTGCGGTTTACGTCGACGCCGGCAACGATATTTACGTCCGTCGCTTCTTTTGCAACCTTTTGAAACGTTGTGCCGAGTCTGCCGCACGCGCCGTTTAATATGACGTTTATCATACTTTAACTTAAAAAATCATCAATTAAAACGTCTAATTTGTCGGAATTCGCTTTTGACATTTTTGTGAGCGGCAAGCGCAGAATATTCTTGCAAAGCCCGAATTTATTGAGCGCGTATTTTATGGGGATGGGGTTGACTTCCGAAAATAATCCGTGTATCAGCGGGTTGAGTTTCAACTGCATTTTCGCCGCTTTGTCGTAGTTGCCGAGAAGGGCGGCTTTTGTCATATCTGACACGAATTTCGGGAACAGATTCGCTGCGACGGAGATAACGCCCGATGCTCCCATGCACATTGCCGGGACGGTAAGGTTGTCGTCGCCCGAAAAGACGTCCGCGTCGCCCGACAGCATTATCGTGTCGGACATTTGCGAAAGATCCCCCGCCGCTTCTTTGATGGCGACGACGTTTTTAATTTTTGCAAGTTTTCGGAAAGTTTCCGGCAGAACGTTGACGCCGGTGCGCGCCGGCACGTTGTAAACGATAACGGGTTTATCGACGGAATTTGCGATTTCCGAGTAATGCGCGACGAGTCCGCTTTGCGTGCATTTGTTGTAAAACGGCGTAACGACAAGCAGGGCGTCCGCTCCGAGCGACGAGAAAAGTCGGCTAAGTTGCACAGCCGATTTCGTGTCGTTCGAGCCGCTGCCGACGATGACGGGGACGCGCCCGTCCGCGGCTTTTACCGAAAACTTCACGACGTCGATTTTTTCGTTTTCCGACATCGTTGCAGCTTCGCCCGTGGTGCCGAGTATAACAAGAGCGCCCACGTCGTTTTCAATCTGAAAATCGATGAGGCGCCCGAGAGAATCGTAATCGACGCCCGAATCGGAAAACGGGGTAACAAGCGCGGTAGCGCAGCCTTTGAAAATTGACATTTTCGCCTTGACCTTCTTAAAAGATTATTACCGATTCGGGTTATTAAACTTTTGTGAAATCGTGAATTAAACGAGATTATCCTTTATAAGCAATTCGGCAATCTGAACCGTGTTGGTCGCAGCGCCTTTTCTTATGTTATCGGCGACGCACCAGATATTGACGCCGCTGTCGACGCTGTCGTCGATGCGGATACGACCGACGTAAACGGGGTCGGTATTCTCGATATCGACGGGCATCGGGTACTTGCAGTTTTCGATATCGTCGATGACGACGAGTCCCGGGGCGTTTTCAAGGCATTCGAACACGCCTTTAAGGTCGCAAGGTTTCTCAAACTCGATATTTATGCTTTCGGAATGGCCGTGGAAAACGGGAACGCGGACGGTGGTTGCGGTGATTCGCATATCGGGCGCGTGCAGAATTTTGCGCGTTTCGTTGACCATTTTCATTTCTTCCTTGGTGTAGTGGTTATCGCAGAACACGTCGATTTGCGGCAGGCAGTTTGCGAAGATTTGGTGATTGAACTTTTTGGGCGGGACGCCGTTTATGCCGTCTTTAAGGTCGTTGTAGCCCTGAACGCCCGCGCCGGAAACCGCCTGATAAGTGCTGTAAACCACTCTTTTAATAGTATATTTGTCGTGCAGGGGTTTTAATGCCACCATAGCCTGAATCGTGCTGCAATTCGGGTTGGCGATGATGCCTTTGTTCCATCTGACGTCTTCGGGATTGACCTCGGGCACGACAAGGGGAACGTTTTCGTCCATACGCCAGCAACTGCTGTTGTCGACGACGGTTGCGCCGATACTTGCAAAAATCGGGGCGAATTCCCTTGAAACGCTTGCGCCCGCGGAAAACAACGCGATGTCGATTTTTTTATCGACGACGTTTTCTTTCGTGAGCTCGATAACGGTGTGCGGTTTTCCCATGAAATCAATCACCTTACCGGCGCTTTTCGCGCTTGCGTAAAGATAATAGTTTTCGACGGGAAGGTTTCTTTCCGCTAAAACTTCCAGGAATTTATTGCCGACCATACCCGTTGCGCCGACAACCGCCACGTTATATTTTTTCATAGATACCTCCAAAATCGGAAAGGTTCGAATAACCTCTTTAATAGTTTAATATGGTAACACACGAAAGAGACTTTGTCAAATGCTGATATATACATAGTATTATTTTTCGTCGATTCGTGTCAAAAGCCGACAAAACTCCGCGATAAATTCTTGATATATTTCTTTTTATAGTGTAAAATGGAAAGACAACAAATGTCGGAGCAAAAAATGAACAAAACTAATAAAACGAACAATAAAAACAAAAAGGAAGAATTAAGCCCTTTGTATAAAAAACTTTCGCTCGGGCCCGAAATCCGCGCGGAAGAACCGAAGGGGGTATATCCCAAGGGCCGCGTGAAACAGGTTTTTGCGGTGATGAGCGGCGAGATGAACTCGCTTATGAGAGTGAACGCGTGGTTTTTGCTGTTTGCGATCCCGCTCTTTTTCGTGCTTTATTGGTGCAGTAATTATTTCACGAGCCTTGCGACGTCGAAGTTCGATTTTATGGGCAACGTCGGCATGGCGTTCCCGGGCGGGGCGGACACCCTGCAACAGGCGCAGATTGCCGTATACGACGCATGGCAGATCGTGTTTTATCTGCTTGTCCCCGCAATCACGATTACGTTTATCGGTATGGCGGGCGCGTTCAACTGTCTGAAAGCCTTTATGTGGGGCGAAAAGGTTGAAAAAATCACGAAAACTTTCTTCAAAGGCGTCAAAAAATATTGGTGGAAATACCTTATCGTTATGCTTGTCGATTCGCTTCTCGTGCTTGCGCTCGGCAGCGCGTTCGTATTCTTCCTGAAATTGAAGGTGATGGGTGCGCTCAACGCCGGACACTGGGTGATGATAATCGTCGTGTGTCTTGTTGAGTTTTTGCTGCTTTACGTCAATATGCAACTTCTGCCGATGATTGCGGAAGTCGACTTGCCTTTCCTAAAACAGGTCAAGAACTCAATCCTTTTCAGCGTGAAACTTGCGCCGATAGGTCTGCCGTTGTTCCTTGTATGCCTTGTGCCGATTGCGTTGTTCTTTGTCAAGAGCAGTTTCTTCTCGATAATCTGGCTTGTCGTGATGATGATGTTCGGCACGACTTTGTACGGGCTTACGTTCACGGCGTTTTCGCAATGGGCGCTCGATAACGTGCTTACCCCGCTTTATATGATGACGCAGCAAAAACCGTCGTCGAAGAAAGATAAAAAGGCAAAACAAAACGCGGTCACGGCAATCGTAACGGCGGAAACCGAAAAACCCGTCGCAAACGAAAACGGCACTCCCGCGGAAAACCGGAACGGAAAAAAGGCAAAAGGCGGAAAAAAATAATTGTACGAGATACTTGCAAAGTATTATGACGATCTGATGGGCGACTTTGACTACGACGCGTACGAAAAGTTCGCCTTTGAAAATCTGAAAGACGTTTGGGGCGGGTTCGGATACGATCTGGCGTCCGGCAGCGGCGAAATGGCAATCCGCCTTAAACGCAACGGGTTCAAGGTCGTCGGCGGCGACGTTTCGCCCGAAATGCTTGAAAAAGCGACAGAAAAAGCAAGAAAAGCACGCCTTGACGTGCCGTTTGTTTTTTCCGACCTGAACGATTTACACCTTGAAAAAAAGTGCGATTTCGTAACGGCTGTCTGCGACGGATTCAATTACGTCAAAGGGAAAAACCTGGCGGCGGCGTTTAATGAGATTTACTCCGCGTTGAACGACGGCGGTATTTTTATTTTTGACGTGAGTTCCGCCAATAAACTTGAAAACGTGCTCGGAAACAACCTTTTTTACGAGGACGACGAAAACCTGACGTACCTTTGGCAAAACACGAAAAAGGGCGAAAAAATAAAAATGGATCTGACCTTTTTCGAGCGGGACGGCGACGTGTATCGCCGCTTTGACGAAAGCGAATCGCAATATATACACAAAACGAAAGACGTCGAATCCGCATTGACGGCGGCGGGCTTTTCTTATCGGTTTTTTAACGAAAAATTCAAAAAATTTACGGAGCGTTGCAACAGACTTATCGTCGTTGCGAAAAAATAATGGACGTTATAAAAAGATTTATGCTGTTCGACAAGACGATTCTCGTCAGCGTGATTTCCGCAAAGGAACTTGTCGACAAAGCGATAAAAATTCACTCTCTTTCCCGTACCGCGGCGGCTGCGCTCGGCAGGACGCTTATCGTCGGCGCGTATATGGGGACGGAACTTAAAGACGACAAACAAAAATTGTCGATTACGATTAACGGCGGCGGCCCGCTCGGTCGCATTGTCGTGTTGTCCGATTACGGCGCGAAGGTCAGGGGCTACGTCGAAAACCCCGCGGTCGAACTTCCGCTGAACGGAAAAGGGAAACTCGACGTGGGCGGCGGCGTCGGCAAAAACGGCTATATCAGCGTCATAAAAGACCTTGGACTGAAAGAGCCGTATTCGGGAAGATGCCCGATTGTCGACGGGGAAATCGCAAACGATTTTGCGTATTATTTCACGGTGTCCGAACAACAGCCGTCGGCGGTGGCGCTCGGCGTGCTTGCGGCGGATAACGAGTGCGTGTCGGCTGGCGGAGTATTCGTAAGCGCGCTTCCTGGGGCGGACGACAACGCAATCACGGTGATGGAAGATATATTGACGAATTTCACGCGCGTCAGCGACCTGTTCAAGGAAATGACGCCCGAAGATATTATCGACAGGTACTTTTCGCATTTCGATATTTTTTATCTTCCCGACGTGTATCCGACGTACGAATGCACGTGCAATAGGGCGCGGCTTGAACAAGTCGTCGTGTCTTTGGGGCGCGACGAGGCGTACGATATTCTGCGTGAAAACGGGAAGTTGGAACTTACTTGTCAATTCTGCAACAAAAAGTACGTTTTCACCAAAAACGACGTTGATACGTTGTTTTCAAAGGCATAAAACCGTTATTTTGTACTATGGCAAAAGTTATTAAGTTTGACGACACAATCGAATATAAGATAGACCGCGCAAACGATCTTTACGCCGACGAGAACTTCGCCGACGCACTTACCTTATTGTTCGAAGTCGTGAAACGCGACGAAAAAAACAAGGACGCGCTCATTCTCATCGGACGGATTTACGCCGATATGAACGCCTTCAACGAAAGCAACGTCGCATATATGACCGCCTATGCAAAAACAAAGTCGAAAGACGCGATCAAGGGCATTATCTCGAACGCGCTCGTTAACGGCAAGTTCCGCCTTGCAAAATATTACAAGGATACTTACGGCGTCGATTACGACTTTTCGGAGTTTCTGACGGTGCAGACCGAAGACGGTGAAACCCTTTTCCCCGACGACGAAGAAGAGCAGGAGTTTGAACGGCACCTAAGGCTTGTCGTATCGAGAAAAGAAAAGGGCGGCGAAAACCTTGTCAAAGAAAAAGACCTGAAAAACCTGAAAAACCTTACGATAAACGACCTGGAAGGGCTTGGCGGAAATCCCGACTTTATGAAGTTTTCGGAACTTATGGAAAAACTTCTGAACTTCGACGACGGCGAAGAAGACGACAAACCCGAAAAACGCCGTACCGAAATCGGATTCAAGCAGGTTTATCCCCGTCCGTCGGCGGAGTGCGAGCAGATTATTTCCGACGCGTTCAAACTGTTTTCAACGGGGAAACCGCAGGAGTCACTTGACCTTCTCAAAAACATAAACGAGAAAAACGGGAAATATTATTACATTGCCGAGAAAAACAAGGCGATGTGTTATCTTGCGCTTGACCGGTTGCAGTCGATGAAAATCGCCGCCGAAACCGCGCTTAAAGGCTTGCCCGACGACTTTTCGTTGAAGTGTTATTATTACATTGCCTTAAAACTCCTTGACGAAAAGGCGGACGCCGAAAAAGTGTTTTCGGAAATCAAAACCGAAAAACCCAAAAACACGATGGAATATATGGTGAAACTTGACGCATGCCGTCTTGCGCTCGACCACGAAGGAGTGCTTGACGCCGTCGAAAACGTTTTGCCCGACTTTCCGTACCAGCCGCAGTTTTTGATTCTGTACGGAAAGGCGCAGTACAACTGCGGATATATCAAGCCCGCCCGCGCGACTTTTCTGGAAATCGTCCGACTGTATCCCGACAATTTCGAAGCCCGTCTGTTGCTTGACAAAATCAACGACGGCGAAGACGGTCTTATACCGTACGGCGATATGGAAGTGATGCTTAAACGCGTGCGGATTTTGTCCGATCTCAAAATGAAGATGCAGGACAACATCGGGTTTATGAATTACCTGAAATACGACAAGGACGCTTACAGAAATATCGAATACGTGTTACTTAACGAGAACGAGCAGAACGTGTACGTCCTGATGACGGGGCTTACCACGTACGTTTCCAAGCAAATGTTCGATATGTACGAAAAACTGCTTATTTCGCCGTACGCGTCGCCGTATCTCAAAACCCTTGCGCTGACGGTTTATCTTTCGGACGCAATGCCGGGCGAGGTTGCCGTCGCGAATATCGACGAAAAACTGAAAATCGTGAAAATGGGCGATTACGGCTGGGAAAAAGGAATAAACGACGTCGTGAAAGCCGCCGCGTATTTTGCCTTTTCGCAGGTGATTATGCGGGAGAAAAAGCCGAAATCCGCCGTGGACGCGCTGAGCGAAAGACTGAAAAGAATATCGGGGTTTTTAATGAGCGAATTAAGCCCGAAAGACCTTGTGAAAGAGTTGAATTCGGTTGACAGTATGGTTGTGATGAAAGACGCCTTGTGCGACTTGTCCACGCACCGCGTCAGACGCTCGACGCCCATGACCGTCATCGACGAAAAGTATCTACAATACGTCGAATTATTGAAAGAGGTTGACGAAAAATATGAAATTTGAAAATCTTGACAAATTGTTTGAACTTTACGTGCAGGAAGCCGTAAGGAAAAATAAGGAAAAATATTCCTCGCACGAGGCTCTCGAAGACGATCTCGGCATGCTTTTCAACAGGTTTGAAAACGTAAGAATAAAAACCCTTGACGGCAAAACGCCGAAAGAGTACGCGGCGGAACTTCGCGAAGACGGCGAAATTTTCGACTACGTTTCAAAATGCCTTGAAAACAATATCGAAGTTACCGACACCATTTGCGACGAGGTCGTGCGCGCGGAAGGCGCAACCGAATACCTGAACGGGCTTTTGTACGAAAACAATAAGGACGCAAAACTTCTTGCCGCGCTTTTACTTAAAGAAATCGACGACGAAGAAGTCGAAGATATTTTCATTTCCGTCCTTACGAACGACGAAATGCCCGACGAAGTGAAAACGATCGCTTTCGAATATCTGTCCGACGGCGACGACTGCGTGCCCGAAAAAATATTGGAAATCATAAACTCCGTGCCCGAAAAAAACCAGGGAATTCTCGTTGAGGTGCTTTCAAACTTCAAGGGGAGAAAGGACGTGTTTTACTGGCTCGTTACAATGTTGCAGCGCGCCGAAGACGTGCCGACGTACGCGGGGCTTCTCGGAAGATACGGCGATCCCGCCGCAATTGATATTCTGAAAAGTTTCGCAAGCGAGGTCGATATAAATTACGTGGAATTTGTCGAGATAAGAAACGCCGTCGAAGAACTCGGCGGGGAGATGACGGAAGAAAAAGATTTCTCGGACGATCCCTATTATAAGTACATAAATCATATCGGGGAAAACGGCGAAAATCCCGAAACCGCCGAAACGAAAAACTGAATATTCATATTATTATTTATTCATAACCCTGTGTCGCAAGGCATAGGGTTATTTTATGAAAGAAGGATTGAAGTGCGCCGCCGTGTTTATCGGGACGGTCATCGGCGCGGGGTTTGCAACGGGGCAGGAAGTATTGTTGTATTTCGGAAGATCAAGCATTGCCGTGCCGATTTTTTCGGGGATTTTACTGGGACTTTTTAACGCGTATTTTTTGGCAATCGGCGCAAAATTCAACGATAGAATCAATGAACATATGTTGCAGAATAAGGCAAAAGCACTTTATGATGTATGTATGTTCATTTGTGCATATATCACTTTTATAGCAATGTTTTCGGGTGTTGAAACCCTTTTTGTGAAAATATTCGATATTAAATACACAAGTGTGGCGTGGGTTGTCGCGGCGGGTTTCATCGCTGCAAACGGGTTAAGATTTATGAAGGGGCTGAACTCTGTCGCGGTGCCCGTGATACTTCTTCTCACGGTGGTGATTTTCGTATATTCCGACAAAGAAAAAGCAAGCGGCGCATACAACTTTTTCAACGGGATAACGTACGCCGCAATGAACGTTATGTTGTCGATGGGCGTGATGATAAGGCTTGGAAAAACCGCGACGAAAAAGACAATTTGGGCGTCGGGGTGCGTGACTGCGGTCGTTATGGCGACGATGCTTGCGCTTATCACGCTTGTCGTGAAAAAGAGCGGCGGCGAAATGCCCGTGTATGTCGCGGCGGACAAGGTCGGGCTTAAATACGCGGCGGGCGCGGTGATACTTCTTTCGGTATTTACGACGATGGTATCCGCGCTTGAAACGGCGGCGGAAATAATCGTGCCGGACGAAAAAAAGAAAACCGCGGGCGTCATTTTCGTCACGCTTTTGTCGCTTCCGTTCGTAGGGTTGTTCTCTTTTGAGGATATCGTCGATTATTATTATCCCGTCGTGTCGGGAATGGGCATACTTATCGTAATCGTTTTATCGGTTTTCGTAATTTTCAAAAAACGGGACGGCAAAATCAAAAAATCCGTTGACTTTTAATCCCAAATATTATAACATAAGAAAAATTTACAATTTTTCCGCAAATAATTTTTAACGAGGTGTACAAATGGCAAAGATTTTGAAGGAAGGTTTAACTTTTGACGACGTTTTGCTTATCCCCAAGCGCAGCGACGTGCTTCCCAAAGACGTCGATTTGTCGGTGGAACTTGCAAAAGGGCTTAAACTTAACATTCCGCTTCTGAGCGCGGGCATGGATACCGTTACCGAATCCCAGATGGCAATCGCGATGGCAAGGGAAGGCGGCGTCGGTATCATTCACAAAAACCTGACGATCGAAGAACAGGCGGCGCATGTAGACCGCGTGAAGCGCAGCGAACACGGCGTCATTACCGATCCGTTTTTCTTGGGACCGGACAACCTCGTTACCGAAGCGGTCGCGCTTATGGCAAAGTACAGAATCAGCGGCGTTCCTATCGCGAAAGAAGGGAAACTCGTGGGTATTCTTACCAACCGTGACCTTAAATTCGAGACAAATTACAACCAGCCCATCGGCAATATAATGACGTGGAAAAACCTTGTGACCGCACCCGTCGGCACCACGCTTGAAGAGGCGAAAGAAATTCTCGGGGAGCACCGCATCGAAAAACTGCCCATCGTCGACGCCGATTTCAATTTGAAAGGGCTTATCACCATCAAAGACATCGAAAAAGCCATTCAGTATCCCAACTCCGCAAAGGACGCGGGCGGCAGACTGCTTGCGGGAGCGGCGGTCGGCATCGCGAACAACACGATGGAAAGGGTTGAAGAACTCGTCAGAAACAAAGTTGACGTAATCGCCGTCGATACGGCGCACGGACACAATGCGATCGTTATCGAAACGGTCAAAAAAATCAAAAAGAAATTCCCTTGCCTTCCCGTCATCGCGGGTAACGTCGCAACGGCGGAAGCCACGCGCGACCTCATCGAAGCGGGCGCGGACATCATAAAAGTCGGTATGGGCCCCGGCAGTATCTGTACGACGCGCGTCATCGCAGGTATCGGCGTGCCGCAAATCACGGCGGTTATGGACTGCGCCGAAACTGCCGACAAATACGGCAAGAAAGTCATCGCCGACGGCGGTATCAAATTCAGCGGCGACATCGTGAAAGCAATCGGCGCGGGCGCGGCGGCGGTCATGATCGGAAGTCTGTTTGCGGGAACTATGGAAAGCCCCGGCGACATCGAAATGTTCCAGGGAAGAAGTTTCAAGGTGTATCGCGGAATGGGCAGTATCTCCGCAATGGCGGCGGGCAGCAAAGACAGATACTTCCAGGACAGCGAAGACGCGAGAAAACTCGTGCCCGAAGGCGTCGAAGGACGCGTACCTTACAGGGGAAGCCTTGCCGACGTCGTTTATCAGATGGTCGGTGGTATCCGCTCCGGTATGGGCTACTGCGGAAAACATAACATCGAAGAACTGCGTACCACGGCGGAATTCGTCAGAATTTCCAACGCGTCGCTTATCGAAAGCCATCCGCACGACATCACGATTACGAAAGAAAGCCCCAACTACTCCACCAGGGCTTAACGGATTTTATTATGGTTTACGGCAATACGAAAGGAATAAAACAAACCGTGATTGCGCGGCTTGACGCTCTTATCGGGGCGTACGACAAAAACCTTCTTATCGACAGGACGGTTCTTTCGACCATTGCCGAAATTACCGAAAAAATCAACCGCGAGATTTGCGTGTTCGTCGCAAGAAACGGACAGGTCGTCGCGGTGGGCGTGGGCGACAGCGGCACGGTATCGCTTGAAGATTTTTCGTTGAAGCGCAGCGACAAACGGTTTCAGGGCGTGAGATGCGTGCATACTCACCCGAAAGGAAGCGGAAAACTGTCGGATATGGACACGTCCGCGCTCACGTCGATGCGCCTTGACGCAATGATTGCCGTCGGCGTGTTGCACGGAAGGGCGAACGACGTCGAAGTCGCTTTTATCAACGGCAAAAAAATCGACAGGTTTTATTTTAAGTCCGCGGCAAAAATCGACGACGCCGAAATGATTCAAAAAATCACCGAATACGAAAGAAAATCGGTGATCCCCGACGTTGTTGACAATACGCCCGAAACGCGCGGGGCAATCCTTGTAAACGTCGGCACGGGCAGCGACCTCGACGTCGAAATCGAGGAGCTGAAACGACTTGCCGACACGATGGGACTTGACGTCAAAGGCGCGGTTGTCCAAAAACAAAATCCCGATAAGGGCTATTGCGCGGGGCTTGGCAAACTTGAAGAAATCAAACGACTCGTGCAGGTGGAAAATGCGGAATTCGTCATTTTCAACAATATGCTCACGGGAAGTCAACTGAACAATATCGAAGAATACGTCGGCGCGAAGGTCATCGACCGTCCGATGCTCATTCTTGAAATTTTCGCGCGGCACGCAACCTCGAACGAGGGCAAACTTCAAGTGCAACTCGCGATGATGAAATATACTTTGCCGAAACTTTTAGGACAAGGCAAAGAATTGTCGAGAATCGGCGGCGGGGGCTCCGGCGGCGCAGCGACGAAAGGAAGCGGCGAAACCAAACTCGAAACCGACAGGCGGCGCATCCGCCGCAGCATTTACGAACTGTCGGAACGCATCGAAATTCTGAAAAAAGAAAGGGATTTGCGCCGTGAACGCCGCAAAAAATCGGGCATAAAAACCGTTGCCATCGTCGGATATACAAACGCCGGAAAGTCCACGCTGATGAACCTTCTGACGAAAGCGGGAGTCAAGGCGGAAGACAAACTTTTCGCAACGCTCGATCCCGTGACGCGCAAGATTTTCGTCGATATCGGAAAGGAATATCTTCTGACCGACACCGTAGGTTTCATCGACAATCTCCCGCACGAGTTCGTCGACGCTTTCAGAAGCACACTGGAAGAAGCAACGTACGCCGACCTTATTCTGCACGTTGCGGATTGCAGTTCAAAGGACCTTGAAAGACAGGAAAAAGTCGTGAAAGACGTCCTTACGTCGTTGGGCGTGACCGACACGCCGATTATAACGGTTTATAACAAAGCCGACGAAAACGCAGGCTTTTCCACAGACGAAAAAAACGCCGTCGTGATTTCGGCAAAAACCGGGGACGGCGTGAATAAACTGAAAGAAATGATCGTCGAAAAATTATTTTAATTTTCCAAGTTTCCTTAATTTGTTGACGTTCATCGGATAATCGGGCGACTTGATAAGCGCGTTCCAGAGCAGGAAGTCGTCGACCGTGGTGTCGTAAAAATTCGCAAGGCTCAAAAGTATGTCGGGCTCCACGTCCTTTAAGTCGTTTTCGTAGCGGCTGTAAGTGCTACGGGAGACGTGCAAAGCGTCGGCAAGTTGCTGGCTGGTATAGCCTTTTCTTTTTCTGATTTGTTTAAGTAAACGACCGAATAACATCTTTAATCATACAAAAAGGCTCGGTAAACCGAGCCTTTTATCATTTTATCTTAGTAAGCGAGTTCTTTTTCCAGATATTCGACAAGTTTATCGACAGGCATTCTGATTTGCGCCATGCTGTCGCGTTCACGCACGGTTACGGTGTCGTCGTCAATGGTGTCGAAGTCAACAGTCACGCAGAAAGGCGTGCCGATTTCGTCCTGACGGCGGTAACGTTTGCCGATGCTTGCGCTTTCGTCGTACGTGCAGGAAAAGTGCTTTTGAAGCGTACGGTAAATTTCCGTCGCTTTGTCGCCGAGTTGTTTCTTTTGCAAAGGAAGCACCGCAACCTTATACGGCGCGAGAGCGTGATGCAAATGCAAAACAACGCGGGTATCGCCGTCGACTTCTTCCTCGTCATAGGCGTTTGAAAGCACGGCAAGGAACATACGCTCGACACCCAGCGACGGCTCCACAACGTAAGGAATATATCTTTCGTTCGTGACGGGATCGACATAGTCCATATTTTCGCCGCTGACGCGCTGATGGCAGTTAAGGTCGTAGTCGGTGCGGTCGGCAACGCCCCAAAGTTCGCCCCAGCCGAACGGGAATTTGAACTCGAAGTCGGTCGTGACGCGGCTGTAAAAGCAAAGTTCTTCCTTATCGTGGTCGCGCAGGCGCAGGTTTTCTTCCTTGATTCCGAGGCCGTAAAGCCAATTTTTGCAGTGCTCCTTCCAGTAATCGAACCATTCAAGGTCGGTGCCGGGCTTGCAGAAGAATTCAAGTTCCATCTGTTCAAACTCGCGGACGCGGAAGATGAAGTTGCCGGGGGTAATTTCGTTTCTGAAAGACTTGCCGATTTGTCCGATGCCGAAAGGCACTTTCGCTCTTGTGGTGCGCTGCACGTTTTTGAAGTTTACGAAGATACCTTGCGCGGTTTCGGGACGAAGGTACACGGTGTTTGTCGAGTCTTCCGTGACGCCCTGGAAAGTCTTGAACATAAGGTTGAATTTTCTCACGCCGGTGAAGTCGGAGTTGCCGCAGATCGGGCACGGGATTTTGTTTTCCCTGATATATTCTTCCATTTGTTCGTTCGTCCAGCCGGCGATGTTAAGGGTGATACCTTTTTTGGCGTTCCAGTTTTCGATAAGGTCGTCGGCGCGATGACGGGATTTGCACGCTTTGCAGTCCATAAGAGGGTCGGAAAAACCGCCGATATGTCCGCTTGCTTCCCAGACTTTCGGATTCATAAGAATCGCGCAGTCAAGACCTACGTTATATTCGCTTTCGGTGATGAATTTTTTCCACCACGCTTTTTTGATATTGTTTTTAAGTTCGACGCCCAAAGGACCGTAGTCCCAGGTGTTTGCAAGACCGCCGTAAATTTCGCTTCCCGGGAAGACGAAGCCGCGGTTTTTCGCAAGCGCGACGAGTTTATCCATTGTCAGATTTGCCATAAACGCATACCTCATAAAAAAGTTTATTTATATTCTATTTACATATTAAGAAAAAGTCAAGCGAAACGCCGACGGGCAAGGGTTTTATGTAACAAAAAAAATGAAGTTTGCGTATTGTGAAGTATAGATAATCCTTGCGGTTATCGAGTATGAAAGGGAGGTTGTGCTATGAACGGAAACTTTTTCGGCGGCGGTTCGGGCTGTGACTGTATGTTATGGATTCTTATCCTTCTTTGCTGCTGTGGCGGATGCGGCGGCGGTTGCAACGACGGTTGCGGATGCGGCGGCGGAGCGTACGGCTTCTGGCCGTGGCTTGTGATTTTGTGTTGCTGCTGCGGATGCGGCGGTGGCGGCGGGTGCAAATAATACATAAAAGCACCATTTTTTCGGGACGGCGGGCGGCGCCGTCCTTTTTTTAATTTATAATTGCGACGGCATAGGACAGCGACCACAGATACGAATACCATAAAAGCAGGACGGGAACGGCGGCTTTTGCAAGCTTCCCCGCGCGGGATCGCAGAATAAAAATGCAAAAAATCCACATTAACGCCAAAGTGACAGTCATTGTGACAAGTCCAAGCAGGGGATTTCTTGCCGCGAAAAACAGCGCAAGGAACAATGCGGACGAAAACTTGACCGACGCATACAATCCGAATGTCGGATTTACCGCGCCTTTGACGAGCGCGTCGGACACGACGAACGCTTCAAGTGCCGTCGCGGCCGAGTACAACGCCGTGAACGTCGTCGCGTCCAACCAAAACACCGGAAGACTTAACCCAAAAAACCACGATAGGTTTCTTTGCACGGTGAAACTTCCCGTCCATTCCACGATAAGCGCAAACGAAAGCGCGAAAAACGCGGCGTAAAGCCATTTTACTTTTTGCATATAAAAATTATATTTATAACGCGTATCATATATGTTTGAAAAATAATAGTTGTAAAATGCGCGCGCTTTTGGTATAATAACGTAAAATCACGATAAGGATTAAAAAATGTTACTTGTTATCGACGTAGGAAATACGAATATGAAACTCGGCGTGTACGACGGCGACGTTCTGAAAAAAAGCTGGCGTCTTTCAACCGAGGCAAAGCGCACCGCGGACGAACTCGGAATGATTTTGTACGACTTGTTCAAAAACGTCGGCGTTGAATTTCAGGATATCGACGGCATTATCATGTCGTCCGTCGCGCCCATGCTCAACTACACGGTGGAACATATGTGCACGTACTATATGAAGAAAAAGCCCGTCTTCGTGGACGCCACGCTTAAAACGGGTTTGAAAATCAAATATAACAACCCCATCGAACTCGGCGCGGACAGGATCGTCGACGCGGTAGGGGCGCACTTCATATACGGCGGGCCGATTATCGTTGTGGATTTCGGCAGCGCGACGACGTTCAATGCGGTGACGGCAGACGGCACGTTTTTGGGCGGCGCGATTTGCGCCGGCGTCAAAACCGCGTCGGAAAGCCTTGTGAACACCGCCGCGAAACTTCCCCGTTTCGAACTTGTTCCGCCGAAAGACGCGATTGCCCGTTCCACAATCGAGGGTATGCAGTCGGGCGCGGTTTACGGATATGCGGGGCAGGTTGACTACATTGTCAGAAAATTCCGCGAAAATCCGCTTATGAAAGACGCGAAAGTCATCGCGACGGGCGGTTTGTCGGAACTTGTCGTCAACGCGGACAAGTCGATTATCGACGTCGTTGACCGCTCGCTTTCTCTCAAAGGGCTTAAAATTTTGTACGATATGAATAAAGAAGGTAATAACGAATGAAAAAAGTCGGCATCGCGCTGCTCGGACTGGGTACGGTCGGGGGCGGCACTTATAAGATTCTGGAAAAAAACCACGACGCTTTCAAAAAGTACGAAGGGCTCGATATCGAAGTCCTGCACGTGCTTGAACGCAATATGAAAAGGGTTGAAGAGTTGGGCGTAAATCCCGACATCGTTTCAACCGACATCGACAACGTCGTGAACAACAAAGATATCTCGATAGTGTGCGAGTTTTTCGGCGGTATCGAACCCGCAAGGACGTTCCTTATCAAGGCTCTGGAAGCGGGCAAAAGCATCGTCACCGCAAATAAGGAATTGTTCTCAAAACACTGGCACGAACTCGAAGCGGCGGCAAAACGCGGCAAGGCGGGGCTGTATTTCGAGGCGAGTTGCGTCGGCGGCGTGCCCATAATCCGCACGATTACCGAAGGCATGCAGGCAAATACGATTTTGTCGATAAAGGGCATAATAAACGGCACGACGAACTATATTTTATCGGCGATGAGCGAAAACGGCACGTCGTACGAAGACGCGCTGAAATCCGCGCAGGAACTCGGGTATGCCGAATTCGATCCGACAGCCGACGTCGAAGGCTTTGACGCGTCGTACAAACTGTCGATTCTGTCCACGCTGTCCTATCACAAAAAAGTGCCCGTACAAAGGGTGTATCGCGAGGGCATCACGAAGATTTCCGTGGACGACATAAACACCGGTAAGAAACTCGGCTACACGCTGAAACTTCTAGCAATCAGCAAAAACAACAACGGAAAAATCGAGGCGCGCGTGCATCCCGCTTTCATTAAAAGCAGCCATCCGCTTGCGGCGGTGTCGGGCAGTTTCAACGCCGTGTATCTTGTCGGCGACAGCGTCGGCGATATTATGCTTTACGGCAGGGGCGCGGGCGATCTGCCCACCGGCAGCGCAATCGTCAGCGATATTATTTATGCGGCGCATCAGCGCAAACCACGCTATTTACCGTTCAAAAACGACGGTTCAAGTCGCGATTCGGACTTTATCACAGATTTTAAGAGCAAGTATTACGTCCGTATATGCGCCACCGACCGCGAAGGAATTCTGGGCAGAATTTCAACCGTTTTCGGCAAAAACAAAATCGGCATCGAAAAGGTTTTTCAGAACGAAGAGAACGTCAATTCAAAGACGGACATTATCTTCGTCACGCACCTGAGCCACGAGAAAATCATTGAAAAAGCGTTGAAAGAAATCACCGCTCTTGACGGCGTGAAAAACGTCGCCGCACTTATCCGCGTTGAAGAATAATGAAAGAAATCATACTGTCCGCAATCGGCGACACAATCAAAAATTTTGAGGAAAAAATCGCTCAGGCACAAACGCTTTGGGAAAAGGTGCAGATCTTTTTCGACACCTACAAAGTGTGGATTCTGGTCGGGCTTGTCGTGCTTGTGGGCATAATCTTTTTTGTCAACATAATGGAAGCGAAAAAGCGCAAAGACGACCGCGACAACAAAAAATAACAGCGCAAAACAACGCAAAACCGCATTAAAAAACTCCGCAATTGCGGAGTTTTTTGTTTGGGATATACCGATAAAATATTTTTATTTTTTGTCGTTTTCGCGGATTTCCACACGGCGGATTTTGCCCGACGTCGTTTTCGGAAGTTCTTTCACAAACTCCACGATGCGCGGGTATTTATACGGCGCGGTTACCTTTTTCACGTGGTTTTGCAGTTCCTTGATAAGGGCGTCCGACGGCTGATAGTTTTTGGTCAGGACGATTGTCGCTTTCACGATTTGTCCGCGCAGGTCGTCGGGGACGGCGGTGATTGCACATTCCAACACCGCGGGGTGTTCCATAAGCGCGCTTTCGACCTCGAAAGGTCCGATGCGGTAGCCTGACGATTTGATGATATCGTCCTTTCTTCCGACGTACCAGAACCAGCCGTCTTTGTCCTGATAGGCAAGGTCGCCGGTGTGGAAGTAAACGTCGTTTTTAAGGGCGGCGGTGCGCGCCTCGTCCTTGAAGTAGCCCGCGACGAGTCCGCATTGATTTTCCGATTTCAGTATGGCGATTTCGCCTTCTTCGCCGGGTTTAACCTCGTTTTCGTCGTCGTCGATAAGGCGCACGTCGTACAGGGGGCTGGGCTTTCCGAGACTGCCCGTAACGGGGGACAAATATTTGAACGTGCCCAGCATTACCGTGCCTTCGGTCTGACCGAAACCTTCGTAAATTTTGAGCCCGGTCGCTTTTTCAAACTGTTTGAACACTTCGGGATTCAAACTTTCGCCGGCGGTGGAGCAATGTTTTATCGAGGATAAATCGAAACTCGACAAGTCTTCTTTCACCAAAAATCTGTAAATCGTGGGCGGGGCGCAAAAAGTCGTTATCCCGTATTTTTTCACAAGCGGCAAGACGTCCGTGGGGGTAAATCTGCCGTGGTAGTCGTAGGCGAAAACCGCCGTGCCCGATATCCATTGACCGTAGATTTTGCCCCAGCTGCATTTTGCCCAGCCCGTTTCGGCCATAGTGAAGTGCAAGCCGTCGTCGACGACGTCCTGCCAGTATTTTGCGGTGAAGACGTGTCCCAAAGGATACAAAAAGTCGTGCATGACCATTTTGGGCATACCCGTCGTGCCCGAAGTGAAATATACGAGCATCAGATCACGGGGGTTCGGGCGCGCGTCGAAGGAAAATTCCGCGGGCGCGTTTTCAAGTTTTTCGTCAAGGTTGTCGAAGTGCGCGCCGTTTACCGACAATACGCCTTTCAGGTTTTTGCAATCGGGAAGGGCAAGCGAGATATGTTCCGCAACGTCTTCTTCTTCCGTCGCAAACAGCAGTTTCACGCCCGCTTCGTTCACGCGGTACGCGACGTCTTTCGGGGTGAGCATATGAGTTGCGGGGATAAGTACGACGCCCATTTTGCAGCACGCCACGACAAGTACCCAGTATTCCCAACGACGGTTGAGCATACTCATTACGAAGTCGCCTTTTTTCACGCCGTACGACGCAATGACGTTGCACATTTTCAGCGACAATTTCTTCATTTCGCCAAAGGTGATGACTTTTTCTTCGCCTTTCTGATTGCACCATACAAGGGCGCGTTTTTCGGGACAAAGCCTTGCGTATTCGTCCACGACGTCAAATCCGAAGTTGAAATCGGACGGAACGCAAAGTTTCGCGTTTCTTCTGAAATCGTCGTAGTCCGAAAAATCCGTTCTATTCAAAAACTTGCTTAAAAGATTCATATTCACTCGAAAATTTATAATTTAGTCAATGATAGCACACTTTATTATAAAATAAAAGCAAATTGAAATACTAATTTTCGATCGACTTTTTGAAAGACTTTTGTCAGGACTTGCAATTTGACCTTGCAGGTGGTATAATAGGGTAACTAAAATGAGGTAGTATATGCTTGACAGGCAATTAAACGCCGTGCTGACTGTCCTTAACGACTTTTCGGACGGCGCCTATAAAATCATCGACGCGGACGAAATCATCGCGAAATTGTCCGATTCCGACCGTTGCACAAAGGTGGAACTTTCGGGGATAATCCGCACGTTGTCCGACAACGATTATATCAAAGTCAAATATTCGACGGTGGACGAGTATTGCCTTGCCACGCTTGCAAAAGCGCGCGCCATCGAAAAGGCGGAACCGCACGACTCGCACCCCACCGCGTCCGTCGACGTTCCCGTCGCAGGCGAAAAAGGCAAGTCGAAAGAAATCAAACTTGACAGCATCTCTTTAAGGAAAATGATAAGAAAAGCGGCGTTCTGGGGCGCGCTTCTCGGCGGGCTTATCGCAAGCGCGATCGCTCTTCTTATCGGCGTTTTCCTGAAAATGAAATAAGAGGCGGACTATGGCAGTTGAAAAACACGCATTGAATAAAAAAGAAAGGGCGCTTATGCACGTCCTTCTTAACCTTGCCGAAAAAAACGACGAGGGCGTTTGTCTGGTGAAACCGCTTGAAATTTTTGAGGCGTTGCCGTACGATTACGCCTACACCCCCGAAGAACTCGAACCTATGCTCAAAGGGCTTGCGCTCGACGATTATCTGGAATACATTTCCGCCGACAACCACGGCGAACTGACGTATTGCATCACGATGCATCAGAAAGGGCTTTCGTTCGCGCGCGTCGAAAGGGCGTGGCGCAAAAGCGTTTACAACAAACTGCTGATTACGGTATGCACGGCAATCGTTTCCGGCACGATCGCAATCATCATAAGATATATCATCGCCCCGCTTATCATGGGCAAGTTTCGTTGATGGAAAATCATCTTTTTCAGTTAAAATCGAAATTCAGACCGAACGGCGATCAGGAACAGGCAATCGAAAAACTTGTCGAGGGACTGAACGACGGGTTTCGTACGCAGGTGCTTCTGGGCGTTACGGGAAGCGGCAAAACCTTTACGATGGCAAACGTCATCGAAAGGGTGCAACGTCCCGCGCTCGTTATCGCGCACAACAAAACGCTTGCGGCGCAGCTTTGCAACGAGTTTCGTGAGTTTTTCCCCGATAACCGCGTGGAGTTTTTCGTATCGTATTACGACTACTATCAGCCCGAAGCGTATATCCCGAGAAGCGACACTTACATCGAAAAGGAGCTGGAAGTCAACGACGAAATCGACAAACTCAGAAACAGCGCGACAAGCAGTCTTTGCGAGAGAAACGACGTCATCGTCGTCAGTTCCGTATCGTGCATATACGGGCTGGGCGCGCCCGAAGAATACTTCAACCTTTCCATCTCTTTGCGCCCCGAAATGACGCTTGACCGTGACGATTTGGCGCGTAAACTCGTGAATATACAATATAAGCGCGCCGACATCGACTTTCAGCGCAGTACGTTCAGAATGCGCGGCGACGTTGTGGATATATTCCCGTCGTCAAATTCGGAAGTCGCGATACGGGTTGAGTTTTTCGGCGACGAAATCGAAAAACTTTATGAAATCGACGCCCTTACGGGAAAGCCGTTGTCGCGGCTCGAACACGCAGTCATTTTCCCCGCAACCCATTACGTCGTCGGCGAAAGCCGTATGGAAAACGCCCTGACGCTCATCACGAAAGACAGGGAAGAAAGGGTGAAATATTTCACCGACCGCAATAAACTTATCGAGGCGCAACGAATCGGCGAGCGCGTCGCGTACGACGTAGAAATGATGCGCGAAATGGGCTATTGCAGCGGCATCGAAAATTACAGCAGATACTTTGACGGAAGGAAACCCGGCGAACCGCCGTACACTTTGTTGGACTTCTTCCCGAAAAATTTCGTCTGTTTCATCGACGAAAGCCATATGACGATTCCGCAAATCCGCGGTATGTACAACGGCGACAGAAGCAGGAAGGAAAACCTTGTGGAATACGGTTTCCGTCTGCCCGCCGCTTTCGACAACCGTCCGCTCCGTTTCGACGAGTTTGAGAAAAGGATTTATCAGCTTGTGTGCGTGTCGGCGACTCCCGCCCCGTTCGAGTTGCAGGAAGCCGACCAGGTGGCGGAACAACTTATACGTCCTACGGGCATTATCGACCCCGAAATTTTTATACGCCCCGTCGAAGGACAAATCGACGACCTTATTTCCGAAATCAATCTGACCGTCGAAAAGGGCGGCAGAACTCTTGTTACGACGCTCACCAAAAAAATGGCGGAAAACCTTACTTCGTTTTTGAAGGAAAAGGGGATCAAGGTCAAGTATATGCACAGCGACATCGACACGCTGGAACGAATCGAAATCATCAATTCTCTGAGAAAGGGCGACGTCGACGTGGTTGTCGGAATCAACCTTTTAAGAGAAGGGCTCGATCTTCCCGAAGTAATGCTCGTTGCGATTCTCGACGCCGATAAGGAAGGGTTTTTAAGAAGCGAAACCGCGCTTATCCAGACCGTCGGCCGCGCCGCAAGAAACGTCGACGCAAGGGTTATCATGTACGCCGATACGATAACGGGTAGCATGCAGCGCGCAATTGACGAAACAAACCGCAGAAGAAAGATACAATCCGACTACAACGCGGCACACGGCATCGTGCCGCACACCGTCGTGAAAGAAATCGTAAATACAATCGAAATCACCAAAAAGCTGGATAAAGACGCAAAACGCGACCGTAAAGATATCGCTTCGGAACTTGAACGTCTGAAAGGACTTATGCAAGTCGCGGCGGAAGGGCTGGATTTCGAGGCGGCAATCAAACTTCGCGACAGAATATCCGAACTTAAAAAAGAACTTGGAAGATAACATAAATGACGGACAAAATTTTTGTAAAAGGAGCAAAAGAGAATAACCTTAAAAACATCGACGTCGAAATCCCGCGCGACAAACTTGTCGTGTTCACGGGGCTTTCCGGCAGCGGTAAGTCGTCGCTTGCTTTCGACACGATTTTTGCCGAAGGGCAAAGACGGTATATCGAAAGTCTGTCAAGCTACGCCCGTATGTTTTTGGGACAAATGGAAAAACCCGACGTCGAATATATCGAAGGGCTTTCCCCCGCCGTTTCCATCGACCAGAAAACGACGTCCAAAAACCCGCGCTCGACGGTGGGCACCGTTACCGAAATTTACGATTATTTAAGGCTTTTGTACGCCCGCGTCGGCACTCCGCATTGTCCGAAGTGCGGCAGGGAAATCGAACATCAGACGGTTGACCAGATTACCGACAAAATCATCGAAAGCACCGTGCAGTCGGGCGACAATAAGGTCATAATCATGGCACCCGTCGTCAGAGGCAGGAAGGGCGAATACAGGAAGGAACTTGAAGACTACAAAAAGTCCGGCTACGTCCGCGTGCGTGTGGACGGCATCGACTATACCCTTGACGAAGAAATCGTCCTTGACAAAAACGTAAAACACGATATATCGGTGACAATCGACCGTATCGCCGTAAAAGAAGGCTCGGAAAGACGTCTGACGGACAGCGTCGAAGCCGCGCTCAAACTCGCAAACGGACTTGTCGTCGTCGAAAACGCAAAAAAGACGACGATTTACAGCACGAAATACAGCTGCCCCGATTGCGACGTCAGCATCGAAGAACTGGAACCCAGACTGTTTTCTTTCAATAATCCGTACGGGGCTTGCCCCGAATGCGGCGGGCTGGGCTTCCGCAACGAAATCGACCTGAAAAAGATTATCGTCGACGAAAATCTGGGCGTCGGAAACGGCGGACTTGCCGCGCCGTCGGGGTGGAATCTCGGCAGTGGCGACATCGTGCGCTCGCAAATGAAAGCGTTGTCGAAGTTGCTGGATTTTTCGCTCACGACTCCGATTAAAGACTTGCCGAAGTGGAAACTTGACGCGATTTTGTACGGCGTCGACGAAAGAATCCCGATGGATTATAACTCACGCAGTTTCCACGGGCAGTTTATGACGAAATACGAAGGTATCGTCAACAACCTTATGCGCCGCTATCGCGAAACGACAAGCGACGGCGTTAAGTACGAAATCGAAAGATATATGGTATCAGTGCCGTGCAAAACGTGCGGCGGAAAACGCCTGAAAAAAGAAGCGCTCGCGGTTACCGTCGGCGGGCTTAACATTGCGGAACTTTCGGATATGTCGGTGAAAAAAATCGACGAATTTTTCGGCGCGCTCGTTCTTGACAAACAAAAAACGCTCATTGCCGAAAGGATAATCAAAGAAATCCGCGCAAGGCTGAAATTTCTGGTAAACGTCGGGCTCGATTATCTTACGCTTTCCCGCTCCGCCTCGACGCTTTCGGGCGGCGAATCTCAAAGGATAAGGCTTGCCACACAAATCGGCAGCGGACTTACGGGAGTGTTGTATATCCTTGACGAGCCGTCGATCGGGCTTCACCAGAAGGATAACGAAAGATTACTAAGCAGTCTGAAAGGACTGCGCGACCTCGGAAACACGCTTATCGTTGTCGAACACGACGAGGACACGATGCGCGCGGCGGATTACATCGTGGATATCGGTCCCGGCGCGGGCATACACGGCGGAAAACTCGTTGCGGCAGGCAGCGTGGACGACATTATCGCCTGCAAGGAGTCGATAACGGGCAAGTATTTGTCGGGCGAACTCAAAATCGACGTGCCCGAAGAAAGAAAACGCCCCGACGGCAGATATTTGTCGGTTCGCGGCGCAAGACAAAACAATCTGAAAAACATCGACGTCGATATTCCCGTCGGACTTTTAACCGCGGTTACGGGCGTTTCGGGCAGCGGAAAAAGCAGCCTTGTCAACGAAATTATTTATCCCGCGGTTTATAACAAACTGAACAAAAGCAACCTTACGGAAGGGAAGTACGACGAAATCGTAGGCATCGATAACTTTGATAAAATCATCAATATCGATCAGTCGCCGATCGGTCGCACTCCGCGCAGCAATCCCGCGACGTACACGGGCGTTTTCACCCCGATAAGGGAACTGTTTGCCTCGACTCCCGACGCAAAGGCAAGGGGATATACGGCGGGCAGATTTTCGTTCAACATTTCGGGCGGCAGGTGCGAAAATTGCGGCGGCGACGGCATAATACAAATCGAAATGCACTTCCTGCCCGACATTTACGTCCCCTGCGACGTGTGCCACGGGAAGCGATATAACAGAGAAACTTTGGAAGTAAAATATAAGGGCAAAAACATCAACGACGTCCTTGAAATGACCGTCGAGGAAGCGTGCGAATACTTCAAAAACATTCCGAAGATTTACAACAAAATCAAGACGCTTTACGACGTGGGGCTCGGGTACATCAAACTCGGTCAACCCGCAACCACGCTTTCGGGCGGCGAGGCGCAGCGCGTGAAACTCGCAACCGAACTCAGTAAACGCAGCACCGGCAAGACGCTGTATATTCTGGACGAGCCTACGACGGGACTGCATACCCACGACGTTGCAAAACTTATCGCAATCCTGCAAAGGCTTGTGTCGAGCGGTAACACCGTCGTCGTTATCGAGCATAATCTTGACGTGATAAAAGTTGCGGACAACATCGTTGACCTTGGTCCCGACGGCGGCGACAGAGGCGGCACGATCGTTGACGTCGGCACGCCCGAACATATCGCGGAAAACGAAAAGTCGTATACCGGACAGTTCCTGAAAAGGATTTTGAAGTAATGCGATAATTGCAAAAAACAATGTTAAAAAGCGGTTTTACGTTTGTAAAGCCGCTTTTTTGTCGAAATAATTAAATTATATCAATGGCGTTGAAGTCCAGCATATCCCGTATGTTTTGTATGAGTTGATACAGGCTTTCGATTTTGCTGAAAGCGTTGTCGGAGTCTTCGCATCTTAAACTTCCCGTGAGTTCCCCAAGTATTACGTTGACCTGTCGTGCGTCCTGACAGTAGGAAATCGCCTCCACGAGTTTTCGTTTTTTCGCCCAGAAGTTTTGCAGGTCTTCGGCGTATGCGAGTGCGTTCTCAACGTCGTCGTTTTGAAGCGCGGCTTCGATTTTTCCAATGCGCTCGTTGAAGTCGTCAAAGGTTTTATGCACGAAAAAGTGCTCGGAAATCCCCGCGCCCAGAATCATAAGAAATATTATAAAAAGGATAACTGCTTTTTTCATTTTTCGATTATCGTGTTCACGACGCGCCCGTCGTAACTTTGTATAAACGCCGCGTCTTTGTCAATGGAAAACAAGAACACGTCGCGGATTGTCATATTCTCTTTTTCAAGCGTTTTTACGACGACGTCCTTTTCAAGGGGAGGGGTAATGCTTTTGAACGTATCTCCCATAAACCTGCCTTCGACGACGACGTTGTAAGGAAGGTTGTTGCTGCCGCCTTCGATATTAAGGTCGGCGTTCGTTACCGGCGCGTTTGCGAACTTTTGCAGCACGGACACTTTCCCGTTTGTTTCCAGCACGGCGTAGTTTATCTCGCCGATTTTGAAGTATCCTTGTTCGCGCAGGCTTTCCAGAAGATCGTTTGCGGTCATTCCGCATTTTTTAAGCACGTCGCAGTCGATTTTGCCGTCGCCGATGAGGATAACGGGCTTGCCGTTGATGAGTTTTCGGAAGCGGTGACTTTTGATTGCGAAAAACGTCAAGAGATTATGCAGTATCACGAGCGTGAATATCGGGATTATGCCGTAAATTATCGGAATGGTATTGTCCGACATCGGAATGCACGCAAGGTCTGCCGCGACGAGAGTTATCGCAAACTCGAAGGGCTGGAACTCGGACAACTGCCGCTTTCCCATAAGCCGCATCGCCGCCAGCAGGAAAAAGTACAATATTATTGCGCGAATTAAAACGTTGAGCATATCGCTATTATTTTTAAGTTTTCGCGATTTATGCGCCGCCGCTTGATTTTTCGGCGCGGATAGTTTATTATTAGCGTTGCAGAGTAGATAAGTCGCGTTAAGTGTTGCGGGATGGAATGTCGCCCGCAAACGAAAGGGAAACCTGCGGTGGCTTGTCGCGTTCGCTGCGAAGTACCGCGTTTTCGCGCGGCTTTTAACGCGAACCTCTTAAAGGAGGTTTTTTTATGCTCAAAAACAAAATCGTTGCACAAGAACCCGACGTTTCCGTCGGGGAGTCTTCCGAAAAAAAACGTTATTTCACGGCGCAAAAGATTGCGTACCTTGCGGTATTCGTAGCGTTGAACGTCGTTGTCGGCATATTCTCGCCGCGCTTAGGCACGCTCAAAATCACGCTGACTTATACGGTATGTTTTCTTGCGGGGTATTTTTTCGGGCCGATTGCCGGCGGACTTGTCGGCGGGCTCGGCGACGTGATCGGCTGTTTCGTCGGCGGCGGGTATGCGCCAAACCCGGTGATTCTTTGCGCGTCGGTACTTATCGGCGTTATCCCGGGGCTCACGTCGTATATTAAAATCAAAAAACTCGGCGGCGCGATGCCGTACGTGAATATCGCAATATCGTATATTCTGGTTTACGTCGTCTGCACGCTTTTCATAAACACTTACGCATTGTATCTTATGGGGCTCAGCAAAGGGCAGACGTATTTTGCCTATATGGGGGTGCGCGCGGTTACGCAAACGCCCGTTACTGCGATAAACGTCGGGCTTACTTTTTTGATTTATCCCGTTTTTTCAAAGATTTTTTCCGCGTCGTTTTGTAAAAGCGAGTAACGTCGAAGATTCTGAAAGCGACGCACGCCGCAAGATATAAAATCATCGGTATTCCGCCCGAAATCGCAATCGCGAAAAACGGCGGAATTTTGAAAAACAGCAGATTTTTCAGAAGACAGGTCAGCGCGACAAGCGGAAACGACAACAATATTGCAAGCGCGGTCTTTTTGGGATTGTCCAGAATCCGCGCTTTTTTATTGAGCGCGTTAAGGTTCAGAAAAGACGTGACGACGCTTCCCGCCGCGCCCCCGATCGCGACAGCGTAAATTCCGACGTACTTCGGTAGCGCGAGCGTCAGAATCATAAGTATCGCCGCGCCGACGGCGTAATTGAAAAAGGATTTCTTTTCAAGCCCCATCGAGTTTAATATCGACGTCGAAATCTGTTTGAGCCCCAGCGGGTACAGCATAAGCGCGACGTTTGAAAGATACACGCCCGAAAACTCGTCTTTGAACACGAAAGACGTGATTTCTTTTCCAAGCGGGATATACAAAATCGTGAAAAGGGCTGCGATTATTATCGCAAAATTTATGCTGCCGTCAATGCGTGCGGACATCGCGGATTTATCGTCGTGTTTAATCGTTGCGATTTCCGGGATAAGCACGACGGACAGCGCGCCCGTGAGAGTGGTCGGTGCCATAAGAAGAGGCATCGCCATTCCTGTAACGCGTCCGAAAGTTGCCGACGCGTCGCTTTTTTCCATGCCGTATTTTATGAGCAGGACGGGAATCACGATTGCCGTAAACGCGCCGATGACTCCGCCGAAAACGCGCATCGCCGTTATCGGAAGAGAGGGTTTTAACACCGCCGAAACGTCTTTAATACGGCCGAATTTGCCTTTTTTTATCAAAAACAGTATGAAAAGTACGACGGCGCACGCAATATCCGACACCAAAAAACCGACCGCAAGCCCTTTAAGCGGCGTTACGGCGGCGATAAGCCCCAGCGAAAATATCAGCGTGAAAGTAATGCGAAGGACTTCTTCCAGCATCTCGGTGAAACTGAACGCAAGAAACGACCTTTTTCCCCAGAACCAACTGCGGATAACGTTGTAAATACTTGTGCTGAGAAGTGCGGGCAGCATAATCACGACAAGCGGCAAAACCCGCTCGTCCGCAAAAACCGACGGCAAAAGGAAAGCGACGGGATATATTATCGAAAGTAGCGGAAGTACCGACGACAGCGACAAAACAAGCGCGGTCGAAATAAGCGACGGTACGTTTTCGCCGCCCGTTTTTTCGTCCTCGGCAATCTTTCGGCTTATCACTGTCGGAAGTCCGCTGAGCGCAACCGCCGACGCGAAAAAATAAAAACTCAACGCCATCTGATATACGCCGACAACGCTCGCGCCGAACTGCCGCGACACGAACACTTTGAACAAAAACGCAAAAAGTCTTGTCGCGACCGAAAACGCCGTTACGACCGCGACCGATCTGAAAATGCTTTTTTTATTCGTCATAATCCGAAAGAACCACGTTCTGACCGGGGAAGAATTTGTCGGTGCCGTTCAGACGGATCACTTCTTCTTTTCTTGTTCCCGTCCTTTTTGCGACGGTTTCCGCCGTGTCGAAAGGCTTCGCGACGCAGGTTTTCCCGTGGAATTCCGCCGCGATAAGCCGTTCTCCCTCAAAGAAAAGCGGATTATCGTTCAATAAAAAAAGCGACCTTTCGGTCGTTTTGTATTTTTTTGCCAAAGATGAGGCGTTCTCGCCAAAGCCAACCCGAATTACCGTATATTTCATACGGTATTTATATTCGGGACGAACTTTGATTATTCTTTAATCGCGATTATTCGTAATTGAAGGTCGAAAGCTTGTTTCGTATCCAGAAAGTGGCTTCCGTCGTCGTGAACTTCATCGGGCAGAAGTCGTACTCGTTAAGCGCGATCGCGTTGGTTTTTTTGCACCATTCGTGCCAGAGCTGTTTCCTTAAAGTGTTGTCGGTGACAAACTCAACCTTGCCCAAAAGCGTGATGCTGTCCGAGCCGCTGTAATAGCAAATGCTTGCGTTCTGATTTTGTCGGATATTCTGGACTTTCTGGCTGTTAATCGGCGCGCCGAAATAAATGACGTTGTGTCCTTCCGAGCGAAGTTTCGTGATAATGCTGGAACGTGGACCGCCCCCTGCGCCGACCGAGGACAAAAAAACCTCGTTGGTGTTCATAAGAATTCTTGCCGCAATAATTTCTTCCGGTTTCAACATAATATAAATCCCCAATAATCATTATTCTTAGAAGTATTGTATCACACGATAACGTGATAAATCAAGAAGAATTTTATGCGCCGCCTGAAAATGTCCCGGCGCAACCGTTGCGCGCGCCGTGTATTTGTGGTAAAATTAAGAAAAAAAATAAGGATTTGAACATGTATTATATAGGTATCGACGTGGGCGGTATGAGCATTAAAGGCGGCATCGTCGACGAAAACGGCAACATAATCGTGAAAGACAGCGTTGTTACAAAACCGACGCAACCGTCCGACGACAATACAAAAGATATCGCGGGGCTTGTCGCAAAACTTTTGGAAGACGCGGGCATCTCGGCGGACGAGATCGCGGGAATGGGCATGGGCGTCCCCGGCACGGTCGATCCCGACACCGCAAAGATTTTTTATACCTGCAATATTTTCTTCCGCGATTACGATTTCCGTGCGGAATTCAAAAAATATTTCGATTTTCCCGTATATATCGGCAACGACGCGGACTGCGCTGTCATCGGCGAATCGGTGTTCGGCGATATGAAAGGCGTGCAAAATGCTGTCATGGTGACACTCGGCACAGGCGTAGGGACAGGCACACTTGTCAAAGGTAATTTGATTTCCGGCTTCAAAGGCGCAGGCGGCGAGGGCGGACACACCGTCATTCGTATGGGCGGCGAAAAATGCGGTTGCGGCAGGCGCGGTTGCTGGGAAGCGTATGCGTCGGCAACTGCTCTTATCCGCGATACCAAACGCGCGATGGAAAAACACCCCGAAAGTCTGATGAACGAAATCGCGGGAAAAGAAGGGAAGGTCACGGGGCGTACGGCATTCGACGCGATGGACGCGGGCGACAAAACCGCAAAAGCCCTTGTTTCAAGATATATCAGATACGTCGGTGAAGGGCTTGTGAATATCGGCAACTATATCCGTCCCGAAATAATCTTTATGGGCGGCGGTATAAGCAATCAGGGCGACTGGTTCATAAAACGCCTGCAAGCGTACGTTACCCGTTACAGTTACGGCGGCAAAAGAAATCCGTATATTAAGGTTGTTAAGGCGACGCTTAAAAATGAGGCGGGGATCTTAGGTGCTGCCGCCCTCGCCTTAAAAAACGGCAAAAATTAGCGCCTTTTCGGCGTTTTGACGGAACCTTGCTCAGTTACGTACGACAAGTACGCGCCTTCGCACGAACCCGTCAAGAACCCCAAAAATCCATCTAATTTTTGCCGTTTTTGGGATAGATTTTAATCAAAATTCTGACGATTTTGGGACAATTATTATTCTGTGGAATATTTTTATGGACACTTTTTAATTTAGGCAATAAACCTCCGAATATATCGCCTTTTCAGCTGTGGTGAGTGGCACAAAGAAAATCGGAAGTAAACGGAAAAAATTGTTACTTAAAATTTGTAGATATTAGTAAAGCCAAAGTTGAGTAATTTCAACCTTGGCTTTATTTTTGTTATGTGCTTTTTTAACTGTGCAATAAAACGGAATTTATTGTGATTGCAATATGGTTTAGTTAAACAAAATTTACTATGACTGTAAATCAAATGTAAATAGTAAAAATCTTATACAGTCGATTTGCAAAAGCTTCCACGCAACAATTTGTTCCTTGGTCGTTGACTTCCGATTGCGTCAACGGAAAGCGAATTGAATATTTATTTTTCTTTGTGCGTTGATTTGTTTTGCCGAAAAGGCGAATTCATTCGGAGGTAAAGAAAAATGAAAAATCAACAAAACGATTTTAGCGTACTCAAAGAGGAGATCTCGCAAAACAACGTGCTTACTATGGCGGAATTTATAGCGTTGATGGAAACGAGGTTTCTTGTAAACTACATGGGTAGCCGTATGCAAAAGATGTATGCGGACCTTTTTGCTGATATCAGGCACAAACACGAATTAAAGCACACTTTCAGCGACAGTTACGACTTGGTTCAAGAAGGGGCATTGTTTCTTTGCGAACATTACGGAAAGCATTTGAGCGACGTTTTGTTTTACAGCAAAAAAGGCAAGCCGATTACAGTTGAAATTGCGTGCATACGCACAATGACGAAACTCATTAATCGCAAAACGAGCGATTACTACCGCAGTGTAAGTTTAGAGGCTTTAACGCCCGTAAGCGAGCCGTCCTACGAAATTAAAGAAGAAGTTACTCAAGACTATACCATCTACGATAAAATCCTTGAGAGTCTTAATTTGACCGATAATATGCGTGTTGCCTTGGAGTGCCGTATTAAAGGCTTGAGTTATCCCGAAATAGGCAGAGTTTTATCCCGTGCGCAATCTACCGTCTTTGAATACTTCATCAAAATGAGACGACGTTATATGGTGATTTACGGATAACCAATGTTATGTCACACATATAACGCAGGTTAAATCGAAAAGGTTAGACTTAAGTTATTTTCATAATAACGAATTATTACGACAGAGAAATCTTCCTAATAAACAAAACGGACACTAAATCTTTCATTAGGTTCCGTCTGTCCTTCTATTTCAAAAACTATACATACTTTTAATGTAGGCTACACCCTATAAAACTTATATATTTCTTCTATCGTGATATTGAGTCCGATTGCCTTATACTTTGGGGCGCAACGGGAAAACAACTCGCGTATCATATTCCTTTGCACCTCTTTAGTTCCATAGTGAATTGCCTTATGACAAGTAGGACATAGAGATACAAGATTTTCTACACAGTCAATATTGATATGATACTTATCCCATACTTCTTTTTGAAAACATACGGGTATTAAGTGATGTGCCTCCATATATTTTTGTTGGGTTTTCTTTGAAATAAAGGTTTCGTGATTGTAGTCTTTCTCGCAAGAATAATATGCTTTTTTAATTGCAATCTTTCCCAACAGCGGATTCGTTCTAAATCTACGACCAACATCAAACTTGGAAATAGCTATAGGTTCAACTTTATACGCCCCATCGCCGGCATTCTCATTTATATTGGTTTCTTTTATGCTGTCAACTTTTTCTATGTACTTTGTTTCATCTTCATCATCGATATATGAAGATATGGGAATTACCGAAGTTGCAATTTTTTCTTCAGAAACCACCTCTGGAGCATCAATCAAATTGATATTAAAGTTTTGAGAGTTATAAAGGAAATAAGAATAATCGACATCTCTCAACAACTGCTCATGTAATTCCTCAAAATCATATCTTAGAATAAAATTGTTATAAAAATAATCGTCATATGCTGGATTGATTGATATGTGAAGTTGATCAATGTTAAAAAGGTTGGTATTTTTCTTTATGCAAGTTAAGACACGACTACGACTTTTAAACTCACCCACAAGGTTAGAAATAGGGGAATCTAAGCGGATAAACTCTATCGCCTCATCAACTTCGCTATAACTTTTACAAGTCATAACATAAGTATAAAGTTGATCGATTGTAATCTCTTTTATGCCGTATTTTTCTTTAAGTCCATGTAAAACCTTGTAAATAAACAAAACAGGCAAAACATTATAATCAGCATTATTATTTGCGGTATCGATAATGGCATGAATTTTAAGTTTTAAAACTTGTTCTGTTTTAAGTGTATTATATTCTTTGCTTTGCGGCGCAACAGTCCTTATAGTATCAAAAATCGCAGTAGGATTCTCATTGTTGTAGGTTCCGCCCCTTTCGTAAAATGGAGTTTTCGTTATTAAACCAAAAAACTGAGGGATAACAAGAATCCTGTGCCTGTCTGTTTGAATACCATAACGGCTGTGATTATCTGCAAAATATGCCTCAATATTCGTATTTTCTTTGTCGGGTACTTCACTAAACAACAATGCCGATTTGTAAGACTCGTCGAAATCGGTTTCTTGTTTCGTAAACACCCAAACTGAATTAGGTTTAAGTTCTTTTAATTTTTCATTTGCAGATCTCATTAAGTACGCTCCTTGTTAGTTCTGCTAAAAAATATGCAATTTTAGGGGGCACGGCATTACCGATTTGTTTGCATACAGAACTTTTCTTGCCATAAAAAATGAACGTGTCGGGAAAACTTTGAATGCGTGCGGCCTCTCTTGGCGTTAATGTTCTATCCTCAATAGGATGAATAAATTTTCCGCCCGATGGGGTATCAAATCGAGTCGTAATAGTAGGAGAAAAACCATCCTTTTCAAGTCTTCCATACGCACCGCTATGAACGGAATGAATTTCTTCGTTCAGAGAAGTCCAATTATTCCCTTGTTTAACACGTTGCATTCTTTTAATAGAAATGTCGCTATGCGAGGTTGCAGTGTTATTATACAACATTTGAGCATTGTTTGACAAGTATATTTGGTAACTTGATCTTGCAGGATAAGCAGGACATTCCCCGGTGCTTGTAGGATGTGGCATATTGGAGAGCGCATCCCAAACAGTTACTTTCTTGAAAAAATCGGGATGGTTTTCCGATACTTGCTTATACGTTTGTTTAAATAATGTTTCAATATCAAAATCATGATTTTTTATTCCGACGATTATAACTCTTTCCCTATGTTGAGGAATTCCAAAATCAAGACCGTTTACAATTTTATGGTGCACATAATACTTATCACCACCAAAATTATTATTATCAGAGAACAAATTGACAATCTCATTAAAAATTGCACCTTTAGACATTGTCAAAAGCCCCTTTACATTCTCAATAATAAAAATTTGCGGTTTTACAATTTTTACCACATTAAAGTAGTGCTTAAACAGGTAATTTCGCGGATCGTCTATAAATCCACCTCTAATTCTTGCTCCTGCCATAGAAAAACCTTGACAAGGTGGACCGCCAATAATAACATCTGCCTCGCCTGCTGAAAAATAATTACCATTATCTATAGTTCCAATATCTGCAATCATCATTTTTGTCGCAGGGTGATTTAACTGATAAGTATTTGCGATGGAAGTATCGAATTCAACAGCTTTTGAAATGTCAAATCCAGCTTGCATGAAACCGGTTGAAAAACCTCCGCAACCAGCAAATAAATCTATTACTTTCATTTTTCCTCCAAATAGTTTGAAACGCTTAAGCGATATTTCTCATTATAGTTTTGTATATATTGTTTTTCTTCGTCATCAAAAGCAAAGATTTCTGCCACCACATCATTTATCTCGGTTATTTCTTTATAACATAGGCGATGCATATAAATATAATCAGTTTGCTTGCTATAAATATACTCTCGCGTTTGGTAAAGTCTTTCTTCCAATTTTGTTTCAAGCCGTTCTAACGAATGTTGGTATTTTTCTTCGAAAAACCTTTTATTAATTCTGAGATTATCCAAATCTTGACGTGTAATATGCCAGCAATCCGAGTAAGATTCCCAAATCAAATAGAACAACGATGAGTTTAATAAAGCAGCGACTGCCTTTTTGCTTATTGAATCTTTTATACAGTATGCTTTATATTCTCTTGACGGTTCTGGAGAAGAAAAACACTTTGCCCAAAAGGTCATTCGTTGGTTTAAGTATATCATATTATGATTTTCTGTTTTAGAGATTATATCCTTGAAACATGTTTCTCCGTCAATGGCTTTTTTGAGAATGCTCAATTTCATTTCATCTCCAATCTTTGCAATACCGGAAAAATCTATGAATTTTTTGGTTGTTCTGCAATATGAAAGAGAATCAAACAATGTCGCCCTTTCACTTTTTGACCAATGTTTATATGTCGATGTGTAAACTTTGCAACCATTTAATGGCTTTGTTTTTTTAACAAAAACAATCGACAATTTTTGATGTACGCCTGAAAACAAGCATGCTGGTCTGTCGGAAAAATTCGCAATATAAATACTATCGCATTTTTCAAATAACACGTTTCTTAATGGTTCCATTCGGTGTGTTGATGTAATAGAAATCGGGACAATCATACCCATATAAGAGTTATCTTTCAATAGATTAAAAGAATTCTCAAAAATATAGGCGTATAAATTACCACACCGGCTTGTTTTATATTCACCGTATTGATTTATATCAAAATTCAACTTAGATGTTTCCACATAAGGGGGATTCCCAATAATACAATCAAATCCACCAGATTTAAAAATGGCAGGAAATGTTTTTTGCCAATTAAATTTAGTATCTGTACTGTTTGGCAAGGATAATGAATCCCCTTGAAAAAATTGAAAATCAATAGTTTCAACAATGTTTTTTGCTATCCCTAAATTGTAAAGGTAGAGTTTGCAACGTAATTTTATTAGGGAAATAGCGTATTCTAATATATCAACACCGAAAAGACATTTTTTAAAAAGATTAACGACAAAATCATTCAGTGAGATATACAGATACATATTTGTGAGCTTATATAATTCTACCATTATATCCGCAGCCGCAATTATAAATGCTCCTGTTCCGCAAGTTGGATCGATTATTGAAAAATCAAGGATTTTTTCAAAAACTTTCTCTTTATCCTCATATGATAATTGGTTAATAGCGTATGAAAGTTTTTCAATGGGGCTTGAAGAATCGTTTAAGACACTTACATTCGTTGGTTCATCGTATTGCTCATAAAAATATACGGCAAGAGTTGATGAGTTGCACTTGTTCAAAAGAGAAAAAACAATACTATATTCGGCAATGTAATTTGTTGTATCTTTAGGTGTATAGTATGATCCTGTTTCTTTTCGATTAACGACTTTTTCAAGAACAGCTCCTATTATGGTCGGTGTGATTAGGTTGCCCTGACTTTCAAACTCATCAATAGACCAATCAAAATTTTTAAGTTCCGATACAATTAATTTATTAGTTTTTTCATCGATTTCCTCAGTCGAATAATCAAAAGATGTTGACGTGAAAAAAGAAAGCAAATATTTGTTTAATATTTGCACACTTTTAGCTTCGCTTTTATCCAATACGGAGAGTAAATGGGTATATGTTTTATAAAACTTGCTAACCGTGTTTGCATTTGACTCATGATTGGAGTTCTTTAAATCGTTTTTTTTATGTTCAATACCCAACAATAGGCATTTTCGAATTTTATCTGCACGACTAAGACCACTAATGTACAATTCGATTTGTTCTATTAGTTGTTCTTCGATTCGAGTATTAACAACCACTCCTATTTTTTTGCGTCCTGCATTTTCTCTTAAACCACCACTTGACATATAGAACCTCTTACTTTTGAAATGCGATATCGTCTATCAAATTATATCATTTTAAGTTTTTGTTGTCAACAATTTTTATGCTCGCAAACCCAAAAAAATCTTATTTATAAGTTTATCTAAAACTTCAAATGGCTCTTTGGCGGGTGCTTGACTTATACAAGCGCACCGCTTCGCGGTGCGGTCAAGCACCCGCCAAACAACTTACTTAAACTCGGATAAAAAGGTCAACTCAAAGCCGAGCGAAATGGGGCGTTCGCCGCTAAACCGCTTGGCGAATCGCCCATAATTCTTCGCTCGTCGGCATATTTTGAGTTTTATTCCTTTTATATATTCCGAGTGTTTTTTCGCGCCGTTTTGTTTCGGGCGGCGTTTTCTTGCGCCGTCTTTTTTTGTTGCCTAAAATCCATTTCGCAGCCATTCCTCAGTCATTTTCCGTCCTTACAAAAACCATTGAAAATGGAAATTTTCCATTGAAACTACATTTTGAGCCATTCACGCTTTTTACAGCAAGTGTTGTAGGCTGTAATCGAGTAAAAAAACGGCAAGAAATTTTTTCAAACCGGTAAAAAACTGTCCGGTTTGAGTTTTAGAATACCGATTGTATTTTGAAAGAAACGGTTTGCCGGTATAAAAATTTTTACGTTTCTTTCAAAAACATTTTCAAAGTCGCAAAAATCTTGCGAGTTTGAAGCTTACACTCAACAAAAAACGAAAAGGAGCAGAAACAATGAATTTACAAAAAGCAAAAATTTATCATGACGGCAGTCATTTTGTTGCCATTCCGAAAGGAGCGTTTCCGAGCGGGAAAGGCTGTAAAAGACAAGTTGTCAAACCAACGGAACAACAACCACCGACGACCGAATCGCCACCGGAAACCCCGAAAGAACGCTTTGAAACGGCTTACAAAGAAAGTCTTTCACTACCCAAGAAAGAGCGAAAAAAACACATTAAAGAGTTGATGGAAAGCGTTTTTACGGACAAAGCGGAATTAAAGGCGTTTGTGGACAAAAATCTTGAACGAGTGAAGACCAACGCCATTAAGCGCAAAGTACGGCTAATGCGAAAACTCGGACTGCAACGTTGGGACTATTTTGTCACTTTTACCTATTCGGACGAACTTTTGGACGAGGAAACGTTCCACAAAAAATTGACAAACACCCTAAAACACCTTGTCGCAAGAAAGGGTTGGAAATACGTCGGCGTTTGGGAGCGAGGTAGTGATTCCGACAGACTACATTTTCACGGAATATTTCATATACCCAAAGACAAAATGATAGGCAATCTCGAAGAAGTGAAAGATTACGACACCCGAAACCACCGTATGCAAACGACCTTACAAAATACTCATTTTCTGAAACATTTCGGCAGAAACGATTTCAAACCTATCTGCCGTCCCGACGACGTATCGAGTGCGGTTAATTACATAACCAAATATATGGAAAAATCAGGTGAACGTTTAGTCTATGGCGGTAAATTGCCCACGTATTTTCAATCAGACATTCTGGAAGACGATATTGCCTGTCCTATCGGAATAGACGACCGCAAAGCCCTACTATTCGACAATTTCACTTGTATCAACGAGGGCGAGATTATAGGCGAAGTGAGTAAAGAAGTTATAGACCAAATGCCAAAGTGTAACTGAAAATTTTATGTCTTTCGAATCGGAAAGCGTAAACGAGAACGTCTTTTTCGTCAAGGGTAAAGTGCATTGCTTTACGCAACCCTTGACGGAAAAGAAATAAGACAAAAAGCAGGCAAAATCATGATACGTTATCGTTTTTTTCGTTTCCGTCGAAAGACAATTCCAAGACAAAAAAATTTAAAAAAGGAGTCAGAAATTATGGAAACAAATGTAAAAAAAGTGTTTTTAGCAAGTTCCGAGAATTTCGAGAATTGCTACATCTTTTCTCCGTCTATCGAGAAAAAGAAAAATATCGGCGGTAAAACATATCGCGTTACAAGATATTTCAATGGCAATCGAGATTTTGAAGCATCTATGAAAGAACTTACCACAAAGCAAGTAATCAAAACAGCGAGGTAAAAAATATGAACAAGAAAAACTATATCGCAGGGTTATATATGCGACTTAGTAAAGACGATGAACGACACGGGGAATCTCTGTCTATCGAGAATCAGCGCGGCATCTTGCGTAAATACGCCGAAGAACGCGGCTTTGAAATCCACGACGAGTATATTGACGACGGCGTATCTGGTACAACCTTTGACAGACCGCAGGTGCAACGATTGTTAGACGACGCTAAAACCGGAGTCATAAACACGATTATTGTAAAAGACCTGTCCCGTTTTGGAAGAAACTATATAGAAGTCGGTCAATATATCGACTATGTTTTTCCTGCATTTGGCATACGCTTTATTGCTATTCAGGATAACGTCGACACTGAAAACCGCGACAGCGGCGCAATGGAAATGATGCCGATTATGAACGTTTTTAACGAGTGGCATGCGGCAAATACAAGCAAGAAAATTCGTGCCGTCAAAAAAGCAAATGCGCTTGCCGGCATATATAATGTATCAAAGGTTTGTTACGGCTATGTAAAAAGCAACGATAAAAAACATACTCCCGTTATCGACGAAGAAGTCGCACATAATGTTGTGCGCATATTCGAACTGTATGCGTCGGGTTTGAGCGCAAAGAAGATATCCGAGATTTTTAACGAAGAAGGTATTGCTTGTCCGCGAAAATATGCCTTTGAAAAGTTCGGTCATGAATTAAGGGCAAACGAACATTGGATCTGGTGTCCTTCTTCAATAAATATTATGCTACGAAATATGGTTTATATCGGACATATGCCGCAACTGATGTCCTCCTCCGTTTCTTACAAAAACCATAAGCGCACTAAAAAAGACAAAAGCGAATGGATTATAACCTACAATACGCACGAACCCATTATCTCACAAGAACTCTGGGATAAGGTACAGGCAAGACGAAATTCTGTAGCGCAAGGCAGGACAACATTCAGAACGGGATATACCCATCCGTTGTCCGGATTTCTCATTTGTGCCGACTGCGGTTGCAAAATGAAACAAAATACGACCGTGCATAAAGGAAAACGCTCCTATTCGTTTGATTGCGGCGATCATAAGCGTTACGGAAAAGCCATCTGTTTTTCTCATCATATTATGACAAAAGATTTAGAAACGGTTATACTTGACGATATACGCACGATGGCGCAAAGAATCGTGCTTGACGAAGAAGAAATCAGAAATGACTTTATTAAACACAACGCCGAACTTGCAGACGCGTCTATAAAGAAAACCAAGAAAGACTTGAAATTAAAACAAAAACGTGTTGAAGAATTGGATAAACTTATTCAAAGCATATACGAAGACAAGGTAAAAGGAAAAATGGAAGAAGACGTTTGTTTCGGATTTATAGATAAATACTCTGCCGAAAAGAAAACCCTTCTATCCGAGATTGAGACACTCGAACAGCAAATAATAGAAACGGAAACCACAAAACAAAGTGCCGATGACTTTATCAGAGCAATTAAGAAATATCTTGACGTGCCCGAACTTACTCGCGAAATGTGTTATGAACTTATTGACCGCGTTATCGTAGGCGGATTGCCGAAAGTTACAGGCAAGGAACGCACGATAGAAATCGTCTACAAAATAGACATTGCGTCCGTTTTACGCTATAAACTGCAAAAATAAGCCATTTTAAGCCTTAAATATCTCTCTTCTCATAGTGTCCATAAGAACAGTCCTACTCATCTAATTTATGCCGTTTTAAGAGAACTATGTTTAGCACCCGAACGGGGGTGCTTTTTTTTGTTGTATTTTTCTTTAACTTTTTTTCATAAAGGTATTGACAAATCGTAAATAAGTGTTACAATAATTAGCAATCAAAGGTTGCGAGTGCTAACGGTTTGTAACGCTGACTGCCAACGCTCGCGTATGTATTATCGTAAAAAGGAGGATAAATAATATATGGATACTAATAAATATACCGCAAAAGCCGTTGAGGCCGTGCAGGGCGCGCAAAACGTCGCTCTCGAACACGACAATCAGGAAATCAAGCCCGAGCATTTTTTATACGCTTTGCTTGACGACGAAAACGGACTCATTTATAAAATTTTAACAGGACTGCAAGTAAGCGCCGACAGTCTTAAAGGCGCGGTCGAAAACGTGATTAAATCTTTCCCGAGGGTTTCGGGCGAAGGCGCGAGCATGTATCTTGGTAACGAAGCGGCGAAAGTCGTTGCCGCTGCCGAAAAGTACGCCAAAAAAGACGGCGACGCGTACGTCGGAGTCGAGCATCTTTTTGAAGGTATTCTCGACAACCAGACGGCGAATCTAAAAAAACTGTTTTCTGCGTACGGCGTGGATAAGGCGGCGTTTCTGGACGCTTTGAAAAAAATCAAAACCGCGCCCAACACCACGGACAATCCGGAAGACACTTACGAAGCGCTCAATAAATACGGATACGACCTTGTCGAAAGGGCAAGAAACGGAAAACTCGACCCCGTAATCGGCCGTGACGAGGAAATAAGAAACGTCATAAGGATTCTTTCCAGAAAGACGAAAAACAACCCCGTGCTTATCGGTGATCCGGGCGTCGGCAAGACCGCAATCGTTGAAGGGCTTGCACAGCGTATCGTACGCGGCGACGTCCCCGAAGGATTGAAAGACAAAAAGGTTTTCGCGCTGGATATGGGTGCGTTGATTGCGGGCGCGAAGTACCGCGGCGAATTTGAAGAAAGGCTGAAAGCCGTCCTTAACGAAATCAAAAAACAGGAAGGCAGGACGCTTTTGTTCATCGACGAATTGCACACGATCGTCGGCGCAGGCAAGACCGAAGGCAGCATGGACGCAGGCAATCTCCTGAAACCTATGCTTGCTCGTGGCGAGTTGCACTGCATCGGCGCGACAACTTTGGACGAATACCGCAAGTATATCGAAAAAGATCCCGCGCTTGAACGTCGTTTCCAACCGGTGACCGTCGATCAGCCCGACGTCGAAGACACGATTGCGATTTTAAGGGGACTGAAAGAAAGATACGAAATCTATCACGGCGTGAGAATTCACGACCAGGCTCTCGTTGCGGCGGCGACCTTGTCCGACCGTTACATCACCGACAGATTCCTGCCCGATAAGGCAATCGACCTTGTCGACGAAGCGTGCGCCATGATTCGTACCGAAATCGACAGTATGCCTGCCGAAATGGACGACATTTCGCACAAGATAATGCAACTTGAAATCGAAGAATCTGCATTAAAAAAAGAAAGCGACAAACTGTCGATGGAGCGCAAGGCGAGCATCGAAAAGGAACTTGCGGAACTTAACGCGAAGTTCAACGAGATGAAAGCCCAGCTTGAAAACGAAAAGAAAAAGATTGTCGGCGTGCAGGAAACCAAAGCCGAAATCGACAAAGTGAACCTTGAAATCGAAGAAGCGAAAAGGTCTTACGACTTCACGCGCGCGGCGGAATTGCAATACGGCAAACTTCCCGAACTTCAAAAACGTCTGGAAGAAGCCGAAAGCAAGGCGGGCAAACACGAGAATTCAAGCCTGCTCCGCGACGAAGTTACGGCGGACGAAATCGCAAAAATCGTCGCAAAATGGACGGGTATCCCCGTGACGAAACTTATGGAAAGCGAGAAAACCAAACTCTTGAATCTCGGCAACGAGTTGCATAAGAGAGTTATCGGTCAGGACGAAGCGGTCACGAAAGTCGCAGACGCAATCCTGCGTTCGCGTGCGGGCATATCCGATGAAAACCGTCCTATCGGCAGCTTTATGTTCTTAGGTCCGACGGGCGTCGGTAAAACCGAGCTTGCGAAAACCCTTGCGAATTACCTTTTCGACGACGAGAGAAATATCGTGAGAATCGATATGACCGAGTATATGGAAAAGTTCAGCGTGTCGCGTCTTATCGGCGCGCCTCCGGGATACGTGGGCTACGACGAAGGCGGACAACTTACCGAAGCGGTAAGGCGCAAACCTTATTCCGTCGTGCTGTTCGACGAAATCGAAAAGGCGCACCCCGACGTATTCAACGTGCTTTTGCAGGTGCTTGACGACGGCAGAATTACCGACAGCCAGGGCAGAACGGTCAACTTCAAAAACACGATTATCATTATGACCAGTAACCTGGGCAGTCAGTATATTCTGGACGGCATCGACAAAGACGGCAACATCTCGGCAGAGGCAAAAGAGCAGGTTTCCGCCTTGTTGAAATCGACGTTCCGTCCCGAATTCCTGAACCGTCTGGACGACATCGTAACGTTCACTCCGCTTACTCGCGACAGTGTGAAGAAGATAATCGACTTGTTGCTTGAAAAACTCAATTCAAGACTTGAAAGGCAAAATCTGCACCTTAAAGTTACAGATGCGGCAAAAGACGTCATTATCGACGGCGGCTACGACGTAACGTTCGGCGCAAGACCTTTGAAGCGTTTCATCGAAAGCCACATCGAAACGCCGGTTGCAAGAATCATACTTTCGGGCAACCTTGACGAAGGCGACGTAATAGTCGTCGACGCGGAAAACGGCTCGCTTAAAATCGCGCCCGAAAAACCCGAAAAATAAAACGAAGAAGCATCTCAAATCGAGATGCTTTTTTAATGCGAAAAATCTGCGCTTTTGAAAAATTGAAAGCCGTGCGCGACGGGGTGCGAAAATTAAGGTATATTTTCGTTTTACAGTATATCGTTAAATAAAGTATAATATATCTATGGTCGGTAAAAACATCGGCCACGGAGGGTTTATGATTGAAATTAAAAATATCGTAAAAACTTATCGCCCGAAAAAAGGCGGCGAGGTGAAAGCCCTTGACGACGTGAGTCTGAAATTTCCCGAAAAAGGACTTGTGTTCATACTCGGAAAATCGGGCAGCGGAAAGTCCACCCTACTGAACGTTATGGGCGGACTCGACACGGCGGACAGCGGCGAAATCATCATCAAAGGTAAGTCGTCCAAGGAGTTCTCCACGGGCGATTTCGACAGTTACCGCAACACGTATCTCGGCTTTATTTTTCAGGAATACAACATTCTGGAAGACTTCAACGTGGGTGCGAATATCGCTCTTGCGCTGAAACTTCAAGGGGCAAAAGCGACCGACGAAAAAATCAACGAAATTCTGGACGAAGTCGGGCTTTCGGGATATGGAAAAAGGAAGCCCAACGAGTTGTCCGGCGGGCAGAAACAGCGCGTCGCAATCGCAAGGGCGCTTGTCAAAAACCCCGAAATCATCATGGCGGACGAGCCCACCGGCGCACTTGACAGCGGCACGGGAATACAGGTTTTCGACACCCTTAAAAAGTTGTCAAAGGACAAACTTGTCATCGTCGTTTCGCACGACCGCGAATTTGCCGAGTCCTACGGCGACAGGGTGATCGAACTTAAAGACGGCAAAGTAATTTCCGACATCGAAAAACACCGCATCGACGCCGAAGTGGAAGAGGGCGGCGCGGAAAACTACAAGGGGAAACTTTTGCGCTTCCCGAAAGGGTACAGGCTGACCGCCGACGACGTAAAGCGTATCAACGAATATCTTGAACGGGACGAGGCGTATTTGTCGCTTGACGAGAAGGTCAACGCCGACGTAAAAACCGCGTCGCACATCGACGAAGACGGGAAAATGGAGTCGTTTGCCCCCACCGACGAAAACGCGATAACAATTTCCGACGACAAACCGTTCAGACTTATTAAATCGCGTATGCCCGTGAAAGAAAGTTTCAAAATGGGCGTCAGCGGTATGAAAACGAAGCCGTTCAGGCTGATAATTACGATTTTCTTGTGTTTCGTATGCTTTGCAATGTTCGGAATCGTGGACAGTTTTGCCGCGTACGACAGTAAGACCGCCATCGTCAACTCGATGCAAGACAGCGGCATAAAATATACCACGTTCAGAAAAACCGTGCTGGTTGACGACATCGGCGCTCAGTTCTTCACCGAAAAACGAATGTCCGACGCCGACGTCGAAAACCTGAAAAACAAGACGGGCATTGAGTTTTTGCCCGTACTGTCCGAAAGCGGCAGCGGATATTACAGCGGCGGCAGCGCGAGCGTTTCCGGGAATTTCCTGAAAGACGCGACAAGCAGGGTTTATGACGGCAGCGTTTCGGGCATCGTCGAGGTCAAGGACGAATCCACCCTGAAAAAGCACAATCTTTCGCTTATGGCGGGGCGGTTGCCGGAGCGGGACGACGAAATCGCGATAAGCGACTTTGTCTTCGATTGCTTCAAAAAATGGGGATACGCCTACGTTGACGAGAAGGGCGTTCCCGACGAAAGCAAAAATATCGAAGCGTCGGGGATTAAAAACGCCGCGGACTTTGTCAATGCAAAACCGAACCTGAAAATCGCGGGTAGCGCGATGAACGGCACGTTCAAAATCGTCGGCGTCGTGAAAACGGGCTACGATTATTCCAGATACGCCGCTCTTGACAAGACCGTCGGCAGCGACGACGACGCGCTTGATTCCTTCATGTTGCAAAGCCAGTTTTCAAGCGAGCATAACAGCGCGTTTTCGGGCTTGCTCTTTTGCGGAAAGGACTTTATTAAAAACTACCTTGCTTACGACGGCGTCGGCGGGGAAATTTATGACAGGGCGATTTTGCAAAGCGAAGAAATTAACGGAAAAACGCGCAGAATGTATATGGGCGGAGATTATCGGTACTACTTCACAACCATCGATTACGCGGGCACCGTATTTTTCGACAGCGGCAAAACCACGCTTTCGGACGACGAAATCGTGCTGGAAGTAAAACAGCTTATAAACGCTTTGAAAAACGTTTATTACGACAACGCGGGAATATGCGACAGGCTTGACGGAATAGAAAACTCTTCCGACAATGAAGAAATCAAAGCGACGCTTTCGCCGCTTGTGAAAGACGCGAAAATCAAAATGCAGTGCGGCGGGACTTATAACCCGTATATCACGAAAATTTTAACGATAAAAGGTTACTTTGTCGATCCCGGTGACGGCACTGTCGACAAAAGTTTCATCGGCGTGTCCGATAGCCTTGCCGCCGAAATCAAAAACGCGCCCGTCGGCAAATACGCAAGGGCGATTTCCGGCGAAAAACTTTCAAAATCCGACCTTGAAAAAGTCGTCGAATTTTCAATGAAAAGCGAAGGCGGCGTCAAGTATTCACTGGTCAACTACGTCGTTTCGGCGGAAAATATGGTGGGCTCGATCATTAAAGAAATCGCCAAAATTCTGTTGTACGTCGGCATCGGTGTTTTCGTATTCGCCGTCATATTGTTTATGACTTACATTTCGGCGTCGATATCCTACAAAAAACGCGAAATCGGCATTTTACGAGCCGTCGGAGCGCGTTCAAGTGACGTTTTCGGCATATTCTTCAATGAGGCGCTTGTAATTTCTCTTATCGTATTCGTGCTTGCGACGATAGGAAGTGGCGTTGTTGTTTCCGTTGTAAACTCGTCCATGCGCGCAACCTACGGACTGCCGATAACCCTTTTAAGTTACGGTATTCGCGAGGTCGGAATTATCCTTCTGGGCTGTATCGCCACGGCACTTTTCGCAAGCTTTATACCTGTACTTAGGATTGCCCGAAAGAAACCTGTCGACGCGATTAAAAACCGATAATTTGCGCCTTTTTGAGTTTTTCCAAGAACCTGAAAATCCGTGGAAAATGGGGAGCCCACGGGATACTGTGTACCCGTGGGGAAAAGGAGCACACAAGCAAAAGGGTGAGCGTTATCGTCCGCGATAACGTGATTTCAAAAGCGAAGCGTGCGCCGCGTACACTGGAATTTTCAAAATCCGCCGAGAAAACCACAATCTCATCAAATTCTCGGTTTTTAATGCATGTAATATTTGCGCCTTTTTGAGTTTTGGCAACGTTTTACTTTATAGATATTAAATCTCGATATGATTTATATCATTGCTCGAAGAACGCCTATAAATCACAACTTCATTTTCGATTATTGTTACAGGCTCTGCACCTGTAAGCGCACAAATCGCATTCAAAAATGTTTTGGCGTCGTTTGGCGCATCGTGAGAAACAGATATTTTAATAAGTTCGTGCGAATCGAGAGCAATAGAAATGTCGATAATTTCCTTCTCTCCGATACCGTTTTTGCCTATTTCAAAAATCGGTTTCAGTTGTTGCGCCATTTCGCAAAGTCTTGCTTTTTGTGAAGTCGTAATCATAGTTTACTCTTATCTTTACCCATTTTCAAATAAACGTTTTTAATTCCTTCAAGTCCTGCTTTTTCGCCGTTATCAACCGCTTTGCCGTACATTTCAATTGCTTTCTTATAGTCTTTTCTCACACCAAATCCGTTTTCATAGCAGATTCCGAGATCGTGATACGCAACGCCCGAACTGTACTTTTCGGCAGCAGTCCTAAAACACTTAACCGCTTCTTTTTTGTCTTCTTTCACGCCGTTGCCTTGAAGATAGCAAAGTCCGATATTGATAATCGCCTCGTTTTCGCCGAGATTGTATGCGTCGGTAAATAAGTCAAAGGCTTTTTTATAAGCCGCTTTGGTTTTGACGGTGTAATAGTAATAAAGTCCAACTTGCAGACACGCCATAGGATTTTCGCCTTTAACGCTCTTTTTCAGCCAATGAAGTGCCTTATCTTTATCGGGTGTTACGCCGTAGTATCCGCAAGCATACGCCATACCGAGATTATACTGCGCGGCGGCGTTTCCGAGTTTTGCGGCGCGCTTAAAAAGTTTCTGGGCGGTTTTCTCGTCCTTTTCAAGCCCTAATTCGTCGCCGAGATACGCTTCCGCCATTCGTTCGATTGCGTCCGGAAAGTCCATTTCCATTGCCATCTGATAATAGAACAGCGCATTTTTGTAATCGGCTTTTTTGGTTTCGTAAATCGTCGCCATACACCAATAAACGCCGACATAATCCAAATCGCACTGTGCAAAACAATCGAGCGCGTCGTCATACTTGCCCTTTTTGTAATAGTAATACCCCAAATCAAGCAATGCGTCATCCTGACAAAGGTTCGCCGCCTTTTTGAGATAATGAATATACTTTTTTTCGTCGGGTTCTATTCCGTACAAACCGTCCTCGTATATTCTGGCTTGCAAATAAAGGCTTTCCGGATCGTTGTGTTTCACGCCGTCCGCAAGATATTTTAAGCCTTTTTCATAGTCGTGCGGAACAAACCTGTCGTTCAGATACACATACGCCAAGTCAAAATTGAGAGAGTGATCGCCAAGGCTCAGTCCCTTTTCGTACCACTCTATGGCTTTGGGAACGTCTTTCAGTTCTTCATTGTTTAAGTAGATAAAGCCTATCTTTTTTGCGATTTGAACGTCACCGAGATAAAAAGCACGCTCGTAGTATTTCAGCGCGTTTTTGACGTTTTCGATCTCGGAATTTTCAATCGGCGTATTGAAATAATACAAATCGCCGAGAGATCTTGCCGCTGCCGCCACACCCAAATCGGAGGCTTTGACGTAACACTCGATTGCTTTTTGAATATCGATTTTTACATAACCGGTTTCATAGCAAAATCCGAGACGGGCAAAGCACTCCGCTTCGCCTTTGTTTGCACCCTCCGTATAAACGTCGAACGCTTTTTTGTATTGAGAGCGGTAGCCCCAAGTGTCGCCAAGAACAGTATATGCCAAAACGCCGTTGTCGACGGCTTTTTGATAGTAAATCGTTGCGGCCTTGAAAGCGCCCTCTTCGATATAAATATCACCGATAGAAACATAATATTTCGGCTTTTTTACGGCGAGCCGTTCGTATCTTTTCATTTTATCGCTATTTGTGCTCATATTGTCTCCTACTTTATAACGTTGCGAACGGTTTGGACGATATAAGTTTGTAATCGTCGTCGTGCGTATAGAACTGTTCCATAAGCCAATAAATGCCGTTCGTCCCCTTTTTCAATTTCTTTGACAGTAACTCTCTCGTTATCGGCATTACCTGAAATATACTGATGTATTTATGTTCGGACACATAGCATTTTACGATACTCGGCGATTTGAATACTTCGGGCAATAAGAGTACCGTTCCGCAATATTTCCCGTCGATTCCCATATCTATCGTGTCCGAAACGGTTATGTTATCTTTTTCGTTGAACGCATATTCCGCAGTTGCCCAAAGAAGCGAGTTTAACGATAGCCAGTCCGTCGGCGCGTCTTCGTCGTCCGAAGGATTACGAATATCGACGTCGGGCGAAATAAGCATCATATACTCGTTGCGGCGATTTGCTTTTCTCCCAAAGCCTATATCTCGCTCGGGCATCAGATAATCGCTTGCGCCGATTGTACACAGTTTCCAAAACGGCATTTCGTCCGTCGGTTTGAAAACAAGCGTCGTTATCGGCTTCATATCCGTCGGCAGGACGTTCTTTTTCAGTTTCAGACTGAAAATCGGCTCTTCTCCGAAAACGGTTTTGTAATGGTCGTATAGTTTTTGCTGTCTTTTGCTTTTCATCTTTACTTCAATATTGACTCCCGATTGTAAAGTTGCAAACGGTATGAACGATATAAGTTTGTGGTCGTTGCACGTATATTATAGCATATAATTTGGTTTTTTCAATCAATATCAGGTTTGTCAAAGGGCAGAGTCTAACAAGCAAACTCTTATTTTCTTCCGTGCAACGCACTTATGTCATTGCGAGCGGAAAAACGGGGACCCCGCAAGATACTTTTGTACTTGCGGGGAAAAGGAATAAACAAGCAAAAGACAAGCATTTTCGCTTTTAGCGTAAAATGATTGGTCAAAAGTGCAGTTTATGACGTATCGCCCGGAAGGGACGCCATATTATAAAATCCACGCAAGATACTTGCGTGCGCCTTTTTGAGTTTTGGCAGAACCTTATGACTTGCTGTAAACTATCATTTATGGTATAATCAATATAGAGAATTACCCTATGTAATATTTCGTTTGTAGGAGGCGATTATGGAAAAGGAGAAGTTTGAAAAACTGAATAATTTCTATAAATCGTTAAAGCGGTTAGATTTGGACATTCTTGCAAAGTTCAATTGTACCGAAATTACAGACGAAAATTATTTCTTTTATGGGATACATAATGATATTGTTTCAAACGCATTAAATATTCTTGTAAATTACCTGATAGGCAATGTTGAATCTGCTGGCGTAGATAATAGTTGTAGAATGATTTTAGAGGCTATGACCATCCTTGCAATGAACGAAGAAGGGGACATAGAAACAGTACAAAAATCTATTTACAGGTACAGTTATGCTTATGTGGATATAGAAAACTTTAAGTTGTTTATTGAAAAAGAACAGTATCAAGAGGATAGTCTTAGAGCTATAAAGAACGACAGAAACAAATGCGCAAAATATATAAAGAGGCATTTCGGTTGTGAATACGAGGATATTCAAAAACAAGATAGCGGAGTTGACGATCCTTGTTTCTATCTAAAAAAGAACATTAAGGACAAGATTGTTTTTGCAAAACTGATCAAAAAGTATTTTCCGCCTGATAGTCGAATAGGCAACCTGTATGAATTCTTTTCAATTATGATACATCCGCGCTGTGAAATGTATCCCGACGCTGAAAAGGCGACTATGGAAACTCATAGGTACTTTGTGGACAATATTCTTGATATTGTGGCAAATTACCTTGCTGACAACAATATGTTGCCTTCGGAGGAGAACGAAAGCGATTTTAATAGCGATTTCTTCTATAACCCATTATTGGTAAACAATATCCATAATATTAAAGAGCTGGAATTATCTTTCCATTTGGCAATGAAAAAACTTTGTCCGTTGCCAAACGGATATGATTGGTTTACTTGGTTCTTTTTAGAGAAGTCGAAGTATTTGATATTGGATATGATGACGTCATTATCATTAGGATATACGGAACACGTTATTGCAACGTTTAAGCCGTTTATTGAAATGTTCAGCATTTTTTATAAGATAAACACGGTTGAAAATTTGACGGAATTCAACTACTTGAAAGAGAGCTATTGGATATCGTCCAGAATACAATTTAACGAACACATAAAAAAATGTGGACTGTCGGCAAGCAATCGTAACTACAAAATAGAATTACAGACTCTCTATGATAATTATTATGCTTCTCGGTATAATGTGGGATCATTCAGTAGTTTTTATGACAAATACTTACACAATAGTCTGTATTTTTTAGACAACTCTAAAAAGAGTTTTAATAAGTTCGTTCGAGAAGCCATAAAAGGGATAACAGTGGATGAGTCGCAAGGCAAAGACTTTATGACCTTGTATAAAATTTCAAAAGATATGGCTCACGCAAGCGGTTATAGTTTTAATGCTACCGTAGATTTAGTTCAAGTGGTGAGTCATAAGGTTCTTTTTACGACTTTATACATTATTAGGGAATTCTTAATCAGCGGAATTGAAACGGTTAAAGATCAAGACAAAATCGATACTTTGAAACTAATTATTGAATCGCTAAATCTTCATCTACAAATACAATTGGATGCAGTAAACGTAATCAACAAAAAGCACAATGGTGGTAACGTTTGATAACCATTTGATAATCTCGTAAATAATTTAATAATATTGCTGAACGACGTAACCAAAACGTTTGCGTCGTTTTTCTATCCCAACGAGACGACAAGGAAACTAATTAAATTTTATCATGCATAGTTTCCTTAATATTATCAATTAAGTTCCAAAATGTTTTTAATATTTATCGACAGGAACTCACATAGCAAGAGTGTCATATTGACAGTAGTGTAAAAAACTATAAAAGCAGGCGCGACAGGGGAAAACAAAACTCGGGTTTAAGATTTCGACAATAAAAAACGACCGTGGGAACGGTCGTTTTTTGTGGCGCGTGAAAAATTATAAACTTCTCAGGACTTTGTTGACTTCCGCCATATCGCATTTGCCGGCGTATTCCGTCTTGAAGTGGCGCATTACGCTTGGCACCGATTTGTCGGGCAAGGTCATAATGACGGCTTTGATTTCGTCCTCGCTCATCATTTTGGGCAGGTACTTTTCGATTGCCGCGATCTGGTTGTTCAAAGACAGCACGGTGTCGGCTCTGCCAGCCTTTTCAAAGGCGTCCTTTTCTTCAAAGAGTTCCTTTTGCGTTTTTTTCAGGATCTGGACGTAGTCGGCGTCGGACATTTCCTCGCCTTTGCTGCGTTTTTCGATATTGAAGAGCATAAGTTTGTTTATGAGCGTGTTGAAAGCCGTGACGGTATCTTTGTCGTGCGCCTTCATTGCCTCGATTTTTGCTTTTTTGAAATCGTCGATATTCATAAAATCACCTCGGGAAAATTATAGTCCCAAGGCGGCGGAAAAGTCAATAAAATGCAACTAATCGTCGAGATTTGAAAACAAGGGGCTGTCAAAAAACTCCGAAAGAGAAATTGACAATCCTTCGCAAAGATACGCGATGGTTTGCAGTTTCGGATTTTGACTTCTTCCCGAGAAAATGCTGTTGACGGTGGACTGTATCACGCCGGACATCGTGCAAAGTTTATTGACGGTGATGTTTCGGTTGTTGCAGTATTCAAGAATACGCGCGGCGACCGCTTCGTTCAGTTTCATAATTTTAATCCTTTTCGGTTTTTAATGCGTTCAGCCAGATTGTTTTGTCAAAGCGGGTGTTTAAGGGACTTGTGGACGGCAAAAACACGGCGGAATCCGAAAGGTATTTGTAATTTTTCAGGAATATTTCCTTTGCCTTTCCGCCGTTTAAGATTATTTTTTTGACGTTTGCCTTGTCAAGGACTTGGGTTATGTCCGCAACCTTATAATTTTTAATCGTGCTGTCAAGGCTGCCCGTTATTTCGCACTCGGCAACGACGTCCCAAAGGGCGATTTTGTGGTTTTTCAGCAGGGCTTGCTTTTCGCCTATCGTTTCGGGCGAGGGTTCGCCAAAGGCTTCTGCCAAGACTTTCCAGAATCTGTTTTGTTTGTTGCCGTAATAAAAGTTCGTCTCGCGCGAGATGACGCTCGGAAAACTTCCGAGAATCAATATTTCGCTGTTTTCGTCGAAGAACGGCAAAAATCCCTTGTAAATCATACTTGGATTATACAACAAAAAATGCGCGCGCGGTATTGATTTATCGCAAAAAGCGGGATATAATATTTCCAAACGGAAGGTGAGAAAAATGATTTTATATTTTACGGGTACGGGCAATGCGAAATATATTGCCGAAAAAATCGCAAACGTAACGGGCGACGAAACGAAAAATATTGTGGCGTATACCCGCGATAACGAGAAATTTTTGCAAGGGGACGGGGAACGGCTTGTCCTTGTCAGCCCCGTGTACTACTGGGGTATTCCCGAATCGGTGAAAGGATTTCTGAAAACCCTGAAAACCGCGGGAAGATATTTCGCGATAGTTCTCGAATGCGGCGGAAGCACAGGGAACGCGCAGGGCGTGTGCGAAAGATACGTGCGTCCCGACGCGGTGTTCGGCGTTGTCGCGGTCGATAATTTCTGCCCGATGTTCAAAATCGAATCCGCCGAAGAAACGGAAAAACGACTTGACGCGCTTGACGCAAAAATCGCCGTTATCGCGGACAAAATCAGGAACGAGGAAAAGGGCGACTTCAACGACGTAAAAGGTGGTTTTTATAAACTCAATACCTCGCTTTTATATCCGCTTTACGAAAAATTCGGCGGAAGAAAAACAAAATTTTCGGCGTCCGACGACTGCGTAAATTGCGGACTTTGCGAAAGCATTTGCCCGGTTTCCGCAATAAAAATCGAGAACGGAAAGCCCGTATGGACAAAAGAAAAGTGCGATATGTGTCTGGGTTGTCTGTCAAGATGTCCGCAAAACGCAATCTCGATTAAGAAGTCTTTGAAAAACGGACGCTACGTAAATCCGCGCGTCAAATTCTGAAAATCCCGAAAATAATTTTGAAAAAGCAGCCTTTGCAAGGCTGTTTTTTGTTGCCTTTTTATCATATCTTATATAAAATAACATTAAGTAATTTCTGTGTAGGTAAAGAGGATGCAAAAGAAGTTATCGAAGATTTCACACGGTCTGAAAAAAATTCCCGAAGGTATCGTAAAACTCAAATGGGTGTTTCTCGTGCTGTTCGTCGCGCTGTCGATATTCGGCGCGGTGATGATTCCGCATACGAAAATCAACTATGACCTGACGGGTTATCTGCCTGCGAATTGCGATTCGTCAACCGCTCTCGAACTCCTGAAAAAAGAGTTTGACGACAAGGGTATGGCATACGTTATGGTAAAGGACGTTACGCCAGAAAAAGCAGGCGAAATCAAAACGAGACTGGAAAAAGTCGAAGGCGTCGCGACGGTTACTTACGTTGAGAGTATGAACTACAAAAACAACTCGGCACTCTATACCGTAACGCTGAAAGACTATGACTCGACGGCAGGTGCGTTCGACGCGGTAAAGGGCGTAATCGACGCTTTATCCGACGAAAAAGCATATTTATCCGGTCAATCTGCATTTTCATACTACACAAAGCTTGAAACCGAACAAAGCATAATGAAGCTTGGAATCGCAATCGTCGTGATTATTCTTCTGGTTATGCTGTTTACGTCGAAAACTTATTTCGAACTCATCGTGCTCATCCTCGTTTTCGGCGCGGCGATGGCGATAAACATGGGGACGAATTTCTTGTTCGTCAACGGTATTTCTTACATTGCGAATCTGGTCGCGCTCGTGCTGCAACTCGCGCTGTCGCTTGACTACTCGATTATCCTTTTGCACCGCTATATGGAAGAAAGGGATAACGGCGAAGACGCAAAAACCGCAACGGTTACCGCACTCACGAAAGGGCTGCCCGAGATTCTGTCAAGTTCCCTTACGACGGTGGCGGGGCTTGCCGCGCTTATGCTGATGACGCTGTCAATCGGCGCGGAAATCGGATTGTCGCTTGCAAAAGGTATCGTCATCTCTATGGCGACGGTCATATTCTTTATGCCGGCTCTTCTCGTGATTTTCGACAAACCCATTCAAAAAACCCGTCATAAATCTTTCGTGCCGAACGTAACGAAGCCCGCCCGCGCAATCGTCAAAGCAAGGAAAGTTATCGTGCCGGCGTTTTTGCTTATCGCAATCCTTGCGGGAGTCGCGCAGGGTTTCAACAAATATTCGTTCAACTACAACAGCGGCTCGCTTATCGTCGCGCCGAAAAAGGTCATCGAAGAAACGGGCTTCGGTACGCTTAACTCGCTTGTCGTGGTTGTGCCGAAAGGCGACGCCGAAAAAGAACGCCAACTTGTGAAATACGTGGAGTCTTTCGACCTTATCGACAAATCGCAGACGACCGCACTGTCGACAATCAACGTGTATTCTTTCATCGACGCGGATTCTTCGGAAACGCTGTATCTTACCGACGAGGTGTCGAAAAAGGATATCGGGGACTTAATCGACAAAATCCCGTCCGACGCGGGCGTAAGTCCGTTGATTATCAAACCTATAATCGAGGGTTGGTTTGACGATTACGTCAAAAAATATCTGCCCGAAGGTACCAAACCAAGCAAAGCCAAAGTCAGACTTATTGATTTGTTGGATTTTGCCGTCCGCGAAAAGTTCGACGCGATTTCCAGGTTTATAGGGGACGATCCCGAAAAGCTTGCGTATCTTGAACAGATCAAACAAATTTCCTTTGCAAAGGCTAATCTCGAATCCGAAAACTATTCCCGCATTACGTTCAACATCAACGGCGGGGTGGAAGACGACGACGTATTTGAACTTGTCAAAACCTTGAAATCGGGCGTGTCCGACTTTTACGAGGAAAGATATATCACCGGCGAAAGCGTCGTGTGCTATGAGATGAGCGAATACTTTATGAAAGACAACCTTATGGTGTGTCTGTTCACCGATTTGTTCATTCTGGTTATATTGCTTATAACGTTCAGGAATATTTCGCTTCCGATAATCCTTATTCTTGCGATTCAGGGCGGAATTTTCATCAACTTTGCGATTCCGTTCTTGTCCAAGACGTCGATTTCGTTCATCGGCTACCTTATAATAAGCGCGATACAGATGGGCGCGACAATCGACTACGCAATCGTACTTACCAACAGATACCGCGGCATAAGGAAAGATTTCACCGACCGCTACGACGCAATGGCCGCCGCAACAAACGCCGTGTTCCCGACAATTCTGACGTCGGGCGTCATTCTTACGGCAACCGGCTTCGTTATGAGCATGCTGTCGTCGGGTGTGGTGGCGCAACTCGGGCTGTTGCTGGGCGTAGGCACGCTGACGTCGATAATCATCGTGTTGTTCGTCCTGCCGTCGCTTCTTCTGGTGACAGAGAAAGTCGTCGATAAAACCGACTTTTCAAAACTGTTCAGAAGAAAACAAAAAGCCGCCGTCGAAGAAGTTACGCTAAGTTCAGACTTCACGGAGCCTTCCGACAACGCCGTAAAGGCACAGAAAACCGAAAACGAACAAGGTTGATTTTGCTATCGCAAATGAGTTGACAAAAAAGATATTTCGCATTATCATTTTCATATCGATATAAAAGGGCGTATTATGAAAAACTTCGTCGAAAACAAGTTTTATTACTATTACTTTCAAAACAACGTTTCATTCTGCAAGGGACGCTGAAAGTCGACGCACTTTTTTTTCAGGTAAGTTAGCGATTCCTTTGCGGAATCGCTTTTTTTATACGAAAAACCGCGCCGATTTGCAATATATGCGGAAAACAGCGCGAAATATGTGAAAAAACGATGGTTTTATAATCAAAATTGATTATAATGGAAAAGACAGAGGTTTATATGAAAGATATTTTGGACGCAAGGAACGAAATCAACGAAATCGACAAACAAATGGCGCAGCTGTTCCAGAAAAGAATGGAAGCCGTGAAAGACGTTGCCGTGTATAAAAAGGACAACGGTCTGTCCGTCCGCGACCTTTCCCGCGAGGCGGAAGTCGCAAAACGCAATTCAAAATTCGTCACGGACGAAAGCCTGAAACCGTATTACGTCGACTTCATCAGAAACACGATCGACGTGTCCTGTAAGTATCAGGAATCGCTGCTTCGGAATATGACCGTCGCGTACTGCGGCGTTGAGGGGGCGTTTGCACACATAGCCGCGAAGAAAATGTTCCCGACCGCGACGTACAAGCCCTGCGCGACTTTTTCGGAGGCGTACGAGGGCGTCGAAAAGGGCGACTACGACTGCGCCGTGCTTCCGCTTGAAAACAGTTACGCCGGGGAAGTCGGCGAGGTTATGGATTTGACCTTTTCGGGCGATCTGCATATAAATCAGGTTATCGAAGTGCCAATCACGCACAATCTTATGGCGTTGCCCGGCGCAAGCGTCGACACGATAAAAACCGTCGTGAGCCACCCGCAGGCGCTCATGCAGTGCGCGGATTTCATAAAGAAAAACAATTTTGAGGTAAAGACGTATTCCAACACCGCACTTGCCGCAAAGTTCGTCAAAGACAGCGGCGACAAAACGATTGCCGCGATTGCCTCCGACGAAACCGCAAACGTTTTCGGGCTCGATATCATTGAAAAAAGCGTCAACGACGTGAAAACCAACACGACGAGATTCGCCGCGTTTTCAAGGGTTGAAAATACGCCGTTTTGCCTTACGAAAAGAGAAAACGAAAACTTTATTCTGGTGTTCACGGTACAGAACGAATCGGGCGCGCTCGCAAGCGCGTTGAACATAATCGGCGCACACAACTTCAATATGCGCGCGCTTCGTTCCCGTCCTATGAAAAACCTGAAATGGAATTACTATTTTTACATCGAGGCGGAAGGAAACGTCAATACGCAAAACGGAAAAGAACTTATGCAAGAGCTGTCCGCGCTTTGCGCCAAGCTGAAACTTGTCGGCAGCTACTTCTCGGACGAGGAATACGAAAAATGATTATACCCGTAAATCTTGACGAAAAATACGACGTAATCGTCGAAAACGGCGCGCTTGACGACGTGGAAAAATACTTTAACCTTAACAGAAAGGTTCTGGTTCTGACCGACGACGGAGTGCCCGAAATGTACGCCGAAAAAGTCGCGAGAAAATGCGAAACCCCCGTTGTCGTGACTCTTAAACACGGCGAAGAAAGCAAAAATTTCGACAACTTCAAACATATCCTTTCCGTTATGCTTGAAAACTCGTTTTCAAGGAAAGATTGCGTTGTGGCTGTCGGTGGCGGCGTTGTCGGGGATATCGGCGGATTCGCCGCGTCGTGTTATATGCGCGGCGTCGATTTTTACAACGTGCCGACAACCCTTTTGTCGATGGTGGACTCGTCAATCGGCGGGAAAACCGCAATCGACTTTATGGGCGTGAAAAACGTCGTCGGCTCATTTTATCAGCCGAAAGCGGTCGTGGTCGACCCTCGCGTTTTAAGCACGCTTGACGACAGACAATTTTACGCAGGGCTTGCGGAGTCGATAAAAATGGCGGCGACGTCGGACGCATCGCTTTTTGAATTTATCGAAAACGCCGACGTGAAACGCGACGTGAAAGAAATCATCGAAAGGTCGATACTCATCAAAAAAGCCGTCGTGGAAAAGGACGAAAAAGAAGAGGGATTAAGAAAGGTTCTGAACTTCGGCCATACCGTCGGGCACGCAATCGAAAGCGCGGAAAAGGGAAGGTTGTTGCACGGCGAATGCGTTGCGACGGGTATGCTGTACGCATGCTCCGACGGTGTAAAAACGCGCCTTGAAAACCTTATGACAAAGTTTGGTCTTCCCGTCAGAACCGAAAAAACGGCGGCGCAACTTCTGCCGTACATCACGCACGACAAAAAAGCGAGCGGCGGAAAAATCTCGACGGTGTACGTCGACGAAATCGGAAGTTTTAGATTTTCTGACCGCACCGCGGAAGAAATACTTTTAATATCGGAGAAAAAGAAATGAAAAACACGTTCGGAAACAGCATTTCGCTTACCGTATTCGGCGAAAGTCACGGCGAATGCGTCGGCGCGGTTATCGACGGACTCGCGGCGGGAATCGTCGTTGACGAAAACCTGATAAGGGAAGACCTTAAAAGGCGCGCTCCGGCGACGAGCACGGACACCGCGCGCCGCGAAAACGACAATTTCAAAATAATGAGCGGCGTGAAGGACGGCAGGACGACGGGCGCTCCGATTTGCGTGATTGTCCCAAACGAAAATACGAAAAGCGGCGACTACGATTACGGTATCGCGCGGCCGTCGCACGCCGATTACACGGCGTTTTGCAAATATCACGGATATGAAGATTACCGCGGCGGCGGACACTTCTCGGGGCGCGTAACGGCAGGGATAGTTGCTGCCGCTTCGATTGTAAAAAGCGCGCTGGAAAGCATCGGAATTAACATTGCGACGCACGTCATTGAATGTGCGAACGTGCAGGATAAGCCGTTTAACGACATCAAAAACGAGATATTAACCGTTAAATCCGCAACATTCCCCGTTATTGACAAGGCACAAGGGAAGAAGATGCAGGAAGAAATCGAAAAAGCGAAAGCCGACGGCGACAGCGTCGGCGGCGTCACCGAAACCGCAATAATCGGATTGCCCGAAGGCGTCGGCGAGCCGTGGTTCGACAGTGTTGAAAGCATACTCTCGCACGCGCTGTTTTCAATCGGCGGAATTAAGGGCGTGGAATTCGGCAACGGCTTTGAAATGACCAAAATGAGAGGAAGCGCCGCAAACGACGCGTTCGCTTTGGAAAACGGAAAAGTCGTAACGCTTACGAATAACAACGGCGGCGTAAACGGCGGCATCACCAACGGCATGCCCGTGATTTTCAAGTGCGCCGTAAAGCCCACGCCGTCCATTTACAAAACGCAGAAAACGGTTAATTTTTTGAAAAACGAAGAGACAGAAATCAATATTCGCGGCAGACACGATCCCGCAATAATAAGAAGGATTTGTCCCGTTATCGACGCGGTCGCAGCGCTTGCCGTCGCCGATCTTCTGCAACAAAAATACGGCGCGGACGTCATTACAAAAGGTATCGGAAAATGAAATACGGGCTTATCGGAAAACCGCTCGGGCACAGTTTCTCGCGCGAAATACACGCACTCATTGCGGACTACGATTATCGTCTTTTTGAAATCGACGAGGACGAGTTGCCGCGCTTTTTTCAAGAACGCGATTTTTCGGGCATAAACGTTACGATTCCTTACAAGCAGGCGGTGATTCCGTTTCTGGACGAAATATCCGACGAGGCAAAAAAAATCGGCGCGGTGAACACGATTGTCAAAAAGGAAGGAAAACTTTTCGGATTCAACACCGACTTTTTCGGCATGCGCGCGCTTATCAAAAGCGCGGGGCTTGACCTTGAAAACAAAACCGTTCTGATACTCGGCACGGGCGGCACGTCGAAAACCGCCGTTGAGGTTTCAAAAAGCCTTGGGGCGACGGAAATCGTGAAAGTGTCAAGAAAAAAGTCTTCGGACACGGTGACATACGACGAAGCGTACGAAAAGTTTTCGGGCGCGGACGTCATCATAAATACGACGCCTGTCGGAATGTTTCCAAATGCCGACAAAACGCCCGTCGACGTTAAAAAATTCAAAAATTTGCAGGGCGTTATCGACGCGGTTTACAACCCCCTTCGCACAAATTTCGTGCTTGACGCCGAAAGTATCGGCGTGAAAGGGCGCGGCGGATTGTATATGCTTGTGGCGCAGGCTGTTTATGCGTCGGCGTTGTTTCTGGATAAAACCGCGGACGAGAGCGTCATCGACAAAACGTACGCCCGCATACTGAAAGAAAAGCGCAATATCGTGCTTTGCGGTATGCCGTCTTCCGGGAAAACGACCGTCGGGAAAGCGCTTGCAAACGATTTCGGAAAAAGATTTATCGACACCGACGACGTCGTGGTTGAAAAACGGAAGGAATCCATAAGCGATATTTTTGAAAAGTACGGCGAAGGAGAATTTCGGAAGGAAGAACGGCTTGCAATCGAGGAATTGTCAAAAGAAAACGGACTTGTTATCGCAACGGGCGGCGGCGCGGTGCTGGACGAAAACAACGTCCGCGCGCTCAGACGAAACGGCGTAATTCTGTTTCTGGACAGAAGCCTTGAAAACCTTGTCGCAACAGCCGACAGACCATTGTCGACAGACACCGAAAAACTCAAAAATCTTTTTGAAAAAAGATACGACGTTTATAAGTCGTGCGCGGACGCGGTAATCCCCGCAGACGGCGAAATCGCCGACGTCGTCGAAAAAATAAAAGGAGTTTTATTATGAAATTTCTTATTCTGAACGGACCGAATATCAATATGCTGGGTATAAGAGAGCCTGAAATTTACGGAGAAGAAACGTACGATGCCCTTGTCGAAAAGGTCAAAGAGCACGCGGAAGAAATCGGCGTGGACGTCGAGTTTTTCCAGTCGAACCACGAAGGCGCGCTCATCGACGAAATCCAGCGCGCGTACTTTTCGCAAGTTGACGGCATCGTGTTCAATCCCGCGGGATATACTCATACGAGCATTGCGCTTGCCGACGCCGTGAAAGCCGTGTCGATACCCACCGTCGAGGTGCATATTTCGTACGTCAGCGAAAGGGAAACGTACAGACAGATAAGTTTCGTCCGCGCGGTCGCAATCGACACCGTCGAAGGGCAAGGGCTTAACGGATACCTTATCGCGATGGACGCGCTCAAAAATCATCTTATAAATAATGAAGGTTAAAATTCTGCCGTCAAAAACGTCGGGCGAAGTTTCGGCGCCGCCGTCAAAAAGTTTTGCTCACCGATATCTTATCGGCAGCGTTTTGTCGCGCGGAAAGTGCGTGATAAAAAATATTGCGGACAGCGACGATATTTCGGCAACGCTTTCGTGCATCGAACAACTTGGCGGAAGCGTAACGAAAGACGGAAATACCGTGACCGTTATTCCGACAAGCGAAAAGCAAATCGAAAACGCGGTATTCGATTGCAAAGAAAGCGGCAGTACACTGAGGTTTTTTATCCCCGTAGTGCTTGCGACAGGCGCGAAAAACTGCACGTTTTCAGGGAGTGAAAGACTGCTTGCGCGCGGGATAAAGGAATACGAAAAACTTTTTGAAAACAGCGACGTAACTATAAATTCCGACGAAAAATCAATCGAAGTAAACGGGACACTCTCGGCGGGGAATTACGAGATAAGCGGCGAGGTCAGCAGTCAATATACAACCGGAATGTTGTTTGCATTGTCGAGGCTTACCGGCAAAAGCACGCTTAAAATCACGGGAAATGCCGAAAGCCGCGCTTACGTCGATATGACGATAAAAGTTTTGAAAGACTTCGGCGCGGACATTGCGGAACCCGAAAAAAACTTTTTTGAAATAAACGGAAAAGGACGGCTTTCGCCCGGTGAATTTACCGTCGAGGGTGACTGGTCGAACGCCGCGTTTTTAATTGCGCTTTCCCGCCTTACCGGGAAAATCGACGTTTTAGGACTTAACGAAAACAGCGTGCAGGGCGACAGATTTTGCACTGCCGCATTCGATATGCTGGACGGCGAAAACGCCGAAATCGACCTTAAAGACTGTCCCGACCTTGCGCCGATACTTTTTGCGTACGCCGCATATAAAAACGGCGGAAGGTTCACAAACACAAGGCGGTTAAGGGTGAAAGAAAGCGACCGCGCAAACGTTATGGCGGAAGAACTAAGAAAATTCGGCGCAAATGTTAAAGTGTACGAAAACAGCGTTGAAATTGAAAAAACGCAACTTAAACCGCCGATTGTGCCGCTTTGCGGACACAACGACCACCGCATCGTAATGGCGCTTTCGGTGCTTGCGGCAGTGTTTGGCGCGGAAATCGACGGGGCGGAGGCAGTAAACAAAAGTTATCCCGATTTCTTCCGCGTCATAAAAAAAGCAGGAGTAAACATATATGAAATTCGATAAAAACACAAAAATCCTGATCGTAGGGCTTGGACTTATCGGCGGCAGTTACGCAAAGGCGTTGTCGGACGAAGGATACTTTGTCGGCGCAATCGACAAAAAGAAAAGTTCGGTCGAGTACGCGTTGAAAAACGGGCTTATACGGGTTGGCGAGACAAGCGTGAAAAAAGATTTTGTAAAAGACTTTGACCTTATCGTTTTTGCGCTGTATCCGCACGATTTCATAAACTGGATCAAGGAATATCAATCATCAATAAAGTCGGGCGCGCTTATCACCGACGTTACCGGTGTAAAGTCGTTCGTCGTCGAAAACGTGCAGAAAATTCTTCGTGGCGACTTGGAATTCGTCGGGGCGCATCCGATGGCAGGCAAAGAAGTCAGCGGCGTCGAAAACGCCGATCCGAAAATCTTCGTCGGCGCAAATTACATCGTGACGCCCACGAAAAGGAATACCGACGAAAACGTGCAGGCGGTGAAAGATCTCGGCCGCGCGCTCGGGTTTGAAAGAATATCGTCGCTTTCGCCCGAAGAGCACGATGAAACGGTGGGGTTTTTGTCGCATCTGACGCATTGCATCGCCGTATCGCTGATGGTATCCAAAAAGTCGCACCATCTTGCCGAATACACGGGCGATTCCTTCCGCGACCTTACCCGCATCGCAAAAATCAACGACGAAATGTGGAGCGAACTTTTCCTTGCAAACAAGGACGAACTCTTAAAACAAATGGACCTGTTTGAAGAAAAATTCAACCAACTGAAAGAAGATATTAAAAACGATAATCGTGAAAAAATAAGAGAAACGCTGCGCGAATCCACGGCGCGCCGCAAAGTGTTTGACAAAGACGCAAAGGAGACAAAATAAATGAATCTCGAATTCAAAAGAAAACTGCCGACGTTGCAGGAAATCAAGGCGATGTACCCGCTTGACGACGCGCTTGCGGCACACAAAAAAGATACCGACGCCACACTCAAAAACATTTTTTCGGGGAAGGATAACCGCCTGCTTCTGGTAATCGGGCCGTGTTCCGCCGACAGAGAGGACGCCGTTCTCGACTATATTTCAAGGCTCAGGCGCGTGCAGGAAAAGGTCGCCGACAAAATCGTCATCGTGCCGCGCATTTATACCAACAAACCGCGCACGACCGGCGACGGCTACAAGGGAATGTTGCACCAGCCCGATCCCAATGCCGACGAAAATATGCTGAAAGGGCTGATCGCCATAAGAAAATTGCACATAAAGGCGCTTAACGAAACGGGATTTTCCTGCGCGGACGAAATGCTTTATCCCGAAAACCATCTGTATCTGTCCGACGTGTTGTCGTACGTTGCGGTCGGCGCAAGGTCGGTTGAAAACCAATTCCACAGGCTCACGGCAAGCGGGCTCGATATTCCCGTCGGCATGAAAAACCCGACAAGCGGCGATTTGTCCGTTATGATGAATTCGATACGCGCGGCGCAGCACCCGCATACGTTCGTGTATTCGGGGTGGGAAGTGAACAGCGCGGGAAATACGCTCGCGCACGCGATTCTGCGCGGTTCGGTGGATAAAAACGGACAGGCAATCCCGAATTACCATTACGAAGACCTTATCAAACTTTGCGATCTGTACGCGAAAAGCGGGCTTGAAAACCCCGCCGTCATCGTCGATACCAACCACTCGAATTCGGCAAAAAAATTCGACGAGCAACCGCGCATCGCAAAAGAAGTGTTGCACAGCACGCGTTATTCCAAAGGTATCGGAAAAATGGTGAAAGGGCTGATGATCGAATCGTATATCGAGGACGGCTCGCAACCGTCGGACGGCAAAATTTACGGGAAATCCATCACCGACGCATGCCTCGGGTGGGACAAAACCGAAAGGCTTATTTACGACATTGCGGATTTAAGATAAAAAAATTAACTATAAAGTTACTATTCTTCAAAAAAAAACGAAAAATAAAAGCGCGGACAAAACGTCCGCGCTTTGTATTATACAACCGTATTAAAAGAATCTTGCGACAAGGTCTTTGGAATATTGCACCGTTTCTTCCATATCGCCGAAACTCATGATTTCGCCGGCATAATAGGTGTTGAGCTGACCTTGCATACTTTCGACTTTTTCATACCAGCCGTCGGCGTAGTCTTTCTCAAACACGTGGGGGAAATAATACCACTTTCTTTCATAGACGCATTTGTCGATGTCGATGCCGCAAAGTTTCATATCGTCCCAAGCCATCTTTTTCGCTTCATCGTAGGTTTTGAGTTCCTTACCCTTGTAGTTGCGCAGGACGTAAGTTGTAAGAACCTGATTGGGTTCATTCTTCCATCTGTGATAGAACACCATAAGGTGGCCGAGTCTTTCGGGAACCATGTTGTCGAAGAGATAGCCCGACATATCGGGATAATAAGTGCCTTTCTTGCAGGTGATTGCGGTGACGTCGTAGCGTTCGTAATCGATTTTCGAGAAGAGCGCTTTTTCCTGTTCGGTCGCGTCGAAGTAGGAAGGCAGATGTTGCAGGGGAGAGGTAACGATGATTTTGTCGTATTCTTCCATTTTGTCGCCGATATAAACCTGAACTTTGCCGTTTTCACGCGTAACTTTCGTGATGTTGACGTTGAGGCGGGCAGGGTGTTGCAGTTTCTCGTTGACCGCTTCGTAAATGCTTTGCGTGCCGTCTTTCCACGTCCACAAATCTTTGTTTACGAAGTACATTGCGGTTGCGAAGTCAAGGTATTTCAAGACGTATGCCGCGGGGATTTCGTCAAAGAAGCCGTATCCGAACGCGGTGTAAGGCCCGATCCAGATTTCCTGTGCAAGTTCAACCTTGTTGAGTTTGCAAAAATCCTTGAAATTCATGCACAAATCTTTGAGGTTGGGGTTTTCGCCGACAACGTGTTCGCCGGTGACCGGATCGTACCCGTCGTATTTACCCTCGGAAATTCCCTTGTGGCCGGTGTATTGATATCCCTTGTACTTGGTCGCAAGAAGCGTGCCGAGTTTTTTGACCTGTGATTTCATCTTCAAAAGATGCGGGATAAGCAGGGGGTTTTTCTTCGGATTGAACGGATCGTACGGTTTGCCGTTCATTTTGCGATACGCACGTTCGAGTTTCGGTCCGTTGTGATCGACGCCGCCGAATAATTCAAGCTCATGCACGGCGTAATACGTCGGGCAACCCATAATCGCGCCCATTTCAAATCGCTTTCCGTCATGATACGGAGAGTGGCATTTTCCGCCGACGTGGTCTTCTTTTTCAAGAATCGAATAATCGGTATAGCCGTTCTTTTCAAGATGGACTGCCGCGCTTAATCCAGCGGGACCGGCGCCGATGATACAAATCTTTTCATTCTTTGCCATAATAATCTCCTTGAACTGAGTAAGTCTTGCGACCTACAAATTATTTTTTATTACAAAATAATTATATCATCTATTTTTTCATTGTAAATACTTTTGTGAAAATTTTGACGAAAAAAATCAAAAAGTTGCGTTTAAGTATTCACAACGTAATTTCGGCGTGGTATAATGAGATTGATTTAAGAGGTGAAAAAATGAAATTTACGTCTTTTGTTCAACTTTTGCACAGCGGCGCGACGAATTATCCCGACAACGTTGCGCTCTTGTACGACGAGGGCGGAACGACGGTCAAAAAAACGTACGCGCAGTTATACGCCGACGTCAAAGATCGCGTCCGCGCGCTTGAAAGTATGAAAGAAACCTGCGTGGGTATTCTCGAAGCGCCGTCGGAAAAATGGATTGTCGATATGTTCGCGTGCGTGATTGCCGGAAAGCAAACGGTGCTTCTTGACGCGATGTCGGACGCCGCGACGCTCCAAAAATGCGTTCTTGCAACCGACGTCGAAACTATTCTCACCGACAACCTGACCGCGCCGTATGCGACCGCGTTGACGTTTTGCCCGCATACGCTGAACAGGACGGACGGAGAAGGCGATATATTGTTTTTCACGTCGGGCACGACCGAGTCTTCAAAAGCGGTGGTGCTGACCTCGAAATCCCTTTGCGCCAGCGCCTGGAACGGACAGGAAAGATGCCCGTGCAACGAAAACGACAATCTGCTTTGCATCCTTCCGCTCACTCACGTTTTCGGGTTCGTATGTTCGATGCTGTGGCCGTTGTCGCAGGGCGCGTGCGTGTCGTTGACAAGGGGGCTTCGTTATCTCCCGTTCGACGCGAAATATTTCAATCCGACGATTATATCCGTCGTGCCGTCCGTGTTGAAATTCCTTTTGAACTTCAATGCGCTTAACGATAATTTGCGTATGGTACTTGTCGGCGCGGGCCCCGCAAGCGAGCAGGTGCTGGACGCCGTGAAAGCAAAGGGCGTCGAAATCCGCTTTGGCTACGGGCTGACCGAAACGTCAAGCGGCGTTGCCATAAGCACGGGCGAAAATCCGTTTGCGATGACGCCGTGTCCCGACGACGAAATCACGCTTTCTGGCGACGGCGAAATATTGATTAAATGCCCCGAATGTATTATGAAAGGGTATTACAAAAACAAAACCGCAACCGACGAAGTGCTGATAAACGGCGTGTTCCATACGGGCGATCTCGGCAAATTCGACAAAGACGGCAACCTTTATATCACGGGCAGAAAAAAAGATATTCTCGTCCTTGAAAACGGCACGAAAATTTATCTTGCCGAGTGGGAGACGGAACTTCAAAAAGCCTTGAATATCGACGATATCGCGCTCGCTCAAAAAAACGGCGTCGTGACGTTGTTCGTCGGCGACAAGGACGGCAATATCGACAAGGACGACGTGAAAAACAAAGTAAACGAATTCAACAAAACAAAATCTTTCGACCGACAAATCGGGGACGTCTGCATTATGCCGCACGCCCTTGAAAGAACGGCGACGGGCAAAATAAAACGCTGGGCTTTATAACGACGTATTCTGCGTAAAGGAGTATAAAAATGCAAGTCACAAAACAAGAAATTCAGGACAACCTTACGAAACTGGTGAAACAATACGTTCCTTCTCTTCAAAACGAAGAAATCACGCGCGAAACCCCAATCAATTCAAAGGGGTACGAATCGCTCAATTACATATATATAGTATGCACACTCGAAAGCGACTACAACGTAAAAATCCCCGATAAGGTGTGGATGAAACTACGCAGCGTCGGCGAAGTCGTGGACGTAGTTTACGATATGGCAACGAAAAAATAGTTTTGCGTTTTTTTGCAAAACAGCCGCTTAATCATACCAAAAATATGGATAAAGTCAATGATTTAATATATACAGTCCGCAAGAAGATGCTTGCCGACGACGTTACGATGTTTCGGAAATTGCGCCCGTCGGTGCTTTTAAGGCTCATTCAGGAAATATCCATCGCGCACACCGAAGCACTTGGCGCAGGCAGGGCGAAAACGCTTGACAAAGGCGTTTTGTGGGTTGTCGCAAGAATGAAAATCGAAATAAACAGACTCCCTTCTTACGACGAAACCGTCACCCTTGAAAGCTGGGCGGGCAAAACCATGCGCGTGCTTTTTCCGCGGTATTACGAGATGCTGGACGAAAGCGGAAATACGCTTGTCAAAGCAAGCGCGGTATGGCTCCTGATGGACGAAAAAACAAGGCATATGGCGTTCCCCGAAGAGTACGGCGTGGAGATCCCGTCCCTTGAAAAGGACATCGGGATTTCTCTTCCGTGCGGCGTCTCGCTCGGCACCCAGAAAGACAAGAAAAATTTCGTGGCGTCATACAGCAGGGTTGACATCAACGGACATATGAACAACAGCAAATACGTCGACGAAGCCGAAGACCTGCTCGGCGCGGAATACCTTGAAAACCACGAAATGAAGTCGCTTGAAATCGAGTTCAAGTCCGAGATAAAATACGGCGCGGAAGTTTGCATGGAATACACCCTTGAAAACGACGAGTTGCAGCTGATAGGTCTCGCCGGCGGCGTCCCCTGCTTTGAACTAATCGCAAAATTCCGCAATACCGAAAACTGAGCGAATACAATTTATTCACACACAAAAACGAACCCGACAGTAATCGGGTTCGTTTTTTTTATCTGTGGTGGAGATGAGGGGGGTCGAACCCCTTACCTCTTGAATGCCATTCAAGCGCTCTACCAGTTGAGCTACACCCCCAAGGCGGATAACAAACGTAAATATACTATTTTTACGTCGTTTTGTCAACTGCATTTGAACAAGTGGGTGAAATGTTTCGGAACAAATTTTTTTGTGTATTTGATACATTCGCGATTCGCGCGTGCACGCGCTGCGCGCACTTAATTAAAGATAAGCATTGTATAATCCTAATTATTTATATTTTGTATACGGACGTTTATTACATCCGTAAAGTTTTTTATGCATAAAAATATGCGATTATGCCAAAATCGTGCATAAAATTCAAAAAAATAATCCATATTAGTTTTGATTTCTAAATCGCACGCTAATTAAAAGTAGCGTAATGTATAATTTAAATAACTATTTTATCAAAGTAGTGCTTTAATTGACTAAATTTTTTAGGAGGTAACAAAATGAAGCAAAAGAAATTACTTATGCTCATCGCGATGGTACTTGTCGTAGTGCTTTGCGCCTCTGTCCTTACTGCTTGCAAGAAGGATAAGGGCAACGGCGGCGGAAATGTAACAAAGCCCGGCACAGGTTGGGAAGACGCCAAAATGTACACCATGCGTGAGTACACTGCTCAAATGCCGAGTCAGTGGTGCACGATTTTGACAAGTGACAACGTCAACAACACGATGGAATCTTATTTCACGAGTGCATTCTATGAGTTCAACTACAAATTCGATGCAAACGGCAAGATCGTTCCCGGCGCATACACCGTTGAATACTCTGCGGCAACTAAACTTGAAGACGTAACGAAAAAATATGCAGGCAAATATGGTCTTGCTGCCGACGCTGAAAAAGGTCAGGCTTTTGCAATGACGCTTCGTAACGATCTTAAATGGGATGACGGCACGCCTATCAAAGCTGCTGACTTCGTTTACACGATGAGCCAACAACTTTCGCCGAAGTACCTTTTTGCAACCGCGTCCAACTACTATTCGGGCAACTACGTCATTCACAATGCTCAAAACTACGTTAAACAAGGACAAAAGGGAATGTTCCCCGCATACAGCGTAATGAAAGAGTATAACGTAGCGGATGATGCAAAACTTATCTATTCGACTACGAATAGCAGAGTTGCAGAAAAAGGCTTTACACCCGAAGTCATTGTTGCGGCGTTTGGAATTGAGGGAATGACTGTTGAAAAAATTAATGCGTTGAACGGCAAATCTTTGGCAGACATCAAAAAAGACGCAGCTCTCAATGAAACATGGGAAGCTTTGCTCGGAGCATGGAAAACCGACCCTAATGAAGAACTCGATTTCTTCGAAACCGAATATGAATATCCCGCAATGGACTTCTCCGAAGTCGGTTATTTCGTTGGCGACAATGAGTATGAACTCGTTATGGTCATTGACGGAACTTTGAATCCGCTCGATGCAGAAGGCAATCTGACTTATGAGGCAGGTTACTATTTCAGCAATTGGCCCCTTGTCAAGAAAGATTTGTGGGAAAGATGCGAAGACCAAAGCAAAACTCCGTATGCCAACAGCTACTGCACGACACAGGAAAAGAGCGCAAGCTGGGGTCCCTACAAACTCACGAATTATCAGGATCAAAAAACCTATACCGTTTCGCGTAATGACAAATGGTTTGGATATGGCCTTCCGCAATATGCGAACCAATATCAAACAGACGCTATCGTGACGGAAAAGATCGAAGAGTGGGATACCGCATGGCTGGCTTTCCAAAAGGGTAACCTTGACGGCATTGGTATGGACGTTAAGATTGCTGCGGATTACAGAACGTCGAAGCGTGCTTATTTCACGCCGGAAACCTATACTTTCGACCTTAACATTCAATCGAATGCAACCAGCAAAACCGATAAGAGAAACAACCTGCTTCTTAACTATGCAGATTTCAGAAAAGCAATTTCGCTTTCTCTTGATCGTGACGATTATTGCGCAAAGAACAATCCGAGCTCGCAAGCTGCACTTGGACTGCTCAACAGCATGTACTACAATGACGTAGAAAACGGCAAAGTATATCGTGATAGCGTCCAGGCAAAAGAAGCTATTCTCAATGCGTATGGCGCAACAAAGAATGCGGATGGTTCCTGGAAAGTCGGCGAAACCACTTACACGGACATCGAAGAAGCTCTTGACGCAACGACCGGTTACAACCTTACGCTTGCTCGTCAGCTTGTTGAGAGCGCAGTAGCACAAGCGAAGAAGGACGGCAAATATAGCGATGGCGATGAAATTATTTTAACATACGGCATTGAAACGCAAACCGCTAATACCGATAGGGTTAAAAACTGGTTCCAGGCTGCATTTGACAATATGACCAAAGGCACTTCAATCGAAGGAAAAATTAAGATCGAATACTTCATGTTTTCTAGTGCGACATGGTCCAAACAATTTGAAGACGGCGAATACGATCTGTGCTTCAGCGCATGGGGCAACGCTCCGTTCAACCCCGCATATCTCCTTTGCGAAACTCAAATAAGCTATGATAACAGATATGCTAAAAAGTGGGATCCGACCGCTGTCAACGTTACGGTCAAGGCAACGCCCGATGCAGACCACAAAGACGGACTTTACACCTACAACCTTGAACAATGGAGAAATATTCTTCAAGGTAAAGACACGGCTCTGCCCAACTTCAAGAACTTCCCGATGGAAGATCAACTCACCGCGCTTGGCGCAGTCGAAACTGCAATCTTGAAAGCATATTATTCCATTCCTGTTTTCAGCAGATATTCTGCAAGCTTGATGGGATATAAGGTCGATTACGTATCCTATGAATACAACACCTTCTTGGGATATGGCGGAATCCGTTATATGACATTCAATTATGACGACACCGCATGGGCTGAATTTGTAGCTTCAAACAACAATATTCTGAACTACAAATAAAAATTAGATTGTTGTGAAACAATAAGTCTTTAACAATCCGGAGTTGAGGGCAATGCATATTGTCCTCACTTCGTATTGTTTAAGGATAATTACATATAAGAGGATTTCTTATGTATATGTTCAAATACATACTCAAACGTATCGGACTAATGCTGTTCACTTTTTCGGTGATTATGCTTATCTGTTTCGTTTTGATAAAATCCCTTCCTATACCGCTTAATGACGGCTTAGGAAAGGACAAAGCATTGCTTGAAGCAAATTTACGCGCAAGGGGATATTACGACCCGATTATGGTTCAGTTGGGACGTTATTTAGAGCGTATTTTTACAAAAGGTGACTTTGGCATTGGTACGACAATGTCCGGGTTTATAAACAAACCGGTGTGGGATTCGTTTATAAAAAGTATGCCACCCACAATACTTATAAATGTTTATTCGTCTATTATCGGTGTACCGATCGGTCTGGCGCTTGGAATTTTTGCCGCGCTGAAAAAGAATAAGTGGCAAGATCAGATTATTTCCACAGGCGTTATGGTGCTTATTTCGGTGCCATCGATTGTTTATGCTTTTTTAATTCAGTATTTTCTGTGCTTTAAGGCGAATCTATTCCCGCTAACGATGGCAAGTGGAACTAATTATTTAACATGGAAAATGTTTCACAGTATGATGCCGGCGGTGCTTGCACTGTGTCTGGGTTCGATTGCGGGATATGCTCGTTACACTCGCGCGGAACTTACCGAAGTTTTGACAAACGAGTTCATGTTGCTTGCAAGGACAAAAGGTCTTACGAAAGGGCAGGCGATTGTGCGCCATGCGTTAAGAAATGCAATGGTGCCGATTTTCCCGATGATTTTGGGCGAATTTATTTCCGTTCTCAGCGGGTCGCTTATCATTGAAAAGTTCTTCTCGATACCTGGCGTCGGCAGCTTATATTTGAACTCAATTAATGCACTCGACTATGACTTCTTTATGTTGCTTTCGGGCTTTTACACTCTGGTTGGTCTTCTTGCAGGTATCATTGTCGATATCAGCTATGGCATGATCGATCCGAGAATCAGAATGGGGGCGAAGTAATATGGAAGATATATATAAAAATATACCCGCAGAAAAATTCCAGTTTGTTGAAAAACAAGACTTGGTTCACGAAAAGGTGCTTGAAACAAAACCCCGCAGTTTCCTTGCGGACGCGTTCTCGCGGTTTTGCAAAAACAAGGGCTCAATCGTAGGAGCGGTCATTATTTTGATTTTGGTTTTGTATGCAATTTTTGGAACGGTGTTCTCGCAATATTCTGTTTCCCACAGAGATACGTATTTCCGTTACGCACGTCCGCGCAACGAACTGTTTGCAAAAACAAATTTTTGGGACGGATGCGAGAAAAAGACACTGTCCAGGGCAACGTTTTATTACTATTACTATATGGGAGAAGAAACGGGGCATTATGCAATCAAAAATCAAGAATTCACTGAAAACGGAGAATTCTATGACTTTCGTCTGGATTCGTATCAAAAAACCGGATGCGTTTATCTGAAAATGTCAAAAGAAGAATATGAAACTCTTCAACAATATCAAAACGAAACGGGGAAACAAGTAATATATCCTGCGCTCAGACTCTCGATGAAGAGAATGGTTGACACTTATCAAATTAAGACGAATGGAAACGTTTCCGTTGATACAGCCGCGAATTATTACTACAAATTTAATGAAAACACGATGGAGCCGGTGTTTAACGCAAAAGGCAAAATTGTGCCGGATTACAAAACGCACACGGTCGGTCAAGTTTCAAATGACAATTACCAATCATTACGTATTGCGGGAGACGGCGAAAACGGCATAGAATACGAATATGCTCGTCCAAACGACGCAGGCTATGAGGTGCGTGTAAATTATTACGAATATTATATTTTCAATCACTCGTACGTGCTTAAAGACGGCATAGAAAAACCGTCGTTCCTGTTTGGCGCAAACGAAGAAGGTCAGGACATTTTCACGTGTCTTGCCGCGGGCGCGTTATTCTCGTTCGGTTTCGCAATTGCCGTTGCGCTTGTCAACCTTATAGTCGGCGCAATCTACGGCGCGATCGAGGGCTATTACGGCGGCAAAGTCGACTTGTTCATGGAAAGATTTTCGGATATTTTGTCCGCAGTGCCGATGATGATTGTCGTTACTTTGCTTAAACTGCATATGGGCACTTCCGGCGCTGTTCTTGTTTTGTTCATTTCCTTCTTCCTGACAGGCTGGATAGGAATGGCTTCTACAACAAGAATGCAGTTTTATCGTTATAAAAATCAGGAATATGTTCTTGCAGCCCGCACGCTCGGCGCAAGCGACGCAAGGATTATAGTGAAACACATCTTCCCGAATGCCGTCGGCACACTCGTTACAAGTTGCGCGTTGGTGATCCCGTCGATGATTTATTCGGAAGTCAATCTGAGCTATCTCGGAATTATCAGCTTAACGTCTGGCAATCTTACAAGCGTCGGCACGCTTCTTTCAAGCGGTCAGAGCGCATTGTTAACCGCGCCGCACGTTGCTCTTATGCCGTCACTGTTCCTTGCATTATTATTGTTGAGTTTCAACTTGTTCGGCAACGGACTTCGCGACGCGTTCAACCCGTCGCTCAGAGGATCGGAGGAATGATATGGAAAAGAAACTTGAAGTTAAAAATCTGAGAATTTCGTTCCGTACCGACGCGGGCAAAGTTCAGGCAGTACGCGGCATCGACTTCGATTTGTACAAGGGAGAAACCTTGGCAATCGTCGGCGAGTCGGGCAGCGGCAAATCCGTCACGAACAAAGCAATAATCGGTATCTCCGCCCCCAACGCCATTGTCGAAAGCGGCGAGATTATCTATGACGGAATGGATCTTTTGCAGATCAACGAGGAAGAGTTCCATAAACTTCGCGGCGACAAAATCGCAATGATTTTCCAGGATCCGCTGTCGGCACTCGACCCCATCAACCGCATCGGTATGCAACTTACCGAAGCGATGATTCTGAAAAACCGCGCCAACCGCAGAGAGTCGAGGAAAGCGTTCAACACCCGCATGAAACTGCTGTGCGCCGCCATGAACGACGCAATGGGCGTTGACGAAAAATCTCCGCGCGGCGTCCAGAACGCAAAACTCTGCAAGGATTTCGATACGTTTGAGTGCTTGCACCTTAAACTCGAAGGCGCATATAACGTCGCATACGAAAACGCCGAAAACGGTTTGGAAAGCGCGGATGACTTGCTTTTCCATATCGAAAAGAACGCCGTGTCCGAATTTGCCCGTTCCGTGCGCGAAATCGTTGCAAACGCCGAAAAATCGGTCAACGAATACGTTTCGGACAGCGACATCGTCGAATTCGCAAAAGCGTTCAAAATCGAGGCGGACAACGTAAGAAAAACAAGGGGCAAAGTAAAAGATTATTCAAAAGTCGTCGCTCCGCTTACCGCGCTTCGCGATAAGTTTAAGGAAGCGGTCGATAAGAAAATGCCCAACTTCTTTGCGTTTGCGTACTATAAAACGTTCGGTCACAACGAAATGCTCCCCGACGGCGATATCGACGAATTGAACGTGTTTTTGAGAAAATACCTTGACGATAACTTTATGCTTTCGTTCATCGAAGACGTCAAGAAAGGCATCGTTTATTCGTTTGAAAAATCGATCGAGAAGGAAAAGGACGTCATAGAGCTCATCAGGGCGAACCGCGCGGCGTACGTCGAGGGCGAACCCGATAAAAAACTTTATAAAGCCACCGCAAAAGTGCTTTCGGAAGCCGTGAAAGACTCAATCGATAAGCTCGCTATCATAAAAGACAGCACCGCTTATACCTTCGAGCCGAGCCTTTACCGCGCAATCGACACATATTTTTCGGCAATCCCCAACAACGTTAAAGAACAAAAACGTTACGATAAGGAGTCGAAAAAGATCGATAAAATCACCGCTCGCGGAAAAACCCCGGATTATAAGGTTGTCCCTGCAAAAATCATCGATCTGGACCTTGCAAGGCAAAATATCGTCGCAATTCTGGACAAGATCGTCGAATGCTACGAAAAAGCAATCGCAACTGCCGAAAACTTCGACGCCGAAAAGGAAACCATTGCAACCATCGATTTCTTGAAAGAAAAAGCACAGGCTGTCGCGTATCGCGTCACCAGAATGGTTGCGAAAAACAAGGCGTTGAAATTGATGGAAGAAGTCGGCATTCCCGAGCCGAGAAAGAGATATCGTCAATATCCGTTCCAGTTCTCGGGCGGTATGCGTCAGCGTATAGTTATCGCAATCGCTCTTGCGGCAAACCCCGACATCCTTATCTGCGACGAACCTACGACCGCGTTGGACGTTACGATTCAGGCGCAGATACTCGAACTTATCAATAAACTTAAAAAGGAAAGAAACCTTTCCATTATCTTTATTACGCACGATCTCGGCGTCGTTGCGAATATGGCGGACAGAATCGCCGTCATGTATGCCGGCAAAATCGTCGAAACGGGCACAGCGGAAGATATTTTTTATTCGCCGGCGCACCCGTATACCTGGGCGTTGCTGTCTTCGATGCCCGACCTCGATACCGATGAAAAACTTGAAGCGATTCCCGGCACCCCGCCGAATATGATTTATCCGCCGAAGGGCGACGCTTTCGCCGCGCGAAACAAATACGCGATGAAAATCGACTTTGAATTACAACCGCCTATGTTTGAGATTTCGCCCACGCACAAAGCGGCAACGTGGCTGTTGCATCCCGACGCACCGAAAATCGATATGCCGAAGATTGTTGCGGACAGAATCGAAAGAATGAAAAATCTGGCGAAAGAAAAAGCGGAAGAAACCGAAAACGGCAACGAAGGAGGACAAAATGAGCAATAATTTTAACGATAAAGAAGTCCTTCTGAAAGTCGAGCATCTTTCGCAATATTTCAAGCTCGGACAGTCCACGCTGAAAGCCGTCAACGATGTCAGTTTCGACATCAAAAAAGGCGAAGTTTTCGGGCTTGTCGGCGAGTCGGGTTGCGGCAAAACCACGACGGGAAGAAGTATTATCAAACTTTATAACTGCACCGACGGCAACGTTTATTTTGAAGGAAGACGTATCTGTGCGGGCACGTTGACGTACAAAAACGCAATCAAAGACGCGTGGAAAAAGTTTTTCAAAAACTTTTCAAAAAAGAATCCGCCCGAAGATAAAAAGGATTTCAAAGGCGCATTTTCGGAACTTACCGGCGTATTGAAAGTCGAAATCAAAAATATCAGAAGTGCGAAAAGCGACCAGAAACGTTGCGATAAAAAGTACGCAAAGGAAAAAGTCGGGGAAGTCAATGCGGAGTATCTGCCGAAGCTTAAAGAGCTTGACAAAAAATCCCCCGAATTCAAGAAGCTGCTTTTGGAATATCTTGGAAAGCGCAGGCTTGCGAGAAAGGAAAGAATCGTCACGAAAATCCAGATGGTTTTCCAGGATCCCATTGCCTCGCTCGATCCCCGTATGACCGTCCGCGAAATCATTGCGGAAGGACTTAAAATCAGGGGCATCAGAAACAAGGAAGAAATCAACGAAAAAGTTTACGAAGTGCTTGAAAAAGTCGGGCTTGTCAAAGAACACGCGGGACGTTATCCGCACGAGTTTTCGGGCGGTCAGCGTCAGCGTATCGGCGTTGCAAGGGCAATCATTATGCGCCCCGAACTTATTATCGCGGACGAACCCATCTCGGCGCTCGACGTGTCCATTCAGGCGCAGGTTATTAACCTTCTCAACGATTTAAGAAAAGAGTTGGGGCTTACGATATTGTTTATCGCGCACGACTTGTCGGTCGTCAAGTATTTCTCGGACAGAATAGCAGTTATGTACTTTGGTAACATGGTCGAACTTGCCGATTCCGACGAACTTTTCAAGCATCCTTTACATCCTTACACCCGTTCGCTTTTGTCGGCAATTCCTTTGCCCGATCCCGTGTACGAGAAACAAAGAGTGCGTATCGTGTATAATCCGCTTGCCGATCACGATTATTCGGTGGACAAACCTACTCTTCGCGAAGTTTCAAAAGGGCATTTCGTGTCCTGCAACGACCAAGAAGAGGCGGAATACAAAAAACAACTCGGTCTGGACGTAGAAAACGCCGCGCAAGAGGAAAAGACGGTTGACTAAAAGGCACGTAACAGAAACGATTGTATCCCTGATAATAGGGTTGACGCTGTTTTTTGTCATAACGGGAGTGAACGGAGTTTATGGCGGAAAACTTTCTAACGTCGAAGTCGCAAGGTTTTTGTGCGACGGGTTTTTCGTTGCCGGCGTAGTATTGCTTGGTTTCGCCGCGCTTTACTGGGCGTCCGATAAAGGCGCGTTCGACGGCTTGAAATACTCGTTCACGTCGTTTTTCAGGCTGCACTTTTCGACGCACCGCTATGACTGGAAAGAAAAGGAAAGTTTTCAGGAATATAAAGAAAGGATACATTCCGACGAGAAGAAAAAGAAAAACGTATCGATAACGGCGATTATCGGCGGCGTGTTTATGATCGGCGCGATAATATGCCTGATAATTTATGAGACGATTTAATTTATCATTCGATATAAGAAAAAAGCCCGACAATCGTCGGGCTTTTTTGATGCAAAAATCTTAAATATTCGTTACGTCCATTTCGCAGACGGACAACTGACCGCGCCTGTTGAGAAAACCTTTTTCTGCCGTTCCGACGTACCCGCCGTTCAGGTAATCCTTGATATTGCCGGTCACGCTGAGCGGGGGAAGTTTGCCGACGATTTCGCCGTTTTTTACAAGGAAAGCGAGATGCACGGGGCAGGCGTAATCGCCGCTTGACGTCGTGTCGCCGCCGCCGACCATCATAACGAACACCGCCGTGTCGTCCCCGATAAGTTCTTTTACGTCGGTTGCGGTTTCTTCAAACCTGAGACTGCCGAAACCCGTGGAAGGCACTCCGTCGTATGAAGCGGACGATGAAACAACGCGCGGTACGTTGTAAAGCGCAGCCGCGTTTTTGTTTGCGAAAAGTGCTTTCAACACCCCGTTTTCGATAAGATAAGATTTGCCGTTTTCGGCAACGTCGCCCTCGTCGTCAAAGAAAGGAACGTTTATTGCGTCATCGGTGTAATCGGCATAAATCGAAAGTTTATCGTTCAAAATCTTTTTATTAAGTCCGTCTTTGAACACTGTTGCGCCCGATGCGTACATATGCGCCATGAAGTTTCCGAGCGCGGTTTCTACAAATACCGCGGGCGACGCGATGACTTTATATTTGCCGTTTTCGATTGATGCGGGCGTGTTGAATGCGTCGTAAAGTTTTTTTACGTCCTGCACCGCTTTGTCTTCGTCGTAGTCGTTCGTTTCGCTGACGTAGGTCAGGTCCATAAGGTTTGCCGTGGACTTATGCTTTATCGACAGGGCGATTACAAACTCGTTGCCTTTGTACGAAAGATTGCTGCCGCTGTCGTTGATATAATTTACTTCGTCCTCGTAATATTGAATCTTGTTGTTGAACAAAAAGTCGGGCGTTTCTTTTTCAAGCCTTGCAAGAAGGCTTCTTGAAACGTCGATGAAATTATCGGTGTCGACGATATTTTTTATCGTGTTTTCGCTTCTTACGATAACGGGCGAGGGGACGCAGGGATAAGGAATCTTGTTTTCAAGATTTTTTATTGCTTCCGCTTCGAGTTTTTTCATGTCGCAGTCGCCGATTTGTCCGGCAACGCCGATAAGCCCGTTGTCGTAAACACGGACGGTTGAGGTTGTTTCGACGACCTTTCTTAACGATTCGACTTTGCTTGCGGCAACGTTGACCGAAAGCGAGGAAGATTTTTTATAAATATATTCTTTATTCATATAGTTCTCCTTATTGCACGTTCATTTCTTTGACTCTGACGTACGGGCCGCCGTGTGCGACGTGCAGGGGGAATTGTTCCATTTTCCCGCAACCGCCGGTAACGCTGTTGTTGATTTCAACGTCTTTCGTCACACCGTCGATGAGTCCGAGTGTTTCAAAAACGTTGCCCGTGATGACGGAGATTTTAACGGGCGCGCCGATTTTGCCGTCGACGATTTCATAAGCGATCGACGGGGCGATTGTAAACGTGCTCATGCCCGAGCCGTGGTTTACGCCTTTGATGAAATAACCTTTTTTAATGCCGGCGACAAGTTCTTCAAAGGTGTCGTTGCCGCCTTCGATATAGGTATTCGTCATTCTTACGATAGGCTCGAACTTGCAATCCATTGCGCGAGCGTTGCCCGTAAGTTCTTCGTTAAGCGTGGCGGCGGTCGTTGCGGAATGAAGCCTTCCCGTAAGGATACCGTTTTTAATGAGATAAGTCTTTTCACATTTTGTGCCTTCGTCGTCGTAAGGGACGTATCCGCTGCCGAAATCCGCGCCGCAGTCGACAATCGACAGCAAATCGGAGCCGACTTTTTTGCCGAGTTTCCATTCCTTTGCCATGGTTTCGTCGCCAAGCATGAAGTCGGATTCCGATTTATGGCCGAAAGATTCGTGCGCGAAAATGCCTGCCGCAAGGGGAGATAATACGACGGGGAATTTGCCTTTTTCGCAAGGTTTTGCGTTTTTGACGAATTCCTGCGACTCCTTGATTACGTCTTTTAATCCGTCTTCCACGTCGTTGATTTCGTTGAAAAACGGACTTGTGTTGTAAAACATATTTTGCACAAAATCGTTTTCGGTCGCAAACGCGACAACCGCAACGACGCCGGCAAGCTGATAATCGTATTTAATATCCGCGCCTTTTGACGAATAAAACTCGTAAACGCTGTTGCTGTCGCTGTAAAGCGCAACCGACATCGCCGCGCCCGAGTCGTGAAGGAGAGGGAGCATACGATTTACCAAAGCCTGTTTTTCGTTAAGAGAAACGTTTCGGACAGAGTTATTTTCAAACTTCATTAAAACGTCTTTGTTCACCTGAAATTTCTTTACTATCGGGTTGTCGAGAATGTTTTTTGAAGGGGTTGCCTGTTTGTAAAGGTTGTTGAGTTCCGTCTGGACGTTTTTAACCTCGCTTGTCGAAGCATAGTACCAGATATTGCCGTCGAAAACCCGGATAAACGCGCGTTTTTCGTTGCGTGTTTTCGATGATTCGAGTATTCCGTTCCGATACATAATGCCGGTTGAAAACCTGTCCTCGATGCGGACGTCGGCATAAAAACGATTGTCGAATTTATACATATTTGCTCCTTAATATTTTTGTCAAAAATATTATATCACTTATAAACGGTATCTTCAATAATATATAGTTTTCTTTTTTGCAAATTCACTGTAAACCGCGAATAAAAATTTACATTTAGAAGATAATTTGGTAAAATTACATACAAAGAAACAGCTGAGGTGATTTATGAAAAAAAGTCAACTGCAAAAATATGCGAAACTTATCGCAAGAAAGGGCATCAACGTGCAAAAAGGACAAGACGTCCGCGTGAGAGCGTGTCCCGACCAACTCGACTTTGTGAGAATGGTCGTGGAAGAATGTTATAAGGCGGGCGCGGGCAAGGTCACCGTCGAATGGGAATACAATCCCGTGACGAAAGCGACCTATAAATACTGCAAACTCGACGTGTTGTCCCGCACCGAAAAATGGGAAGAAGAGAAGTATAAACACTTTGTCGAAACCCGTCCCGCACGGATATTTATAGAGTCCGACGATCCCGACGCGTTGAAAGGCGTAAATCAGGAAAAAGTCGCGAAAGCGCAGCAGGCAAGGGCAATGGCGTTCAAGCCGTACCGCGACCAACTTGACAACCATTATCAGTGGTGCATAGCGGCGGTGCCCGGCGTCGAATGGGCAAAAAAGGTGTTCCCCGGTGACACGAAAAACAAGGCTGTCGAAAAGCTGTGGCAGGCGATTTTGTTCACGTCCCGCGCCGACGGCGAAAACCCCGTGGAAGCGTGGAACGAGCACAACAAGGACATTAAGGAACGCTGCGACTACTTAAACTCCCTGAAAATAAAAGAACTGAAATATAAATCGTCAAACGGCACCGATTTCAGAGTGGGGCTTATCGACGGCTGCAACTTCCTTGGCGGCAAAGAAGACACGCTTGAAGGAATCGAATACAACCCGAATATTCCAAGCGAGGAAGTGTTCACGTCGCCCATGCGCGGCAACGCCGACGGAACAGTCGTCGCAACAAGACCGCTGTCTTATCGCGGGGAACTTATCGAGAATTTCAGCGTGACTTTCAAGGACGGAAAAGTCGTTGACGTCAGTGCGGAAAAGAACGAAGATTTGTTGCGCTCCATGATTTCGATGGACGAAGGCGCGGCATATCTCGGCGAATGCGCGCTCGTGCCTTACGACTCGCCCATCAGAAACTCGGGCATCACTTTTTACAACACGCTGTTCGATGAAAACGCATGCTGCCATCTCGCGCTCGGCAGAGGCTTCAACGAATGTCTGGAAGGATACGCAAATCTTTCGTTTGACGAATGCAAGGAAAAGGGCATAAACGACTCGCTCATTCACGTCGACTTTATGATCGGCAGCGAAGATCTGGAAATCGAGGCGGTCACCCGCGACGGAAAAACCGTAAAAATCTTTGAAAAAGGGAATTGGGCGTTTTAGGAGTTATATTTTGACTTCGTCAAAGTTATATTTTGGCTGTCGCCAAAGTTAAGGTCGGTTTTGTAATAAGATATGCAAATAAAAACAAATAAAACTGACACGAAAAGGCGAAAGTGATATTATTTTCATATTCCAGGGAGATATTTGTACAATGACGCTTGACGAAGTACACGTTAATCAAAGCGCGGTAATAACGAAAGTCGGGGGCGAAGGCGTTTTGCGCGGTCGTCTTCTTGACATGGGACTTATCCCGAAAACCGCCGTTACGGTGATTAAATATGCGCCGATGGGCGATCCTATCGAGATTCGATTGCGCGGATACGAACTGACAATCCGCAAAGACGACGCGAAAATGATTGAGGTAAACGCCTTATGAAATTCGCGCTTGTCGGCAATCAGAATTGCGGAAAAACCACGTTGTTCAATCAACTGACGGGGTCGAATCAGCACGTCGGCAATTTCCCGGGGGTTACGGTCGATTCAAAGTCGGGCGTTGTGAAAAAGCACGACGACTGCGTTATCGTCGATCTTCCGGGCATTTATTCGTTGCGCCCGTACACGACGGAAGAAATCGTTACGCGCGACTTTATTCTGAACGAAAAACCCGACGGCATAATAAACATTGTCGACGCCACCACGATCGAGCGAAATCTTTATCTCACGACGCAACTTATGACAATGGATATTCCTATGGTCATTGCGTTGAATATGATGGACGAAGTGCGCGGAAACGGCGGCACCGTCGATATTCAGAAAATGTCGGATATGATGGGCTGTCCCGTCGTGCCGATATCCGCCGCGAAAAACGAGGGCGTTGACGAACTTATCGACGTCGTTATCAAAACCGCAAAAGAACAGATTAAACCCAAAGTAAAAGATATTTGCGAAAGCGACAGCCCCGTGCACAGATGCCTGCACTCTGCAATCCACCTTATCGAAGACCACGCGAAAAGCGCGGGCATTTCGGGAAGATTTGCCGCGATGAACCTTATCACGACGGGCGGCGACTTCGACAAACGTCTGAACCTTGACGAAAACGAAAAGGAACTTCTGGAACACAGCGTCGTCGAGATGGAAAACGACACCGGGCTTGACCGCGACGCGGCGATGGCGTCGATGACGTACGACTTCATCGAAAAGGTCTCTCGCGAATGCGTCGTGAAACCGCACGAGTCGAAAGAACGCCTGAAAAGCGAAAAAATCGACAAAGTGCTGACGAATAAATACGGCGCGATACCGCTGTTTATCCTTATTATGGCGGCGATTTACCTGCTCACGTTTCAGGTTATCGGCAAATATATCGGGCTCGGCATCGAGATGGGCATCGACGCGCTGGACAAAGTTGTCGTAAAAGGACTCACGAAATTCGGCACGAATCCTGCAATTATCGACTTTCTGGACAAAGGTTTGTTCGGCGGGCTTGGCGCGGTCGTGTCGCTTTTGCCGTACATAGTCGTTATGTTTATGTTCCTGTCGCTCCTTGAAGACAGCGGATATATGGCGCGCGTTGCGTTTATTATGGATAAACCGCTCAGAAAACTGGGCTTATCGGGGCGCAGTTTCGTGCCTATCATCGTCGGATTCGGCTGTTCCGTCCCCGCGATTATGAGCACTCGTACCCTTGCGTCCGAGCGCGACAGAAAAATGACGATCGGACTTATTCCGTTCATCAGTTGTTCGGCAAAGGCGGTCGTGTATTACGCGGTCGTAAATTGCGGCGTGTTCAAGTGGTGGCAGCAGTCGCTGATTATCGTCGGGCTGTACGTATTCGGCATCGTTTTGGGGATTCTGACGGCGTTTGTGTCCGGGAAACTTATTTTCAAGGGCAAGCCCGTACCGTTCGTAATGGAACTTCCGAATTATCGTCTGCCGTCCGCAAAAAGCGTGCTTCTTCTTATGTGGGAGAAGTCGAAAGACTTTCTGACGCGCGCGTTTACGGTTATCTTCCTTGCCACGCTTGTCGTATGGTTTTTGCAGGCGTACAACAGCCGCATTATTTTCATCACCGACGGCGTTGAGGACAATGTGAGTCTGCTTGAACATATCGGCAATTTCCTTGCGCCGGTGTTTAAGCCGCTTGGTATGAACGACGGTAAAATCGTTTCCGCGCTCATTGCGGGATTTACGGCAAAAGAAGCGGTTGTAAGCACGATCGAGATGCTTGCGGGAAGCGGCGGAATGACGGTGTTGTTCACTTCGGTACCGGCGATTTTGTCGTTTTTGACGTTCGTGCTTTTGTATACGCCGTGCGTCGCGACCGTCGCAACGATGCGAAAAGAGTTGGGTTCCGTATGGAAAACCGCCGTTGTCGTCGTTTATCAGTGCGCGCTTGCGTGGGTTTGCTCGTGCATAGTTTATCAGATCGCGGCGGCTTGCTGACATGAAAACGATTGATATAATTTTAATAGTCGCGCTTTCGTTGTGGGTTGTATTTTCGATTGCGTACGTCGTCGTAAACCGTAAAAAAGGAAAGACGTCGTGCGGCTCAAAAATTTACTGCAACGGCGATTGCGAGGCTTGCAACAAAAAGAAAAAAGAAAAATAGTAACGAATTTTCAAGGTTTCCGCGGTTTTTCCGAGGAAACTTTTTGTTTTTTATCGTTTTTTACATTTGTTTAGTAAAATTAACGATTAAATTATACAAAAAAGCAATTTTGTAACGAAATTTTATTACATTGAATTTTTATTGTAAAAAACCGTTTATACGTTTGACAAATTTTTTTTAACTTATTAAAATTGTTGTTGAATTATGAATAAACGTAATTACAACAAAGAAATGCAGGACGAGATTTCGTCGATAGGCTGTCGGAAACCGTCGATGCTGTTGCAGTGCTGTTGCGCGCCGTGCGCGACCGCCGTCATAAATCGTCTGAAAGATTTTGACGTTACTTTGTTTTATTACAACCCCAACACGTTTCCGGAAAGCGAATATCAGAAACGCTTTGAAACGCTGAAAGTTTACGTCGATAAGGCGGGACTCGGGCTTAATATCGTTGAAATCGGTTATCGCGACGAAGATTACCTTGCGGCGGTCTCGGGCTTTTCCGACACGACGGAAGGCGGCCCGCGCTGCGCCGTCTGCATAAGAACAAGGTTGACGAAAACCGCCGAATACGCAAAAGAACACGGCTTTGAATACTTTGCGTCCACGCTTTCCGTAAGTCCGATGAAAAACGCCGTCGTCATCAACGACATCGGCGAGGAACTTGCGAAAACGTACGGCGTGAAATATCTCGTCAACGACTTCAAAAAAGAAAACGGATTTCAGGAATCCGTGAATATATCAAAAGAATTCGGGCTTTACAGACAGGACTACTGCGGCTGCGAAGCGTCGAAAAACAGGAGAAATACTTAATTATGGGCAACTCGTTGAACACGAAAAAAATGATGGCAAACTCTCTGAAAGAACTTATTCAGGAAATGCCTTTCTCAAAAATCACAATCGACAAAATCGTCACAAACTGCGGCTATAACCGTCAGACCTTTTATTATCACTTCAAGGATATCAAGGAACTGTTCGAGTGGCTGTATAAGTTTGAAACGCAACAAGTCGTCGGCGACATAAGAAAACTTTCGACGTCCAACGCAATCGACGTTATTATGCGTTATCTTTACGACAATCGCGCGATGACGCTTTCGGCTTTTAACAGTCTTGGGCGCGAATATATCGAAAAGTTTATTTACGAGTCGATTTACGACGCCGTTCACGATCAGGTTATCCAGAAATCCGTGTACGTCATCATCGACAACGAGGATATTGAATTTATCGCAAACTACTTCACGATAACTTACGTCGCGCTGATGGTGCAATGGTTGCAGCACGGCATGACCGAAGAAATCGACAGCTTCATAAAACGAATCGGACGTATGATGCAGGGCGCGGTTGACGCCGCGGTGCAAAAAATGCGTAAAGAATAAAAAATACAAATTAAAACCCGACGCGGCGCGTCGGGTTTTTTGTTTGCAAAAATTGTCGGGAAAATTATTCTTGTGTCAAAATAACAGTTTTTATGACAACAGGCTCGTTCGGAATATCGTCAAACCACGAGAAACTGTGAGTCGGGACTTTTGAAATGCTTTTCACGACCGCAAGGCTTTCCTCGTCCGAAGTTTTCCCAAAGGCCGCATATTGTCCGTCCAGAAACGCGCAGTCGGCAGAGCAGATGAAAAACTGACTGGACGCGCTGTCTTTGACGTTGGTGCGCGCCATCGAAATCACGCCTTCGCCGTGGTGCAGATCGTTTTTCACGCCGTTTGACAAGAATTCGCCTTTTATCGTGTCCGCGCCGCCTTTTTCCTTAATCGCGCGACCGTCCGCGACGAAACCGCCGCCTTGAATCATAAAATCTTTTATCGTGCGGTGGAAACAAAGCCCGTCGAAGAAGTTTTCTTTGATGAGTTTTTTGAAGTTTTTGACCGTAATCGGCGCGACGTCTTCGTAAAGATCAAGGTTTATGTTTCTGCCGTCCGAAAGCTGAATCTGAATTTTTGACATAATACACCTCGTATGTTTTCTGTCGAAATTATACCATATTCAAACTATATTTTCAAGGCTATTAAAAAACTTATTGTATTTTTACAACCTATATGATAAAATATAGTAAAAGGTGGGTTATGGCACACAAGAAAGAACAACCGAGAGAACTTACGAAAGAAGAAAAAGTCGCTGAAATATTAAAGCGCGCAAACGTCTCGTACGACTTCAAAAAAGCGCAGGCAAACATTGCGCTCAACACCCGTTGCAAACGCTGCGGCAAGACTTTGTCGAGCCTTGAAAGGGTTGTTTTTGAAAACAAATGCCGCGACTGTATGGTGGAAGAAAGCAGAAAATCCCGCGATAAATTCGTCAGGAAATACATAATAATCGCTTTCTTGTTCATCGTTGCGCTTGTGTTCGGCGGGTATTGTGCAAACGCCGGTACGAAAGCGTGGCGTATCGTCGGCGTCATCGTTTCGGCGATGTTCACGGGCGTGAGCCTCGGATACGTTTTTTATACGAATATGGACAAAATGATGCCCGGCGCGCAACCCAAAGTTCAGGTGTGGCTCGTATTCGGGCTGGCACTCGGAATTGCGGCGATAATCGCGTTTCTGACGTACTTTTCAAAAAGCTGGATATTGTACGTCGTGCTCATGCTGCTGGTGCTGATTTACGTCGCGTACCTTGCAGTGAAGGAGTTCAATTCCTTAAAGGAAAAGGACAATCTTCTGAGCGTTTACGACAGGAAATCGCGCGACCACGAGTTTATCGACAGCATTACGGAATCCATCAAAGAACGCACTTTACAGGACGAAAACGACAGTGTAAACGCCATTTCTGTCGAAAATACAGATTTTGTTCCGCCTGTCCCGCCTGAGACGGACGGCGAAATTGTCAAGGAAGAAATCATTGAGGTTTCCGACGAAAAAACAAAAACAGAAGAAGATATATCCGTGTCCGTAAAAACTACGGAACAAGCTGAAATCAAGGACGACGATAACCTTTCGTCTGCCGCGGAGAAGTCCGACGACAGCGGCGATTTCAGCATCTGAAAATGAAATTATTCAAAAAACTTTTTATCAAAGATTATGAAAACACTTCCGATCAGGAAGTGCGTTTTCGTTACGGGATCGTCGCGGGGATTTTCGGGATTATTTCCAACGTTATATTATGCGTTTTCAAAATTCTCGTCGGCGTATTTTCGGGTTCCGTCGCAATTGTTGCCGACGCAATCAACAACCTGTCCGACGCGGCGTCATCCGTCGTTACCGTTTTCGGGTTCAAACTTTCCAACAGACCTGCCGACAGGGAACACCCGTTCGGACACGAGAGGTACGAATACATCGCGGCGTTTATCATCGCGTTTGCGGTTGTGCTTATCGGCGTGTTGCTGTTGAAGCAGAGCATTGAAAAAATCATCACGCCCGAAAGCGTCAATATTTCGGCGTACACCTACGTCGTGCTTGCCGTTTCGATAGTCTTGAAGATTTTGCAGGGGCTGATTTACAGAAACTTCGGCAAAACAATCAATTCCGAGGCGTTGAAGGCGTCTGCCGAAGACAGCAGAAACGACGTGTTTACGACGATTGCCGTCCTGATTTCGACGATTGTCATCGACGTTACGGGCGTAAATATCGACGGATACGCGGGGCTTGTCGTGTCGGTGGTCATTATTATTTTCAGCATAAAACTTCTGAAAGAAACGATAAATCCGCTTCTCGGCACCGTGCCCGACAAGGAACTTGTCGCGAAAATCTCCGAAAAGCTCAGGCAGTACGACGAGGTTCTGGGTTTCCACGACCTTATGATTCACAGTTACGGCCCGGCGATAACTTATGCGTCGGTTCACGTCGAGGTTGACGGCGGCAAAAACTTTATCGAAACTCACGACCAGATCGACAATATCGAAAGGGATTTTATGCGGGATATGAACGTGCATCTCGTCATACATATGGACCCGATTGCGGTGGGCGATCCCGAAACCGATCTTTTGAAAAATGAAGTGCGGGACGTCGTCCGCTCGATGAACGAAGATATCACCATTCACGATTTCAGGCTTGTGAAGGGCAACACGCACACAAACGTTTTGTTCGACGTCGTCGTGCCGTACGGGGTGAAGCTCGGCGCGCGCGAAATCAGGCGCGAATTGAACGAAAAGATAAAGTCCGACAAAACTTATTATTACATAATAAACGTCGATAATAAGTATGTTTAAGGGCTTCTTACGCCGTTGCGCCCGAAAGGGCTTTTTCGGCAATTACAAACAAAAAAACGACAAAAAAATAAGCGGGTTAAGTCAAACTTAACCCGCTTTTCGTTGTGAAAAACTATTTCGCGATTTTTTCGATTTCGTCGAAAATTGCGATGATGACGTCTTCGGAAAGACCTTTCGTCGGGCAGAGAATGCTTACCGAATTTACGCCGTCCGCGAATTTGTAGTAGTATTCCTTCGTATAGGCGGAAGCGTCGACGCCTTCGCATTCGCGCGTGAGATAGGTCGTCATATCCGCGTCGTTACCCTTTGAGAAAATCATCGTGAACTTCGGGAATTTCAGCACTTTTTCGCCCGCCTGGAACTTCGTGCGGATATCATCGATATCGATATCGTAATCTTTCGCCGTTTTGATGGTGTCTTTGAGTTTATCCGTCTTGATTTGCTGGAATTGCGAAATCTGGCAGGACGTATCGACAAGCCATTTGCATACGCGCGGGGGCAGGTTTCTCAATTCGTTGAAGCAATACCACAACGGACCGCTGGGGAAGTTGCTGTCTTCAAGGGCTTTATAGACGTCGTTGATGCGTTGCGCGGCGTCGGGGTAGCACTTGATGGAAACCTTGTAACTGTCGTCGTTTTCGCGGATAATACCGAAAGATTTGCTGCTGTATTTGAACGTCCAGTCAAGCGCGCCGCGTTTTTTGATGGTGAAAACGTTGGGTTTGCTCATAAAATACGTCGCAAGTTCCTGCGAAGACAGGGTTTTCGTACGGGGCTGATTGAGAATCTCGTCGAATTTCGCACTGCCGACCATATTCACCGCGCACAATTCCATATCGGTTGCGCCCAAGGCGTTGAAAACTTTGACGCTGTCGTCGAATTTCGCGACCTGCATATAGTATTTTCCGTTGATTTCTTCGATATTCTTCTTATAGAAGTTGTCAATCTGGAAACTGGAAAGTTCCACCGTTCTTTTGGTCGTATTGAGCGCGACTTCGGGTTCAAGAAGGTGATCGCTGATTTCCTTGGAAATCTTTTCGTCCTTTTCCTTTTCTTTGACTTCCTGCTTAATCTGTATATTTTCTTTCAGCGCGGCGCCGATAGGTCTTCTCTTTGACGTGCCTGCCGTGAGTAACGTGATGAGAAGCAACAGAAGTTGCGCGATGAACGGGATTAACGGCACGATTTTCGCAATCGAGAAGGGCGTTGTCTTGTCGTAAATCACGAAAATATAAACGTATGCGGAGATGGCGGCGCAAATTACCGACAAAACGATGATGAGGATTTTCAGCAGACGGAAGTTCTTTTCGGGCGAAAGTTTCGCTCTCAACCTTTCGGAACGTTGCGCGAGCGTAAGTTCTTCCTTTTTGGGTTTTTCTGCTTTCGCGTCGGCGGCTTTATCCTTCGATTTTTTGTCGGGTTTGCCTTTTTTCGCGACGACTTTTTTGTCTTCCGTCACCGGCTGTTCTTCTTTTTCGGTAACGGCTGCGGGCGTTTCTTCCGCGGGCGTTTCTTCCTGTTTTTCTTCGGTTGCAGGTGCGGATTTTTCCGCCGCTTTTTTTGCCGTAGCGGCTTTTTTCTCGCGCGGTTTCGACGGTTTTTTCGCGGCTTGTTTTTCGGTTTTTTCAACCTTTTCAACAGGCGTTTCGCCGCCCATAACAGGGCGTTCTTCCGACAAATCGGGCAGGGGGACTGCCTCGGATTCAACGTTTTCAGTCACTTCCGTGGCCGCTTCCGGCGCGCTTTCTTCAACGGGAATCTCGGCTGTTTCGACAGGAGTTTCGGCTGCTTCGACAGTGGGTTCCTCGGTGGGTTCCGCAGGGGTTTCCGACATCGTGATTTCGCCTTCGTCGAACATCGAAGGATCGAAAGTTGCCGCGCCGATTTCGGGCAATTCGTCCGCCGCAGGTTCCGGTTCGGACGGGGTGTCGCTTTCTTTTCCCGCCTTTTCTTCGGCGGCGAAAGACTCATACTGACCTGCCGCAAATTCAGCCGCGGCAAGGGCGTCTTCGAGACTCAGAGGCTGCTTTGCTTTTTCGGTTTCGTCAACGGTTTCAGGACTTACGGAAGGCGTTTCGTCCGCGGCGATTTCAGCATTTTCCATCGTGCTTTCCGCCACGTTTTCGGTAACGTTTTCCGCATTTTCCGTCACGTTATCGGTAACGGTTTCCGTCACGTTTCCGGCCGTTTCCAAAGCGTCGTCGACATTGACTTTCTTTTTTGTTGCCATAATGTATCTCCTTAAAATTTTGAGCGAAAAATTGTGTTTTGTATCATAAATTATAATAAAGGAAAAAAATATTGTCAATGCTTTTTTCGGTCGCGTCGGAAAAAATAATGAATTTGCACGGCGGAATTTTTTTTGACCGACACAAAAGCGACTTTATAATGCAAAAACGAACGATAAAGTATATTATTTTGCACATAAAAAAATGCGTTTTTTTGGCGAATTTTTACGAAAAAACGTCGGTTTTCTGAAAAATCCGGAAAGCAAACGCACGGCGGAATTTTATTGTACGACTGTATAATTTCGTACGAAAGTGTTGAAAACCCGTGCCGAAAAAATCAAAATAATTTTCCGAAAAATTTGAAAAATACCTTAAACCGCCGTAATTCCACCTAATTTTTTTATGTTTTTGCAATATTTTGCGCCGAAATTTTTTTTAATGTTGAATTTTAATAAGTCGTATGTTATAATAAATTAGCAAAAGAATATTTTTTGTTTTGACAAAATAATTGCGAGGTAATATGTACAAGTATTCTTACAAGGCACTTTCGCCGGAAGGAAAACGCGTAAGCGGCACGATCACCGCCACGAGCGAAGACGACTTCAATCAGGTCATTTCGTCGCGCGGTCTGAAATGCTATTACGTCCATGCCACGGGAAAGGGCGACGCAAGCAAACTTTCAAAACTCGACACCGCGTTGGTGTTGCAGTTTTGCCGACAGCTTGCGTCGATGCTGAACGCCGGCTTGCCTCTTATTAAGTCGCTGGAAATGCTTTACGAACGCACCGAGAAACCGAAACTCAAAAACGTGCTTGCCGCATTGTTTGAAGAGGTTCAGAAAGGTAACTCTCTTGCGGAGTCGATGGGTGCGCTTCCGGGCGTATTCCCCAACCTTCTCGTGAGCATGGTCAAGGCGGGCGAAATGAGCGGTAAACTGGAAGAGACTCTTATCCGAATGGCGGACTATTACGAAAAGGAAAAAAAGAGAAGAGGGCAAATCAAATCGGCAACGTCGTATCCGAAAATCGTTATGGCGATTTGTCTTGTCGTCGTCGTGGTTTTGCTTGTCTGGATTATGCCGAAGATGATTTCGATGGTGTCCGAAGATAAGTTGCCGCTGGTCACGAAAATCCTGCTGAAAATCAAGGACTTCATCATGAAGGACTACATACTGATTATCGGCATCGTCGCCTCGCTTATTATTTTCATCCCGATCGTTAAGCGAATCGAGGCGGTTGACCTTTTCGTTTCCAAAATGAAAGTCAAAATGCCGGGCATCGGAAAATTGCAAAAAATGATTTATACGTCGCGTTTTGCAAGCTCGCTTTGCACGCTGACGAGTTCGGGCGTACATCTTCTCGACGCGCTGACGATGGTGTCGGAGATGATGGACAACACTTACGTATCGCGACAGATCGACGACGCTGTCGAAGCAATCCGCAGGGGCGAGTCGATATCCGCCGCGTTGCAGACGGTCGACGCGTTCGATCCGCTGCTTACGACAATGATATTCGTCGGTGAAGAATCAGGTTCTCTGGACGAGGTTCTCGGGCAGACCGCCGCTTATTTCGAAGACGAAGCGGACACTGCAATCAAGAGTCTTACCGCAATGATAAACCCCGCCCTTATGGTTGTAATGGCGGTTGTCATCGGCGTAATACTTATCGCAATACTTATGCCTATGTTCTCGATGTACGACTCGATAGGCACGGATACCGAATAAAGGGTAGATTTGGAGCAAAATTATGATTTACTACTACTTAAACAACGACAAACTCAAAGCGATGTTTGCGACGGCGGGCGGAAAGAGAATCACCGTGAAAGAATTTTACGATATGGATTTCCCCAGTGAATTTCTGAACGACCCGAGCGCAACCAATATCGACCTTCAACTTACCGAAGCGATGCTCGATATGATCCGCAAAAACGATATCAAGTCGAAAGCGGCGAAATTCGTCCTTGAAAACAACAAGATACCGTTCCGCGAGATGATTTTGCCTTACGCAAAGCCGTCGATTCTGTATCCGATAATTTCGGCGGAACTTTTCACGGATAAAAAACTTGCGGAAAGCCACACCGTCGACTTTGTCGAGATCGACAGAAATATCGAAGATCCCGACGAAGAGATGCAGGAAGCCGCGCTGAACTCCCCCGAAGAGGGCGAGGAAGAACAGGAAGAGAAGAGCGAAAAGAAAAAGAAAGCGAAAAAGGCGCGTCTTATGATCACGTACATAGACAACCTTGTCATCGAAAACCTGAAAAAGTGCTGCCGCGAAGTCGGCATGAAACTTACTGCAATCGATATTTCGCAAAGCGCGCTGTCGAAACTCGTCGATTTTATGAAAGAAGACCTGCCGCAATACTTTGTGCTTGTCGACTATCGCATGACGTCGATTACGTCGTATCTTTTCGCGGATTACAAGCACGTCTTCTCGCTGTCGAAACCCATTTATTCGATGCCCAACGAAAACTATGCGAACGAAATGGCGTTTTTCATCAACGACTTTTCCGGCATCGTGAGCGAGGCGATTCAGTTCTTCCGCTCGAAATATACCGATTACAAATTCGACGACGTGTTCATCACGGGCGACCTTGACAGGTTCCAGTCGGTCGAAAGCGACCTTTACGGTTTCATGGGGCTTAACGTCAAGATGCTTCCCGTACCCGAAAGCGTATCGGGCGTCGAGCAACTTGATTTCAACGCGCTTGCACCGCTTATCGGCACAATGCTCAAATAACGAGGTGGATTATGGCAAAGAGAAAGAGAAACATAGATTTTATCGCCGCGCAAAAGGCGATGGGAAAATCGGGGCAAAGCACCTCGTTTGAGTTTATTCTTGTCGTTACGGTCGTCGTGGTGGCATGCGCGATGGTCGGGTGGTATCTTGTGGCGCGTTCGCAGTACAACACTGCCGTGTCCGACCTTGAATCCGCCAAGACGGAACTCACCAATCAGAAAAACACGCTTGCCAAGAACGAAGACAAGTTCAAAAACTTCACGGTGATGCTTGACAAAAACGGCAACCCCGTGACGAAAGGCACCGACAGATACGGCAACACGATTTACCAATACGAGTCGTTGACGGAAGTCGCAACGCGCGTTGCAAACGCACTTGCGGGCGCGCAGGCAACGTCGAAAGAAGCAGACGCCGCGATAAACCTTACCGGCACGATTTTCGACATAATCTTCACAAGCGCGCAAAAGACGGAGTGCAAGGTGACGCAGTTCACTTTCACCAGCGGCAGGATCACGTTAAAACTTACGGGCAAGGGTTCCCAGTCGATGCGAAACTACGTTTCGGCGATTAAGGAAAACGGCAGCGGCTATATTCAGGGCGTTGAGCCGTCGATGGACACCGCCACCGATTTTTCGGTAAGTTTCGACGTCGTGAACGATAAACTTTTTGGCGGCAGCGACAAATAAGGAGGACGGGAAAATGACGATTAACAGAAAAGAAAAAATATTGATTTTCGTGCTTATCCTGTTCCTGCTTGTAGGCGGCACGTACACACTTGGCATCATGCCGAAAAACAACGACAAAAAAACCGCTCAGGAAGAGTTGCAGACGGTCGAAGGCGACATCGCGAAGGTCAAAAAGCAAACCGACGCGGTGAGCCCGGCAAGGTACAACAAGCTCGTTGAAGAAATCAGACAAAACGAGGCGGCGTACAAACAGCTCACCAGCACCAAAAACAACCTTAACGAGGAGCTTCTGCCCAGCAATATGCCCGGACATCAGGACTCTGTGGCGATTGCGGAAACGCTGTACAAGTTCTTTGGCGACCTTGGTTTCAACGTTGAGATAAGCCTTGGCAGGCCCGTCACGACGTCCACCAAAAAGGTTTACACCATATCGAGCGCATACAAGACGGACATGCAGACGCTTTACAAGGTGACCGACGCGATCGCGCGCGTGAAGTCGTACAATCTGACGTATCTTTCGATGACGCCGGACGGAAACAACGTTTCGGGCACGTTCTCGATGACGATCACGTACATTCTGAACGAATAGCACGACATTACTTGTGCGGAAGCGGCACCTTAAAATAAAGGATATTATATTCTATAAATATAACAACAAGTTACGAAAACGCGCGAAAGCGCAGTCGCAAAGATAAGACGGGAAAAATAAAAAAGTACGATTGACGGAAGGAGGTCAATTATGCTGACGTTATTAAAAAATATAGAAAGGTTTAACAAGCGGTACAATAAAAAACGCGGCAGCGCGATGCTTATGGTACTTATGACTATGGCGATTATTATCGTCGTAGGCACTTCTATGCTCTTTGTGACGCTTTCCTCCTTCTCGAACAGCATTGCGGACACCCAGCAGGAACGCGCGTACAACGCCGCGCTCGTAATGACCGAAACGCTGAAAAGCTCCTCATATCTCGGCAAACTTATCGAAAGCAATACCTTTGAGCTTGAACAAGATAATCCCGTCAAACTCAAATTCGACAACGGCGATCTTGACGATGAACTTGACGATTTCACGATAATCAACGGTGTGAAAGTTTACATCACGCTTACAAACGCGTCAAAGGTAAAGACGTCGCTTGACAGCGTGCTTGTCGACGTAAGGGGCGTAAAAGGCTCGCAAGAAAGAACGGTGAGCTTCACTTATAACAAAGAAACGACAGTTAAAAACGTTACGCTCAAAGACACGTTCGGCAACGCATTGGTAACGAACAACAGCCTGGGCGGAGAAAATAAACGCGACGACCTTGTTTTCAAGAGAATCGAGGGCGATATTTCCATAAACTGTTGGGATGAAGAAGTCGTGAACGGGCAAACCGTGAAGAAGATGACCACCCGATACTTCAACCCGATCATTCTTGAAGGTCTTACGGGAAGTATCTTTGCCAACGGCGACCTTATCATCGGCGCTGCCGACAACGTTATAAAAGTTCAGGGCAATATTTATTGCGACGGCAACCTTACGATCAGGGGGCTTGACCTTGGCGTAAATCTTCCCGCGCTTTTCAAAAAAAAGTACAATAAAAAGTATATCAAATACAGCACGATCGGCAACAAGACGTTTGCGGGCTTCGATATCCTTGGCACCGGCGAATACATAGAGCGCGAACTCTCGGGCAAAGTGAACGAGGCGATGTATCTGAAATACAAAACGAAAAACGGCGACGACGACTTTTTGCCGTTGCAGGTTTATGACGAAGTCTCGCACTACACCCTTATGGATCGTGCGGACGAAAATGCCGAAACGTACACTTTCTGGACAAAAAACTGGGAGAAAGGCGGCGAGGTTGAAGAAGTCACGATAACGCTCAGGGTAAGAGTTAACGGCGAGTTGCAGGCAGTTGACGCGACGTACAATAATAAAAGCGGCGTCAATAACTCGCAATATCTCGGCGCGACGATGTATTCCACGCCCGAATGCAACCCCGAAGACATGATAATGCAGTATCCGAAGGGCGGCAACGTATATTGCAGCGGCGATATTATCTTTGACAGGGTAAACTATGGATATAACTGGGTTTATGCGCCGGCAGCATTAAGCCACAGCTTCGAATACAAATATCACGACCTGGCGATTTATGACAGCACCGGCAAAGGGACAATAACTGCTTCAAGCAAAAAAGATCGTGAAAAAGTTGAAAACGCCACCGTGTCTTACAACAAAACCAAGATGAGAGGCGACATATTCTGCATGGGACGCATGATTATTGCGCCCGAAAATCTTGCTCTCACGTCCAAAAGCACAGGTTATAAAGACGAAGCCTTGGTGTTCACGAGAATGAACGGTTCAAACTTCAACCGTTATCTTGATAAAGATACCATTAATAATCAAATTTACAGCAATGGCAATGATTTCTTTACACGCCTGAAAGAGGTGTTTGGTTTCAACGGTAACAAATGGAACTATAACTTAAACAAAACCTACAACTATGACTATACCGGCTGGGACGGGTACGGGTATAGGTTATATAGCAATAACGGAAATATTGAAAACAGAGAGTATTACAAACCCGCGGAAAATTTCAAGAACGAAAACCTGAAACCGTTTATTGAGCAATTAAAAGGAGAGGACGGTCAAACCTATACCGACTTAAAAAACCTTTTCAAAAACATAATTAACAACGAAAAGGATAGTAATAGCGGGAAATTATATAACTCTGACTATATCTTAAAAGGCGACGGCTACTTGCCCGGTATGGGAACGGGAGACGGCGAGCATTATAGGCTTCATCCCGTAGAATTCAGCGAAACTTCCAACATTTATATTTATAACTGGAATTATGCGTCGCTTATTGAAAATACGGAAAAGAAAGAAGGCTCGGAAGAAAAAGTAAAGATACAGCGCCAACTTAACAGCACTTCACTGGTGCAGGAGTCGCGCGTGGACAATACACTCGATAATACCTCGGTCAGCACGGTAAACGACGTAACTTACAAAGCCGCGCTCACTGTAAAATATCAGACTCTCAACGTAAACGAGATTTACGTAGGCAGCGGCAATATCGAGGCTGTCGGTATCAACGCGTTCGGTTATGAAAGCGACGCCGGCGTGAGAGCGAAAAAAATCGACACCATTGGCGATATGATTTCAAGCGAATATCAGGAGCAGAGTCTTCTTGACATAATTATGAAAATTTATAATCTGGACGAGGAACAGGCGCTTGAAAAACTGAAAACAGATTATTGGAAAGTTGACGATAATTATAATGCGGTTGCCGACTTATCGATAAGCGTAAAAGATCATGAATATAAGGACATAACGTGGCCACTAGCAGACATAAGGCACGATGGTATAATTTTAAGTTATACGGTGAATTATACCACAACGGTGGATTATGAATGTACGGAACTGGCAAAAAGAAAAGCAATATGGACTAAGAAAGCGGATATGCCCGAATACGGATATCATGAAGGCGATAACGGTAACGTTCACATCAAATTCACTTATGAGATAGAGTACTTTATGTACGACGGGGAGTTCTATGACGGAAAGGGAAAGAATGTCGATGACGAAAAGATAAAAGAAGTTTTCGGATGGGATAATGCCACGCTTGAAAGATTCAAAACAAATGTTGCCAAATTTAGCGACGGACTGTTTTTAGACCTTAACAAAGCCGCATTTGAAAGTAGAATTAAAACAATCGTTAAAGACTACGTATTACAAGACACAAGTGTTTTTCCGACTACATTTGAGACACGACGTGGCAAAATTGGTGAAACAAAACAAAAAGAGAGCGAAAAAAAGACATATGACACGTATAGAGTGAAACCAACGACTTCGGAATGTGATACCGTTGAAACCGTTTTGAAATATGACAGCGTAAAAGACACGCTCAAAGATTTTGTCGAAGACGTCAAACAGCTGGCGCTTTTAAGCAATAGCGACAAGAACAGTTTCAAGGCAATTACGAGCAAAGAAGACGTTGATAATATGATAAAAGCCGACAAGAGAACCACAGTCGGCGAAAGCGCATTCTTATCCGTGCGCGCGTTCAGCGGCGAAGACCACGGAATGTATCTGCGCTCATCCAACGCGCGGTATGCGAACGCGGACAAAAATTCAAGCGTTTCAGCGGTTTTCAGGGAAATTATCGACGAAGGGTTTGCAAAAGTCGCGATTCTTAAAACAACCAAGCTCACCGCAGAGTTAATGCGCAAAAACATCGACGAAGGCAAAATCACGGTCAACGAATACAACCAGGTAAGCGAAGTACAGGGCGACGCATCGCTGAACCCGTTAAGGGAGCTTAAACAAAACTGGTGTCATTTACAAGAATTGCAAGAAGGAAGTACTATTTATACTATCGATCAACTGAATGAATGGAAGAAAAACGGCGATCCAAGAGGAACCACCAACTTTTATACGGCTGATTCCTTGGCATCTGTCAGAGGTAAGACAGATTCCGGTCATTTCAATAACGTTTGGACGTACGTCAGACACAGCGTCGTCGGATCAGAGAAAACGTTTTATTCGATTTACAACAACGATAGCGTTGACAATAATGTGCGCGTTTTACGGTTCACAAACGGAGGCAAAAACGTCACGCCGTTGACTTGCGACAATACCTTCGGCTTGGATCCGCTGTATTGTACTTATGACGACAAAGGAAATCCCATTGGCGGAAATCAAGGCGGTGTATTTACCAACCTTTCGCTGACCGGAATACGTACGCAGGTTGACTATACCATATCCGAAGACACGTATTTCAACTTCGGCGGCGAAGGCACAGGCGGCATAAATACCAAGTTGCAAGATCCCGTCATCTTTGGCGCGAGCAAAGATAACGGCATAATCGACTCGATTAACCAACTGAACAATACAAAACGTATGAATATTACAATCGACGCAACCGAAAAAGACGTTTACGTTTATATCAACGCGCCTTCGAAATATATCAAAGTCGAAAGCGGGAAAGGTTCATACGTGAAAAACGGCGACGAGTACACGCTTGTCGGCGAAGGCAAGGGCGATTACGAACTTCAAGCGGGCATTGAGTTCAGAAAATGCAGCTGGCGCGTTAAGGGCAAACACAACGCCTATATTATGCTTGTCGGCGATACTTCCATCAATGCAAACGCATATAAACTCAGCGTCAACACGGGCGGCGGTGTTTTCGATAACTCGGCGGACAGAAGCGACTCGATGCTCGGCACGCATTTCTACTCGGGCTTCTACACCACCTATTCGGGTTCTTATTCGATGGACAAAGAAGGCGAAAGCAGCCTTAAACTTGCGGCAAAGGAAATCAGCACTGTCGAAAGCGGCAATCTGTGCATTATCGGGACGATGGGCAACCAGCTGCTTCTGGGACGTGGCGGTTATATCAACGGGTTTGTGTATCTTCCCAACGGTAAATACGTCAACAACTCCACAGGCTTTTTGGGAATCCTGCCCAACGCATATTCAAACAACAACCAGGCAACAATTGTCGCAAAAGATATTTCGGTCAAAGGCAGTAATATCGGAAACCTGGTCTTCCAGGCGTTTGACGTATCGTCAAGCGCGGGCGGAGCGGGCAGCGACATCGATATCGACTATATCGAATCAAACGAAAAGATAACTTATACCAAATGGAATTTCGGCGGGTACTATTACGGCTAAAATGAGAAAGGTTTTGAAACGCTTAAAACTGAATAAAAAAGGTTTTACCTTTGCCGAATGTATCGTTGCAATCGCGTTGTTTGCGATCGTCGGCACGTTGGCGTTCACCATGTTCAACACGGCGACGCGCTATATGTCCAAGGCGAAAAAGGAAGAAGCCAAAAGGTCACAGGCGCAGGAGCAGGCTCTTTTGAACACGTTTATGTACAACGACCAGTATATCGTGTATCCGCACAGTATTTTGCAGGTATCGTACATCAGCACGTCGAAGGGCAACGTGGCGCAGTACGCGGCGGTGCTTAATTACGACACCGATTACGGCTCGGTACCGTTTGCGATTTCAATCGAACCCACCAAAGTGCAGACGACGAACACCCCTTGGAACTATGCGTTCACAAGGTATCAGGTGACGTCGGACAAGGGTACGAAACGCTGGATTTTCATTTTCAACGACGATACCGTGTCTTACGACCTTAAAAACACGGAAGAACTCACTCGTTACTCGCTACCCAAAGAATGGGTAACAACCAACTATAAGAACTGACATGAGAAAACTCGCAAAAATCTTAAAAAATAAAAAAGGCTTCACCTTGGTCGAAGCGATCGCGGTCGTCGCCATTATGGGTATTCTCGCAACGGTTATCGGCGGGCTTGTCACGGCGGGCACGACGGCTTATATGCGCCAGAAAGAAAACGCCGCCGCAAAAGACCTTGGCACAATCGTCCAGAACGAGATCAAGCGGGCGGCAAGGTCGACGGTTGAAGTATATTTGCAGGACGGCGAGCTTCCGAGAGATAGCAACATAATCGGGGCTGACAATAATCAGGCAACGTATACAATGAAAAACGCGCCGACGGGCGAGTACAAGTTGTTCTCGTCGTCCGATGAAGGCAGGCTTGTGTATTCGACGGACAGCGGCAAAACCACGCAGGAATACTTCACGTCAACTGACGCCGAAAAGCGCGCGTTTTACGGCAGTTTCACAATCGAGGTTTATTTCAAAGCGATTGTCAACATGTTTAATGAGATTACGTCCGTCAAGGTGTTCTGCGACGTCTATAACGCCAAAGGGCAAAAAAAATTCGACTCCCCGGGGCTTGAAATCGACTTTATCGAGGCGGATTACAACCAGTCGTCGGAAACCAAACGTTTCAAAGGTATTTTCAGTTTCGAGCAGGGCAATATCGGGGCAATCACGGGCAGTTCAGACGTCTGGCAGTACAACAACATGCTGCTGGTTGAAAATTACAAGCCGGAAAACGAGAAAGGGTTCAAGAATTTTTATTTCCGAACCGTGACAGGCGGTTGATAAAATGGAACTTGGCCATCTGTTATTCACGATATTTTCCGCATTTTTCGGGCTTGCGGTCGGCAGTTTTTTGAACGTTTGCATTTACCGCATTCCCAAAGGCACGTTTTTCACCGAAAAACACAGTTATTGTCCGAAGTGCGGGCAGCCGCTGAAATGGTACGATATGGTGCCGGTTTTCAGCTGGATTTTTCTTGGCGGAAAGTGCAGGAATTGCAAGGAAAAAATCTCCGCAAGGTACCCGATTGTGGAGTCGCTCAACGCCGTATTGTGGACGTTGTCGGCATATTTTATCGGGCTTAACGCCAACGCGTTCATATACGACGCGCTGTTTTCGGCGCTCATCGTGATGACGTTCATAGACATCGACACGAAAGAGATCCCGAACGGCATCGTCGTGTTCATCATAATTTTGTCGATCCCGCTGTTTTTCACGGCGAAGGACGTCGTGTGGTGGCACCGTCTTGTGGGCGCGGTGGTTATCAGCGTGCCGCTTTACGTGATTGCGCTCGTGACGGGCGGCATCGGCGGCGGCGACATAAAACTTTAATTTGCGCTGGGGCTTGTGTTGGGGCTTTACCCGACGCTTGTGTCGGCGTTTATCGCGATAGTGTCGGCGGGGCTTATCGGCGGCGTGCTATTGCTGACGAAAAAGGTCAGAAAGGGGTACGAACTTCCGCTTGGTCCGTTTATCGCGCTTGGTGCGGTGGTCACGGTTTTTGCGGGCACGCCCATAATCGACGGCATAAAAAACTTATTCGGAATATAATATTTATATATCATAAGGAGAAGAGATGCAAAGAGGAGCAAGTTTAGGCGACATCCTGATAGAGAAAGGCTTTGTCAAACAGGCGCAACTGGATGACGCAAAACGTTGGCAAAAAACCCATCCCAACGAAAAAATCAGCGCGATATTGTTGTCGCGCGGCATTATCACCGAGGACGCGATGCTCTCTGCAATGGCAGAGCGTTTCAACACGACCTATATAAATACGGAACTTGTCGTCCGTCGTCCCGAAATTCTGAAAAACGTACCGGAGCAAATCGTCAAAAAGCACTGCATAATGCCGCTTGACGTGAAGGCGGGGCAGATCATCATCGCCACGCACGATCCGCACGACATCGGCGCGTTCGAGGACGTAAAGATGGTCACGCGTATGGACGTCGGTTTTGTCCTTGCGCCGCAGCGTATCATCGAAAGCGCGATTGAAAAGTACTACACCAACGCCGGCAACTTCTTCGTGTCGGACGAAGCGACGCAAAAGGTTGTCCAGCAGACTTCGGCGGCAACCCAGCAAAAGTTGTCCGAAATCGAAAGCCGCGTTGACAACACGCCTGTCGTCAAACTTATCAACAGCCTTATCACGCAGGCGTACATGCGCCGCGCGTCGGATATTCATATTGAGCCGTTTGAGGAGCAAATCCTTGTCCGCATGCGTATCGACGGCGAGCTTGTCGAATGTATGCGCTTGGACATTTCCACGCTTAACAGTATCGTTTCGCGTTGTAAAATCCTTGCGGGTATCAACATTGCTGAAAAGCGAATCCCGCAGGACGGCCGTATCGACTTCAACAACGGCGACATCAACATCGACCTTCGTGTCAACACGCTGCCCACGATTTACGGTGAAAAGGTCAACATGCGTCTTCTTGCAACCGAGGACGCCGCGCTTATCACGCTTCCCGACCTTGGCATGCCCGACAAACTGTTTGAACAGTTCTCCCGCATCATCAAAGCGCCGAACGGGATCATTCTTGTCACGGGGCCTACGGGTTCAGGTAAGTCGACGACGTTGTACGCCGTCCTTAGCGAACTCAACAAACCTAACGTCAATATCACCACGGTCGAAGACCCTGTCGAAAAGCAAATCTTCGGCGTCAATCAGGTGCAAACCAATGCAAAGGCGGGCTTAACGTTCGCAAGCGGACTTCGCGCAATCCTGCGTCAGGACCCGGACATCGTCATGATCGGTGAAATTCGTGATACCGAAACCGCCGAAATCGCAATCCGCGCCGCTATCACAGGCCACTTGGTTTTGTCCACGCTGCACACCAACGACGCCGCGTCAAGTATCGTCCGTCTTATCGACATGGGCGTTGCGTCATACATGGTCGCGTCGTCCGTGAACTGCGTTGTCGCGCAAAGGCTTGTCAAAAAACTTTGCCCGGAATGCAAGAGAAAGCGCGAAATCAAGGCGGAAGAAGCCGCACTTTTGAAAGACCCGTCAATCACTCATATTTATGAACCTGTCGGCTGCCCCCGCTGCGGCAACACCGGCTACAAGGGACGTACCGCAATTTACGAAATTATCGAAATCGACAGCGACCTTCGCCGTATGATCTCCGAGGGCAGGACAACCGAGGAAATCCGCGACTTCGCCAAAGAGCACGGCGCAACGTTTTTGGAAGACAGTATCCGCACGCTCATTGGCAACGGCACGACGTCAATGTCCGAGTTTTACCGCCTTATTTACAGCATTTAATAAACGGGAACAAACCAAAACAAAAACTCTGCAAGAATTTGCAGAGTTTTTTAATAAAAAAAAGCGAGGCGTTTGCCTCGCTTAATGTTTTGTTGTTAAAAAGTGATTTTAGTCGCCGCCTTCTTCACCGCCACTGGCACCAGGTAAGTCGGTTGAAACAAGACCGGAATCGGAAACATAACATACTTTTGTATTAGCTTTTCCAGTTGACTTTTTCTTGTAACCAACTTCTATGCATTTATTGGCAACAATATATTTAACATAGAAATCGCCAGAAGCAGTAGGATCGGTGTCATATGCAATAGTTAATGAACCATAGTTTTCGCTAATTGCTGCTTGCATATCAGCTGACACTTTATTATTAGAGTCTGCCATTGCTATATTGTCAACAATATAACTTGAAATTGAACCCGCCAATGTGCGAGCCTGGTTTTCATTGTTTTTGTCTGTTTGTTTGTTCAACTGCGAAACCGTAACACCGGCGACCGTGCCTGCAAGGACTGCCATGATTGCGATTACGACGATAAGTTCAACGAGCGTGAAGCCCTTTTTGTTTTTTCTAAGTTTTAACATTTATGTTAATCCTCCACTATAATTATTTCAAAATTTGAGCATACAGGGCAAAAAATCCTTATTTTGCGATTAGTAAGTCAAAAACCGCGCTTGAAATGGTGTTTTTTATCAAACTGTCAAAAGGACACTCTTGCTATCATATATGACCGACTGTGATATTTTTTTTGGTATCATATAAATCATTAAATTAAAAACCGAGAATGCGTCACAAAAATACAATTAAATTTTTTGGTTTATGACAAGGTAACCCTTCCGGGAGATTGCCACGCTGCGCTCGCAATGACACAGTACTTCGTACGGAATGGAACAAGGGTTTGTTTGCTGAAAGACAATAGTAAAATCTAAATACTATCTTTATGCTATTCCGTGCAACGCACTTTATGTCATTGCGAGCGAAAATACGGGGACCCCGCGGGATACTTTGTACCCGTGGGGAAAAGGAATAAACAAGCAAAAGACAAGCATTTTCGCTTTTAGCGTGAAATGATTGGTCAAAAGCGCAGTTTATGACGCGCAACGCACTTTAGTCATTACGAGCGGAAAATCGGGGACCCCAAAAGATACTTTCGTACTTTTGGGGAAAAGGAGTATGCAAGCATAAGACAGGCGATTGTCGCTTGCGACGATTGTCTGGTCAAGAATGAAGCATACGACGCGGAGAAAAAGGCGCAAACAAGCATAAGAGTGAGCATTGCCGCCCCGACAATGCGATTTCAACAGCGCAGTTTGCGCCGGGTACCCTGTATGAATTTTGGTAAATGTTAGTATTTGCTGGGAAAAATTTAAAAAAACGTATGAAAATATTTGAATATGTGCATTGAATGGGCGAAAGTTGCACAAAAATGGGACTTTTTTGGACTATTATACAATATAGTACTATTATAGTATTAAAGTATTTTCAAAAAAAGTATTGACGGGGCATATTTTATAAAGTATAATGATAGATGTGAAGGGAAACTATGACATTTTTTTTATGCAGTTTTCCCTGAACAAAAAAATATCGGACAAAACGTCGCAAAATAAGGATTTGTCGCAGCATTGCTTTGTTCAATGACAGCGCGCTAAAATCCGGGGCCCCCAAAAGATACTTTGTGCTTTTGGGGAAAAGGAGCACACAAGCAAAAGAGTGAGCATTATTGCTTGCAATAATGTGATTTCAAAAGTGCAGTGTGCGACGCGTGTCCGATACCCAAACATTGAAATAATTAT